>Ga0070714_100000613_pt1 | contig 25459 bp, 20 predicted proteins | sample LARL83metaG_FD_65450 | JGI IMG/M metagenome (GOLD analysis project Ga0070714, IMG submission 65450) | Corn, switchgrass and miscanthus rhizosphere microbial communities from Kellogg Biological Station, Michigan, USA - LAR L8-3 metaG | ecosystem: Host-associated > Plants > Roots > Rhizosphere ... | reverse complement strand
GTGCGCGTGACGTCGAACAGTTGCGCCTCGCAATGACCGAGCAGGTGCCAGCCGCCGGGCATGGCCTCGGGATAGATGCCGGTGAACTCGTCGGCCATGGCGACGCTGCCGGCCGGCACCAGGGTGCGCGGCCGGCCCAGCCTGGGCAGCCGTAGCGCAGGGTCGAGCCCCGTGAGATAAGGGAATCCGGGCGCGAAACCCAGGAAGGCGACGGTGTAGGTGGGCGTCACGTGGCGCTGCACCAACTCCCGCGCATCCATGTCGAGGCGCTTGGCCACCGCCTCGATGTCCTCACCGTCATAGCGCACCGTGAACTGGTGCTCGCGCGGCCGGGCGGCACCGGCATCCAGTCGTGCCGGGAGGTCCGCTGCCAGTGCCTCGAGGTCTGTAGACAAGGGATCGGCCACGATCAGCAGCGAGGCATATCCCGGGATGAGTTCCCGCAGGCCGGGGATGCGCCGCTGCAGCAGTACCCGGCGCAAGGCCTGGGCTTCGGTTGCATCGGCGGTCTCCACCAGCAAGCCGCCCTCGCCCATGAGACGCGTCTTCATGCGAACGCCCTGAGCTCGACGCCAGCATCCCGCAGCATGCCGCGCAGCCCGCTCGCCATGGCGACCGCCCCGGGCGTATCGCCGTGCACGCAGATCGAGCGTGCCTCCAACCGCAACTGTTTGCCGGTGACACTCGGCATGACGCCGCTTCGCACCCAGGCCAGGGCACGGGTACTCACCTCTGCGGTATCCGTGAGCAGTGCGCCCGTCTCACCGCGCGGCTGCAGGCTGCCGTCGTCGCGGTAACCGCGGTCCGCGAAGGCCTCCCCGACCGCCGCAATCCCGGCGACTTGGGCGCGCCGCATGGCCACGCTGCCTGGCAGCGTCAGGAGCGGCAACGACGGGTCGAATCCCTTGAGCGCGGCGATGACCGTGTCGGCCACGCCCGCGTCCGCTGCCATGCGGTTGTAGAGCGCACCGTGGGCCTTCAGGTAACGCAGTCGCGCGCCGGCTTCACGGGCGATGCCGTCCAGCGCATACAACTGGGCCAGCACGCTGGCGCGCAATTCGCCCACGGGCAGGTCCAGGCTGCGCCGGCCGAAGTGTTCCCGGTCTGGGTAGGAGACGTGGGCGCCGATGCTGACGGAGTTTTCCTGGCACAGCGCTATGGTGCGCCGCATGGTCGCGGGGCCGCCGGCGTGCGCTCCGCAGCACACGTTGGCACTGGTGAGCAGCGGGATCAGCGCCGCATCGTCGCCGCATTCCTCGCCCACGTCCGCATTGAGATCGATGCGCATGGGCGGCGGCCGGCGTCAGCCCCTGAGCATCGGCAGGTCGAGGCCGCGTTCCCGCGCCACCTGGATGGCCTTCTCGTAGCCTGCGTCCGCGTGGCGCATCACGCCGGTGCCGGGGTCGTTCACCAGCACCCGCGCCAGCGCCTGGCTCGCCCGTTCGCTGCCGTCCGCCACGATCACCACGCCGGCATGCAGCGAGTAGCCCATGCCCACGCCGCCGCCGTGATGGAAGCTCACCCACGAGGCGCCGCTCGCGGTGTTGAGCAGCGCGTTGAGGATCGGCCAGTCGGCCACGGCGTCGCTGCCGTCGCGCATGCCTTCGGTCTCGCGGTTGGGCGAAGCCACGGAACCGGAATCCAGGTGGTCGCGGCCGATGACGATGGGGGCCTTGAGCTCGCCCTGCTTCACCATGTCGTTGAAGGCGAGGCCGAGCAGGTGGCGTTCCTGGTAGCCGAGCCAGCAGATGCGCGCCGGCAACCCCTGGAACTTGATGCGGGCGCGGGCCATGTCCAGCCAGCGGTGCAGGTCCTTCTTGTCCGGGAAGAGTTCCTTGGCCTTGGCATCGGTCTTGTAGATGTCCTCCGGGTCGCCGGAGAGGGCCGCCCAGCGGAACGGGCCCATGCCCTCGCAGAAGAGCGGCCTGATGTAGAGCGGCACGAAGCCCTTGAAGTCGAAGGCGTTGCTGACGCCCGCATCCTGCGCCATGGCGCGGATGTTGTTGCCATAATCGAAGGTGGGGATGCCCTTGGCCTGCAGACCCAGCATGGCCCGCACCTGCCTCGCCATGGACTGCTTGGCCAGTTCGACGTACCTCTTGGGATCGGCCTTGCGCAGTTCCGCAGCCTTCGCCAAGGAATATCCCACCGGGATGTAGCCGTTCAGCGGATCGTGGGCGGAAGTCTGGTCGGTGACTAAGTCCGGCAGGTAATCACCCTTCAGGATCTCTTCGAAGACCTCCGCGGCATTGCCCAGCAGGCCCACGGATCTAGTCTCGCCGCTCTCTGCCGCCTTCCTCAGATAGGCGACGGCATCCTTGAGCGTGGTGACCTTGTGGTCGAGATAGCCCGTGGCGAGGCGCTTGTCGATGCGCGACTCGTCCACCTCTACAGCGAGACAGTTCAAGCCGGCGAACACCGCCGCGAGCGGCTGGGCGCCGCCCATGCCGCCGAGGCCGCCGGTGAGCAGCCATCTCCCCTTGGCCTCGCCCTTGTAGTGCTGGCGCACCGCCTCGACGAAGGTCTCGTAGGTGCCCTGCACGATGCCCTGGGAACCGATGTAGATCCAGGAGCCGGCCGTCATCTGGCCGTACATCATGAGCCCCTTCTTATCGAGCTCGAAGAAGTGGTCCCAATCGGCCCACTTGCCCACTAGATTGGAGTTGGCCAGCAACACCCGCGGCGCTGCAGCATGGGTCTTGAACACGCCCACGGGCCGGCCGGACTGGATCAACAGGGTCTCATCGTCCTCCAGCCGCTTCAGTGTCGCCACGATGGCGTCGAAGCTCTCCCAGTCCCGGGCGGCGCGGCCGATGCCGCCGTACACCACCAGCTCCTTGGGGTTCTCGGCCACCACCGGGTCCAGGTTGTTGTGCAGCATGCGCAGGGCGGCTTCCTGCTGCCAGCCCTTGCAGCTCAGCGTCGGACCGGTGGGGGCGCGAAGTTCGACATCACGGAAGCGGGTCGGCACAGCCGGATCCTCAAAGAACAGGGCCGGTTATTGTACCGGCCCTGCCTCGAAGCAACTATCGGCTCCAGCGCGGGATGCGCGATCAGCGGCGCGGGGGGCTCCCGGGCTGTCCACAGGGATTGTTGCCGCAGGGATTGGTATGCCCGCTCTGGTTGAACATGGCTTGGGCCGCCTTGCGCCGTGCTTCCGCCTCCTCGGGCGTCATGCAGATGCGCTGCTTGAAATGCGAGCCGATCTGGGTGGAATCCTCGCAGACCAGTTTCGGCTTGTCGCCGGCCGCGGCTACGGTCGTGGTCCCGGCGGCCGGGGCGGCGCTGGCCGCGGCCGGGCTGTTATGGGGGGCGGATGCGCAAGCGGCCAGGACTGCCGATAGAGCCAAGCCGCAGGCAAAGGATAGTTTCGTCATGGCCTCATCTCCAGGGGTAAGGTCGATCTACTAAGTACTAAGTAGATAGTATATTAGCCGGCCCTGGGTTTTTTGCAAGAGGTCCATACTAGATTTATAGTAGCTGGACTATACTTGGGACAGTCCCGAGGTCCCCGAGGAACCCGTATGTCACCCCGCCGCCCCGCCCAGACCCAGGCCCCTGAGCCCACCGAGGCCGAACTCGAAGTGCTGCGAGTGCTCTGGCAACAGGGCGACTCCACCGTCCGCCAGGTGCATGAGGTGCTCTCGCGCGACAACCCCGTGGCCTACACCACCGTGCTCACCACCTTGCAGATCATGCACCAGAAGGGCTTGGTCAAGCGCGACGCTTCGGAGCGGGCGCATGTCTATGCCGCCGCCCTGAGCCAGCGCAAGGCCCAGAAGCGGTTCCTCGGCAAGCTGCTGCACCGGGTATTCGAGGATTCTGCCGCCGAACTGGTGATGCAGGCGCTGGGCTCCGGCAAGCCCGCCAGCGCCGAGGAACTGGCCATGATCCGGGCCCGCCTCAATGAGCTCGAGGAGCAGCAGAAATGAACGCGCTGCTCGCCAGCCCCTTCGCCTATCACCTGGGTTGGACCCTGGTGCATTTCCTCTGGCAAGGCCTGCTGCTAGGAGGGCTGTATGCCTGCCTGCGCAGCTACATGGCCGACGCTTCACCCCAGGCCCGCTATCTGTTGAGCCTCAGCACTCTGGCGATGCTGGCCTTCGCGCCGGTGCTGACGCTGATCTACCTGATGGGCACGCCCCAGGCGGTGCCCGAAATCACCGGCTTCGCGGCCAGCGGCCACCTGTTCATCCCGCCCGTGGAACCGAACCTGATCGACTCCCTGCGCGAGATGCTGCACCCGTTCGTGCCGTGGACGGTGCCGGCCTGGAGCGTCGGTGTGGCGCTGCTGGGCTTCAAGGCGTTCGTCGGCTGGCGCCGCGCCCGCACTCTCACCCGCCAGGCTTCCCATTCCGCTCCGGCCGGGTGGCAGGAGGCCGTGAGCCGCCTCGCCTCCCAGGTGGGTGTGCGCATGCGCGTACGGCTCCTCGTCACCGCGCGCGTGGCGGTGCCCTGCGTGGTGGGATGGCTCAAACCGGTGATCCTGCTGCCGCCGGCGGCCCTCACCGGCCTCACGCCGCTGCAACTGGAGATGGTGCTTGCCCACGAGCTGTCCCACATCCGCCGCCACGACTACCTGGTGAACCTCGTCCAGGTGGGCATCGAGACCCTGTTGTTCTATCACCCGGTGGTGCGCTGGGTGTCCCGCGATGCGCGCCGCGAGCGCGAGCTGTGCTGCGATGACTCGGCGGTGCACGCCTGCGGCGACGCACTGCACTACGCCCATGCCCTCACCGACCTGGCGGCCCTGCGCGGCGACGAACTGAGCCCGGCGATGGGCGTCACCGGCGGCGATCTGGCCATGCGCGTGGAACGCCTGATCACGCCGCATCATGCGGGCAGCAGCGCGCCGCGGCTCACCAGCATGATGCTGGCCACGGCTCTCGGCCTCGGCAGCCTGCTGGCGATGGCTTCGGCCCGCCACATGCCCATGCCGCTGACCGCGCTGCAGCGCATGGCCTTGCCGGCGGGAGGTGTCCCCTCCCTGCAAGCCTTCGTGCGCTCGCACATCCTGCCGACCCAGGTACAGTCGGAAGCGCCGCGCAGCCTTTCCCCCTTGGAACTGGGCGGCGTCAGCTTCGAGGGGTCGTCTCTGGTCCCCGTCGTGAGCCCAGCACTGCCCCAGGTGCCTGTGCCGGTCACCGCTGCGACGGCGCCGCCGGCTCCCAAGGGGCCGGTGCAGATCGGCGGCAAGCCCCTGAGCACGTTGCTACAGGCTGACGACGCCAATCCCGGCATCACCGCGAACCGGCGTGCCACCGCGCAGATCAAGTTCATCAACATGAAGGATGGGGCCGGCACCGCGCCCAGCATCAAGAGCTCGCACGACTACTGCCAGCCCATCACCGGTTCACGCGTCTGCAGTTGAATCTTGTCGTTCCCGAGACTTCACGGCCCCGCAAGGGGCCGTTTCTTTTTCGCAGTAACCTTTAAGCGATTAAGCCACCCAGGCGCGGGCGTTGCGGAACATCCTCATCCAGGGTGAATCCTCGCCCCACTCGGCCGGATGCCAGGACATCTGCGCGCTGCGGAACACGCGTTCCGGATGCGGCATGATCAGCGTCACGCGGCCATCGGTATTGGTGATGGCGGTGATGCCGAGCGGCGAGCCGTTGGGGTTGGCGGGATAGGCCTCGGTCACACGCTCGCGGTTGTCGACGAAGCGCGCCGCCACCCGCCCCCCCGCCAGCAACTGCTGTGCGCCGTCGGGACGGCTGAACAGGGCCCGCCCCTCGCCGTGGGCAGTAACGATGGGTATCACCGAGCCTTCCATGCCGGCGAAGAACAACGAGGGCGACGGCAGCACCTCCACCAGCACCAGGCGGCCTTCGTACTGCTCCGAGGCATTGCGCACGAACTTCGGCCAGCCGGCCGTGCCGGGGATGAGGTCCGCGAGAGCCGCCATGGCCTGGCAGCCGTTGCACACGCCCAGGGCGAAGCTGTCGGCGCGGTTGAAGAACTGGCTGAACTCGTCGCGGGCCCGGGCGTTGAACAGGATGGACTTGGCCCAACCCTGCCCCGCACCCAGCACGTCGCCGTAGGAGAAGCCGCCGCAGGCCACCAGCCCCTTGAAGTCGGCGAGCTCGACGCGACCCTCCAGCACGTCGGTCATATGCACGTCCTGGGCGGCGAAGCCGGCGCGATCCAGCACCGCGGCCATCTCCACCTGGCCGTTCACACCCTGCTCGCGCAACACCGCGACCCGCGGGCGCGCGCCCTTGCCGATGTAAGGAGCCGCCGGGTTCTCGGCGAGGTCGAAACTCAGCCTGGCGTGCAGGCCAGGGTCCTCGTGGTCCTGCTTGGCTTCCCACTCCTGCTGCGCGCTGAGCGGGTTGTCCCGGAGGCGCTGCATGTGGAAGGAGAGCTCGCTCCAGGCGCCGTGCAGCTCGGAGCATCGCTCGTCGAGCAAGGTCGCGCGGTCGCGGCTGACGACGATGCGGCCGTCGCGGCGCGGTGCGCCCAGAGCGTGCACGTGGGCGCCGAGGCCGTGGCGCTCGAATAGCGCATGCACCTTCTGCGCGTCGCGGCCGTGCACCTGCAGAACCGCGCCCGCCTCTTCGGCGAACAGCACCGCGGCGGTATCGCCGCGCAGGGCATCCAGATGCAGGTCGACGCCGCAGTGCCCGGCGAAGGCCATCTCTGCCAGGGTCACGAACAGGCCGCCATCGGACCGGTCATGGTAGGCCAGCAGCAGGCCGGCGGCGTTGAGTTCCTGCACCGCGGCGAAGAAGCCCGCCAGCGCCTTCGCATCGGCCATATCCGGCACCGCGTCGCCGCTTTGGCCGAATACCTGCGCAAGGCAGGAACCACCCAATCGATGCTTGCCCTTGCCGAGGTCCGCCAACAGAAGCTGCGTATCCGCCACATCGCAGCGCAGCTCCGGCGTGACGGTGCGGCGCACGTCCCGCACCGGCGCGAAGGCCGAGACCACCAGCGACAGGGGCGCCAGCATGGTGCGGCTCTCGCCTTCCTTCTGCCAGGTGGTCTTCATGGACAGGGAATCCTTGCCCACCGGGATGGCCAGGTCCAGCGCCACGCAGAGGTCGCTCACCGCCTTCACGGTGTCGTAGAGGGCTGCATCCTCGCCGGCGTTGCCACAGGCCGCCATCCAGTTGGCGGAAAGCCGGACCTTCGCCAGCTCGCCCACGTCGGCGGCGGCGATGTTGGTGATGGCCTCAGCCACCGCCATGCGGCCGGAGGCCGGCGCGTCGAGCGCGGCGATGGGCGCGCGCTCGCCCATGGCCATGGCCTCGCCGCAATAGCCCTCATAGCTTGCGGCGGTGACCGCGAGGTCGCTCACCGGGACCTGCCAGGGTCCCACGAGGGGATCCCGATGCACATGGCCGCCCACGGTGCGGTCGCCGATGGTGATGAGGAAGCCCTTGTCGGCGATGGCAGGCAGGCGCAGCAGCCGGAACACTGCTTCGCGCAGTTCCAGCTTCGAGGCATCGAAGGCCTGACGCTGCGGCGCGACGCGCTTGACGTCCCGCAGCATCTTGGGCGGCTTGCCCAGCAGCACCTCCATGGGCATGTCCACCGGCGCCTTGCCCAGCAGCGGATCGGACACCAGCAGGCGGCCGTCGGCGCTGGCCTCGCCGATCACGGCGAAAGGGCAGCGCTCGCGCCGGCACAGCTTCTCGAAATCCGCGAGCCGATCCGCCGCCACTGCCAGTACGTAACGCTCCTGGGCCTCGTTGCACCACACCGCCATGGGGGACATACCCGGCTCGTCGCTGGGGATGCGGCGCAGGTCGAAACGACCGCCGCGGTGGCTGGCATCGATGATCTCGGGCACGGCGTTGGAGAGCCCGCCGGCGCCGACGTCATGTATGGAGAGGATCGGGTTGTTCTGACCCTGGGCCCAGCAGCGGTCGATCACCTCCTGGGCGCGGCGCTGCATCTCGGCGTTGTCCCGCTGCACCGAAGCGAAGTCCAGGTCCTCGGCGGAGGCGCCGCTGGCGACGCTGGAGGCTGCACCGCCGCCCAGGCCGATGAGCATGGCCGGGCCGCCCAGCACGATGACCTTGGCCCCCACGGGGATGTCGCGCTTCTCGACATGGTTGGGACGGATGTTGCCCAGGCCGCCGGCGATCATGATGGGCTTGTGGTAGCCGCGCAGCGTGCCACCCACTTCCTGTTCGTAGCTGCGGAAATAGCCGCCGAGCGCGGGGCGGCCGAACTCGTTGTTGAAGGCGGCGGCACCGATGGGGCCTTCCAGCATGATGTCGAGCGCCGAGACGATGCGCCCGGGCTTGCCGAAGTCGTGCTGCTCCCAGGGCTGGGTGAAACCCGGGACGCGCAGGTTGGATACCGAGAAGCCGGTGAGGCCGGCCTTGGGCTTGGCGCCGATGCCGGTGGCGCCCTCGTCACGGATCTCGCCGCCCGCACCGGTGGCCGCACCGGCGAAGGGCGCGATGGCGGTGGGATGGTTATGGGTCTCCACCTTCATGAGGATGTGGATGTCCTCCTGATGGTAGGCGTATTCCGCATCCGCGGGGCGCGGGAAGAAGCGCGCGCCACGGCTGCCCTCGATCACCGAGGCGTTGTCCTTGTAGGCAGAGAGCACGCCCTTCGGATTGTGGGCGTGGGTGGCGCGGATCATGTCGAACAGCGAGTGTGGCTGGCGCATCCCGTCGATGATCCAGTCGCCGCGGAAGATCTTGTGCCGGCAATGTTCGGAGTTCGCCTGGGCGAACATCATGAGCTCCGCGTCGCTGGGGTTGCGGCCCAGGCGCCGGAAGTTGTCCACCAGGTAATCGATCTCGTCGTCGGATAAGGCGAAACCATACTGGCGGTCAGCGTCCACCAGTGCCTGCCTGCCTCCTTTCAGCACGTCGATGGTGTTGAGAGGCGCCGGCTGGGTCTTCTGGAAGAGCTGCACGGCATCGGCGGCGTCGTAGAGCACCGACTGGGTCATGCGGTCGTGCAACAGCTCCGCGGCCTGGGCCAGCGCCGCACGATCCAGGGTCTCGCGACCATGCAAGTAATAAGCGAAGCCGCGCTCGATGCGGCGCACCTTGCTGAGCCCGCAGTTGTGGGCGATGTCGGTGGCCTTGCTGGCCCAGGGCGAGAGGGTGCCCAACCGCGGCACCACCAGCAGCAGAGCGCCCTCCTTGGGGGCCTCATAGCTGACACCGTCGTTCAGCAGGCGTTCCAGCAGCCCCCGCTCGGCGGCACCGGGCGTGCCGTCGCTGTCCACGAAGTAAATGAGCTGGGTCTCAAGCTGGTGGATGCCGGGGAGGCGCTTCTGCAGTTTCTCGAGCAGGATCCGGATGCGGAAGGTGGAGAGTGCCGGACCACCACGAAACTGCAGCATCTTCGATCCTGGGGGCGGGTGCGGAGCGGCATTTTACAGTAACTACCCTCCCGGCTCCACTTCCGGTGCCTGCCTAGGTCATTTCCCGCCAATCCAGCCCGGTGTCCTGGTCAGCGACGCCTATCCAGTCTTCGTCGCAGTCCATGGCCTCCGCCAACGCGGCCCTGGCCAGCGCCTGCGTGTTGTTCTTCTCGGAGAGGTGGGCGGCCACCAGGTGTTGCAGCCACTGCTTATCCAGGCTGCGCAGGAGGTCTGCTGCCTGGGTGTTGCTGAGGTGACCCAGCGGTCCGCCGACCCTGTGCTTCAGCGACGGCGGATAGGGACCGTCCTCCAGCATGTCCAGGTCGTGGTTGCACTCCAGCAGCAGCGCGGCGCAGCCGCTGAACATGCGGCGCATGTGGGGGGTGACGCTACCCACATCCGTCAGAAGTCCGAAGCGGTGCGCTCCCCCGTCGAACAGGAACTGGCTGGGTTCCCGCGCGTCGTGGGGCACCGCTACGGGCGTCACCTGGATGTCACCGATCTCGAACTTGCCGTGACTCTCGATAGGTTCGGCCACCTCGAAACCCCGTTCCAGGCAGGCCTGGCGCGTACCTGCGGTGCAGCGCACCGTGATACGGTGCTTCGAGGCGAAGCGCATCACGCCTGAAGCGTGGTCGGTATGCTCGTGGGTGACCAGGATGGCGGCGATGGAGGCAGGTGCCACCGCGAGGCGCGCCAGGCGCAGCTCGGTCTCGGCCACGGAGAAACCGCAGTCCACCATGATGGTGGTGTCGGCGTACTGGATGAGAGTGGCGTTGCCGCGGCTGCCGCTGCCCAGGGAAGCGAAGCGCACCGCTATTTCTTGCCGGGTGTGTAGGCCGGCATGGGGAAGGGTGTCACGTTGGCGCCGCCCTCCACGGGAGTGATCTTGGCGGTGCCTTCGCGGGACACCTCGTCGATGCGCACCACCGCATGCATCGGGATGAAGCTCTTCTTCACCCCCTCAAACTCGGTCTTCAGGCGTTCCTCACCGGGGTCCACCACCACCCCGCCCCGCTCGCCGAACACCATCTGCTCGATCTCGATGAAGCCCCAGAAACCGTCCTGGCTCACCTTACGGGCGTACACCTCGTAGAGCTTGCCCTGGTTCATGAAGATCACTTTGTAGATGTGGCGTGCAGCGGCCATGGCTTTCTAAATGTGAATAGTGGCTAAAGTTTAATGGAATTTCCCGAGAGAGGGTGGGATTGCTCGGCCCATCCTGGGCCTCGCCCTGCGGGCCCGCCTTCGGCGGTCCAAAATCGCTCCCGGCGATTTTGTCGAACCCGCCTTATATTTCACGTGGGTTCGAACCCACCGACCATTCAAACTAGAGAGCCCCCGTGAAGGGGGCTCTTTAGTTTGAACTGGCGGAGAGGGTGGGATTCGAACCCACGTGGGGCGTTTAGCCCCCAACCGATTTCGAGTCGGTGCCGTTGTGACCGCTTCGGTACCTCTCCGGGGAGCGGTATTTTAGCCTATGGAGCCCGAAGCCTCTAGCGTCTACGGGTGAAAAATTCCCGCAGCAACCCGCCGCACTCCTCCGCCAGCACGCCGCCCTGCACGTCCAGCCGATGGTTGAGCTTGTCGCTATGGACCAGGTCGAACACCGAACCCGCGGCGCCGGTCTTGGGATCGGGGGCGCCATACACCAGCCGCGCCACCCGTGCGTGCACCAGGGCGCCGGCGCACATGGCGCAGGGCTCCAGGGTCACGTAAAGGGTGGTGCCGGTCAGGCGATAGTTGCCCGCCGCCCTGGCCCCAGCGCGCACGGCCATGATCTCGGCATGGGCGGTGGGATCATGGGCGCCGATGGGTTGGTTCCAACCTGAACCCACGACCGCGCCGTCCTTCACCAGCACTGCGCCCACCGGCACCTCGCCGGCGGTCTCCGCCTGGCGCGCCAGGAGCAGCGCTTCGCGCATCCATCTCTCATCCTGGATGTCCGTCATATCGGCCATCATACCCTGGGGCCGCCACGAGCCCCGACGCGGCGTCCGGGACAATTCCGCCAGCGCCCTGGTCAAATACATCCACCGGGGACTTGGCGATACTGCGGCACCGAATATAGCGGCGCCAGGCAGGCCAGGAGCATCCATGGGCATCATCGCGTTCCTCTACGGCATATTCGCCTACGGCCTCGGGGTAGCCGCGCTCCTCTACCTCATCCTGTTCGTAGGCGACCTCTGGGTGCCGAAGACGATCGACACCGGAGCGATAGGCTCGCCGCTCTCCGCGGTGGCGATGGACCTCGTGCTCATCGCCTGCTTCGGCCTGCAACACAGTCTCATGGCGCGCCCCAGCTTCAAGGCCTGGTGGACCCGGGTGGTGCCCAAACCCGTCGAACGCAGCACCTATATGCTTGCCACTGCCGTAGTGGTGGGACTGCTGTGCTGGCAATGGCAGCCCATCGCCGGCAGCGTGTGGAGTGCCAGTTCCCCCCTCCTCCGGGAAGCACTGTGGGTCGTGTACTGGCTGGGGTGGGCGCTGCTGTTCGTCTCCACTTTCATGATCAACCATTTCGACCTGTTCGGCCTGCGCCAGGTGTACCTGCGCCTGAAGGACCGCCACTATACGCCGGTGCCCTTCGTACAGATGGCGTTCTACCGGTTCATACGCCATCCCATCATGCTGGGATTGCTGCTGGGCTTCTGGTCCACCCCGGACATGAGTTACGGCCATCTGCTGTTCGCCGCGGCCAGCACGGCCTACATCTTCATCGGCATCTGGCTGGAGGAGCGCGATACCCGGGAGACCTTGGGTACGGCCTACGAGCGCTATCACCGGGAGACCCCGATGTTGCTGCCGCTGCCGAGGCGCCGCGCGGCACAGGTGGTAGACAGCGGTCGCTAGGTCGACCGCCGGGACAGCCGCAACGCCGCGTGCGTCCAGCGCCGTTCCTGTTCGTCCACGCCAATGCGTTCCCTCATTCGGAAGGAAGCAGTGACCGTGCCATCGGCGTCCCTCGCTCCAGGAGATACGCTTTCAGTCCTCGTGTCATGCGGGACTCGATGAGCTTGTAGAAGATGACGGAAGCGCCTACGCACAGCAGCACTGCGAACAGTTCGAGGAAGACCGCCTCCATACCCCTGCCCTTATGTACCAGCAGGTTGAAGAAGTCGATGATCGGATGATGGATCAGGTACAGACCGAACGAGGCTTCGCCCAGGAGGACCAGGTTCCTGTTGGTCATGTAGCCGTTATGGCGCCCGTCCAGGAGCGAGGCCATGATCGACAGGCAGAAGGGCAAAGGGATTATCGAATAGAACCAGATCGCACCCACTCCCCGGCTGCCGAGGAATGCTGACACCAACAGCATCGACACCAGCAAGAGGATGACATCGAACCGCGGCACCGGCAGGCGCGCCAGCGCTCCGGCCCGGTGGAGACGATACAGGGCCATGCCGCCCAAGAATTCCGGCAGGCGCGCCAGCGGATCGATGTAGAACGTCCAATACGAATCGGACCAGTCATGGGGCAAGGCCGCCATGACGATCAACAGTACGTAGGAAAATATGGTGAGGGCATACACCTGCTGGTCCCGTAGGCGCCGCAGCGATAGGAACGCCACGTAGAAGAACATCTCGACCGAGAGGCTCCAGGACACGGCGTTCAGGGAAAGGTAATAGCTGGCATCCGGTATCCAAGCCTGAAGCAGCGCCAGATTTGCGAGGTCCACCTGCCACGAGGTGACGAGGTGGAGGTGGTAGTGCATGGCCACCCAGCCCGAGACCAGGACCAAGGTCACCAGCCAATGAGAGGGGTAGATGCGTATGAACCTGCCCGCCAAGTAGCGCCGCCTGCCCCGCCACTTCTCGTTCGCCAGCGAGATGACGAAGCCAGACAGCACGTAGAAGATGGATACCCCCATGAACCCATACGAAAAGAAGTGGAAGTAGGACCGCTGCAGCAGGCCATGGGACGGCGCGAGCTGGACGCGCGAGTGGAAGAACACGACCATGAGCGCCGCGAAGAACCGCAGCGACGTAAGCTTGTCCAGGCGCTCTCCAGCTGCGGCCATCATCCGCTCCTCCGACGGATCAACGGTCGATCCCCACTGGATGGTACCAAGTGGTCACTCCGCGGTCTCCACCTGGCGCCGCCAGGATGCGGGCGGTACGCCGAACTCGCGCTTGAAGGCGCGGTTGAATGCTGCTTCGGATTCGTAGCCGTATCGCCCGGCGATGCGGCTGATCGCCTCAGGCCCGGCGCGCAGCGAACGCGCCGCCAAGGCCAGGCGCCAGTGGGTGAGATATTGCATGGGCGGCTCACCGATGAGATCGGCGAAGCGCTGACCCAGGGCGGAACGCGACATCGCCACCTCGCGGGCCAACTCATCCACGGTCCAGGCGCGGCCGGGCTGTCCGTGCAGCAACGCCAAGGCCTTGCCCACCTGTGGATCCCGCAGTCCGGCGAGCCAGCCACGCTCCTCTTCAGGCAATGCGGCGGCGTATCGGCGCATGGCCTCCACGAAGATGAGTTCAGACAACTTGGCAAGCTGGGCGCGGGCGCCGGGACGCTGCGCCTGGGATTCCGCCACGCCGACGCGCAGCAGCCCCGTGAGCCAGGCTGTCGAGGCGTCGTCGCCCAGGGATATGCGCATCATGTCCGGAAGCGCACTCAGCAGGGAACGGCTTATACGCCGGTCACAGGCCAGGTAGCCGCACACGAAGCGCGTGACTTCGCCTCCGCCGCCGTGGCTGATGCGCTGTGAACTGCCATGATCGATGTGCGGTAACGCGTCGGCATCCAACGCCGGCAGGCTGAGGTCGCTGCCCAGGATGTGCTTGTGGTCGTGGGGATACAGCACACAGTCGCCGGGGCCGAGGTCCAGCACGCCGCCGCCTTCGGCGAGTCGGGTCTTGCAGCGGCCATCCAGCAGGAAATGAAACAGTGCGATATGGTCCGCGCCCGCCAGGAGCTGGGTCTCCTTGGGCAGTCCGTATTGGATGCCCACGCACCACGGTGCAGTGAACTCCCCGTCCAGGAACACCGCACCGTCGAGGTGGATGGCGCCTAGGACTTCTGACAGGGCATCCACTGATGGCCTCTCATCCTGCTACTCCCACTCTATCGTCGCTGGCGGCTTACCGCTGATGTCATACACGACCCGTGAGATGCCCTGCGTCTCGTTGATGATGCGCCGCGACACATGATCCAGGAACTCGTAGGGCAGATGCGCCCAGCGGGCCGACATGAAATCGATGGTCTCCACGGCGCGCAGCGCCACCACATACTCATAGCGGCGCCCGTCGCCCTGCACGCCCACCGACTTCACCGGCAGGAACACCGCGAAGGCTTGGGATACCTTGTCATAGAGGGCCGCCTTGCGCAGTTCCTCTATATATATGTGGTCGGCCCGGCGCAGCAGGTCGGCGTATTCCTTCTTCACCTCGCCCAGGATGCGCACCCCCAGTCCCGGGCCCGGGAAGGGATGGCGGTAGACCATGTCATGGGGCAGACCCAGCTCGACTCCGATCTTGCGCACCTCGTCCTTGAAGAGTTCCCGCAGGGGCTCCACCAGTTTCAGGCGCATGTGGGCCGGCAGGCCGCCCACGTTGTGGTGGGACTTGATGACGTGGGCCTTGCCGCTGGCGGCGGCGGATTCGATCACGTCCGGATAGATGGTGCCCTGGGCCAGCCACTTGGCGTCCTTTATCCTGAGGGACTCCTCCTCGAAGATCTCCACGAACATCCGGCCGATGACCTTGCGCTTGGCCTCCGGGTCCGAGACCCCGGCCAGCTCCTTGAGGAAGCGCGCTTCCGCATCGACGCGGATCACCTTCACGCCCATGTGCCTGGCGAAGGTCTCCATCACCTGGTCGCCCTCGTGCAGGCGCAGGAGGCCCGTGTCCACGAACACGCAGGTGAGTTGCGGGCCTATGGCCTTGTGCAGCAGCGCCGCGACCACCGAGGAATCCACGCCGCCGGAGAGTCCCAGCAGCACATGGTCCCGACCCACCTGGGCGCGCACCGCGCTGATGCGGTCCTCGATGATGCTGCTGGAATTCCACAGGGCCTGGCAACCGCAGATGTCCAGCACGAAGCGCGAGAGGATCCTGCCGCCCTGCAGGGTCTGGGTGACCTCCGGGTGGAACTGCACGCCGTAGAAACGGCGCGATTCGTCCGCCATGGCGGCACAGGAAGCATCCTGGGACAGACCGGTACGCACGAAACCCGGGGGAAGCTCGGTGACGGAATCGCCGTGGTTCATCATCACGTGCAGCAGCGGCTTGCCGTCGCGATGGCCGTCGTCGATGCCGTCCAGCAGGCGTGAGGGCGCGGTCACGGTCATGTTCTCCATACCGAACTCGCGATGGGTGCCGGGCAGGACCTTGCCGCCCAGTTGCGCCGCCATGTCCTGCATGCCGTAGCAGATGCCGAGCACCGGCACGCCTTGCTCGAACACGGCCCTGGAAGTCTTCGGCACCGCCTCACCCACCACCGATTCCGGGCCGCCGGAGAGGATCACGCCCTTGGGGGCGAAGGCCTCGAGCGCTTCGGCGCTCATGTCGGGCAGATGCACCTCGCAGAACACGCCGATCTCGCGCACCCGGCGTGCGATGAGCTGGGTCCACTGGGAACCGAAGTCCAGGATCAGGATGCGGTCGCTATGGATGTTCTGTTGGCTCAAGTTTTCCGTCTCCCTAATAGCCGGAAGGCCGCTGCGCGGCCTTCCGTTCGTCGTGGTTTCTCATTCGCTCCGATAGTTCGGCGCTTCCTTGGTGATGGTCACGTCGTGCACATGGCTCTCACGCATGCCGGCACCGGTGATGCGCACGAACTGCGGACGGGTGCGCATGGTCTCGATGTCCTTGGAGCCGGTATAGCCCATGCTGGAGCGCAGGCCGCCCATGAGCTGATGCACGATGGCCACCAGCGAGCCCTTGTAGGGCACGCGCCCCTCGATGCCTTCCGGCACCAGCTTCTCCACTTCCTCGGTCGGGTCCTGGAAGTAACGGTCCGCGGAGCCCTGCTTCTGGGACATGGCCCCCAGCGAACCCATGCCGCGGTAGGACTTGTAGGAACGGCCCTGATAGAGCTCCACCTCGCCGGGGGCTTCCTCGGTGCCGGCGAACATGCCGCCGATCATCACCGAGTAGGCGCCGGCAGCGATGGCCTTGGCCACGTCGCCCGAATAACGGATGCCGCCGTCGGCGATGAGCGGTACGCCCTTCTTGGCCAGCGCGTCGGCCACGGTGGCGACGGCGGAGATCTGCGGCACGCCCACACCCGCCACGATACGTGTGGTGCAGATGGACCCGGGGCCGATGCCGACCTTCACTCCGTCAGCGCCGGCTTCCACCAGGGCCAGCGCCGCCTCGGCGGTGACGATGTTGCCGCCGATGACCTGCAGGTCCTTGTACTTCTTCTTGACCATGGCGACCCGGTCCAGCACGCCCTTGCTGTGGCCGTGGGAGGTGTCCACCACGATCACGTCGACGCCCGCCTCCACCAGCGCCGTGACGCGCTCGTCGGTGTCGGCGCCGGTGCCGACCGCGGCACCGACCCGCAGGCGGCCATGCTCGTCCTTGCAGGCGTTCGGGTAGTCCTTGGCCTTCTGGATGTCCTTGACGGTGATCATGCCGCGCAGCCGGAACTGCTTGTCGACCACCAGCAGCTTCTCGATGCGGAACTGATGCAGCTTGCCGAGGATCTCTTCCTTGTCGGCGCCCTCCTGCACGGTCACCAGCCGGTCCTTGCCGGTCATGATCTTGGCGACCGGTTCGTCGTAGCGAGTCTCGAAGCGCAGGTCGCGGCTGGTGACGATGCCCACCAGTTGCTGGCCGTCCACCACCGGCACGCCGGAGATGTCGCGGGCGCGGGTGAGCTTCATCACCTCGCCGATGGTGGTGCTGGGGGTGACCGTGAACGGGTCCTTGATCACGCCGCTCTCGAACTTCTTCACCATCCGCACCTGGCGCGCCTGCTCTTCGGCAGCCATGTTCTTGTGGATGATGCCGATACCGCCTTCCTGGGCCAGGCTGATGGCGAGACGCGCCTCGGTCACCGTGTCCATGGCAGCCGAGACCAGCGGGATGTTGAGATTTATGTTGCGGGTGAGGCGGGTGGCGAGCTTGACGTCGCGGGGCAGCACATCGGAATACGCAGGCACGAGGAGGACGTCGTCGAAGGTGAGGGCTTCCTGGACGATACGCATGCGGGCTCCGGGCTGCGTTACGGTAAATCTTGGAATTATAAACTTTTCCACCGGTCCGGGTAAATTCCGTCCTGCCCCGGCTTGCTATCATGGCCCCATGGCCAGCCCCACCGTCGAGGGACTCTTCCCCGAGCGCCAGGTCCTGAGCGTCTCGGACCTCAACCGCGCCGCCCGCGGCCTCCTGGAAGGTGGTTTCCCGCTGCTCTGGGTGGAAGGCGAGATCTCCAACCTGGCGCAGCCCGGCTCCGGCCACCTCTACTTCTCCCTCAAGGATGCGCAGGCTCAGGTGCGCTGCGCCCTGTTCCGCAACCGCGGCATGTTGCTGCGCTTCAAGCCTGCCAACGGCATGAAGGTGCTGGTGCGAGGCCGGGTGAGCCTCTACGAACCGCGCGGTGACTACCAGTTCATCGCCGAGCATCTGGAGGAAGCAGGTCATGGTGCCCTGCAGCGGGCCTTCGAAGAGCTGAAGGCCAGGCTCGCCAAGGAGGGACTGTTCGACCAGGCCCTCAAGCGGCCGCTGCCAGCGGCGCCGCGCCGCATCGGCGTCATAACCTCCCCTTCAGGTGCGGCCCTGCACGACATCCTTACCGTCATTCGCCGCCGCTACCCGGTGGCCCGGGTCGTCCTCTATCCCACGCCGGTGCAAGGCGAGGGTGCCGCGGCGAAGATCGCCGCCATGATCGACCTGGCCTCCCGGCGTGCCGAGTGCGAGGTTCTGATCCTGGCCCGTGGCGGCGGTTCCCTGGAAGACCTCTGGGCCTTCAACGAGGAGCCGGTAGCCCGCGCCATCCGCGCGTCGCGCATCCCGCTGGTCAGCGGCGTCGGCCACGAGATCGACTTCACCATCGCCGACTTCGCCGCCGACCTGCGTGCCCCGACGCCTACCGGCGCCGCGGAGCTGGTGACGCCGGACGTGGCGGAATGGCGACGGCACCTGGCCCAGCGCGAGCAGCGCCTGCACCAGGGCCAGCTCCGCCTGCTGCAGGACCTGCGTCAGCGCCTGGAGTGGTGTGGTGAGCGCCTGCGACAGCTGCATCCGGCGCGGATGCTCCGGGACCGCGGCCAGCGCCTGGACGAGCTGCAACTGCGGCTCAGCCGCTGCATGCGTGCGCATCTCAGGCATGAGCGCACCCGCCTCGCCGGATTGCAGGCCGCCATGTATGCCCATAGCCCCGCACAGCAGATGCGCCGCGCCTCGGAAACATGCGCTGCGCTGCAGGTACGGCTGGGTGCCGCGGCCCGTGCGCATATGGCGCGCCTGGGCAATCGCCTGGCGCTCTCCATGCGTGCCCTGGATGCCGTGAGTCCCCTGGCCACCCTCAACCGAGGTTACGCCATCGTGAGCGACCCGGTGGGCGGCGGCACCTTGAGCCACATAGAGTCCATAAAGCCGGGGCATAGGGTGCGTACCCGCCTCGCCGACGGGGCGTTCATGGCGGAAGTGACTTCCGTGGACCCGGAAGAGAAGCGATGAGACGCCTGCTCGCTCTGTTGCTGTGCCTGCCCGGCGTGGCCTGGGCTGCCACCGCCGGATTCCCTTTGGATGACGCGGTGCCGGGCGGCGTGGCGGTGGTGGCGCTGCCGGCGAGCAAGCTCGCTCCGCACGCGGAGTTCTCGGGCCAGAAGATGATGGTGGTGAGGCACCAGGGCCACTGGTATGCGCTGGTGGGCCTCAGCCTGGATACCCTTCCCGGGGCCAAGATGCTGGACGTGGACGTGCCGGGTTCCAGCGACATCCACGTGGGCTTCACCGTCATGCCCAAGCAGTACGCGGTGCAGGCCCTGACCATCAACAACCCGGAGATGGTGAACCCGACACCGGAGCAGTTGCAGCGCATCGACTGGGAGCAGCAGCACCTGAGCAAGGTCATGTCCAGGTTCCGGGAGACCCCGCGGCCCCACGTCTCTTTCATCTGGCCGGTGAACGGTCCCGAGACCAGTACCTTCGGCCTCAAGCGGGTCCTGAACGGAGAGCCCAAGAGCCCGCATAGCGGCATCGACATCGGTGCACCGGCCGGCACGCTGATCCGAGCGCCGGCGGCGGGCTGGGTCGCGGACGTGGGCGATTACTACTACTGCGGCAGGACCCTCACCATCGACCTCGGCCAGGGCCTGTTCAGCGTGTACTGCCACATGAGCAGGATCGACGTGAAGAAAGGCCAGTGGCTGAAGCGCGGCCAGCGGGTAGGCAGGATAGGCGCCACCGGTCGCACCACCGGTCCCAACCTGCACTGGACCGTGCGCCTGAACGAAGTGCCGGTGGATCCCCATGTATTCCTGGGCACTAACGGCCCCACCCCGCCGCCGACTACTCCCCCGGCGGCAGCCAGCGTCTCTGCTGCCACCACCGCCGTGGCACCTGTAGCTGCCACGCAGCCAGCCCCGAAGGCCGCGAGCACATCAGCACCCGCAGCTTCCACGCACCCTTAGCCGAAAGTCTCAGACGTTATACGAGAGGGGCTTGTTTTTGCGCTGGTACCAGCCATCCGCTGCTGGTTCGAAGACGTGGCAGTTGTCCATCTCGCCGCCGTAGATGTGCAGCGACACCGCGTTCTGGTCCGGCAGCGGATTGCGGATGAGATGGTACTCGTGGGGCGGGATCAGGCAGCCGGCGGAGCCGGTACCCGCCTGCACGGTGCCGCAGTGCTCGAAGCGGAAACGCTCGCCCTGCCGCTCGCGCATCTCGAACTGTTGCACCTCGATCTGCCCCTGCCACACGCCCTCCACGCACCACATGCCGGCGTGGTCGTGGATCACGGTGCCCTGTCCCGGCCCCCAGGTCATGGCCACCACGGTATAGCCGAGGTCGGCGCTCTTGTAGAGGAGGCGTCGCGCATAGCTCGCGGCGCAGGGCTGGCACAGGTTCTCCGGGAGGTCCATGCCGCGGCTGCGGAAGATGTCGCAGAGCACGTCCTTGATGGCATGGGTGGTCGCGCGCGGGTCGGCGCGGCGCACGGCTTCGTCCAGCAAGGGGATCAGGCGGCTGGCGCCTTCGAATTCGACGGATGGCATAGCGCCCATTATAGCGTCGCCAGGAACTCGCCGACCGCCGGGCGGAACCTCTCCATGTCTACCAGGAACGAGTCGTGTCCCTGCTTCGAGGCCAGCGCCTCGAAACGCGCGTCCACGCCGGCGCGCTTCAGCGCATCGGCGAGAGCCTGCTGCTGGTGCAGCGGGAACAGGATGTCGGTCTCCACACCGACTATCAGCGCCGCCTTCAGGTGCAGGCGCTTAAAGGCCTTGTCGTCGCTGCCGCCATGCTCCGCAACGTCGAAGAGATCCATGGCTCGCGACAGGTACAGGTAGGAGTTGGGATCGAAGGCGCCGACGAAGGACTGGGCGCGGGATTCCAGGTAGGACTCGATCTCGAATTCGATGCCGAAGGCGTCGATGCCCGCATCCTTGGCGCGCTCGCGACCGAACCGCTCACCCCACTCCTTCGCCGAGCGGTAGGAGATCATGCCGAGCTTACGCGCCAGGCGCATGCCCTCGCGGGGCCCCTCGCCTGCCGCATAGTAGCCGCCGGCCCAGGCGCCGTCGCTGCGGATCAGCTCGCGCTGCAGCGAGCGCACCGCGATGGAGAAGGGTTCCGAGTGGGTGGCCGAGGATAGGCTCACCAGCACGTCCACTTCCGCCGGGTACATCAGCGCGTAGGCCAAGGCGCTCATGCCGCCCATGGAGGGCCCCATGCACACCCGCACCCGCGGGATGCCGAGGCTGGCGAGCAACGCATGCGCAGCCGAGGCCACGTCCTCGATGGTCAGCTTCGGGAATGACGGACCATAGGGCCTGCCGGTACGCGGGTCGACGGACGCCGGACCGGTGGAACCATGGCAACTGCCCAGCGAGTTCACGCAGATGACGTGGAACTTGTGGGTATCGATGGCCTTGCCGGGGCCCAACATCTCCTCCCACCAGCCGGTGGAAGGATCTTCGCCGCTGGACGCGGCGTGGGCCGAGGGCGAGAGGCCGGTGAACAACAGCAACACGTTGTCCTTGGCGGCGTCGAGCCGGCCCCAGGACTCATAGGCCACCTGCACGTCCGTGAGCTCGCCGCCGAGGCGCATGCCGAACTTCCCAGGCAGGGTCACTACGCGGCGCGCGCCGGCACCGGCGGGTGCGGGCGTCTGGCTATGCAGGGTCAGGTGAGGCTTCATGGCGGTATTTTACCTTCTATTCATCTGCCGCCGTGGCTCAGCAGCCACAGGTAGCCCAGGCCCCCCGCCAGCAGCAGGAAGGGGCCGGCCCAGGCGTGGAAGCTCAGGAGGCTGCCGCGGCTGCCCGCCAGCCTGAGCGCGATGAGGTTGGCGAGGGATCCCACCGCCAGGCCGAAGCCGCCCATGTCCACCCCCCACGCCAGTGCCCGCCAGTCCTGCGAACGATCCGCCAAGAGGATGGTGGTGGGCACGTTGCTGATGAGCTGCGAAAGCCCGACTCCGGCGAGATAGAGGTTCCCAGCACGGTCGAGGTCGAGGTGTCCGAGCCATGCTGCGACGGCCGGCAAGGCCGCCAGCAGGCGCAGGTCCACGAACATCAGCAGGAACACCAGCAGCAAGGGCCAATCCAGGCGGCGCAGCACCGGCCGGTGGAAAGCCAGGAACAGCATGGCCACCGCCAGCAAGGCCCAGTCCGCATGCCGCAGGTCCGCCGCGAGGATGAAGGGCGCAAACAGGCAGGCGGAGAGCCCGAACAGCGGCCAGCGCACCTGGATGGAACCGGCCATAGGCTGCAAGGTTATGGGTCGCGGACGGAAAGCCACCAGCGCGCAGCCCAGCAGGCAGGCGGCGGCGATGAGCGTGGGCGCCAGCATGGCTTGCATGAAGCCGAAGAACCGCGCGCCCGAGGACTGCCAGAGGAAGATGTTCTGGGGGTTACCGATGGGCGTGAGCATGGAGCCCACGTTGACCGCCAGGGCCTCGAACGCCACCAGCCGCGCCACCGGCAGCGCGGCGTAGTCCGCCAAGCTCAGCGTCAGGGGCACTACGATGAACAGCGCGATGTCGTTGGTGAGCACCGCTGCCAAGAGCGCCGAGGCCGCAACCAGGAACAAGGCCAGGCTGCGTTCGTCACGCACATGCCGGGTGATGCGGGCCGCCGAGCGGTGCAGGAAGCCGCTGGCCTCGATGCCGGCCGTCAACAACAGCAGTCCGGCCAGCGTCTCCATGGTGGGCCAATCCACCAGCGCGGGATAGCAGCGGATCAGCCCCGGATGCCAGAGGCTCAGCGCCAGGAACGCGCAGAGCAGCGTCCACAGCAGCCAATCGCTGCGCAGGGAGTAACCGGGCGCGCTCACTGGGGACGCTTGTAGACGACGCCGTCCTTCATGACGAAAGCCACATGCTCATCGGCAGGAGCGGTCACTTTGTCGGCCGGTCCAACCGCGGCAATCCGCTCCCCTTCCGCGAACACCGCCCCCCGGACGCAAGCCGCTGTCGTCGGCAGTGAAGACCGCGGCGGGCCGCAGGAGATAGGCCGGCGAAACCGGTGGCGGCGCCGCGGAAACGGCCAGGGAGATTTGCACCCCCAGCACTGCGGTCAGAAACAAGCGGCGCATATCCAGGCTCCTAGCCTGCGTGGACGGTAAAACTTACATTCTGGTGCCGGCGATTACGGCGCACCCGGACTGTCCTTCAAGCCGCGCTGCCCATGTGAGCCTAACGGACCAATGGGATACCGGTGACCGGCCCAAGCCAAAGACCGTGACAAGAGCCACGGCCTTTGGCCGACCAGAAGATCTTGTTCAGCCAGCCGTCTTCTTCCAATAGACCCGCAGCCGCAGGCCTGCAGCGACCGGGAAGGAGTAGACGTTGGTACCCGATACCACGCCTTGGACGATGGTGCCCGTGGAACTGGGGATGGAGATGTGCACCGGCGTGGGCACGAAACCACCGCCGGCGATGTTCTGGCTGCGGTCGGCCGCCACCATGTTGGTCTGGCCGGTCAGGTTGATGGTGGCCGAGGCATCCTTGTAACTCACGATGTACTGGGTAGCGGTGCCCAGGCTCGGCGTACAGGACGCCGAGGTGGTGGGCGTGTAAGTGTTGAATACCACGCTGCCCTGGATCGCCACATCGCCGCCCACGTCCTTCTCGCCGGAGCCCGAGAACGTTATGTACCAGCCGCTAGCTCCCGCCAGCGAGATGGCGGCGGCGCTCTGCTGGGCCGCGGTGCCGACCTGGATGGCGTCGCTGGTGGCATCAAAGAGTTTGCTCTCGGTGAGCGTGGTGAAGGTCGCCGGCTCAAGCAAGGCATGGGTGTCCTTGAGCATGTAGAAGCGGTTCACCACGGTGGTATCGAAGGGGTGCTCCCGGTCACCGCTGCCGATAAGCACCGCATCGTAGGTGCCGGTGCTGTCATTGTTGTACACCACGTCCGGTGGGAACAGGAACTTGCGCGCATTCGTCCCGGTGCCGCCCAGGGAGGCCAGCTTCGTCACCTTCCAGTTGGAAGGAGTCGCATCACTGATGTCCACGCGCCAGACGTTGCCGCCGGTGTCGCCGAAGTACAGCCGATCGGCGAAGCCGTCCCGATCGCTATCGTAGACGGCGATAGCGGACGGGATGCTGTAGGTCATGCCGCTCACGGTCGTGTTGTAGGTGGCGCCGGTCGGGCTAGGCCCGGCCTGCCAGAGCAGCGCGCCGGTATAGGCATCGACGATGAAGATCCCGCGGCCCATGGTGTCGGTGCCTGGATTGGGCACGCCCGCGGAGGTAACCGGGTCTTCAGCCGTGGCGTCATAGCCGCCGCCGAAGATGGCCACTGGATTGGTGTTGGCCTTGATCTTGGTGACGGACACCTGGGACCAGGTCTGTCCCAGTTCACTGAAACCCGTGGTGCTGTTGGTGGCCTTCCACAGCAGCTTGGGATCGGCGGCGGTACTGGTGGTGCCCGGGTTGGTGACGTCCAAGGCGTACAACACGCGGCCACCGCGGTGCGAGGTGATGTAGATGTAAGCCTTATCGCCGCTGCTGTCGCCGTTGGTGATCTTCTCGTCGTTGTTGGCATCCAGCGTATAGGTCGTCACCGGACCGTCGAAGAAATACGGCTTCGGATTGCTGGTGCTGAGGGTATTCGCGTCTGCTCGCAGCGTGGTCAGCTGCGAGAAGAACTCCGTGGGTATGAAACCCCACATCTCCTGGCCCGCGCCGGTGGCATTGGCGCCCTGGATCTCATGGAACACACCGGAGTTATCGCCGTAGAACACGTAGATGTCGTTGTTGTCACCGTTGCGGTTGTAGTTGATCACGCCAGGCTGGGAATGCAGCACGTCGCCGTGGATGGAGGAACGCACCGTGGGAGTGGTGGCGTAGCCGTCGTTTGCGCCCGAGGTATTGCTGTTGATGCTCGTGGCATTGTTGGTGCCTTGCACCCAGGCGATGAGGTTGGTGGTGTCGGTGGAAGAACTGGTGCCGAGTGCCGCCTGTGTCAGCGCGGTGTTACTGCTGTTGAAGGGCGTCGCCGACAGCGACGAGCCCGAGGTGCAGGTGCCGGTGCAGGTATAGAGCTTGCGGCCGCTCTGGCTGGTGGCATAGGTGTTACGCAGCACTTCGGCGGCCGCGCCCTTCTCCACCAAGTCGCCGTCGGGCGCGTCCGAACTGCCGCCGGTGCCGTTCAACGTGGAGGCGCGCCAACCCCAGTATGTGGATGCCGTGGTCCAGAAACTGGTGACGTTGGGCGAGATGAAACCAGTGGTGGAGTTCTCCGCCGCAGCGCCCAGGGAATCTTCCAGGGTCAAGGTGGTGCCGCTCACGCCCAACTGGTATTCCTTGAGGTTCCCGTACCAGCGCGGCAGACCGTTGGAATCGGGACGGAACACGCCCAGGTAAACCTGGTTCAGGTTGGTGCCGCGCACGTTGGCGCTCACCGGCAGGGCCGCCGCAGCGAACACGCTGTTGACCGCGTCGATCTCGTTGAAGATGGCGGTGAAGTCGGTGATCAGGTCCGAGACGCCGTTGGCG
>Ga0070714_100000612_pt1 | contig 25475 bp, 17 predicted proteins | sample LARL83metaG_FD_65450 | JGI IMG/M metagenome (GOLD analysis project Ga0070714, IMG submission 65450) | Corn, switchgrass and miscanthus rhizosphere microbial communities from Kellogg Biological Station, Michigan, USA - LAR L8-3 metaG | ecosystem: Host-associated > Plants > Roots > Rhizosphere ... | reverse complement strand
CGACCCTGGCTCGGCCCGGCAGGCGGCCCAGTCTCCGGTCTCGCCCATCCTCGGTTTCTGGCGGCTGCCCGGCCTGGCCCGCTATGCGGAGGCCAGGACCAGCGATCCCGGTACCTTCAGCTGGCCGGCACCGGGACCCGGCCTGCCGTACGAGGTGCGGATCACCGATCCGCTCGGGCGTTACCTGCCCGAACTGCTCGCCGTCAACGTGCCCCAGCCGGCCCTGGTCACGCAGGTCCTGTACTCGGCGCCGGCCCGGCCGGCGCCCTCGGGCTTCGCCATCGTCAGCGGCGAGGTGCACGTGACCGCCACCGCGGACCCGGCCGCGTGGGCGGCGATCACGGTCGATACCGGCGCGGCCAGCTATACGACGCTGGCCGACCAGCTCGGTCGCTACCTCGTCCACCTGCCCTATCCCGAGGCACTGCCGCCGCTGGGAGGCTCGCCGCCCAGCGGCCCGCCCGGACCGCTGACCTGGCCGCTCACGATCTCCGTGGGCTACCAGCCGTCAGCGCAGAACCGGCTGGCCGACGCCACGGCCGCCGACCCGCCGGAGCTCGGATCGCTGCTCGGGCAGGCCCCGGCGGCGATATCGGCGGGCGGCGGCACGGAACCTGGCCTCGCCGCCACGCTCACCTTCGGCACCGCCCTGCTCGTGATGCTCGAGGTGGTACCCGCATGACCCATCCGATCCGCACCTGAAGGCGGCCCCATGCCCCAGTACCTAGCACCAGGCGTCTATGTCGAGGAGATCCCCGGCCCGGAGGTCATCCAGGCCGTCGGCACCCAGACGGCCGGGTTCATCGGCCCGTGCCGGTTCGGGCCCACCAGCGGCCGGCCGGAGCTGCTGACCTCGTTCCTCGACTTCCAGCGCATCTACGGCGACTGGAACGATCTCGAGTTCTCCGACAACGGCGACATGACCAACTACCTAGCCCTCGGCGTGAAGGGCTTCTTCGACGAGGGCGGGACCTCGTGCTACGTGGTCCGCACGTTCAGCTTCACTGGCACGCCGACCCCGTCCGACCCCGACAACTGGCCCGACTACGCCTCGGCCGAGGTGACCCCGCCGGGCTCGCCGCCCGCGTCGCCGCCGCTGACCGTGCGGGCCCGTTACCCCGGGACGGCCGGGCGGCTCGCGGTGACCTTTACCCTCCAGGTCGGGAGCAGCGCACTGGTGGTCACCACCGCCAGCCCGCCCGTCCCGCCCGCCCTGAGCCGGGTGAAAGAGCACGACCTGGTTTACGCCGTTTCCGGGTCACCGCCCCAGGGAGCGCTCCACGTGGTGCGCCGCGACCCGGGAAGCGGGGCGCTGTCCCTGGCGGGGAACGGCGGCCTGGACCTGGCCGACGCCCAGAAGGTCTATCCGCTGACCGTCTCGGTGGATGTGCAGTTCCCTACGGTCAACGCCCAGGGGCTGGCCGCGTTCGGGCCGTCGCAGAACGTCGGGACGTTCGGCTTCGACCCCCGGGCCGCGGGCACCGGGATCTCGGCCGTGCTCGCCGCCAACCCGCCGACCAGGGCCCAGGCGCTCGCCGTCCCGGTCGCTCTGGAGGGGATCGCGGACCTGGGCCAGACGTCGACTCCGCCGGACGACGTGCCCGCCCTGGTCGCCGAGGCCCTGTTCGGCCCGGATGTCATCGCGACGGCCATGGATCCGCGAGCACTGCTCAGCAGCCGGCAGGTCACGGTCAACCTGGCCAACGGCTCCGACGGTGACGCGCCATTTGCCGAGACCTACGCCGGCGACGCGAACGGCTTCGCCGACTACCAAGGCGGGGTCCAGCTGCCGCTGAACGGGCTGCTGGCCTTCGAGCCGGTAGACGACATCTCGATCGTGGCCGCGCCGGGCGCCTCGACCGGCTGGGCCAGCCCGGCTGCGATCGATGCGGGGCAGGCCATCAACGGCGTGGTCATCGACCACTGCGAGACCATGCTGTACCGGGTGGCGGCCATCGACACGCCGCCGGGGCTGCTGCCCGCCGACGCCCTGGACTACCGCAACAACCGCTCGTCGAATTACGCGGCGCTCTACTACCCGTGGATCACCATCTCCAGCCCGGTCGACGGCTCGCCGCTCAGCGTGCCGCCGGCGGCCTACATGACCGGGATCTGGGCTCGCAGCGACAGCAACTACGGGGTGATCAAGGCCCCGGCCAACGAGGTGGTGCGCTCGGCTACCGACTTCGAGCAGCGGATCACCAAGGCGCAGCAGGAACTTCTCAACCCGCAGGGCGTCAACTGCCTGCGCTTTTTCCCTGGTCCCGGCTTCCTGGTGTGGGGCGCCCGGACCATCAGCGACGACCCGGAGTGGAAGTACCTGAGCACCCGCCGCTACTTCTGCTACCTGGAGAAGTCCATCGACGAGGGCACCCAGTGGGTGGTCTTCGAGGTCAACGGCCCGGCCTTGTGGGACCGGGTGCGGCACACCATCGAGGGTTTCCTGCTCAGCGAGTGGAAGTCGGGCGCGCTGCTCGGCGCCACCCCGGCCCAGGCGTACTTCGTGAAGTGCGATGCCTCCACCATGACCCAGGACGACCTGGCCAACGGCCGACTGGTGTGCCTCATCGGGGTGGCGTCCGCCAAGCCCGCCGAGTTCGTCATCTTCCGCATCGGACAGTGGACGGCTTCCGCCAGCTCTTAAGGAGGGTCACCATGGCCACCCAACGGCCCGATCCGTACAGCAACTTCAACTTCCTGGTCAACCTGGGCAGCACGACCACCGTGAACGCCGGGTTCCAGGAGGTGAGCGGGATGAACATCGAGGTCACCTCGGCGGACTACCGGGCCGGCAACTCGCCGGTCAACCACCCGGTCAAGGTCAACGGGGTCTACAAGGTGGGCGACGTGACGCTCAAGCGGGGCCTCATCGGCGCTACCGACCTGTATTCCATGGTCGACGCGATCCGCACCGGCCACCACACGGTGCAGAACGTCGTGATCCAGCTGCAGGACGAGGCGCACAACGGCCCCGTCTTCACCTTCACTCTGGTTAACGCCAGGCCGATCCGTTACACGGCCCCCACCTTCAACGCCAAGGGCGGTACCGAGGTGGCCATCGAGGAGCTGGTCCTGTCCTGTGAAGACCTGACGGTGGAGTAGTGCTCACCTATCAAGGACGGCTCCCGGGGGTCTCCTGCGTGGCCACCTTGCCGGCCGGGTCACAGCCCATCCGGCTCGACGTGCCTGCCTTCGTGGGCCTGGCCGAGAAGGGGCCGGTCGGCCAGCCGACGGCGATCGAGGACGTCAACCAGTACCAGGCGCTGTTCGGCGGCGACCTGGTGCTGGCCCAGGACGGCGGCGTCCCGGTCTACGCCCAGCTGCCCGCCACGGTCCGGTCGTTCTTCGACAACGGCGGCCGGCGCTGCTACGTGGTGCGCGTGGCGGGCCCGGCCGCGACGGCCGCCCGCTGGCTGGTGCCCGGGCTCCGGCGGTGGAGTCCGGACGGCACGGCGGGCGAGGTGTTCGTGGACGCGGCGTGGCCCGGCAAGTGGTCGGCGGGCCTGCAGGTGGGAACCCAGCTGTCCCGCCAGCCGCTGGCGGTCGCCGGACCGTACCAGCCGCTGGCGGTCACCGGGAACGACCAGCCGCCAAGCGGGACGGTACCGGGCACGCTGACCCTGGCCGCGGCGTCCGCGCTGGCCGTGGTGCCCGGCGACCTGATCCAGCTCGACCTCGGGCCGAGCTCTCCGGGGCTCTACCTGAGCATCTCGGCCGTCGCGGGCCAGGTCGTGACGGCCAGCGCCGAGGTGCCGGTTCCGCTGGGACCCGCGGTGTCCTGGCCGGGTCCGGTGCCAGTGGCCTCGGCCACGCTGCTGCGCCTGGACCTGGTGGTCCAGCTGGTGCCGCCCGGCGGGGGGCCGGGCCAGCAGCTCGAGCAGTGGCTGAACCTGACCTTCAACCCGCCGGGCGACCCGGCCGGACCCGCGTACTGGCTGGACGTGACCCAGCAGGACGCGGCGCCTGACCTCAGCCGGTCGCTGCTGCTGCGGGCCGATCCCGCGGCCCCGTCGCTCTTCGTCCCCCTCGACATGGACGAGCTCGGCACGACCGCGGAGTTCACCGACGTCACGGCCGGGTCACCGCCGTACCCGGGCGCCATGGACGGCGACGACGACCTCTCGAGCTTCGATCCCGTTACGCTGTTCCTCGATACGCGGCTGGCCCAGGCGAGCGTCTACGACCTGATGGCTGAGGCCAGCCAGTACACCGAGTTGTCCCCCGATCCGGTCCAGCTGACCGGCATCCACTCGCTGATCGGCGTGGACGAGGTGGCGATGATCTCGGTCCCCGACGCCGCCCAGCTCGGCTGGACCGGGGTACCGTCGCCCGCGGGTTCCCCCGGCCCGTCATCCTCCCCGCCGGAGCCGCCGCCGGCCGACTGGTCGCGGTTCGGGTGCTGCACGCGGCTCGTGACCGCCCCGCCCGTGATCACTGCGGTCACGCCGGCCAGCGGGCCGGCCACGGGCGGGACGACGGTCACCGTCACCGGATCCGGCCTGGCCGCCGGGACGGTGGCGTTCGGCGGCGCGCCGGCCGCCGGGGTGTCCGGCGACGACACCTCGTGCACGGTGATCTCGCCGCCCGGGACCGGAACCGTCGACGTGACGGTGACGACCGCCGCCGGGACGAGCGCCGTGAGCCCGGCCGGCCAGTTCACCTACCAGGCGCCGCTGTCCCCCTATCCGGTCCAGGGTGATCCCGCCTCGTACGACCCGGCCGGGCTGCTGGCGGTGCAGGTCGCCCTGGTGCAGCTGTGCGCCGCCCGGGCCGACGCCGTGGCCCTGCTCTCGCTGCCCGCGCACTACGGCGCGGCCGAGTTCCTGTCCTGGTCGCAGCAGCTGACCGGCGCGGGCCCGATCACCGGCACTCCGCTCGGCTTCGCCGCCGTGTGGCACCCGTGGGTCCAGGTGCCCGAGTCCAGCACGCCCCAGCTGGCCCCGCTGCGCGCGCTGCCGCCGGACGGCGCGGCGGCCGGCACCATCGCCGCTCGCGAGAACGCCCGCGGCGTATGGGTGGCCCCGGCCAACATGGCGCTGCGCGGCGTGGTCGGCCTGACGCCGGTCCTGAGCCAGGCGGACGAGGTGGCCCTGTTCAACGCGCACGGCAACCTGTTCGCGCGGCAGCCGGGCGCGTTCGCCGGGCTCAGCGCGCACACCTTGGCCGCCGACCCGGCGCTGCTCCAGCTCTCGGTCCGCCGGCTGCTGATCCTGCTGCGCAAGCTGGCCCTGGCGCGCGGCATGCGCTACGTGTTCGCGACCAGCAACGACCGGTTCCGCCAGTCGGTCCGGCGGAGCTTCGAGCGCCTGCTCACCGCGCTGACCCAGCTCGGGGCGATCGTGAACTTCCAGGTGGTGATCGACGACGACGCCGAGGACCTGACCGACGGACGGCTGATCATCAGGCTCCTGGTCGCCCCGACCAGCCCGGTCGAGTTCATCACGGTGACGCTGGTCCGGGCGGGCGAGGGACTGCTTGACGTGCTGGAGGGCTGGTCATGACCGACGTGCCGTTCACTGCCTTCCGCTTCGGGGTGGAACTCGACCTGGAGACGCCGGCCGGCGGCCTGACCAGCCCGCTGTGCGACGCGGCCTTCGCCGAGTGCGACGGCCTCGAGATGACCATGGAGCCCAAGACCATCGAGTCCGGCGGGGTCAATGACCGCCAGATCCACCTCATCGGCCCGGTCAAGTTCGCCCAGCTGACGCTCAAGCGCGGCATGACGTCCAACCTGCAGCTGTGGACCTGGCTGGCGCTCACCGCCCAGGGCACGCTGGCGCCGGCGTCAGGCGCCGTGACCATGTGGGATACCGACGGCACCCCGGTCATCGAGTTCGCCCTGCAGTACTGCCTGCCGGTCCGCATGCGGGCCCCGTCCCTCAATGCCAGGGAGGGCCTGGTCGCGGTGGAGGAACTGGCGCTGGTCTACGCGACCATGACGGTCAAGCCGGCCGGCTCGGCTGGCCCCGGGATGAGCCCAGCCGCCAGCGTGTCGGCCGGGGCCTCGGCCAGCCTGACGGCCCTGGGGACCCTGGGGGTGTCGGCCGGGCTGTCCGCCTCGGCTTCGGCCTCCGTCTCGGTGAGCGGAGGGGCGTCCTGATGACCACACCGCTGGGTCCCGGCTACGCGAAGGCCACGATCACCGAGTGGAACCAGGGCGCGTCACCCGCGAGCGGTTCAGCAGTCAGCAACGGCGTGAGCCTGACCGTCGACTTCGACCCGCAGTCGCTCCAGCTCAGGTACGCGGTCACGGCGCCCAACCCGGGGCAGCGGCCACAGAGTTCCGGCGTGCAGCGGAACAAGGCACCCGGGCAGCTGACCACCGGGACCACCACCTTGTCGATGACCCTGGTCTTCGACAGTACCGACAGCGGCCAGTCGGTGCAGGGCAAGACCGACGGGCTGGTGCTGCTGACCCAGCCGGCCCAGGACGGCAAGTCGGCGCGGGTGATCCGGTTCAGCTGGGGCTCGTTCGTGTTCTACGGATCCGTGACCTCGATGAGCCAGACCCTGGAGTACTTCTCGGCCCAGGGCACGCCGCTGCGGGCCACGGTGGAACTCTCGCTCCAGCGAATCGACAGGCCAGTGGCGCCGTCCAGTGCCAGCAGCGGGTCCGCGCCGCCGGCTGGCTTCGGCGCCGGAGTGGGGATCGCCGGCTCGGCCGGGGCGTCGGCCAACGCGAGCCTGTCCGCCTCCGCCGGGCTCTCCGCCTCCGCCGGGGTCTCCGCCTCCGCCGGGCTCTCCGCCTCCGCCGGCGCCTCGGTGTCCGCCGGCGTCTCCGCATCGGCGGGAGTCTCGGCGGCCGTGGGCACCACCCCGCTCACGCTGAGCGCCGCCGGGGACACGGTGCAGAGCATCGCGGCCCAGGCCGGCACGAGCGTGTCCTGGAAGGTGGTGGCCGCGGCCAACAACATCGACAATCCGCGCCTCCTGGCCCCCGGCACCGTGCTCGACCTGAGCGGCGGCGCCTCGGCCAGCCTCGTGGCAGGCGCCAGCGCGAGCGCCCAGGTCCAGACCAGCTGAGGAGAGGATTCATGCCCGTCATCATCAACGAGATCGAGGTGCTCGAGCCGCCGGTCCCGCAGGCTCGCCCGTCCGGCCCGGACCCGACCCCGGCGACGCCGGCTGTCACCGGGGACCGGATCCTGCGGCTGCTGCGCGACGCGGGCGAGCGGCAGCGCCGACTGGCGGCGGACTGAGCCATGAGCGCCACCGCTGTCGCCTATGTCTCCACCCCGGTCATCAGCCTGGCCGGGCAGGCCGACGCCACCCTGACCAGTGACCTGCTGTCCCTGATCACGGAGGAGACCATCGTGGGGATGGCCTGGTGCGAGGCCCGGTTCAACAACTACGGCTACCGCAACGGCTCATCGGGGTACCTCTACCTGGGGCGGGACCGGATCGACTTCGGCACCCAGATCGGGGTCACGTTCCGGACGGGCGACCAGACCCGCCAGGTGTTCACCGGCAAGGTCAGCGCTATCCAGGCCGACTACCCGGCGGTCGATCCCGCTCAGGTGCTGGTCTTCGCCGAGGACGGCTTGCAGGGATTCCGGCTCACCCGCCGGACCCGTTCGTTCGAGGATTCTTCCACCGCCGACATCGCGAACCAGCTGGCCAGCGAGCACGGCCTGACGCCGTCGGTCGACCTGGACGGCCCGACCCGGAGCGTCGTCACCCAGGTCAACCAGAGCGACCTGGCCTTCCTGCGGGCCCTGGCCCGAGCGGACGACGGCGAGGTCTGGCTCGACGGGACCAGCCTGCACCTGTCGGCCCGTCCCGACCGGGACGGGGGCAGCTTCGACCTGTCCTACGGCGGCAGCCTGGTCTCCCTGTCCGTGCGCGCGGACCTGGCGGGCCAGTGCACCCAGCTGACCGTGGCCGGCTGGGACGTGGCGGGCAAGGATCCCATCGCCGAGAGCGCCGGTGCCTCGGCCCTCGGCGGCGAGCTCGGCGGCGACACCGCGGGCGCGTCGATCCTGAGCACCGCGTTCGGCCAGCGCCCGGAGACGATCGTCCGGGCCGCCCCGCTCGCCGCGGACGACGCGGCCGCACTGGCTAAGGCCGCCTACCTCGAGCGGGCCCGCCGGTTCGTCTGCGGCACCGGCCTCAGCTACGGGACCGCGCTGATGCGGGTCGGCAGCCGGGTCACGCTTTCCGGCCTGAGCGGCCTGTTCGACGGGAGCTACTACGTCAGCCGGACCCGGCACGTGTTCGACGTGGCCGAGGGCTACCGCACCGAGTTCGACGTGGAGCGTCCCGGGATCGGAGCAGCCTCATGACCACGTTCGACGCCAACGACGTCCCGCTGCACCTCGACCAGGCCATGACCTGGCCGCAGGGCCACTACTTCGGCGTCTACCCGGCCACGGTGTCCGACAACCAGGACCCGTCCGGCCAGGGCCGGGTCCAGGTGCACCTGCCGTGGTCGCCCGATGAGGCGGGCGGGCGGTACGAAGCCTGGGCCCGGCTGGCCACGCTGATGGCCGGCGGCGACCGGGGCACCTGGTTCATCCCCGAGATCGGCGACGAGGTTCTCGTGGGGTTCCTCGGCGGCAACCCCAGCTCGCCCTACGTGCTCGGCGCGCTGTGGAACGGCCAGGACCACGCCCCCGAGTCGATCGACGCCGCCAACGACATCCGCTCGATTACCTCGCGCTCCGGCATCAAGATCACCATGGACGACACCGACGGCGCGGTGACCCTCACCTTGCAGACGCCGGCCGGCCAGAAGCTGACCATGGCCGACGCCGGGTCGTCCATCGAGATGTCCGACAGCAACGGCAACTCCTTCCAGATGGGCCCAGGCGGCATCACGATCACGGCCGCGAGCCAGCTGACCATCAACGCGCCCACCGCCCAGATCACGGCTGGCCAGGTCACGGCGGACTCGGCGATATGGACCTACTCCGGCGTCATCCAGTGCGACACCCTGATCTCCAGCGCGGTTGTGGGCGCCTCGTACACCCCGGGCGTGGGGAACTTCCTGTGAGGGCCGAGTCGCTCAGCTGGCTGGCACCCGCCCCGGTGTGGGGCGAGGCGGGGATCAGCCTGGACGGCCCCGAGCTGGCCCAGCCGTTCCTGACCGAGCTGGCCAGCGACCAGTTCGTCACCGAGTTCCTGGCCGTGATGGGCTCCCAGGGCGGCGCCTCGCCCGCGCAGCTCGGCACCATGGCGCCCGCCGTGACCAGCGACGGCACCGCGACCGGGCCCTACCGCCTGTTCCAGCCGCTCAGCCAGCGCTACTACCTGGTGGTAGCGTCGCTGGTCTGCCGCCGGGTCGGCCTGCCCGACCATGCGGTCCAGCCGGCCCGGGGGGAGCGGACCACGTTCGTGGTACGCCGCCTGGCCGACGGCGGCGAGCAGGCCTGGATTCCGGGCCCGCCCGCCATGCCGGGCGGGCCGCCCGCCGGCGCGTGGCAGGCCGCCCAGCCCGGCCAGCTCTTCCCCGGCGAAGAGCAGCTGCCCATGCACGCCGCGCCGGTGGCCGGCTTCGCCGCCCCCGGGACCACCGCCGCCACCTTCGGCATGTGCGAGGCGGGACAGCGCACGGTCTACTACGGCTACCTCGCCACCAGCCGACGCGAGCGCATGGTGACCGCCTTGTCGGACGCGGCGGCCGTGGCCGCGCTGCAGGCCATCGATCCCGGCCGCCACAACGACCCGCTGATGAGCGCGCTCTGGTCCCGGGTGATCACGCCCTGGGGCACCCTGCTCGGCCAGCTGCCGCTGACGCCACCGCCCGGCAAGCCGCCGGCCGGCACCGACACCGACTACTCCTCCCTGTACATTCTGCTCGACCTGGCCGACTGGCTCAGCACCTACCTGCCGGCCGTCTACCAGGCGCTGACCGGCGGGACCACGCTGACGGGCGGCAGCGCGGCCGAGGCGCTGCGGCTGGCCCTGTCCGAGATCTCCGTCGGCACCAGGCCCGCCCCGCCCGAGCAGCCGCCGCCCGCCAACTGGCCGCTGGCTTCCCCGTCCTTCGTCTTGCTGCCCAAGGCGCTGCAGGACCTGGCCGGATTCTCCGCCCTGGTCACCGGGGCGGGCACCAGCGCGCCCGCCGATGCCTACGACCTGACGGATATGCCCCCCTCCCCGGGGAAGGGCCCGCCGGCGGGGTGGTTCGGCAGCGACCAGACCGGGGGCAGCCTGGCCAGCCTGGCGCTGCAGGCGCTGGTGGAGGCCAAGGTCCCGCCCGCGGTGCCGCCCGAGCTGTCCGGGATGATCAAGGCCGACCCGGCCGCGCCGACGTCCGGCTCTACCCCAGACACCTACGTAGCCAGGGCCGTCTTCCAGCACGACCCGTGCATGCCGGTGCTCAGCGCCCAGAGCCGCCCGTTCCAGCTGGCCCGGGCCATCGACGGCGACGCGCCCGCGCGCAAGATCAGGATCGCCCTGCCGGACACCGGCAACCTGCGTCAGTCCCAGCGGGGCGTGGCCATCGAGATGCCGCCCAACTTGCGCCGGATCCTCGACCGGGTGACACCGGGCATGCTGCAGGGCCAGGGACTCGGCGGTGATCCCGGGCCGGAGCTCGGGATGATCTGCTCATTCTCCATCCAGATCATGTGGGTGCTGTCGTTCATCGTGATGTTCATGTTCGCCATCTCGTTCAACATCATTTTCTGGTGGATGGCGTTCATCAAGATCTGCTTCCCGGTCCCGGTGCCCGCGCCTGGTAAGAAGGGACCTCCGGCGCCATGACCGGCGGCAGCGACCTCTACGGCACCGGGCTCTCGTTCCCGCCCCGCATCGGACCGGACGGGTCCATGGTCTGGTCCAGCGGGGAGGTCAACGTCCGCGAGTGCATCTGCACCATCTTGCGCACCAGCCCGGGCGAGCGAGTCGAGATGCCCGCGTTCGGCTGCGGCCTGCGCCGGTTCCTGTTCGAGCCGAACGCGGTGGCCACGCTCCGGCTGATCCAGCAGGAGGTCATCCAGTCGCTGGCCCAATGGGAGCCGCGCATCGCCGTCAACGACGTGACAGTCGCCCTCGATCCGGCCGACCAGAACGCCGTGAACATCACCATCACCTACACGCTCATAGCGACCAGCAGCCAGGAACGACTGACGATGACCGTCGGCCGGGACAACTAGGAGCGACGGCCGTGACCCTTCCCGTTCCCGTCCTCGACGACCGCAGCTTCAACCAGCTCGTCGCCGAGGCCAAGGCCAGGATTCCCGTCCACACGCCGGAGTGGACCAACCTCAACGACAGCGATCCCGGGATCACCATCGTCGAGCTGTTCGCGTTCCTGACCGAGAACCTGCTGTACCGGTCGAACCGCATCCCCGAGGCCAACCGGCTCAAGTTCCTCACCATGCTGGGCATCTCGCTGCAGCCCGCCTCGCCCGGGCAGGGCCTGGTGGCGTTCGCCTACGACCGGGGCACGCCGCCGGGGCCGCTCGGGCTGGCCGCGGGCACCCAGGTCCGGGCCGGGCAGGTGCCGTTCCTGACCCAGGGCGGGCTGGCCGTGCTGCCGGTCACGGCCGCGGCCTACTACAAGGCCCCGCAGCCCCTCGACGACGCGACCCAGGCGACGTACCAGCAGCTGTACCAGACCTTCCTGGACACCCCGGGCGACGTCCTGACGTTCTACCTGCCGGTTTCCCTCGACCCGCCGACCACCGGCAAGCCGGACCCGGTGGTGGACCTGAACGCCACCATCGACCGTTCCCTGTGGCTGGCCGTCCTGGCCCCGCCGCAGGCCGATCCCGACGCGGTGCGCGCGGCCATCGGCGGGCAGACGCTGTCCATCGGCGTCTACCCGGCGCGGCAGGCGGCTGGGCAGGTGCTGCCGCCCATGACCACCGGCGGCCCGGGGGTGGACCCTGGGCTCGTCTTCGAGATCGCCGCTCCGCAGCCGGACCCGACCGGGCTGTCCGGGCCGGGCTACGGGATCGGCCCGGCCAACTACGCGCGCCTGCCGATCAGCTACGCCGACCCGGTGCTGCAGGCGCCCGGCGTGGTCCAGGTCACCCTCCCGCCGTACGAGCAGCTGCTGCTGTGGAACTTCGACCCCGAGGAGGAGGGCACCGGCGACTACCCGCCGCGGGTCGACGACGCCAGCGTCACCGCCCGGCTGGTGACCTGGATCCGGCTGCGCTACCCGCCGCTGCCCGCCGCCTCGGGCACCGCCGCCAGCGGCACCAGTAACACGAGTACCAACAGCACGAGTCCGAGCGGCACGGGCGCGAGCGGTGACTGCGGGTGCGGCTGCGGGGGAAGCGGGACCGGCGCCGGCACCAGCGGTCCCGGCGCCAGCGGTCCCGGCGGCAGCGCGGGCGGCGGCTGCGGCTGCCTGGGCGGGATCGCCGCCCTGCCGACGACGGCGGCGCTGGCCGCCGACGCCGCCGGCGACCAGCCGTCGGGCCAGCTCACCTGGGCCGGCCTCAACGCCGCCACGGTGCTGCAGGCCGTCCCGGTCAGCCAGGAGAGCGTCGGGACCGGCACCGGGACGCCGTTCCAGACCTTCTCGGTGGCCAACACCCCGGTGGTGCTCGACGCGGCCGGCTTCCTGCTCGAGGTGCAGGGTCCGGACGGCTGGACCGCGTGGCAGCCGATCGACGACATCTACGCGGCCGCGCCCGAGGCCACGTCGTACCTGCTCGACCCGGCGTCCGGCCAGATCACCGGCGGGAGCGGGCTCTTCGGGGCGCGCTTCCCGCTCGGCGCGGCGGTGCGGGCGAGCTACCGGTACGGCGGCGGCCCGCAGGGCCAGGTGGCCATCGGGGCCATCAGCAAGGGCGCCACCCTGCCGCCCGGGTTCAGCGTCAGCAACCCGGTCGCGACCTGGGGAGCGAGCAGCGCCGAGTCGGCCAGCGACGGCGAGGCCAACATCACCCGCTGGCTCAGGCACCGGGACCGCCTGGTCGCCGCGGACGACTTCGCCGACATCACCCGGCGGACGCCCGGCGTGGACCTCGGCCGGGTCGAGGTCCTGCCGCTGTTCAACCCCGACGGCACCGACCCCACCGCGACCTGGCCCGGCATGGTGACGGTCCTGGTCATCCCGCAGTCCGATCCGGTCCACCCGAACGCTCCCGCACCCGACCTGCTGTTCCTGAACGCCGTGTGCCGGTGGCTCGACCCCCGGCGGCTGATCACCACCGAGGTGCACGTCCGGGGCCCGCAGTACCAGCAGATCTGGGTGTCGGTCGGCATCGAGGTGCTGCCCGGGCAGGTCGCCACCCTGGTGCGGCAGGCGGTCAAGGCCGCCGTGCAGTCCTTCCTGTCACCGCTGACCGGCGGCCTGCCAGCGCCGGACGCCAGCACCGGCCCGGGCTGGCCGCTCAGCACCGCCGTGCGCAGCCAGGACATCGAGGCGGTGGCCACCCGGGTGCCCGGCGTCCGCTACGTGGACTCGGTCCTGATCGCGGGCCTGGCCGCCGACGGCTCGGTCATCGCGTCGCTCGACCCGGTGCCCATGGCCGGGCTGCAGCTCCCGGCGGCCACGGTCTACGTCAACGGCGGCGCCGCCGAGAATCCGTCCGCGCTGGCCGGCGGCAGCCAGGCCGCCCTGGTGACCCAGGTGCCCGTGCCCGTCGTCCCGAAGACGTGCTGACCCATGGACGTCCAGGGATCGCAGTTTCACCTGCTGCACGGGACCGGCGACTGGCTGGGCTGCACCGACGTGACCACCGGGCTGATGCTGGCGCAGGCGGGCGCGGCCGAGGCGAACGGCTCCCCGCCGGGCGAGCACAGCTCCCTGGAGTACAGCGCGGATCTTGACGCGCTGCGGCTGCGCCACGACCTGCCCCTGTTCCGCCGGGCCGGGCGCACGGTGCCGCTCGACCCGACGGCGCGGCGCGGGGCCGGGCGGGACGCCTACGGGAACTGGTACTGGATCGGTGCCGACCGGGCCAGCATCAGCTGGCGGCCGGTCGACGATACCGTCGCGGTGACCTGGTGGTCGGCGGCGCAGCTCGGCGAGTCCTGCGCCGGGGCCGGGCCCGGCGTCTTCACCTCGTGCGTCCCGCCGCCGCCCGGCCAGCTCACGCTGGCCGGGCTGGCCGTCACGACCCGCCACTACCTGGCCGCGGGTTACCTGGCCGGGAGCGAGCAGGGACTGCTGCTCTTCGACCTGCAGGCGGGCGGGGCGCCGCTGCGGCTGCGCTGGCCGGCCCCGTTCGTTCCGTTCGACCTGGCCGACACCGCCGACGGCGGGCTGCTCGTCCTGGACCGGGAGAACGCCGCCTGGTACGAGCTCGACGCCCACTTCCGGCTACGCGGCACGATCGCGAGCACCAGCGGCCCGTTCCGCCCGGCGGACGGCGGCCCGCCCGAGCGCGTCACCGGCCCGGTCACGCCCGTGCCCCGGCCGCTTGACGGCGGCTCGCCGCCCGCACCGGTCGACGCCATCAGCATCGAGCCAGGCCCCGGTGAGGGCACGGCGCTGATCCTCGACTCGGCCACGGCGCGCGGCTACTCGGTCGTGCATCTCTTCGACCGGGACGGGCTGCGCTGGTCGGCGTCGCTGGCCGACGCGCTCGAGGTCATCGACCCGGCCGATCCGACCGACACCCCGCAGCTGTACTCGCTGCTCGGCCAGGACTTCGCCTACCTGACCGCGCCGCCCGCCACCGGCCCGCTGCCCCCGCCGATGCTCTACATCGCCGATGCCGAGGGCAAGCAGGTCGTGGCCTTCACCCTGGACCCGGCCAGCGGCCACCTCGCGGCGCAGCCTAGCTTCCTGCCGCTGCGCCGCTGGGACGGCAAGGCCCTGGTCCGGGCGGGTGACGGCGCCTGGTACGACTTCGGCGACCGGTGGGTGCCGCTCGAGGTCTACACCGAGTGCCGGTTCGAGGCGACCGGCTCGCTCGTGACGCCGGACTTCGCCGGCGGCGTCGCCGGCCAGCCGTTCGACAGCCAGCAACCCGGCTGCGTCTGGCACCGGCTGTTCCTCGACGCCCTGGTCCCCAGCGGAACCAGCCTGGCCGTGCAGGCCCGGGCCTGCGACGACCCGGCGCTGCTCACCCAGGCGCCGTGGCTGCCCCAGCCGGCGCCCTACCCGCGATCCGACGGCCCCGAGCTGCCCTGGTACGACCCGTGGACCGACCTGCGGGCATCCGACGGCTCGCTGCCCGCGGGCACCGGGACCTACGAGCTGGCGTTCCAGCAGGTGACCGGCCGTTACCTGCAGATCCAGCTGACCCTGGCCGGCGGCGGCCGGTCAAGCCCGGCGGTCCGCTCGCTGCGGGCCTGGTACCCGCGCTTCTCCTACCCCGAGCACTACCTGCCCGCCGTCTACTCCGAGGACGCCGCCCCCCGCGGCTTCCTCGAGCGCTTCCTGGCCAACTTCGAGGGCTTCTACACCGTCACGGAGGAACGTATCGAGCACTCGAGCCAGCTGCTCGACGCTCGTACCGTCCCCGCGGCGAACCTGGCCTGGCTGGCGTCCTGGTTCGGGCTGGTGCTCGACCCGCAGTGGAGCCAGGCCCAGCAGCGCTTCCTCATCCGGAACGTGGACCGGTTCTACCGCGGCCGGGGCACGCTGGACGGGCTGACGGCCATCTTGCTGACCTACCTCAGTCCCGCGCCTGACGACTCGGTCTTCTGCGGTCCGGCCGCGGGCGGTGACGCCGCCGGCCTGCGCATCGTGGAGCGGTTCCTCACCCGCGACGGCGGCGGCGCGGCCTACGGCGATCCCGCGGCGGCCGCCGGGAGCGGCAGCGAGGCCGACCGGGTGGCGGCGGCGGCGCACCGCTTCGACGTGCTCGTGCCGGCCGGGCTGAGCTCCGACGCGCTCGCCATGGTCGACCGCATCGTCGCCGCCAGCAAGCCCGCGCACACCGGCTACGCCGTCCGCGGCTACTACGACCTGTTCATCGTCGGCCAGGCCCGGCTGGGGATCGACACCCAGCTCGGCACCGGCCCCTCCTTCTCCCCGATGGTGCTGGGCCAGGGCTACCTGGCCGGCACCTACCTAGGTTTCCCCCATCCCTTTGAACTCCCCGACCGGATCGTGATCGACCGCGACCGGGTCGGTGGCGTGCCGCCCCTCTAGCTGCGAGGAGTCGACCGTGACCACTCAGCCCTGCGTCTCCATCGGCACCGGCACCCTGAGTCCGGACCTGCGCGTGTTCTACCAGTACGGCATGGTGCTCGGCCTGGACGATTTCCTGCAGGAGCAGACGCACAACCTGGGGCTCGACTATCACCACGAACGGGCCTTGCACGGCTACGGAACCGTTTACGGCCTGCACGTCACCACCGCCACGCCGTCGGACGCGGCGGCCGACGTGACGGTGACCGTCGGGCCCGGCCTGGCCATCGACCAGGCCGGCCGCGAGGTCACGGTGACCAGCCCGCAGTGCGCCCGGCTCGGGGCCTGGCTGGCCGCGCAGGAGGAGGCCGCGGCCGGGACGGTCGAGGCCAACCTGGGGGTCTCCGGCGAGCTGGTGATCTACGTGGTGGCCGCCTACGCCGAGTGCCCCGACGACCTGGTGCCGGTACCCGGCCAGCCGTGCAGCACGAGCAGCCAGCTCCAGGTGCCCTCCCGGCTCCGCGACGCCTGGGACATCGAGCTGCGCTGGGCCCCGCCGGCCATGCCCGCCTGGGACGTGGTCCGGCAGCTGGCCCAGCTGCTCAACTCGGTCGAGATCGTCCCGGGCCTCGACCCGGCGCTGTCCAGCGAGGACGCTCTCGTCCAGGCGGTCCTGGATCTGCCCTCGGCGGCGACCCCCAGCGACGGGCCCAGCGATGGCCCCAGTGACGGGCCCAGTGACGGGCCGAGCGACGGACCCAGTGACGCCCCGAGCGGGTCGCCGCCCGGACCCGTCAGCTACCAGCTGCCGGCCGACGAGGCCGACGACGCCTTCGACCGGATCCTCACGGTGTGGGTCACCCAGGTGCGGCCGCAGCTACCCCCCGACCTGACCGCCCCCGATCCGGCCTGGGATCCCTCAGTCCTGCTGGCCACGATCACCTGCCACCCGCAGCTGCCCTTCGCGGCGGCCGACCCGGTGATCTCCTCGTACTCGGACCCGGACGACACCGGCCGGCCCTACCTGCTGCACACCGGGCTGATCCAGGAGCTGCGGCTGGGCGGCGTGGCCGAGCCCGCGGCGCCGGCGGCCGTTCAGGAGGCGGTGACGCTCTCCGCCACCGCGGACAGCTCGGGCGTCCCGTCCCTGCTGGCCTGGTTCCACCTGGACCAGCCGGTCTCGCTGCCCGCCACGATCGACGTCGTCAACGAGAATGGCGAGGCCGGGGCGTTCACCACCGCCGCGACGTCCGGGGCGGCGTTCTCGCCGACCTGGACGCTCAGCGCGCCGGACGGATTCGTCGTGACCGACGGCGACGAGCTGGCCGCCACCTTCCCCGGCGCGGCCGTGATGGTCGGCGACAGCACCACCACGCTGGCCGCTGCACTGGCCGGGCAGAGCTTTCTCGGTGCGGCCAGCACCGGCGACCTGGTTGCGTACGCGCCGGTGCGGGTGCCCGCGGTGCCGCCGGCTCCGCCGGCCAGCGTCCCGTTCGTCACCGTCAGCTTTGTCCCGCGTGGCACGGCGGGCCCGACCGGTGACAAGGGTCCCTTCCTCGAGCTGTGGTTCCACCCGCAGCCGGCCGGCGTGAGCGAGAACGTGGTGGTGCTCAAGCTGCCGAGAGTACTGGTGGTGGACGACCTCACCGGCACGGCGCCAGCCGGGGGCACCGGTCCTGTCCCGCAGACGACGAACCAGCGCAACATCTGGACGATTCCCGCGCCGGAACTGAAGACGCCCGTTTACCTGCGTGTGGTCTTCATCCCCGAGCTCACGGAGGTGCAGACGCCGCTGGGGCCGATGTCCCTGGCCGAGTGGATCGCCAAAAGCGGGCTGCGCTACGTCGGCTGGGACGGCAAGACGATCGTGTCGTTCGTCCGCGTCGTGTCCACCCCCATTCCCTAGGAGGGCTAAGCCATGGCCAGCCAGCTCGTCGGGTCCAGCTTCGCCGATGGTGCCCTGCTCCCGAACTACGTGAACGGGCGGCTGCTCGCCGCCGAGGACCTGGCCACGGGCCAGGCCACGCTGCTGCGGCGGGATACCGTGACCGGGCGGGCAGCCGGGCCGGGGGTGGTGAACGGCCTGTGGGTCACGGGCGCGGCTACCACGCTGACCGTAGCGGCCGGGCACGGCCTCACTCCTTCCGGCGAGCCGGTCTCGGTCCCGGCCGAGGTCACGCTGCCGCTGTCCCTCGCCGGGCCCCCGGTCCCGGTCGCCAGCGGCAGCTTCAGCACCTGCTCCGCCGCGCCCACCAGCGCGGCGGCCGCGGTCAGCACCGGCGCTTACCTGCTGACGGCGCTGCCGGCCTGCCAGCCTCAGGGCCTGGCCCCGATGGCCATCCCGCCCGGCAGCGACACCCCGGTTCCCTGCACGGCCCAGTGGCAGGTGGAGGGGGTTCAGTTCAAGGCGATCCCGCTCGGATTCACGATAGACGGCGTCACCGTGACGACCGCTAACTGCCGTAACCTGCTGGCCCACTGGTGCCTGGGCACGGCTCAGCTGTCCAGGCTCGGGGCCGACCCGTTCAACTTCTCCCCGGCCTACCGCGGGCTCGATCAGCTGGCCGCGACCGACCTCACGGCCTGCGACCTGCCGCTGTGCGTCTTCTACTGGGACGGCCAGGCGATCGTCTTCGTCGACAACTGGTCGGCGCGGCGGCGGATCACGCGTCCCGACGTCTCGGCGGCCAGTTGGAGCGGCGTGATCGCCGACCAGCGGGCAGCGGACGGCGAGGCGCGCTTCCTCCAGTTCCAGGATCAGATCCTGGACCTGGTGTCGGCGGGGGCCTCCCGGACCACGGTCGCCTCGACCGTGTTCGGGCAGCTCCCGCCGACCGGGTTCCTGCCCATCGCCATGGATCAGCTCCGAGACGACCTGGCCGTGCTCAGGCGGCTCGCCGAGGACGCCGCGGCCAACACCGGCGATCAGCTGGCCGACACCGCGCCCGCCAAGGTCCTGCCCGCGGTCCTGAGCGCCCTGACGGCCGGGCTGGCCCAGCTCAGCCCGCAGTCGGGCTTTGCCCCCGGCGTCTTCTTCGGCGGTCTGAACGCCGTCTTCGGCGGCGTGCTCACCTGGGACATCGTCTATTTCGCGCTCCGCCAGTCCTACTTCTGCGAGCCGATATCGACGGCCCGGGCGAGCCGCCTGGAAGCGACGGCGCCGGAAGCCGGGCGCTCCGCTGCCCCGCGGCGCCCGGATCCGGCCCAGCTCGGCCTGGTCGGCGCCCGGCCGGCCGGGACGGGAGTCCGGGTTACCCCGTTCCCGGTGCTGCGGCAGGGGTCCATCGCGGGCGCGGCCCGGGCGAGGGCGGCGCCGGCGCCCGCCGAGGGCATCGTCTACTACCTGGTGGTCGAGAACATCCTGGCGCTGGAAAACGCACTGGCCGGGACGGGGCCGCCCGTGACCCCTTACCTCGTGTTCGTGAAGAACGAGATCTGGCAGCCGCGCACCCGGATCCCGTTTGGCGTATTCGAGACATGAGCGTCCAGGTCGGCAAGCTGACGGTGCGTGCGCCCCGGCGCGGCGCCGGACGCGACGCCGGCTTCCGGATCCGGGCGGAGTCCCGGCTGCGCTCGCTCGACCTGTGCCCGGCCGGCCTGCCCGCGCACGCCATCCTGATCGTCCGCCGGCTGGTGCTTCCCGCCGCCGACCGGCCCACCGCCCAGCAGGCGCGGACCGGCCTGGACCGGCTGCGTGAGACGGCGGCTCGCCCGGCGGCCGGCCCGGTCACGGCCGACGCGCAGGCCGTGCTGTTCGGCGACGAGGCCGAGCTACTCGCCTGCCTCACCGCCGACCTGGTGCACGGCGTGGCCGGACAGCGCTGGTACTGGCGCCAGGCCGCCCTGGTCCAAGGCGCTCTGCTCCCAGGCGCCGGGCCCGGGCCGGCCTTGGCGGCCGCCTGGCTCAGGGATGTGCGCTGGCTGCCGGCCAGCCTGGCCCGCCTCTCCGAATGGGAGGCCAGGCAGGCCGTATCCCTCCTGTCCCGGGCGGAGGCGACCGGGGTGCTGCGGGCACTGCTGGCCGCCTACGACGCCGGCGAACCACCCGGCCCGCCCGATCCGGGACCTGCCCTCCCGGCCGACGAGCCGCCCTGGCGGCGGTGGCTCCCGCCCCAGCCCCTGCCGGAAGAGGCGGAGACGTTGTGGGGGGTGGCCTTGTCGCTGCACCACGCTCCTGCGGTGGGCCGCGGGCCCGGGTACGCCAGGCAGCTAGCGGCCTGGCGAGCGGCGGGCGGCCAGGAGAGCCGAAGCCCGGGCGCGAGTGCAGGAACCCCAGGGGAAGGTGTCCGCGGGACGAGTGACTCCGCCCGGGAGAGCAGCGCGGAAGGAATCGCTAGGGTGCGAGCCCCGATGGTGCGAGGCGCGATGGACGAGGAAAGGCTGACGGGAAGAGGTCCAGGAGATGGGGCGCCGGGACGGGAAAGGTCCGCCGCCGCGGAGCCAGCCGGAACAGAATCGGCGGGAATGGAAGCGGCGGGGACAGCACGGACGGTACCGGGGGGGCGACGTAACGTCGTTCGGTCCCATGATTTTGATCGTGAGACGCCGCCAGCCGGGGCGCGGGTCGAGGAGCGACGGGAGGCCGCGACATCGCCCGCGGTGACCGGAGACTGGAACGGGCGGGAGGCTTCTGCACGCCCGGGGCGCCTGGCGTGGCGGGACGAAGGAATCGTCACGGGCCTGGCGTCGATGCTGTTCCTGATCAACTTCGTCGTCTGGCTCGACGACCGGGCGGACGAGCCGTGGCCCGGCGGCTGGGCCCTGGTCGAGCTGCTGGGCCGGTACCTGCTCGGCGACCGGCTCGAGGAACTCGCCGGCGATCCCCTGTGGGACGTGCTGGCGGCGCTCGACGGGCGTCCGCCGGGGACCCGGCCCGCCGTCGAGCCCGGGCCCGGGGACCCGCTGCGCCTGCCCCGGGCCTGGCTGGAGCGCTGGCCGCCGCCCCCGTCGGGATACGTCGCCCGCCTAGACGGCGAGCGGCTGGTGGTCAGGCACGCCGAGGCGGGCTTCGCCGCCGCCGACGTGCCCTGCCCGGCCGGGGCCTTCGACGAGGTGCTGGCGGCCGAGGCCACCTGGCTGGGGGACGTCGAGGCCAGCGTGGACGGGCCGGCCGAGCCGGACCTTCCCGCGAGCCGCTTCGGCGCGTCCGTCGGGGCGTTTGTGCGCTGGCTGCTCCGTTCCCGGGGCATCGCCGCCTCGGCGCTGGCCCAGCCGGGACGGGTGCAGGTCACCGGCACCCACGTCGACGTGGTGCTGAGCCTCGAGGACGTCGATCTGCCGACCCGCGCGGCCGGGCTCGACGGCGACCCAGGCTGGGTTCCGGCGCTCGGCCGGATCGTGCTGTTTCACTTCTGGAGATGAGGTGAGAGCAAGACGCCCCGACGTCACGGCGAGCCGCTCACCGGCCGGGGACCCGGCCTCGGCGCCGACGCCTGCCGCGGCCGCTGGCACCTCGGGTGACCTACGAAAGATCCCGCGATGGGCAGCGCGGCCGGGCCTGGAGGGCACCGGAATGTCGCGGCGGGGGGATGCGTCGGAGCGCGACGCCAGCCGGCTAGCCGAGGTCCTGCTAGCGGCGGCAGGCGGCCCAGGCTCACCGCAGCCAGGGTCGCCGGCCGGGCTGCCGCCGGGATTGCGCGCGGCGGTGCAGGCCACGACGGGCTGGGATCCGGCGGGGGTACGGGTCCACGCCGACCCGGCGGCGGGCCGGGCCGCCCGGGCGGTGGCGGCGCGGGCGTTCACTCTCGGCGCCGACATCGTGCTGGACCCGGCCGCCTACCAGCCGGGGACGGCGACCGGGTGGCGCCTGCTGGCGCACGAGGCAGCGCACGTGGTGCAGCAGCACGGCGGCGTGCCGGAGGCAGGCATCGCGGGGCGGCCGGTCATGTGCCTGCAGCGCGATGAGCCGGTGACGGTCGTCATCTCCAACCTGCCCGAGCCGCTGGCTCGCTACCACGTGCTGCGCGAGGTCCTCGGACCCGATCGCTGGGAGCGGCTCAACCTGGGTGCGCTGCAGCGCACCGAGGGCCGTCACGGCGCGCCCGCGGGCCGGGACGGACCGCTGGTCGAGGTGGACGTGCCGGTCCGGGACCTGCTACGCCCGCGGCTCCCGGAGCAGTCGGAGGACTGGAAGGCGATGGTATTCCGCTACCTCACCAGGCCGGATCCGAATACCGCGGCGGCTGGTGAGGTCCTGCAGCGACAGCTGACCCGCGAATGGAGCCTGTGGAGCGACGACGTCCTGCACGAGAGCGCTCACGTCGCGCTGGTCGACCCGGAGGGACGGCTGGCGGGTGCGCCCGGCCTCACCTTCCAGGTAGGCGGCAAGCCCGTCCCGAGCGAGGACGGCGGGCTCTGGGTCGCGCCGCTCGACGCCGCCGCCGGCGGGAAGCTAGGGTTCGTGACCGAGCTGGTGAACGCCGACGCGCAGGAGGTGTCCGAGGCGGCCAGCCTCGCCCTCCTCACCGACTCGGCGATCGACAAGGGCCGCGAGATGGTCAGCACCGGCCACGGCGCGTTCAGCCAGGACGAGGTGACCGGCTTCGCCCAGCTGCTGGCCGACCTATCGGGGCGGCTTACCCGCTTCGACGCCGAGAACCGCGGCGCCGCCGGGCTGCTCGGCGGCTACCGCGAGCGCTTCGAGGCCTTCCGCCGGGCCGAGGCGATGCCGTTCATCGACGAGCACCCTCGCTTCCTCGCCCGCAACCAGCCGTCCCAGTCGATGGGTGAGACGCTTCAAGGAAGCACCCAGTCCCTCATGGACATGCAGGACCGAGCGATGAAGGAGGGTGGCTTCTTCGGCTACACGGCGGCCGGGGAGTTTGGCGAGGCAGCGACCGCGACCGCGGCGTCCTTGGGCATGGCGAACATGGTGACGGGCGGGGCGGTGGAGACCAGCAAGCTGTTCCACGAGGCGTTCCGGGCCGGCCACATCTCGCTGGATGCGTTCGAGAAGGGGGTCGCCCAGGCGCGTAACCGGGGACTCATCTTCGGCGCGATCACCGCCGCGCTGACGCTGGCGACCTGGGGGCTGGCCGGGCCGGCGCTGGGGACCGGCGCGAGCATCGGCCGACAGGTCCTCTTCTACGGCGGCAGCGCCGCGCTCGGCACGATGGCGACGATGGGCGCCACCAGCTATTACACCGCGCAGACGCCGCTGCCCGATGCGTACGCCCAGCAGATCTGGGCGCAGGGCCGGTACAGCACCAGGCAGATCTTGTACGGCGGAGCGCTCTCCTTCGGGCTCGGCGCGGCCATCCCCATGGTGAGCTGGCTGGCCCGGCCGTCCAACGCCGGACTCGCCCGGGCGCTGGTGGCCGCCAGCGCCGAGAGCCGGGCGCTGCCGCCGCTGGAGAGCGGGCTGCAGGCGCGGACGGTCGCGCCGGGCGTGGTCGAGATCACCCAGGCGGGCCAGCCCGGTGCGATCCGCCTCACCGCGCAGGGCTGGGAGCTGCACCTGGCCGCCGGGCGCGGGCAGGCGCCGGTTCTCGCCGAGCCGTGGCAGGACGCGGTCCTGCCGCCGGTCCGGCCCGAGCTGCTCGAGCAGGTGCCGGCCCTGGCCGGGCTGCGGGACATCGCGGGTGTGTCGCTGGGCGGACGGCCGGTCGGTATCGGGGTGACCGCCGACGGCTGGTTCGCATCCGCCCCGGGTACTGGCTCGCCGCTTCTGAGCGGCTCGTTCGGCGCGCCCGCGGCGGGCGCGGGTCCGCTGTCGCCCTTCCTGACCGGCGGGATGGCCGCGCCGGCCGGGCCCATCCGGCTGGTGGCCGGCCCGGGCGGCCGGCTGCTCATCGTCGAGCTCCAGGCAGGCCCGATGGTCGGCAACATACGGGGGTTGCCCGGCTTCGGCCAGCCGGGCTTCCTGCCGCAGGCGGTGGCGGGTATCCCGGGCGCCACCGGCGTCGCGATCGAGGGCGGCGACTACCTGATCGGCTACCCGAGAACCTACCCGGGCCTGTTCGGGCAGCCGCCGATGGTGATCCCCGGCGTCTACCCGACCAACCCGCTCGACCTGGCGATGGCCCGTCAGATCGTGCAGTCGACGCCGCAGTGGCCGCCCTATACCGCGGGCCAGGTCGGCCAGGCGCTCAGCCAGCTCTCCGAGGCGGAGCTGGCGGGCAGCCCGCTGGTGGCGCAGCCGTGGGAGATCGACCCGTCGATGGCGTTCCCGCGCACTGGTCCGGTGGCGACGCTGACCCAGCCGGGCCCGGGTGGCGGCGCGGTCCCGCAGGCGTGGTTCCCAGCAGTCGGCGGCTCCTCCGTCCCCGGCGGGCCGCCGCGGCTGGTGCCCATGGGCCAGCCGGACGCGCGCGCCCTGGTGCCCAGCACTCACCCGGAGCTGCACGGCCTCGTGGACCGGATTTACTGGCGGCGGCCGTTCGCGATGGAGGCCGCCAGCGCCGACGACGTGCGCGCGATGGGGCAGGAGATCGGCCGCATGCTCAAGCCCGGCGGGTTCGCGGAGTTCCGCCTGCTGCGGGCGGGGGACGAGGACGTCGTCACCCGGCTCCAGGATGAAATTGGCGTATCGTCCAAAGTCACTGTCAATCGGAGCGCAATCCGTCAGTACGAGCTGCGACCAGGCGTCAGGCCGGCCGGCCTGACCGACGAGCAGTGGCAGGTCCTCCAGGATGCCGGTCCCGACATCCTCGGTCAGCAAGGCGGGCTCGGCGAGGGTCAGTTCTCCCGCATCATCCGCGTCTACAAGAAACCCATCGAGACGCCCGGCGCGCCCGGCAAGCGTTAGGCGCAGAGGCCCGCGGCCTGCCGTCGCGTTTCGACTACGTGGCGGGCAAGATCAACGCGCTTCAGCTCGGGCAGCAAAACGCCGTGCAAGCCGCATCGGCGGCGACCGAGGATATGGGCCTGCGGCTCTGGCGGACCACCGCCGGAGACGACCTCGTACTGGCATCGGTCATGCCGGGTCGCAGTCGCGCCATCCTGATCGTGAAGCCGGACGGGACCGTCCTGCGCGGCTACGCTGACATCTCCATCCGGGCACCCGCCGACCGCTGGTAACGAGCGAGTGACGGGCTGGCGACCCAGCTAGGGCACCGTGGACCCTATGGGGCCGGGTGTCGTAGTGGGGATCCACGCCCATGCCGAGCCTGAGCGACTGGTGGAGACGGTGCGCTCGGCGCAGGCGGACGGCGGCGACGGAATCGGGATCGTGCTGCTGCCCGATGGGCCTGACGCGGCTCTGGCGGCGGCGCTCAGCGGCGAGCCGGAACTGGCGGGCCTGCCGCAGTGGGGAACCGGGGAGTCGCTCGGGGCACCAGCCTGTTTCAGCCGGCTCGCGGCCCGCACCGACGCCGCGGTGGTGGTCCTGGTCGAGAGCGGGACGGTGCTCGGGCCGGGCTGCCTGGCGTTGCTGGCCGAGGCGCTGGCCGATCCGGAACGGGGACTGGCCGGGCCGTCGACTAACCGGGCCTGGAACGAGCAGGGCGTCTTCCCGCGGGCCGGCGCGGCCGGCGTGGCCCGGACGGCT
>Ga0070714_100000610_pt1 | contig 25566 bp, 25 predicted proteins | sample LARL83metaG_FD_65450 | JGI IMG/M metagenome (GOLD analysis project Ga0070714, IMG submission 65450) | Corn, switchgrass and miscanthus rhizosphere microbial communities from Kellogg Biological Station, Michigan, USA - LAR L8-3 metaG | ecosystem: Host-associated > Plants > Roots > Rhizosphere ... | reverse complement strand
AATTGGTAGACGCAAGAGACTTAAAATCTTTTGGCCGGAAACGGCCGTGCCGGTTCGAGTCCGGCCCCGGGCACCATCCATGACCCTCCAAGCACGTGGCCTGGGCTTATGGCGGGGTGAGCGTTGCCTATGCAGAGACCTCTCTTTCAGCCTCGTTCCGGGCCGGATCCTGCAGTTCGCGGGTCCCAACGGCTCTGGCAAGACCAGCCTGATGCGGGCCGTGGCGGGACTAGGCCGGCTGGATGAAGGCGAGTTGTTCTGGAATGGGACGCCAGCTTTCCAGTCATATGAGTACCGCTTGAACTTGCTGTACCTCGGGCATCACAACGGCCTTAAATCGCATCTTTCTGCGACAGAAAATTATCTTTTCTATCAATCTATTACCGAGTATTCTTCAGGAATTGGAGCGAAAGAGGCCTTGAGTGTTTGCGGGGTGACCGAGCCCGCTGGCCGGCCTGTGGCAACCTTGTCCATGGGTCAACGCCGCCGCACCGCTCTGGCGAGACTCCTGGGAATGAAAGCGAAGCTCTGGCTTCTGGATGAACCTCTCACCAGCCTGGACGCAGACGGGGTCGGACTGGTGAGCAGGCTGCTCAAGTCCCATGTTGGGGCAGGCGGCATGGCCATCCTGGCCACCCACCAGCCCCTTCCGGAGATCGAGGCTGAGCGCCTGGAACTTGGAGCAGGGCATGAGTAGTCCCATGCTGGCCCTGGCCGGCCGGGACCTCCGCATCGCCTTCCGGCGGCCAGGAGAGGTGATGATGCCGGCCATGTTCTTCGTGCTGGTGACCACGCTGTTCCCTCTGGGGCTCTCGCCCCAGCCGGAGTTGTTGCGGACTATCGCTCCTGGCGTGGTGTGGGTGGCGGCCCTGCTGGCCGGGCTCATCGGCCAGGAGAGCCTGTTCAAGAGCGATTATGAAGATGGCTGCCTGGAACAACTGGTGTTGAGTGCCATGCCATTGCCGCTCATCGCCGCCACGCGGGTCGCGAGCCACTGGATCGTCACCGGCCTGCCGGTGATGATATTGGCGCCGCTCATGGGACTGCTGATGGATTATCCGACCCAGGCCATGGGTAGCCTGGTGTTGAGCGTGGCCCTTGGCACCTTGACTTTGAGCTTGCTGGGCGCAGTGGCTGCTGCACTCACGGTCGGGCTGCGGCAGGGCAGCATGCTGATGCCCATCCTGGTTTTGCCGCTGGCGGTGCCGGTACTGATCTTCGGTGCCGAAGCGGCGGCACGCGCGGCACGCGGTGAGGATGCCGCCGGCGCCTTGTATCTTCTGGCCGCCATGCTGGTGCTCGGCATCACGCTGGCCCCCTTCGCCATCGCCGCGGCGGTGCGCGTGAGCTTGGAGTCGTGATGGACAAGTACCGCTGGGCCTGGTTCCACCGTTTCGGATCGCCTCCCTACGTGTACCGGATCGCCGGCCTGTGGGCTCCGTGGTTCGCCTGGGTCGCGGGACTGTCGATGGTGGCCGGGCTCTATGGCGGGCTCTGGGCCTCACCACCGGACTACCAGCAGGGCGACGGCTTCCGCATCATCTATGTACACGTGCCCAGCGCTTATCTCTCCATGATGTGCTACGGCGTGGTGGCGGCGGCTTCCGCCATCGGCCTCATCTGGCGCATGAAGATCGCCCATACGGTAGCGGTGGCTGCCGCGCCTCTGGGCGCCTCCTTCACCTTCCTCGCACTCATCACCGGTTCCCTGTGGGGTAGGCCCATGTGGGGGACTTATTGGGTATGGGACGCACGTCTGACGTCGGAGCTGATCCTGCTGTTCCTGTATCTCGGCTTCATCGCCTTGAGCCGTGCCTATGAAGACTCGCGCAGCGGGGATCGTGCCGGCGCGGTGCTGGCCCTGGTAGGCGTGGTGAACCTGCCCATCATCCATTATTCGGTGGTGTGGTGGAGCTCATTGCATCAGGGCTCGACGAAGTTCTTCGGCAATGACGCCGAGATACAGACCAGCATGCTGGTGCCGTTGTTGCTGATGATCTTCGGCTTCACGTTCCTGTTTGCTGCCTGTCTTGCCAAGCGTGTACAGGGCGAACTGCTGGAGCGGGAACGCCACTCGGCTTGGGCGGCAGAGGCGGTGCGATGAGTTCGCTGCACGAGTTCCTGAGCATGGGCGGTTACGGTGCTTACGTGTGGCCAGCCTATGGCCTCGCGGCCATCGTCATCGTCATCAACATCGCACTGCCCCTTAGGCGGCTGCGGCGACTGCAGGCCGATATCCGCCGCCGCGCAGGAGCCGCACCATGACTCCGGCCCGTTATCGCCGCCTGTTCGCGGTCCTGTTCGTGCTGGCAGGTGTCGGCGTGGCTACCGTGCTGGGTCTCACGGCCTTCCGCAAGAATATCCTCTACTACTACACGCCTGCCCAGGTGGCGAGTGGTGCCGCCGAGCCTGGCCGGCCGTTCCGCATGGGTGGCTTGGTGGCGATGGGTAGCGTGCAACACGTGCCCGATAGTCTCACGGTGCATTTCGTCCTGACGGACATGCAGAAGTCCGTACCTATCACCTACACCGGCATCCTCCCGGACCTGTTCCGCGAGGGGCAAGGCATCGTAGTGCACGGCGTGCTGGGTGACGACGGCAGGTTCACCGCGGATGAAGTGCTGGCGAAGCATGATCAGAAGTACATGCCGCCGGAGGTGGCGGCGGCCATCAAGAAAGCCCAGCAGCAGGAGGCTGCAACATCCAAGCCATGATCCCCGAACTCGGACATCTCGCCTTGATATTGGCGCTGTGCCTGGCCGCGCTGCAGGCCTGGTTCGGCATCGTGGGCGCCCAGCGTGGGGATGCGGTGTGGATGGCTGCGGTGCGTCCCGCAGCCATGGTCCAGTCCTTGTTCGTGCTGGCGGCTTTCGCGGTACTGGCCTACAGTTTCCTGATAAGCGACTTCTCGGTGCAATACGTCGCCGAGAACTCGAACGTGCTCCTGCCCTGGCCCTACAAGATCACTGCAGTATGGGGCGCCCATGAGGGCTCACTCTTGCTGTGGGTCTCGGTGCTGGGTCTATGGACCCTGGCGGTGAGCTTCTTCAGCCGGCATCTGCCCCAGGAGTTCGCGGCGCGGGTGCTGGGCGTGATGGGGCTGGTGAGCCTGGGGTTCTTGCTGTTCATGCTCACTACCTCCGATCCTTTCACGCGGCTCCTGCCAGCGGCGGAGCAGGGCAGGGACCTCAATCCCATCCTGCAGGACCCGGCCATGGCCATCCACCCACCCATGCTCTACACAGGCTATGTGGGTTTCTCCGTAGCCTTCGCTTTCGCCGTGGCGGCGCTCCTGGGCGGTCGCATGGATGCCGTCTGGGCGCGCTGGTCTCGGCCCTGGACGCTCATCGCCTGGCTATTCCTCACCTTCGGCATCACCCTCGGCAGCTGGTGGTCCTATTACGAGCTCGGCTGGGGCGGCTGGTGGTTCTGGGATCCGGTGGAGAACGCATCGTTCATGCCCTGGCTGGTAGGCACGGCCTTGGTGCATTCCCTGGCGGTGACGGAGAAGCGCGGCGCCTTCAAGAACTGGACGGCGCTCCTGGCCATCGCGGCCTTCTCGCTCAGCTTGCTGGGCACTTTCCTGGTACGTTCGGGCGTGCTGATCTCGGTGCATTCCTTCGCCAGCGATCCCAAGCGCGGTATCTTCATCTTGGGGATGATCGGGGTCTTCGTGGGTGCCGCCTTGACGCTCTATGCCTGGCGCGCCCCGACCCTGGTCCGCGGCGGCAGCTTCCAGCCCTTCTCCCGCGAGACCTTGCTGCTGCTGAATAACATCTTCCTGGTGGTGGCGGCGGCCTCGGTGTTGCTCGGCACGCTCTACCCCCTGCTGATGGATGCCTTCGGCCTCGGCCAGCTCTCCGTGGGTCCGCCGTATTTCGACTCCGTGTTCATCCCCGTGATGCTGCCATTCTTCATATTGATAGGTATCGGCCCCTTCGTGCGCTGGAAACACGGGGACGTCTCCCTGACCACTCGCACCCTGCGTATGGCCGGCATCGCAGCGCTGCTGGCGGGCGCGGTGTCGCTGGTGCTCGTGCACGCCGAAGACGGCCTCATGCTCGCGGCGGGTGTGCTGCTGGCGGCATGGACCGGCAGCAGCGCGCTGGTCGAGCCGTGGAACTGGTGGCGGCGCCGGCGCGAGGGCCGGCACGGCAGCCTGTCCCGCGCCACCCTCGGCATGTGCGCCGCCCACTTCGGCGCGGCCCTGCTGGTGCTGGGCATCAGTGTCACCAGCGTTCTCGGCGTGGAGCAGGATCTGGTGGTGAAGCCGGGACAGACGGTGGAAGTGGCGGGCTATAAGTTCGACTTCGTCGGCGTGCAGGACGTGCAGGGTCCGAACTACACCGCGCGCCAAGGCACGTTCCAGGTGAGTCACAAGGGCCGCGACCTGGGCAGCATGTCTCCCGAGAAACGCGAGTTCGCGAGCATCGGCAACGAGACCACGGAAGCGGCCATCGACCCCGGCCTGTTCCGCGATCTCTACGTTGCGCTCGGTAACCCCCTGGACGCGGGCGCCTGGAGCGTGCGCATCCAGTACAAGCCCCTGGTGCGCTTCATCTGGCTGGGCGGCCTGTTCATGATGCTAGGGGGGCTGCTGGCCGCCAGCGACCGCCGCTACCGGCGCGGCGCCAGGGCCGAGATAGCGGAGGCTGCCATGGTCTCGGAGCGCGCATGAAGAAGCTCCAACAGTACGCACCTTTCGTCATCCCAGCCCTGGTGTTGCTGTTCCTCATCGGACTCTTTGCCCGCGGCCTGTTCCTGGATCCCACCAAGGTCCAGTCGCCGCTCATCGGTAAGGCGGCACCGAAGTTCTCGTTGCCGGGACTGTACGACCCGGCGAGACGTCTGGACCAGGGCATCTTCCAGGGGCAGGTGAGCCTGCTCAACGTCTGGGGAGCCTGGTGTGTGGCCTGCCAGGAAGAGCACCCGGTGTTGGTGGATCTCGCCAAGCGCAAGTTGTTGCCCATCTACGGGCTGGACTACCACGACGACCGCACCGCGGCGCTGGCGATGTTGCAGAAAGGCGGCGATCCGTATACGGCGATTCTCGACGATGCCAGCGGCGACGTGGCCATCGACTGGGGGGTCTACGGCGCACCGGAGACCTTCCTCCTCGACAAGCACGGTGTGATCCGCGACAAGTTCATCGGGCCTCTCACGCCGGAGCTAATCGAAGACAAGCTGGCGCCCGAAGTGCGGGCTCTGCAGGCCGAAACCCCGTGAAGCGCCTGCTGTTGGCGATGTCGTTCACCGTCGCCGCGCTCGTGACAGGCGCGGCACTGGCCATCGACAGCGAGCCTCCGTTCACGGACGGCGCGTTGCAGACCCGCTACGAAGCCCTGACCCACGAGTTCCGCTGCCTGGTGTGCCAGGACGAGACTGTGGCGGATTCCAATGCAGATCTGGCAGCGGATTTTCGCCGCCAGATCCATGACATGGTGGCGGCCGGCCGCACCGACGCTGAGATCAAGTCCTACATGGTGGACCGCTACGGCGACTTCGTGCTGTACCGTCCGCCGCTACGAGTAGGCACCGTGTTCCTGTGGGTCGGTCCGTTCCTGCTGCTAGCAGCCTGCCTCGTGGTCGGTTACCTGGTGGTGCGGCATCGTGCCGTGGATGAAGAGGATGCGGATAGCCCATGATCTTCCTCGGGATCGCCGCATTGATGTTGCTGGCCGCCGGACTCACGGTGGCCTTGCCGTTGTGGCGCGGCCGCACCGCGGCCGGTGCCAGCATGGGTAAGGCGAACCGGGAAGTGCATGCCTCGCGCCTCAGGGAATTGCAGGAGGATCTGGAGAACGGAAGGCTTTCGGCCGACGACCATGCGGCCGCCCGGCGTGACCTGGAGAAAGATCTGGCCGCGGCAGCAGCGGATGGCCCGTCACATCCCGCCGCGCCGCGCCGCATCGCTGCGGTCATCTCGGTCGTCGCCGTGGTAACGGCCGGTGCCGCGCTGTACTGGCGCTATGGCAGTTGGCGGGTTGGCAGTGAAGGCGTAGAGGCGGCGTCCACCCAGGCGGTCATCCAGATGGTGGACGACCTGGCTGCACGCCTGCAGACGCCGGAGGGGCAGGGCGATCTGCAGGGTTGGACCATGCTGGGCCACTCCTACATGATCATGGGCCGCTATGCCGATGCGCTGCAGGCTTTCACTCACGCGAGAGACCTGTCGAAGGATGCAGATCCACAGATCCTCTCAAGTTACGCCGAAGCTCTCACGCTCTCCGACCCTGGCAGCTTCATGGACAAGGCACTTCCGATATTCGAACAGGTGCTGAAGTCGGACCCGCGCAACGTGCAAGCACTCTGGTACGGGGGCCTGGGCGCCCTGCAGCGCGGCGACCGAAGCCTGGCGGTGCAACGCTGGAATGAGGTCCTGGCCCAGGATCCGCCGGCGGACTACCGCCGCGTCATCGAGAAAGCCATCGCCGCTGCCGGCGGCACGGCCGAGGAGGGCGGCGCTACGGGCTCAGGCGCCACGAGCGGCGTCGCGATCCATGTGAGCCTGGCGCCGGCATTGGCCGCCAAGGTCCCGCCTGATGCCATCGTGTTCGTATACGCGCAGCCCAAGGGCAACGCAGATGGGCCGCCCCTTGCGGCGAGACGCATGAAGGTGAGCGAGCTTCCCTTGGACCTGCAGCTCGGCGACCGGGATGCAGTGTTACCAGGCAGGGTACTGTCTGCTTATGTCGATGTGATGGTGAGCGCCCGAATCTCCGTCAGCGGCACGGCGACGCCGCGCGCGGGAGACCTGATAGGCAGGGCAGAGTGGCGCAAGGGCGGGAAATCCTTGGACATTGTCATAGATACAATATTGAAGTGAATTCCGGTCTTCTAACCATCCCTGGTGTGCCTACGGACCGCACATCGTGTGCGGCCGGCTCGAAGCTTCGCTTCGAGCCGTCATCGATACCGTCTTGAAATTAATCAGTGCGCGGTACCGGCCGCTGGTGCCGCCGCGTCTTCGAGTCCCAATACTTTTAACCCCTGATTGAAGACGATGTCCACGGGGATGTCGTCGCTGGCGAGCCGCGCCAGATCTGCGTGCAGCTGGGGCGGGATCACACCCTGCTCATCGGTCAGCTTCTTGGCAGCGGCATAGTCGCCGTCGCCCTGGATGGTGAGGAGCTTGGCCGAGAGAGCCCTCACGGCTTCGCGCATCTTGTCTGCGTCCACGTGATACTTGCCGGTGGCCGGATCGCGGTTGAAGGCCCCCATCTGGCTGAAGAAGTTGAAGCGGACCATGTTGGCCTTGCCGTGGGCGTCGCTGGCGCCGAAACGCACGGAGCGGAAGATGCCTGCCAGGAAGGTCACGTAGTTGTCCATGAGCCTGGACTTGTCGAGCTCGCCCTTGTCGGCGAGCCATTCCACCAGGAACAGGCCGAGCACGTCGGCCTTGCCTTCCTCGAAGCTCGAGGCGTAATCCTTGAGTGCCTTGCGCACCGTGCCTTTGCCGTTCACCGTGTTCTTGATGCCGAGGCCGTGGGCCACTTCATGGAACATGGTGTTCTGGAAGAAGGCATCGAAGGTCACGTGCTGTAACTGGCCCGGTTCGATCAGCTCCTTGGCGATGGGCAGCATGATCTTGTCGAACTTCGCATGGATCACGTTCTCCATCTGGAAGCGGCGCGTGCCTTTCTGCAGCTGCACCTGCTCGTCGTTGGGCAGGTTGTCGGCGATAGTCTTGGCGCCGCTGTTGGCGTCGCCGGCGTAGTAGATGGCGTTGTAGGCGCCGAGGTCGGAGTCACTTCCGGGAGTCTCCTTCCTGTACTTCGACGGCACTGGCAGATCCTTCTGCAGCATCGGCAGGAACACGGCAAACCGCTTCAGCCTCGTCGACCATCCCTGGTCCTTGATCAGTACGAAACCTTCGTAGGCTGCCTTATAGCCGAACAGACCATCCTGATAGGTCTCGATGGGCCCGATGATCACGTCTACCGGATTGTCCTTCACATCCATCCAGGCGAAATCGCTCTGTTGGTACTGGTCCGTGAGCAGCGATTGCGCGCGCAACGAGAGGAACTTCCGGAAGCTGGCGTTGGCAGAGAGCGCAGATGCCTGGTTGAGCAGGTCCGAGGCCTTGGCCAGTTCATCCTGGTACGCGACGTGGTAAGGCACCAGCGTGAGTGCGCCCTTCGGGTCCCGGCGCAGCAGCGTGTAGAGCGAGTCCTTGCCGGGCAGATCGGCCTTGTTGAACTCCTCCACGCTCATGTCGGTCGGGTAAAAGTTCGCGCCCGCTGGCTTCTTGCCGACGCCGGCGACGAAAGGATGGTCATCGTTGAGGCGGTCCCAGGGACCGTAGTTGTAGCCAACAAGGGTGCGGGTCGCGGGATCCTTGATGTCCGAGAACAGCTGCTGCTTGTTGCCGTAGGCCTGCTGCCAGAAGATGTCATCCATCACCTGGCTCGCCTGGATCAGCTTCGCCAGCATCTGTCTCTGCTGCGCATCGAAGCCGGAGAGGTCCGCCGTGAGCTGCACCTCGGCGTAGTCCGCGAGGTGTTGGAAGGCATAGGAAGGCGCCCCGCGGCGCGCGCTGGCCGTCGCCGGCGCAGCGGACGTGTTCGCCTCCGGCGTCATCGCCGCTGCCGTATGCGGCGACTTGCCGCAGGCCGCGAGGGCGGCGAGGGCGGGGAGGAGGGCTAGACGGCGCACACGGATCCGCATCAGATGCTCCAGCCAGGGGCAGGTGAGTAGGGTGCGGAAGGCAGGCCGGGTCACAGGTCCGGCGGCGGATCGTCGATCCCTCCTGCGGCACGGTGGACTGCTCCCCCTGAAGGAGCCGCCCACCCTTCCCTATATAACCCTATAGATGGCTGTCGAGGTAGTGCTCAAGCGCGTTGTAGCTGCCCGGCTCGAAATCCGTGAAACGCACCCCGATCCGGTACTCGTCCTCGCCCCCTGCCCGCACCGACATGATCTGGCCGAACAGCCCCAGCTTGGACTCGTTTTCCGGCATGTCCGGGAGGTTCACCTTCACCCGGATGGCCACCTCATGGCTGGCCTTGGTCTCCAGCCCATGGGGGGTGATCCGCTCCAGGGTCGGTTTGTCGCAGACGATCTGCAGCCCAGTCAGGGAGATGTTGGCAGCGATGCCCGGGAAGCTGCTGCCATCCTCACAGACGATACGGATCGAGTGCTCGGTCTCGATGCGGTCAAAGGTGCGTTTTTCTTCTGACATCAGGCACTCAGGGGCCGCAGGCGGGCGCCCATTGTAGAGGCTGGATGGCGACCCGCCCAGTCTGTCGCGTGTTCCGCATCTGGTCTGTTCGCCGAGGCCGTCTGGGTCCGTTTATAGGACGACTTTCCCAGAGCCATGGTTTTGCCCGACCCCGGCATCCGATGTACCCCTTGGGCCAATCCAAGAGCGGGGCACTTTCAGATCCCGGGTTTCATCTCTCCGCTTTGCTGTGAAGTTCATCTTAATTCTGAACTGGAAGTTAATATCGATATTTATCAGGTAATTAGGCGAATATTCTAAAAGCCGAGTCATAAATGTGGAACAAGGCGAAAGGGCCCATATGTTGTGGGGAGGACTGTTGCCCGAACCTCAGCCAATCCCACCTCCCTCAATATCTAACATAATATACATTATGCGCATTATGGGGATAGGCCGGCTGTGTTGGAACTCGCCCAAACACCTGTTGCACCCCATGAGCGTTGAGCATCAGACCGCCATCCTGGCCCTGCTCCTGGTCCTCCTACAAGTCAGGTTTGAACCGCGGCTGCGTCGCAACAACAGGCGGCTCCAGGTCTTCTCGATCCGGAACCGTTGGCGATCCCCCGGGCCAAAAAAACGCCGCCGGGGTGAACCGGCGGCGGTTGTCTGGACCTTGGGAAAACCGATCAGTCCTGGGGCGGATTGGTTACCGTCAGCTCGTTATGGACCGCAGTCACGCCGGAGACCCCCTGGGTCGCCTGCACTGCTGCGCTGGCCGCCGAGGCGGAATCCACATCACCGCTTAGGGTGACCACACCGTCGTTGGCGTTCACATTAATCTCATTGGCGTTCACGCCGGGCGTGCTGGCCAACGTGGTCTGCACATTGCTGGCCAGGGCCGAATCATCTACATGGCCAGTCCCGGCCACAGTGGTACCGCTGGTGGCGCCGGTCTCGCTGGTGGTGGTCGTCGTCGTGGTCGCGACCGGACGGTCATTGGCATGGCCGGCACAGCCACCAATTAGGGCCATGAGCGCACCGGCCGCGAGGGAGATGGTGATCTTGCTTGATATCGTCATTGCTCGTACTCCTTATCTGGGACTTCTATTTCGTTCTAGCTGTGGCTCTTGAAGACCGGCCGTCGCTGCGGCATGCCGCAGCCACATCACCGGTACTCGAAAATCAATCCTGTCAGGAGAGGAAGGTAATTACCGTGCAGCGATTCACAATGGGACAGATGCATGATCCGCGCTTCAGATGGGGGCGGTCCTATTCATCTGCGCTTCATGTCGCTCAGGTAGATGCCCGCGGATCACCTGGACCAGTCGCCAGACCAGCAAGGCCTGGCTGATCCAATGCCGCAACTTCCTGACCGCCACCAACACTCCCGCGGCGGATGCCCCTGCCAGCGCCGGCCTGGAGCGCAGCCACTCCGCGGCCACGAGCCCCCACTGGACCCAATGCAGGGGCCGCTCGAAATCGGCCAGCGCCCTGCCCAACTCATTGCGCTGCAGTTCTGCGCGTTCCACTAGCAGCGCGCGATGCTGCCGGAGTTCGTCCAGGCGCTGCGTGACCGTGGCCCTCAAAGCTGCAGCCTCTCCTGATCTTTTCGCAATTCATCCACCGTGGTGCTGAAGAGACGCGACTTCTCGCTGAGCCGCCTGCGCAACTGCGTAGCGGCGAGCACGGTCAGTACGAAGTACGTCGCCGCGATGCAGCCCAGGGCGGCGATGCGGTGTTCATCCCAGAACACCGCTACCACCAGCAGCGAGAGGAAGATCAGCCCAAGGGCCGCGAACAGGAACACCAGTGCCGCGTAGGCGAGGATGCCCGTGAGGCGCAACCGCTCCTCCTCGAGTTCACCGGCCGCGATCTCCAGACGCGTGCCGATGATGGCGATCAGCGTCGCCACGAAGGTCTTGGCCGAGGCCAGCAGGCTGCCGCCCGCGGGCCTCGGTTGCGGCACGATGCCCTCTTCTATCACTTGGAAGAGGCGCCCAGGCGTGTGACCAGGAAACCCAGCACGAAGCCAACGCCGCCGGCGACGGCTACGGACTGCCAGGGATTGGTGCGCACGTATTGATCGGTGGCTTTGGCAGTGGCCTTGGTCCTCTCGACCACTGCTTGCTGCACCGTGGACAGGCGTTCCTTGGCATCGGCGAGGCGTTCAGCCATGCGCAGCCGCATGGCGGTGACCTTCTCCCCGCCCTGCGCCGCGGTGGCGCCCAGTAGTTCCTCGGTGTCGGCGATCAGTGCCTCGAAATCGGCGATCAACTTCTCCTTGCTGGCCGCTTGCTGTTGGGCCAGATGCGAATTTGCCATGATCTCGTCTCCTTGCAGTGTGTTAGCAGCCGCCTCACGGACTCGGGCGGCCACGACGCGCTATGCCGAAGATCAGCGATAGCAGGAACAGCACGATGAAGATGAAGAAGAGTATCTTCGCGATACCCACCGCCCCTGCGGCGATGCCGCCGAAACCGAAGATGGCAGCGATGATGGCGATCACGAGGAATACCCCGGTCCAATAAAGCATTGCGGTGACTCCTGTCTGTCTTTTTGTGCTTACAGGAAAATTACTGCGCACGTGCCAGGGCTGCTGTGCGGTTGCGCACAGAGGGACATATCAGCCGCGAGGAGACATTCGTGTAGACCGGGTTTCGGCGGGGCTCTCAGGTGATCACCCGAGATGGATGAACGGATTACGTCGGCGACGGTGGCGTCGCAGTCAGGTCCCGGTCTCTTCGGCGATCACCGCGGCCAGGTCCACGTTGTGGGCCTTGGGATCCACGTTGCCCTTGAGCCCCCAGCGCGCCGCGAGTGCGGGATCCATGGTGGCGAGGCTCAGCAGCATGCGCGGCCGGGTCTCCTTGCCGCGTTCGTCGCGGATCACCATGATCACCGGCTTCAGGCGCGAAGCCGGCGTGGACGAGACCACTACGGCCAGAGCGCCGTTATTGCACTGCACCAGGCTCCCGATGGGATAGATGCCGAGGCAGCGGATGAACTCTTGCACCAGATCCTTGCCATAGGCATCAGTGCCTTCGGCACGCAGCACTGCCAGCGCGTCGGCCGGCGTCATCGCCAGGTGGTAGGGCGTGTCGGTGGTGAGGCTGTCGTAGGCGTCCACCATGCCGACGATGCGTGCACCCAGCGGCACCTGGTCGCCGGACAGGCCGTCAGGGTAACCCTTCCCATCGACGCGCTCATGGTGATGGCGCACGATCTGCAAGACCTGCTCAGGCAACTGGCGGGTCAGCTTCAACACGGCCTCACCATCGATCGGGTGCCGGCGCACGACCTGCATCTCCGCTTCGGTGAGTGCTCCCGCCTTGTCCAGGATAGCCGGCGGCAGACGCACCTTGCCGATGTCATGCAGCATGGCGCCTTGCCCCAGGATGTTCAGCTCGGCTTCCGACATGCCGACGTGCTTGCCGAAGGCGATGCATAGGATCGCCGAGTTGAGGCAGTGGCTGGCGGTGCGCTCATGCTTGAGGCGCAGGTTGGCGAGCCACAGCATCGAATTGGGGTTGGCGGTGACCGCGCTCACCATCTGCGTGACGGCGCCTTTGGTCTCCTTGGTGTCGAGAGTCTTGCCGAGACGCGCTTCGTCCAGCACGCGGTTGATGTTGGTGCGCGCCAGCTGCTGGGTCTGCGCCACCTGTTTGATCTCGGTGAACGTGGGCGTGGTGTCGCCGGTGCTGCTGCGGCTGGTGATGGTGGTGCTCACGGCAGGAGTGGCCGGCACGGGCCGCGCCGCAGGTTTCAACGAGGTTGGCGTGGACTGGGTCTCCTCGATGAACACGAACTGGCATTCCTCGCGCAGCTTGGCCAGGTCCTCGTCGTTCTCGATGGCAAAACCCTGGAACAGGAAGGCGCTCTGCCCCCAGGGCTTGTCCAGTTCGGCGACGTACATGCCGATGGCGAGTTCCGAGACGTTTACCTTGCGGCGCATCGTAGGTCCCTGGGATGTTCTGCCGGAAGCCGGCAAGGCGCAGCCGGCCGGGCTGGAAGGCCGGGGTGCGCGGTCAGGGGGATTTTACCTAATTGGGGTCGGCCCGCCCAAGCGGGTGCGCGGGGCTAAAACTGTATCTCTTCCAGCATCAAATTCCAGAGGTTGATGCCGAAGCTGACCGGGTCCACCAGCCGCTTGATCCCCCAGCGCTGCGCCAGGCTCTCGTCGGAGTACTGCGACAGATCGTTGAGCATGCGGGGCTTCTCGAAGCGCCCCTCCTCGTTCCGTACGAACATCACCGTGGGCTTGAGGCGCGCCGCCGGGTTGGAGCCCACCACCATCACCACCGAGCCGGAATTGAGCTCCACCAGGCTGCCTACCGGATAGGTGCCGATGGCGCGGATGAATTCCTCTACCAGGTCGGCGCCGTATTCTTCGGCCGCCTCCGGCGTCTTCAGCACCCGCAGGGCGTCGGTCGGCGTCATGGGGCGGCGATAGTAGCCGCCCACCATGCTGTCGTAGGCATCGGCGATGGCCACCATGCGCGGCAGGTCGGGGATGCTGCCGCCGTAGAGTCCCTCGGGATATCCCGAGCCGTCGGCGCGCTCATGGTGATAACGCACGATCTCCAGCACCACCTTGCCGAGCTGCCCGGTGGCATCGAGCGTCTCGTAGCCTTCCACTGCATGCTTGCGCATCACCGCCTGTTCGTCGGTGGTGAGCTTGGCCGGCTTCTCCAGCAGGAAAGGCGGCACGTGGGTCTTGCCCAAGTCGTGCAGCAAGGCGCCGTGACCCAAGTCCAGGATCTCGCGCTTGCTCAGCCCGCGATGCCTGCCGAAACTCATCGCCAGCACTGCCACGTTGAAATTGTGGCAGGCGTTGGCCTCCTGCGGGAACTGCAGGTTGATGATCCACAGCAGGGTGTTGGAATTCTTTGCCAGGCTCTCGTAGGTCGCCTGCACCACATCGCGGCTCACGCTCAAGTCCAGCGTGCGCTTGTCGCGCACATCGTCGAAGAGATGGTGCAGACAGGCGCGGGCCCGGCCGTAGAGCTTGGCGCCTTCGCGGATGCTGGTAGTGAAATCAGCCTTGAGCTTGCGCTCCTGCTGGAGCGCATTGCGGATGTCGGTGGTGGTGTCGTCCGGCCGGAACGCGGTCTTTGCCATTCTCAGGATCCCCTGTCAGTCACTGACATGCCGGATCTGCGCAGAGGCTTGCGAACGGCGAAAATCCTTCCTTGGTGGTCTGCTTGCGGGCCCTCGGCCGCTCCCGCGGTCCAGACGGTCCACTTCCCTCTCTACCCAGCATCGCCTTGCGCCCCCGCACGGATGCCTCGTGGCCTAGTTTACACCGTAAAATCCGCGTAGCTTCAGCTATCTCGCGGCCCGATGTTTTGCACACTGCCTAAATTCCCGCGACTACGGAGCCCGACATGTCCCGCTACGTCCTGGTCTTGTTGTGCCTGATCCTCGGGCCCGCCTGCTTCGCCGCGGATCCACCTCCGCCGGAGCTCGCCGCCATGGATACCTACATCCTAAAGTCCATGGTGGATTGGCGGGTCCCGGGCCTGGCCATCGCGGTGGTGAAGGACGACAGGCTGGTCTGGGCCCGCGGCTTCGGCCTGCGCAGGCTCGGCAGTCCCAAGGCCGTGGATGCCGATACCCTGTTCGCCATCGGCTCCAACACCAAGGCGTTCACCGCCGCAGCCCTCGGCACCCTGGTGGAGTCGGGGAAGCTGGGCTGGGATTCCCGGGTCGCGGATTTGCTGCCTGGTTTCCAGATGTACGATCCCTATGTGTCCCGTGAGGTCAGCTTGCGCGACCTGCTCGCCCATCGCAGCGGCACCTGCGGCGAGGATGGTGTGTGGTACGGTACCGACTTCGATTCTCAGCAGATCATCCAGCGCTTGCGCTACCAGAGACCTGCCTACAGCTTCCGTTCCCAGTTCTGCTACAGCAACAGCCTGTACATGACCGCCGGCGAAGTGGTGCCGCAGCTCACCGGCGCGAGCTGGGCCGATTACGTACATGAGCGCTTCCTGGTGCCGTTGCACATGGACAGCACCGATACCAGTGTTGCCGCGCTGAGCCAGGCTGCTGACGCTGCGGTACCGCACGCGGAGTTCGACGGCAGGGTGCAGCCCATCGCCTGGTACAACGCCGATAGCCTGCAACCCGCCGGCGCCATCAACTCCAGCGTGCGTGACATGTCGCAGTGGATGCGCATGTTGCTGGCGGACGGCAGGTACGAGGGCAAGCAGATATTGAGCGCCGACACCGTCCACGAGATGGAGACGCCGCAGATGTTGATCGGCGGTACGGATGGAGAGGCGAAGTTCCTGGCGGGCCTGAATCCGGACAGCCACTTCTACGCCTATGGCCTCGGCTTCTTCCTGCAGGACTATGCCGGCAACAAAGTGGTGTGGCATTCCGGACACATCGACGGCATGAGCGCGGGCCTCGTCATGGTGCCGTCCGAGCATCTGGGCGTGGTGGTGCTGAGCAACATGGACCAGAGCTGGCTGCCCATGGCGCTGGCATGGCGCGTGGTGGATGCCTACAGCGGACGCCCGCAGCAGGACTGGAGCGCCGCGGTGATGAAAGCCGTGGCGCCGGACTACGCTGCAGCGAAAGCCGAGGACGCGGCGCTGGCCAAGGCTTACCAGCCGGGTCCGGCTCCCCTCCCCCTCGCGGCCTATGCAGGAACCTACGGCGACGACCTCTACGGCAAGATCGAGGTGAGCTTCGTCCATGACAAGCTCACGCTGCGTACCAGTAGCCGCTTCGTCGGCGAGATGAAGCACTGGGACCACGACACCTTCCAGGTGCAGTGGAATTACGCCTACCTCGGCAAGAGCTATGCCACCTTCGGGCTGGACGCGAAGGGTATGCCCACCACTGTGACCATCCCTGGCTTCACTACCTATACGCGGGTGCCGGAACACGCCGCCGCCGGTCCATGACCCGGATGCATTAATCGAAGCGCTGCACCGAATAGCTCTCCAGCGGCAGCTCCGGTTCGCGGCCGGCCACCAGGTCTGCCAGCGCGCGGCTGGAGCCTGCGGCCAGGGTCCAACCCAAGGGGCCATGACCGGTATTGACGAAGAGATTGCGGTAACGGGTGCGCGACACCAGCGGCGGTCCGTCGGCGGTCATGGGCCGGAGGCCGTTCCAATGCTGGATGTCTTCCGGCTTGACCCGCCCAGCCAGTTGCGGCAGCAGGCGCATGGCCTGATTCACGATGTTGGCGCTGCGGCGCGGATTCGCTGCGGCGCTGAACCCTGCGAACTCCGCCGTGCCCGCGACCCGCAGCTTATCCCCCAGCGGTGTCATCACGATCTTCTGTTCGAAGTCCACCAGCGGCAGCCCTAGGGCCACGCCGGCGGCCGGCAAGGTCACAGAATAGCCCTTCACCGGATACACCGGCAGGCTGATACGCAATGGCGCCGCCAAGCCCAGACTGAAGCTCGCCGCCGCCAGGACGTAGACATCCGCCTGCAATAGTTCCTGCGTGACCTTGAGGCCCGTGATGTTGCCGGCGCCCGGGACGATGCCGGTGATTTCCGTGCCGAAGCGGAACTGCACGCCGGCCTTGCGGGCATGGGCTTCGAGCTCGCGGGTGAAGAGGTGCGCGTCGCCGCTCTCGTCGTCGGGATAGTGGATGGCGCCGGCCAATTCCCCTCGCATGGCCTGCAACAGGGGTTCCAGGCGGACTGCTTCCTCCGGGGCAAGCAGCCGGTGGTTCAGGCCGATCGGTGCCAGCGAGCGTGCCAGCAGCGCCGAAGCTTCGAGATATTCCGGGTTCCTGAACACCTTGAGGGTGCCGCGGCTCAGGTGCCGGTAGTCGAGCTTGAGCTGCTGGCGCAGTTCACGCAGCGCGGCTGCGCTGTACAGGCCAAGCCGCAGGTTGGCCTCGGTGGCCGGCCACCAGCACTTCATGCGCGAGCTGCGCAGGAACTTCAGGCCCCAGCGCCACATGCCGGGCAAGGCCGATGCCCGCAATAGCAGCGGTGAGTCTTCGCGGCCCAACCATTTCAGGAGTTGCAGCGGCGTGCCAGGGGCGTTCCAGGGATCCGACTGGCTCGGGGTGATGAGCCCGCCGTTGGCGTAGCTGGTCTCGAGCGCAGTGGCTTCGCGGCGCTCCAGCACCGTCACTGAGAAGCCACGTTCCTGCAAGTACCAGGCGCTGGTGACACCCAGCAAGCCGCCGCCGATCACCAGCGCTGTACGTGCCATCGGGGTCCGTTCAGTCCTGCACGCCGAGCTGGCGGTCCAGGAACTCTACCGTGGCCTGATCGGCGGCGAGCCACGAGGCGTGGCGCAGGAAGCCGTGGATCTCGTTGGGCAGCACCAGTTGCTCGTAGTGCACGTTCTGGTCCTGCAGGCGGTTGACCAGGTCGATCATCTCGTGGAAGTACACGTTGCGGTCGTCGTCCCCCTGGATCAGCAGCACCGGCGACTTCCAGGTCTTCATGGAAGCGATGGGTGAGGACAGGAACGCCACCTTCATGGCCTGCTTGCGGTCACCTTCCTCATAGCGGGGCTTGCCGCCGCTGAACCAATCCGAAAGGTCATAGGACCAATCATGCACTCCGTGCAGGTCCACCCCGGCCTTGAAGAGGTCGGAGTTACGGGCGAGGGCCATGGCAGTGAGGTAGCCCCCGTAGGAACCGCCCCAGATGCCGATGCGCTTGGGATCCACGTCCGATTCGCGCTGCAGGAACTTGGCGCCCGCCACCACATCCTGGTATTCCGCCGCGCCGGTGGGTCCCCAATGGGGCGGGTTCTTGTAGTCGTAGCCATAGCCGATGCCGAGGCGGTAGTTCAGCGCCAGCACCACGAAGCCGTGGCTGGCCAGATACTGGTTCACCGCATAGGCGTTGGCGTAGTAGTCCATATAGTGCCAGCCCAGCAGCATCTGCCGTGGAGGCCCGCCATGCACGAAAATCACCGCCGGCTTGCGGCCGCTGCCCGGTGCGGCGAACAGCACCCCGTGCACCGTGAGACCATCGGCGGCCTGGAAGGTCACCGGCCTGGGCATGACGAAGCCGGTGCTAGGGAATCCGGCCGGGATCCGGTCCTGGTCCAGGGCGCGCCAGTCCGCTTTGTCCACGCTGCCCACCATCACCAGCGGCGGAAGTTGCACGTGGCCCTGGATGAAACCCAGGGTCCGCCCGTCACCGGCGAGCTTGGGGCGCCATTCGCTGTCTTCGCCGCCGCTCAGGATCTTCTCCGGCACGCTACCGTCGCTGCTGAGCATGTAGAGGTGGCGGCGTTCACCGTCACCGGTGTTGGCGCCCACGTTGGCGGAATACACCACCCGGTTGCCATCAGGGCTCACGCTCAGGTCCTCCACCATGAACTTGCCTGGGGTGAGCAGCTTGATGGCGCCGCCCTTCGCCGAGACCGAATACAGGTGCGGCCAGTTGTCGAGGTAGGCCAGGAATAACAGCCGGTCGCCGGCGAGCCAGTGCAGGTTGGCCTCACCTTCTGCGTCCGGGTAGGACCCTTGCAGGGTCTTGGGGCTTTGCCAGACCCGCTCGCCCTTGCCGGTGGCCGGGTCCGCTACCCAGATGGCCCAGGGATTGGGCACCTGCTTCAGGATCGGCTGCGGCGCGCCGGCATCGCCCGGCACCCGCACGAAGGCCACGTGCGTGCCGTCGGGAGACCATCTCGGCATGAAGTCGCGGCTGGTGCTGGGGCTGAGGTACTGCACCGGCGTCTTGTCGTCGCGATAGATGCCGATGAAGCTGTGATCCTCGCGGCCGGAGACGAAGGCCACGGCCTTGCCGTCCGGCGACCAGGCGAGATCGGAGTCATGGCCGCGGTCGAAGAACAGGCCCTGCGGCTTGGCGCTGCCGTCCAAGGGAGCCCACGAGACCTGGTGGTCCGCGATGAAGACCACCCTGGAGCTGTCCGGCGCGATGGACGGCGCATCGCCCTCGCCCACCAGGTTCAGCTTGCCGTCCTTCAGCCCGACGCTCCAGATCTGCACCTCGGGCTTGTGGGTGCTGGAATCGGGATCCGGCTGCAAAGGCTCCGGCCAGTTGGCGTCATGGTCCCCGCCCCGCACGAACAGCAGGTAGCTCCCGTCCGGGGAGAAGCAGAGCTGGGTGAGTTCCTGGCCATCATCCTCGGTGTAATGGGTGAGCTGCCTGGGAGTGCCGGCGGCCCCTTCCACCATCCACACGTTTCGGACCCCTGCTTCGTCCTGCACCCAGGCCAGGGCGCCGCCTTTGGGAGCAGCGGCCAATTCCTGGGGATAGGGGTAACTCAGGACCTGAGGCAAGGTGAAGCCGGCTGCCTCGGCGGCGGTGGCCGCCAGGCCCAGGATTAGGATGCTGAGGGGACGGACCGGAAGAAAGGTCATGGTCGCTCCTTGCGGGATCGAGGGGCTGCGAGCTGAAAGAGGCACTCTAGCATCAAGGGAAGCAGCCTGAAATGATGTTAATTATTCTATATTTCAATGTCTTACGGGTACTATTAAAAGTAAACTAGCAGTCGATTCAGAGCCAGCGACGAATAGCCCAACCAAGCGATTCAAGGAATCTCCGCCAGCGATGTCGCCGGGCCCACCGCTTGGGCTGGATGCGCACCGCCTGCGCAAGGTCCGCCTGGAAATCCTGCTCTAGCCGCCCCACCAAGGCGGGATCGGTGCTGATCAGCGTCAGCTCGTAGTTCAGGAAGAAGCTGCGGTAGTCCAGGTTTGCGGTGCCCACAGTGCACCAAACCCCATCGATCACCAGGGTCTTGGCATGGAGCATCCTGGGCAGGTATTCGTAGATCTCCACCCCGGCGTCGAGGAGCCCGCCGTAAGCCGCCCGGGCCGCCCACTGCACCACCCTTGCCAGGGTCTCGTCGATACGGTGGGGTACCAGCAACTTCACCTCCACCCCGCGCCTGGCCGCCTTGGCCAGGCTCCGGCGAGTGTGGGCGTCCGGCACGAAGTAGGGCGTCGTGAGGTGCACACTGTGCCTGGCGTCGGCGAATTTTCGCGTATACAACTCATGCAGGTGCCGGCGTCCGCGGCGGGAATGATTCGTTACCAGCTGGTGAGCATCATTCACCGGCAGTTCCGGATAGGGCAGCACCTGGTTGCGCCAGAATGCATCGAACATCGTCTGCAGGGCCCTGGCCAACAGGCCCGTGACGCGCACGTGGGTATCACGCCAGCGCAGCTTGCCGAACACGCGGTGGGAGTTCTCGCGGTGCACGTTGAAGCCGCCGAAGAAGCCCACCTGCCCGTCCACCACCAGCAGCTTGCGATGGTTGCGGCGGTTGTAACGGGCAGGATCGCGCCAGTTCCAGCGGTGAAACCAGCGCACATCCACTCCACCTGCCTTGAGTGCCTTTTCCACGGCACGCGGGCCCGAGAACAGGGAACCCACCGCATCGATGTAGACCAACACCTGCACCCCGGCGCGGGCACGCTCCACCAGCACCTCGATGAAGCGCTGGCCCACTTCGTCGTCGGCGAATATGTAGCTCTCGAACTTGACACTGCGGCGGGCGGCGCGGATGGCCGCCAGCATGTCCGCATAGAGCTCATCGCCCTCGGTATAGACGCGTACGGTGGTTTCGCGGATTTTACCCACGCTGGCTTGCAGCGCCATGCTTCGGGCCCGGCTGGTATAGTGTTCCATAAGGATTCTAAACCGCCGCTCACGCTTGCGCCTGCTGCTCTACAACATCCGTTACGCCACCGGCACCGGACCCGGTTTCCACTTGCCGTTCCCCGGCGCCGGTTACCTGCGCAACACCAGCCGCCAACTGGAGAAGCTCACCGAGTTCATCGGTGCACAACACCCCGATATAGTGGGCCTGGTGGAGGTGGATATGGGCTCCTCCCGCTCAGGATCCGTCAACCAGGCGGAAGCCATCGCCAAGGCCATCGGCCATTCGCCCCATTTCGAGAACAAATACGGCCTCAAGTCCATCCACCGCCGGCTGCCCATCGTCAACAAGCAGGGCAACGCCTTCCTGACCCGCTACCCGGATGCGGTGCAGCGCGCCCACTATTTTGAGCTGGGCATCAAGCGGCTTATCATGGAACTCGAGCTGGAGCATGTGTGCCTGTTCCTGGTGCACCTCTCCCTCAAGCGCAGCCACCGGCACCAGCAGATGCACCATCTCGCGGAGCTCGTGAAGAAGTCCACCAAGCCGGTGGTGCTGGCCGGTGACTTCAACACCCTGTGGGGCGACCATGAGATCGCCCTGATGATCCGTCACAGCGGTTTCATCAATGCCAACGTCGCCAACCTGCCCTCCTGGCCCAGCAACCGGCCGTTCCGCCAGCTCGACTTCGTCCTGCACAGCCCCGAGATCGAGGTCACCGGTTTTCAGATCCCGCGCACGCCGCTCTCCGATCACCTGCCGCTGCTCTGCGACTTCCAGGTGCGAGGAGCGCGCTGATGCGCTGGCTGCTGGCGGGACTCACCCTGGCGGCACTGGGCTGCGGACTGATGCTACTGTTCCGCCGTCGCCGTGCCAGCATGCAGCAGGCCTGGGACGCCTGGGCCGGCGGCAAGCCGGAGGACCCGCGCCTCGCTACCCTGCGTGACGCCTTGCTGAAGGAGCTGGCGCCGGAGGTGCAGGAATCGGTGCGCGCCAGCCTCCGGGAGTTCGAGACCGCTCTGCGCCGGGACCGTGAACCCCTGCAGATGCTGCGTCGCGAACTTATGGACAGCGTGGACCGGCGCCTGCTCAACACCGAGATCCTGGGATTGCCCGCGGAGGTGCGCAAGAAACTGCGTGCCCAGAGCAGCGAGATGATCCAGAGCGACGAGGAGGCGCGCACCTATATCGCCGCCAACGAGGTACGGCTGTCGGTGATGCGGGAGTACTCGGCGCTGCGCTTCGGCGACCGGGTCGCTGGCGACTGGTTCGATGTCTACGAGAAGGCCTCGCGGCTGCGCCAACGCGGTGCCCGCAACTTCATCCAGCGCACGCTGAACGGCACCCAGACCGGTGCCGACGATGCCCGCTACCAGAACATGACGCGGGTCGACCAGGAGATCCGCACGCGCCTGCTCAAGGTGCCCGCGGGCACGCGCTTCACCGGTCTCGATGCCGAGAAGCTCGCGCCCGGGACCGAATAGGCTGCTTGCGGCGCCCACCCGCGCTTCCTATCATGGGCGCCTCCCCCACGACATAAATCGACCCCGGAGCCTCCCCATGTCCGACAGCAATATCCAGGCCAACTGGCGCTACGAGCAGGACGCGGACGGCGTGGTCTGGCTGTGCTTCGACAAGGCCGGCGCCAGCGCCAACGTGCTCTCCAGTGCGGTCATGTACGAGCTCTCGGACAAGCTCAAGCAGATCGCTCAGCTTCGCCCCAAGGGGCTGGTGATCTATTCGGCCAAGAAGTCCGGCTTCATCGCCGGCGCCGACATCAAGGAGATCAAGGACCTGCGCACCCACGACCAAGCCTTTCGCCTTACCCGCGGCGGCCAGCAGATCGTGGAGCAGATCGAGAAGCTGCCCTGCGCCTCCGCGGCACTCATCAACGGCTTCTGCCTCGGCGGCGGCCTGGAGCTGTCGCTGGCCTGCACTTTCCGAGTGGGCGTGGATGACGACAAGCTCGCGCTGGGCCTGCCGGAAGTGAAGATCGGCGTGCACCCCGGGTTCGGCGGCACCGTGCGCTCGGTGCGCCTGGTCGGCGTGCTGCCTGCGATGAGCTTCATGCTGAGCGGCCGCAACGTGCGCGGCCGTGAGGCCCTGAAGATCGGTCTCATCGACAAGCTGGTGAGCGAATACGATGCGCGCCCCACCGCCTCGCGCCTGGTGCTGAAAGGCGCACCGAAGCGGCAGCCCCCGCTCGTCCAGAAGCTGCTGGGCTGGAGCCTACTGCGGCCCGTGGTCGCGGGCATATTGGTGAAACAGGTGAAGGCCGCCAAGGTCCGCCGCGACCATTACCCCGCACCTTACGCAGTCATCGACCTTTGGAAGAAGTACGCCGGCAGCGAGGCCCAATACGAGGCAGAGGCCCACTCCTTCGCCCACATGATGGAGTTGGATGTCTCCCACAACCTGATGCGGGTGTTCCTGTTGCAGGATCGCCTCAAGTCCCTGGGCAAGAAGTCCGACCTGGCGCTCAAGCACGTGCATGTGGTGGGCGCCGGCACCATGGGCGGCGACATCGCCGCCTGGTGCGCGCTGCGCGGTTTCACCGTCACCTTGCAGGACCGCGAAGAGAAATATGTGCAGCCGGCACTGGGGAGAGCCCGCAAGCTCTTCGAGAAGAAGCTCAAGGGCCCCGAGGTGGATGCCGCCACCGCGCGCCTCAAGATGGACGTGTCAGGTGCCGGCGCGAAGGATGCCCAGGTGGCCATCGAGGCCATCTTCGAGGACGTGAACGCCAAACAGGACCTCTACAGGAAGCTCGACGCCGTGATGGGCCCCGATGAAGTGCTGGCCACCAACACCTCCAGCATCCGCCTGGAGACCCTGCGCACCGTGCTGAAGCAGCCGACGCGCCTGGTGGGCCTGCACTTCTTCAACCCTGTGGCCAAGATGCCGCTAGTGGAAGTGATCCACGCCGAGGACACGCCCAAGGAGGTGGTGGCGAAGGCGCTGGCCTTCGCCCGCCACATCGACAAGCTGGCGGTGCCGGTGAAGTCCGCGCCGGGCTTCCTGGTGAACCGCATCCTCATGCCCTACATGATGGAGGCCATGCTGGCCCACGACGACGGCATCAGCCTCGAGGCCATCGACAAGGCGGCGCTGGATTTCGGCATGCCCATGGGGCCCGCCGAGCTGGCCGACACCGTGGGCCTGGACGTGAGCCTCTCGGTGGCCAAGGTCTTCGCCAAGGAGTTCAACAAGAAGATCCCGGACAGCCTGGTGAAGCTGGTGGAGGCCAAGAAGCTCGGCCGCAAGACCAACGAGGGCTACTACAAGTACGTGGACGGCAAGCCGCAGAAGGACCGCTCCAAGGCCGGTGCCACCGACCCGGACCTGCAGGATCGCCTGATCCTGCCCATGCTCAACGAGGCGGTGATGGTGCTGCGCGAGCAGATCGTCGCAGACGCGGAGCTCCTGGATGCCGGCGTGATCTTCGGCACCGGCTTCGCGCCCTTCCGCGGCGGTCCCGTGAACTTCATCCGCGCCACCGGCGTCGACGCCTTGAAGGCCCGTTTGGAGAATCAGGCCCAGAAGCACGGCGAACGTTTCAAGCCCGATGCCGGCTGGAGTGCCGCTACCCTGCGAGAGCCCAAGGCATGAAGTTCGATGCCCTGCCCACGGACCGCCCCGCCGAGGTCCGCACCCTGGCCATGCCCAAGGACACCAACGGCCTGGGCGACATCTTCGGCGGCTGGATCATGTCCCATGCCGATATCGCCGGCGCCATCCTCGCCTACCGGCGCGCCGGCGGCCGGGTAGTGACCGTGGCGGTCAACGACTTCGTGTTCGTGAGCCCGGTGTACGTGGGCGACGTGGTGAGCTTCTATACCGACGTGGCCCGGGTGGGCAACACCTCCATCGCCATCGACGTGACGGTTTTCTCCCAGCGCAGCGACGGTGAGCGGGACCTCACCGTGAAGGTGGCCACCGCCCAGCTCACCTACGTGCGGGTCGGGGCCAATCGCCGGCCGGTACCGGTGGCCCATAAGACCGCTTGAAGGGCCCTGGGCCAGGGCATGGTAGGGCTGTGATAGAATGGCGCCACCGGGTTCCCCGGCCAGGGATTTTCCCGGTAGAACAATAAGTTACCGCTGTAGCGAAGGGCTCAAGAGAAGCATATGGCACCGCGACCGCTCGACCGCGAACTCATCAAGCAATTCTCGCCCTTAAGCGGTCTCAAGCCCGAGAACCAGGCCGACCTCGCCGGCAAGAGCCAGGTGCAGGATACCGAGGCGGGCCGCTACGTGTTCCGCCAGGGCGACGCAGACAAGCGCACGGTCTACCTGGTGAAGGGCGAGCTGGAGCTGCGCTCCGGCGACAAGGTGGTGCGCGTCATCACCGGCGGCAGCGAGGAGGCGCGCCATCCCCTCGCCCCGCAGATCCCGCGCCACGTCTCGGCCCGCGCCAAGACCAACGTGGAATGGTTCGCTGTCGACAGCGACCTGCTCGACATCATGCTCACCTGGGACCAGACCGGCGCCTTCGAGGTCGGCGAGTTGCAGGCCCAGGAAGAGAATCCGGCCGACGACTGGATGACCACCATCCTCCAGACCAAGGCCTTCCATCGCATCCCGCCCGCCAACATCCAGGCGGTGCTGATGCGCATGGAGAACATCGCGCGCAAGGCCGGCGACGTCATCATCAAGCAGGGTGACGAAGGCGACTTCTTCTACATCGTCACCTCCGGCAAGTGCGTGGTGACCCGCGAGACCCCCACCAACAAGGCCGGCATCAAGCTCGCCGAGCTGGTGACGGGCGACGGCTTCGGCGAAGAAGCCCTGATCTCCGACGCCAAGCGCAACGCCACCATCACCATGCTCACCGACGGTTCG
>Ga0070714_100000609_pt1 | contig 25568 bp, 20 predicted proteins | sample LARL83metaG_FD_65450 | JGI IMG/M metagenome (GOLD analysis project Ga0070714, IMG submission 65450) | Corn, switchgrass and miscanthus rhizosphere microbial communities from Kellogg Biological Station, Michigan, USA - LAR L8-3 metaG | ecosystem: Host-associated > Plants > Roots > Rhizosphere ... | reverse complement strand
CGGGCGTTCGGGCTGCGCCCGAACGCGGCCATGACGGCTGACCAGATCGCCGGGGCCGCCCGCGCGGCCGGCTTCACGGCCGTGGACGTCACCGTGTGCGGCGATCTGGTCATCGCCCCGGCCCTCCAGCTGATCGGGCACCGGCTCCGGGCAGCACCGGCCGCGCCCGCGGCGCCGGCCGGCCAGCGAACTGCCGCCCGCCTCCTGCTCAGCCAGGTGGAGCTTCTCTGGCGCCGCCAGATCATCCAGTACATCCTTCTCCGGGCCGTCCGGCCCTGACCTCGAAGCCTGCTCATCCGCCCACGGGCACCTTGAATGGAGCCGGGGCTTGGCCACTGTCCTGCATCTGCGGAGCCTCGAACACCGGGTCAGGCAGACGCTGGGACCCCGGCCGGTGCCTGCGACTCCGGGCACGCTCGATCGCCCTGGCGGCCGCGCGCGCCGTAATTCGTGAGCATCCCTGCAGCACCGGGTGGGGGTATTCGGCTGACAGGCGGTCGAGCGCAGCTTGCATCCGGTCGGTGATGTCCTCGTAACAGGCCGAGACGATGCGCGTGTCGTCGGCCGCGCCGGGGCCGTAGCCGGTCCAGTCGAGTGCGGGCAAGAACTCCACGGTGAGGTGTGCTGGCAGCGGCGGCGGCGGCGTCAGCAGGGAGGTGACGCCGAACGGGGGACCCGCCAGCATGGGAAACACGTTGACCCGCAGCGTGCCCAGCCCGGCGGCGCGGGAGAGCCGTTCGCCGCGGGCCAGCACCATGACGACGTGGTGACCGCCATGGGCGACCACGGGGATGACCGGCACCCCGCAGCGCAGGGCGAGTCGCACGAAGCCGGTCCGGCCGTGGAAATCAACCTCATTCCGCTGGGTCCACGGGCGGCAGGCTTCGCGGTCGCCGCCGGGGTACACCGTGACGCACGCCCCGCGTGCCAGCGCGCTCTCGGCCTCGCTGGTGCTTGCGGGGATGGCGCCGAGGCGGCGCAGGAACGGGCCGACACCGGGCATGGCGAACAGCAGGTCGTAGCCGAGCACGTAGGTCGGCTCGTCGATGCCGCGGCGTTCCAGGATGGCCTGCCCGCAGGTCCATGTCTCGGGCGTGTAGAGCACGCCCGAATGGTTCCCGACCAGCAGCGCGGGGCCGTCCGCTGGTACCTGGTCCAGCCCTCGGACCTCCGGTGTGAAGTAGCTGGTGTAGCGGGCGATGGCCGGCAGGACCCTGCGGATGAAGTCCGGGTCGCGCTGCGGCGAGGTGTCGGCGCGCCGGTCGGCGATCCGCTGTGACAGTGCCGCGAGCACCTGCGCACGCCGCCCCCCGGCCGGTTCCGGGCCTGCGGCTCGCCAGGCCGAGTAGCTGTGCCCGGGCCAGCGAGCCTGGCCGCCGGTTGCCTCCGCAGCGGGCGCCGCCCTGCGCCATGGGAACCTCATCACAGCTCACCACCCTTGAACCGCGAGCCAGGCTCACGGCCGACGCCAGCTAAGCTCATGACGAGCTTCATGAGGTTCTTCGGCCTGGTCCTGGTGCTGACCGCACCTTCATCATCAGGGGCTGACGATCCCGGCACCTCATCCAGCACGGGTGAGCTTGCACGGCACGAGATCACCCGGCAGAGCATGGTGTGACGCTCGATATTGAGTTACGTCGTCGTAACTGGGGTTATCGCTAAGGCCGGACCGGATTCCGTTTCGCTTGCTCGAGTGAACTGAACAGCGGCGGACGTCGACGTCCTGTCCTGCGGAGTCGGCGCGCGCGTCTTCGCTACCGGGTGTTCGAACAACGCCTCACCTCACAACTGGCTACGAGAGCGTGTCCAGGTTCAGGGTAGCAGCGGACGCAACGCCACGGCATACTCGCCGTTACGGCCAGCACTCGCCATTGGCGAGGTCTTCATCGCCGGGGATTCGTCAGTGCCACTTGGCTGATGAACTCGGCCTCGGGCAGGAGAAGAGACCAATGCCGCCGTAGCACTGTGGATGATAAGGAACTGTTGCTTGCTGTGGCATTTTGTGCGTAGGCGCGAAAGATGGTGCGCCCGAGGGGCGGCCCTGACCATTTGATCACAGCCCTTCTAGGAGCCTGATGATGCATCCTCGAATTAATAAAGGGACACCAGAACGGAACATCTGCGCGCGGATGTGGCCCACGGCCACCGATTCATCCCCCTTCAATCCGGTGGTGATTGTATTCAATCTAGGTTACTCACATCGTCACGTTAGTCATCTGCTAGCTCGCCCGTCTCTGAAGTTACACAAAGATTGCACCCTCTAGAGGGCATTGGCTCTTGCGCCTGGGCGGCACGCCCCCCACCTGGGTATTCTCTTGACTCTTGTCGGCGAGCCGAGCTATTATTCCACTCTACTTTAGTCTGGGGAAAGGGAACTGCGGCAGGGAACATGGGCGGGCACGAAAGGGAATTGCACGGGATTTAGCTACTCCTCGGACTTCGATAGCGCAATCGAGGAGCTTCGGCGTGCCTATTACCCCAACGTATCCCGGTGTCTATATAGATGAAGTTCAGAGCTCCGTCCACACTATCGTGGGGGTGCCTACTTCGGTCGCGGCTTTTGTCGGTTATGCCGCTCGCGGGCCTGTCGATACGGCCATCCAAGCTAATAGCTGGGCGGACTATGAGCGTAGTTTCGGCGGACTGGACCCCAGCAGCCCGATGAGCTATGCCGTGTTCCTCTTCTTCATCAACGGCGGCAACGTCGCCCAGGTCGTGCGGGCCGGTGACACTGAGACGGACCCTGCCAAGAAGGCCGCCGCGACCAAGATCGCGCTGTCCGACGACGTCATTCTCGTCGCCAGCTCGCCGGGCAGCTGGGGTGACAAGCTGCAGCTGGTGGTGGATACCAGCAACGTGCGCGACTCGAAGACGCAGTTCAATCTCACCATCACGGACGGGGGCTCCGGCTCCGTCGAGCGCTACACGAACCTCGTCCTCAAAAAGGGCTCAACTGGTGTCCCCATCGCCGCCGCGCTCGCGTCGTCGCGGCTCATGGGCGTCAATCCGGGCAGCGAGCTGACCAAGATCCCGGCTCCCGGGACGTACAAGGTCAAGGCCTTCACCAAGCCGGACGCTAACGGTGGCGCCGGAAACGGGGCGGCCGTGGCGAAGGAAGGTGACGACGCCAAGCCGGCCGACCAGGCACCCCCGGGCGGCGGCAGCGCTGGCGTGGACGTGAACGCCGAAAAGCTCGCGGTGCCGGGTGACCAGGGCAACAGGACGGGAATCTACGCGCTAGCCAAGGTCGACATCTTCAATATGCTCTGCCTGCCGACGGCCCCGGATAAGACCTATGAGGCCGGCATCCTCAGCCAGGCCACTGCCTTCTGCAAACAGCGCCGGGCCATGCTCATCGTCGACCCGCCGACTACGTGGTGGACGGATCCGGCTGGAAGCACGGCGGACGGCAAGCAGGCCCCGACGCCCCCGGACCCGCTGCCGGTCCCGGCGCCGCTGAGCTTCCAGGGTGTGGTCCGCTGGCCCGCGGTCACGTCCGATCAGGACTACGCCGCCGTTTATTACCCCAACCTGCTGGTAGCCGACCCCGTCACCGGCGCGACGATAACGCAAGGCCCGTGCGGGGCCGTCGCCGGGGTGTGGGCGAGTACCGACGATGCTCGCGGGGTCTGGAAGGCGCCGGCTGGCACGGCCGCCGGGATCGCCGGGATCAGTGACCTGACCGTCCACATCGATGACGGGGAAAGCGGCGTGCTCAACCCGGTCGCCGTCAACTGCCTGCGTACGCTCCCGCTGGTCGGCTCGGTGTCCTGGGGCGCCCGGACCGCGGCCGGACTCGACGAAATGCCATCACAGTGGAAGTACATCCCGGTCCGCCGCACGGCGCTCTTCATCGAGGAGTCCGTACGGCGGGGCACCCAGTGGGCCGTATTCGAGCCGAATGACGAGCCGCTATGGTCCTCTATCCGCCTCAACATCAGCGCGTTCATGAATTCGCTCTTCAAGCAGGGAGCTTTCCAGGGAAGCAAGCCGGCCGATGCCTACCTAGTCCAGTGTGATGCCAGCAATAACCCGCAGAGCAGCATCGACCAGGGCATCTTGAATATCCTCGTGGGATTCCAGCCGCTGGTGCCCGCTGAGTTCGTCATCATCCACATCGAGCAGCTGGTCGGCCAGCTGCCGGGTTGAGGAGCGCCAGATGCCCCCGTTCATGAGTAGCCGGCTCGACCCTTACAAGAACTTCAAATTCCGGGTTAAATTCGAGGGCAGCAGCAGCTACGTCGCCGGCATAAGCAAGGTCAGTGCGCTGAAGCGAACCACGGAGGTGGTCAAGTTCCGTGACGGCGGCGACGAGAGCACCAGCCGCAAATCGCCAGGCCGGACTGAGTACGAGGCCATCACCCTCGAACGGGGGGTGACACATGATGTCACCTTCGAGCAGTGGGCCAACAAGACCTGGGACTACAACAACGCCCAGGCCGCCAGCGCCGATCAGGAGGTCTCGCTGGCCGACTTCCGCCGGAACCTGACGATTGACCTCTTCAACGAGGCGGGCCAGAAGGTCATCTCGTACCAGGTCTTCCGCTGCTGGGTGTCGGAGTACCAGCCCATGCCCGAACTGGATGGCAACGCCAACGCGGTCGCCATCCAGCACATCAAGGTGGAGAACGAGGGCTGGATCCGTGACCAGAGCGTGACCGAGCCGACGGAGCCGAGCTTCAACGATCCGAGCAGCTGACCGGCATGGGGGCACTGAGTACGGCGGCACTGAGTACGGCGGCACTGGTGGCTGCCTGGGAGGACGGGATGAGCGAGCCGCTCGTGGACCGCGCCCCGGCTCTGCTCCGGTCGCTCGGGCTGGTCGAGCCGGCCAGCGATCCCGCCGCCATGACCGTAGGCGCGTGCGACCTGCTGCTGTTCGACTTGCGTCGCTGGCTGTTCGGTCCGGACCTCGACATGGTGGCGACCTGCCCGGCGTGCGGGATGCTGGTAGAACTCGTCATTCCGGCCGCCGAGGTGGTGCCAGCTCATCCTCCCGTCCGGCTGAGCCAGGTGACGGTCGAGGAAGGCGGCCTGTGCCTCCGGTGCCGGCTGCCGACCAACGGCGACTTGCGGGAGATAGCCGCGATCGGTCCCGAGGCGACGGCCGCGGACCTGCTCGTGCGGTGCGTCGAGGACATAGCCGGGCCGGATGCCCCGCCCGCCGCGGCCGCGTTGCCGCCGGCGATGGCGGAGCGGGTGACCGACGCCCTGGCGGCCAGCGATCCGGGTGCTGATATCACGGCCGATATCGAGTGCCCCTGCGGAGCGGTGTGGGCCGAGACCATAGACATCCGCTCGATCCTGTGGACGGAACTGACCCGGTGGGTTCAGCGCCGCCTGCTGGAGGTCCATCAGCTAGCGCTGGCCTACGGGTGGGCCGAGCGGGACATCCTGGAGATGAGCCCGTACCGGCGTAGCTTCTACCTTGAGTCCTGCGCGGGATGACCGCGTACATCAAGCGCATCGGCGGGCTCACCGGCGGCGAGCCGTCGTTGCGAGTGCGTCCCCGGTCCCGTTTCGAGCCGGCCCCGGCAGAGACCGAGCTGTCCTGGGCGGGCACCGTGCCCGGCCCGGCGCCGCGGCCCGCCGAGGCCGGTGACGCGGGTCCCGCGGAGTCCTGGCCCGAGACCCTATGGCCACCGGCCGACGATCCGCGGGAAGCAGCCCGGCCCCGGTCCGGCCCCTGGCCCGGGCGGTCACCCGCCTGGCCCGGCTCCAGCCCGGCTCCGGGCAGCCCGGGGCCATCCGAGCTGGCCGAGCCGTCAGCCGGTGCCCGCCGCCGCCCGCCGCCGCCGCGTCCACCAGGGCCGCCGGGGTGGCCCGGGCTCGCCCGGGGCGCCGCCCCGGACCGGGCCGAGAGCGGCGCCCGGGATGCCCGCTCCGCCCGCCCCGCGCCCGATGACCAGCTGGTCCATCGCCATGAACGCCGAGGGTCACCCGGCCCGACCAGCCCGAGTCGGTTGGACCCGGCCGTTGAGCCGCCGGAGGCCGTCCCGGCGCCCGCCCGCCCCGGTCGCGACCGGAGCAGCCCGGTGTCCCCAGGTCGGTCCGGCGCCGAAGCCGCCCGCCCGGTCGGCCCCGCCCGCCGACCGGATTCCGCCTCACCCACTGGCTCAGCTGCCGGGTCCACCGAGCCGGCGTTCACGCTCTCCGGTGACCGGCTCCAGGGCCGTGGGCGCCCTGTGCGGTCAGAGCTGGCCGGACCCTACCTCGGGCGTATTTCCGGACCCGGCGGCTTCGCGTCGGCCGCCTCAGGGCTCGGCCGACGGCCCGGCGACGCTGCTCCCCTGGCCGATGACCGGGGCGGCCCATCCCGGCCTGAACACCCGGATCCGGGCTGGTATCCACCTGCCGGCCGGACTCAGCCCGACGAGATAACGGTGAGCATCGGGCGCGTCGAAGTCCGCGTCAGCCCGGCGCCAGCCGTGTCCGGGCCGGCCGCCCCGCCCGCTGCTCCTTCTCCGCGGCCTCAGCCGAGCCGGCTGGAGGAGTACTTGCGAGCCCGGACCGCCGGGAGGGTCGGATGAGCAACGACCGGGCTATCGCGGCGGTGACCGCGACGCTGCGGAACATGCTGTTCCAGGCCGTGTCCAACGATGCCGACCTGGCCGGGACGACGGTCACCACCCGGCCCCCTGACCGGGCCCGCCAGGACGGTACCACCAGCAATCAGATCAACCTCTTCCTGTACCGGACCTCGATCGATGCGGCCTGGCGCAACCAGGATCCGCCGGGGATACGCCCCGGTGAGTCCGGCCAGCCGCCGCTGCCGCTCGTCCTGTCGTACCTTATGACCGCCTACGGCGAGGACGACGATGAGGTGCTGGCCCACCGGCTGCTCGGGGTGGGCATGCAGCTGCTCAACGACCAGCCCCTGCTTCCCCCCGCGGCCATCGCCGCGGCCCTGAGCGGAAGCGGCCTGGAAGATCAGCCTGATCGGGTCAGGATCACCCCGCACCCCATACCGATGGACGAGATATCCCGGATGTGGGCCACCTTCGGCACCGGATACCGCATCTCGGTCAGCTATGACGCCGCCGTGGTCCTGATCGACAACACGCGGCCGGTCCGCGCTTCGCTCCCGGTCCTGGCCCGCTCGGCCGGCGACGAAGGTCCCTTCGCCACCGCGAGGGCCGCGCCCTGGCTGCAGCTGGCCGCGCCGCCGGGCGGTCAGCCCGGCGCCCGCCCCGGCGATACAGTGACCCTCATCGGTCAGGGACTCGGCGGAGTTACCCAGGTCCAGGTCTCGGGGGACGCCCTGAGCGCCCCGCAGCTGCTGGCGGCCGTCACCGCGCCGGACGGGTCGCTGACCGTGCAGCTGCCGTCGGAAACGCCGCTGCCCGCCGGGATCGTCGCCGTCACCGCGCTGGTGACCGCGGCCGACGGCAGCACACTGGCCAGCAACGCCAGCCCGCTGGCGCTGGTTCCCGTGATCACCAATGATGGCCCGATCGCCGGGACGCTCGACAACGGATCGGTTACCCTCGAGGTCACCTGCGCACCACCGGTAGGTGCGCGGCAGACCGTCGCGCTGGTCGTCGGCGACCAGATCGTGGCCGGCGCCGCGGGCGAAGCCGGTAGCGAGCCCCGCACCTCGCTGTCATTCACCTTGCGGGGATTCACCGCCGGCTCCTATGTCGTGCGGCTGCGCGTGAACGGCCAGGACAGCATCCCCGTCGTGGCTGGTCAGGCAAGCTTCGACCCGAGCCAGCGCCTGGTGCTGTCATGACCGCCGTGACCGGCTGGGAGTCACGCAACCACGCCTATCTCGCCGAGGGCCTGGAGTGGCTCCGCGGCCGGCTCTCCGCGGACCGGGCCGACGATCCCGGCGGCCAGCCAGGCGCCCCCTGGTGGCAGGATTACCTGACGAGCCAGTGGTCCGGGCCTCCCCCCGCCCTCGAGCTGCTCGGCGACCGCCTCGGCCTCTCCCGCTTCGAGCGTCTCGTCCTGCTGCTCTGCGCCGCTATGGAGTTCGACCCGGCGATGGCGGCCCGTTGCGCGGCGGCCGGCGGCCAGGCGGGGATCGGTCAGCCGACGTTCGCGCTCGCGCTCAGCATCCTGCCGGATCCGGCCTGGGACGCCCTGTCGCCCCAGCGGCCGCTGCGCTACTGGCGGCTGGTCGAAGTGCAACGGGGTGCCGCCCAGCCGCTCGTGACCAGCGCGCTGCGGGCGGACGAGCGGATCGTGAACTACATGAAGGGCCTCAACCAGCTCGACGACCGCCTGGATCATCTCGTCCGCCCGGTCGGTGATCTCCTCGGGAAGCTATATCCCAGCCAGGAGGTGGCCGTCGCCGATGGCCTCGCGGCCTGGGAGGAGCCGGCCACCGCGACCCAGCTGCCGCTGGTCGAGCTCCTCGGAGCTGATCCGGCGGTCAGGCAGGGCCTGGCCTCGGCCATGGCCGAACGAGCCGATCTCCTGCTCTATGAGCTGGCCACCGACCGGCTGCCCCGTTCCGGGCTCGACCTCGCCGACGTCATCCGGCTGTGGGAGCGCGAGACGATGCTGCTTCCGCTCGCCCTGTATATCGACGTGAGCGAGGTGCCAGCCGAGGATGTCGCATCCCTGCACGGCCTGCTCCGGGACCTGAGCGGCGCGGTCCTGGTCGGCTGTCGCGAGCCGCTCGCGGTGCCTGGGCGCCCGTTCCGCCTGGTCGATGCCCAGCGTCCGTCTCCCGCGGAGCAGCAGCAGCTCTGGGCCGAAGTCCTGGCCGATCTAGCCGGCCCCGCCAGTGGCCTGGACGACGTTACCGGGCGGCTGTCCGGGGAGTTCGACCTCAACCAGGCGGCCATCCGTGAGGCGGCCCGGCACGCCCGCGGCCGGGGCGGCGTCGAGGCCCTGTGGCAGGCTTGCCAGTCCCAGAGCCGTCCCCGGCTGGCGGCGCTCGCCCGGCGGCAGGACGCCGTCGCCACGTGGGACGATCTCGTCTTGCCGGACGCGGAGACCGTGCTGCTGCGGCACCTCGTCGACCAGGTGCGGGGCCGGGCGACGGTGCTGCGCCAGTGGGGCTTCGGCGAGAGGATCACCCGCGGCAGCGGCATCACGGCCCTGTTCGCCGGCCAGTCCGGTACCGGTAAGTCCCTGGCGGCCGAGGTCATCGCGGGTGAGCTCGGGCTGGCGCTGTACCGGATCGACCTGTCCGGCGTGGTCAGCAAGTACATCGGCGAGACCGAGCGCAACCTGCGCCGGGTGTTCGACGCGGCCGACGAGGGCGGCTCCCTGCTGCTGTTCGACGAGGCCGACGCCTTGTTCGGGCGGCGCAGCGAGGTCAAGGACAGCCATGACCGCTACGCCAACATCGAAGTCAACTACCTCCTGCAGCGCATGGAGGACTACCGGGGCGTGGCCATCTTGACCACCAACCAGCGTCAAGCCGTCGACCGGGCCTTCCTGCGTCGGCTCCGCTTCGTCGTCAGCTTCCCGTTCCCCTCGCCCCGCGAGCGCGAGCTGCTGTGGCGGCGAGCGTTCCCGTCCCGGGCCCCGGTTGACGATCTCGACGTCGGCCGGCTCACCAAGTTGGCCACGACCGGCGGGATGATCCGCAACATCGCCCTCAACGCCGCCTTCTGCGCGGCGGGACGTCAGACCCCGGTGACGACCGAGCTGGTCCTGGAGATGGCCCGGATCGAATTCCGCAAGCTCCAGCTGCCGGTCAGCGGCACCGACTTCGAGCTACGCGCGGAGGTAGCCCGGTGAAGATCAACCTGCGGATCGACCAGATCGTGGTCGAGGGCACCTCCCTGACCCGGCGCGAGCGCGAGCACCTCACCGCGGCGCTGGAACATGAGCTCGCCCGCCAGCTGCGCGAGCGCGTCACCCGCGAGGGCGGCCAGCCGGCCGTGGGTGGCTGGAAGGCTGCGGACGCCCAGCCGCCTGCGGGCGCCCAGCCGCCTGCGGGCGCCCGGACGGACCAGGAGGCCAGCGGCGTATCGTGGCTCGGCCGCCGGATCGCGCACGACGTGCTGGCCGCGTTGCCCGCCGGCGCTCTCGCTGACAGCCGCCCGGCCGTGCCTAGCCGGCGCCAGTCCCGACGGGGGCGCCCATGAACATGCCGGCCAGCGCGTTTCCGGGCTCGCCGAAGCTGCTGCGCGGGGGCCTGGTCCAGCTCGACCCGGTCACCAGCACGATCGTCGACGTGATCGTCTTCCAGTACAACCCCGACACCATGACCAGGACCCTGCAGCCCCGGGCCATGACCGGCGAGCCCGGCGACCGTCTCGAGGTGCTGCGCTTCACCGGCCCGCCGCACCAGACGATCAAGCTGGAAGCCGAACTCGACGCGGCCGACCAGGTGCTGGAGAAACCCAGCGGCCAACCCAGCCCGCCCGCGGCCGGGAACGGCCTGCTGCCTGTCCTCGCCTCACTGGAGGCCCTGATCACGCCGTCCGCCGACCAGCTGCTGACGACCGACGCGCTCTTCGACCGGGGGATGCTGGAGATCGCCCCGGTCCAGGCGCCGCTGATCGTCCTGGTGTGGGGCGTGCAGCGGGTCGTCCCGGTCGTGGTCGGCAGCCTGTCGATCACTGAAGAGGTCTTCGATCCCCAGCTCCGGCCGATCCGGGCCAAGGTCAGCCTCGAGCTCAAGGTGCTGACGACCAGCGATCTGCCGATCACCCACCTGGGGTCGACGCTCTACCTCGGCTACCGCCGCACCGCGGAAAGCCTCGCCGCCCTGGTGGCCGGCACCGACGTCCGGCCGCTGGGACTGGAGCACCTGCCATGACCGAGACCGGGAGCACCCGCAGATGAGCTCGCCCAGCCGCTATGCCGCCGTCGGCACCGCCACCTGGACCGCGCCCGACGGGACCGCGGTGCCGTACCTGCTGCGCCGCTTCCTGCCCCAGCCCGGTCAGCTGGCGACGCAGCGCACGCACCTGGTACGGCCGGGTGAGCGTGCCGACCAGATCGCGGCGGCCGAACTCGGTGACGCCGAGCTGTCCTGGCTGCTGGCCGACGCCAACCTGGTCGACCGGCCGAGCGACCTGGCCCAACAACCCGGGACGACCATCATCGTCCCGCTGCCCGCGGGGGTGCCTGGTGGCCAGTGAGATCACCCTCAGCCTGCTGATCGGGGCCGTCCAGCCGAGCCCCGTGCCCCGGGAGGTGATGGAGTCGCTGGTCTCGGCGAGCGTGCAGGTGAGCGCGACCGGCAAGAGCGGCTTCGACTTGTCGTTCGCCGTGAGCAAGGGATCACCGCTGCTCACCGACCTGCTGCCGGCCGGGTACTTCGATCCCCCGACCCGGGTGATCCTGGTCGTCACCATGGCCGGCTCGGCCACCGTGCTGATGGACGGCGTGATCACCTTCCAGGAGATGGTGCCGAGCGACGAGCCGGGCAAAGCCGTCCTGTCCATCAAGGGCGATGACCTCACCCGGATGCTCGACCTCGTCGACCTGACCGGCTTCCCCTGGCCGGCCATGCCCGCCGAGGCGCGCGTGGCGATCGCCGTGGGCAAGTACATCCCGCTTTACGGAATCGTCCCGATCGTCATTCCCAGCGTCCTGATCGACGTCCCGAACCCGGTGGCTCACATCCCCGTTCAGCGAGGCACCGACCTGAAGTACATCAAGACGCTCGCGGACCGGGTCGGCTACGTCTTCTTCATCCAGCCCGGACCGCTGCCGGGCATGAACCTGGCCTACTGGGGGCCGATGCTCAGGACGGCGATCCCGTTCCTGCCGGTGCCACCTCCCATCGCCATCGACTGGGACGGCGCCAGCAACGTGGAGTCCCTGCAATTTTCCTTCGACGGCTTCGCCAAGACCCAGTGGGTCGTGGTCATCCAGGTTGGCAGCATCCCCGTGCCCATCCCGGTACCCGACATCAACCCGATCAGCCCGCCGCTCGGCCGCAAGAGCCCCATCCCGCTCAAGATCAGCCCCATGCCCGGCCTGGCTAAGTACACCCCGCTCCAGGCGGCCGGGATCGCCCTGGCCCAGGCGGCGTCCACCGCCAACGTGATCTCCGGCCAGGGCACCCTCGACGTGCTCCGCTACGGGGCCATCCTGCCGGCCCGCACGCTCGTCGAGGTGCGCGGCGCCGGCGTCACCTACGACGGCCAGTACTTCGTCGACAGCACCACCCACACCATCAAGCCGGGGTCCTACAAGCAAAGCTTCACCCTCAGCCGCAACGCCCTGATCGCAGGCAGCGGCGACCCGCTGTCCTACCTGACCTCTCAGGTACAGGAGCTGGGCTCGTTTGCCACCGCAGCGGCGGACAGCGCCCCCGTCCTGCCCGGTGGCCTGAGCGTTCCCGCCACCCCGCCGGGGCCGCTGCTGCCCGTGCCCACACCCGCGCCATCCCCCGGCGGCGGCCGGATCACCGCGCTGCCCGCATCCCCGTGAAACCCCAGGACAAGGAGAACCCATGACTGACCTCGGCCACTCCCATTACAAGGAGTCGTTGCTGCCGTTCGGGGATCCGGACGCTCAGGACCCGGATCCCGACGTCCGCAAGCGCTTCTTCGGCAAGTACCGCGGCTCGGTCGTGACCAACCTCGATCCGCTCAAGCAGGGCCGGCTCATCCTGCGGGTTCCCGACGTGTTCGGGCTCCTGACGAGCAACTGGGCCCTGCCCTGCGTCCCGCTGGCCGGCCCGATGATGGGTACCTCGTTCGTCCCCCCGCCGGTCGGTGCCAGCGTGTGGGTCGAGTTCGAGCAGGGCGATCCCCAGATGCCGATCTGGGTCGGCTGCTTCTGGGAGACACCCGCCACCCTCGGCAAGATGGCGCTGCTCGCCGGGACCACGCCGATGCCGTCGGTGACGCTGGAAACGGCCACCAGCGGCATCGGGATCTCCGACCTGCCGAACCTGCCGCCGACCGCGGGCAATGTGAGCCTCTACGCGAACGCGGGGACCACGTCGATCAGCCTCAACGCGTCCGGCGTGACCATCACCGCGCCCGCGGTCAGGCTCATGACGTCCAGCTTCACGGTCAACGGCGCCCAGTTCTCGGTGATCTGAGCATGGATATCGCCTTTCCCTATCACCTCGATCCGCAAGGCACGACGGCCGTCGCGGCATCGGCGGGCGACCACATCGCCCAGCTGCTCGAGCAACTGCTCTTCACCCGGCCGGGAGAGCGGGTCAACCGCCCCGGCTTCGGCTGCGGGCTGCTCGACCTGGTCTTCAGCCCCACCTCTCCGGAGGTCGCGGCCGCGTTGTCGATCACGGTCTCAGCCGCCGTCCAGCAGTGGCTCGGTGACGTCATGACGGTCCAGTCCGTCGACGTCACCTCGGCCGGGAGCGAGCTGCAGGTCGCCCTGAGCTACCTGGTCACCGCCACCGGCACGGCCGCTGCCACCACTGTCTCGATACCGGTGGGGTGAGCGCGACGATGGACGGCCGGGCGACCCGGTGGGGTGACCTGATGGTGGCGGGGGGAGCGCGCCGCCACGAAATCCGGCGTCGTCACGGCAACGGCCTCGACACGGTGGAGGTCGATCAGCGCGGACGGCGGCTGGTCCTGACCTTCCTCGAGCACGCGCCGGCGCAGGTGCACCTGGCTAACATCCGCATCGACGGGCCACCCGGCGCGGCGCCGGTCGTCGCCACCGCGGTCCGGCGGGCCCCGCCGGACGATCCGCGCCTGGAGGACCGGCTGCTGGTCGAGCTCGCGGCTCCGGGCGGCGCCGGCCCCTACACGTTCCGGCTGGTCGAGCGGACCGCCGACGGCCGTCCCGGCTGGGCGCCGCTGCGCGGCCTCGATTCCCGGTTCGCCCAGGCCAGTTTCACCTTCGATGTAGACCGGCCCAACCCGGTCGCCGCCGCTCCGACGGCCGCCCCCAGCCCGGCCGGGCCGCAGGCGTCCTACCTGGCCCGCGACTACGAAGGGCTGCGCCAGCTCATCCTGGACCGGCTGGCGCAGACCATGCCGGCCTGGACCGAACGCCACGTGCCTGACATCGGGATCACCCTGGTTGAGCTGCTCGCCTACGTCGGCGACGACCTCAGCTACTACCAGGACGCCGTCGCCACCGAGGCCTACCTGCAGACCGCCCGGCGGCGGATCTCGGTGCGGCGGCACGCCCGCCTGGTCGACTACCCGCTCGGCGAAGGCGTCCAGGCCCGGGCGTGGGTGTGCCTGACGGTGGCCGATGCGGCCGAGCTGCCGCTGCGTGACCTGGTATTCGCCGCGGCACCGGGCCTGGCCGAGGGGGCCTCGCCGGTCCTGTCCGGCGACGCCCTGCTGCCCGGGGCACCGAACCCGGTGCGCTGCTACACCCCGGTCCGGGCGGCGCTGCCGGCGGCGAGCTCAGCGCGCCAGGGCCGCGGGCCGGTGGTCGCGGTCAGGCCGGCCCACAATGAGGTGGCCCTGTGGGCGTGGGGAGAGCATGAAAGCTGGCTGCTGGCCGGGGCGACGACCGCGGTCCTGGCCGACGGGTGGACCGATCCCGCTGACCGCGGGCCGTCCGGGCCACGGTCGCTGGCCCTGCGAGCCGGTGACGTCGTGGTGTTCGAGGCGATCCATGACCCGTCCGGGATCGGGCCGCCGGACCTGGAGCAGCGGCACCCGGTCCGGCTGACCGCGGTGCACGCCTCGGTCGACCGCCTCTACGACCAGCCCATCCTGGAGATCACCTGGGCCGAGGCGGACGCACTGCCGTTCGACCTGCAGGTCAGCGCGCCGCGCCCCGACCGCGCCCCGGTGCCGTGCGCTGTGGTCCGGGCCAACACGATCCTGGTCGGAGACGGCTTGGGCGTGCCCGACCAGCTGGATCCCGGCCAGGTGGTCCTCACCCATCCGTCGCTCAGCTGGGCGTGCCCGTACCCTGACCCCGCGGCCGTGGCCCGGCATCAGGCCCGCACGCTGCGCCGGCTGCCCGCGGACTGGCGCCACGAGGTGGAAGGGTGGCGCCGCGACGCTCAGCAGGGCGAGGTGCTGAGCGACCGCCAGCTGAGCGCCCTGCGCCGGCTGCTCGGCGAGGAGGTGCTCGCCGAGTTCGGCCTGAGCGGCCGGGGCCACCGGGACCGGGACCTGGCCGGGCAGCAGGCGGAAGGCCTGAGCCGGCTCCTGCTGGAGGCCAGCCGGCTGCTCGGGTCCCGGGTCCGCCGCCTGGCCGCCCTGGCCGACCTGGCCCGGGCCAGCGGCCCGCTCGGGGAAGTGCTGATCCGGGAGGTTGCCGACGACTGGGGGCCTGATCTGGCCGGTCGGCTCAGCTCCCACCACCCGGCCGCCTGGGGTCCGGCCAGCGCCGCAACCAGTCAAGATGCCCGCCGGGCGCGACCACTGCTCGCGCTGGCGCCGGTCGGCGGCGCCGGTGACGGTGATGCGGCCGGCGGCGGGCGGCCGTGGACGGTGGTGCGGGACCTGGTCGGCAGCCTGCCGGGATCCCGGCAGGTCATGGTGGAGGTCGACGACGCCGGGCGGGGACATCTGCGCTTCAGCCCGGGTGACCAGCCGGTCGGCCCGGTCGAGGCGAGCTATCAGGTCGGCCAGGGGGCCGCGGGCAACGTGCCGGCCGGGGCGATCAACGCCATCGCCGGCCGGAATCCGGCCGCCGCCGCGGCCGTGTCCGTGGTCCAGAGCCTGGGAAATCCGCTTCCCGCGGCGGGTGGCACCGACCCGGAGAGCATCACCGCGGCCAAGGCCGCGCTGCCCGGCGCCTTCCTGGTCGACCAGCCGCGCGCGCTCGTCGCCGCCGACTACACCGCGATCGCCGAACGGGTGGCCGGGGTCCGCCGGGCCGCGACCATGCTGCGCTGGACCGGAACACGTTACGCGGCGGACGTGGCGGTCCAGCCCGCCGCCGGCGAGGATCCTGGCCCGGAACTGCTCGCCGCCGTCGATGACGCGCTCTGGCCGGCCCGGCGTATCGGCCACGAGCTGTGGGTGCGGCCGCCGAGCTACCAGCCCGTCGTGCTGGGGCTCAACGTCGACATCGGCCCCGACGCGGTACGCGCGGTCGTGGCGGACGTGCTGGCGGCCTTGCTTGGCTCCGGCTGGCAGGCGGACGGCACCCCGGCCCTGTTCAGTCCACAGCGAATGGGCTTCGGGCAGCCGGTCTACGCCAGCCCGATCGTCGCCGCCGTGCAAGACGTCCCCGGTGTCGAGGCCGTGACGCTGACCCGCCTCGGCTTCCTGGACCGTCCCGGTGCGCCCGTTCCCGCCCAAGTACCGGAGCGGCTGCGGGTGCGGGCCCGCGAGATCGCCCGCCTGGACAACGATCCGAACGCGCCCGAGCACGGCTACGTCACCATCAACCTGCAGGGCGGCCGGTGACCGATGGGGGGAGCCCAGCCATGAGCACGCCAGCCCTGCCGTACGGCTCGGGCAGCCGCCAGCAGTTCCTGGAGCAGCTGCTGGCCGAGCTGGCGCGCACTGACACCGCCGACCGCAAGCCGTTCGGGCTGCGCACCAGGGCAGCAGACGACCCCACGGTGGCCCTGCTCGATGCGTGGGCCACCGTCGCCGATGTCATCGCGTTCTATCAGGAGCGCATCGCGACGGAGGGCTTCATCCGCACTGCGGGCCAGCCAGGTTCGCTGCTGGCCATCGCCCAGCTGGTGGGCTACCAGCCCCGCCCCGGCCTGGCCGCCTCGGTCTGGCTCGCCTACACGCTCCAGCCTGATCCCGCCGATACGGCCGTTGTCCTGCCGGCCGGGCTGCTGACCCAGTCGGTGCCCGGGACCGGCGAGCTGCCGCAGACATTCGAGACCACCGGCGAACTGGTGGCCCGGCCGAGCTGGAACACCCTCGGCGTGCGGACGACCGGCCCCGTCACCGCGCCAGACGGGCTCTCGAAGCTGACCGCCCTTACCTTCCAGGGCGTGACGACCGGCCTCGCGGCCAACAGCACGATCCTCCTCTTCGACGACGGCGGCACGCCGACGGCGGTCCTGGTCCAGGCGGTCAGCGTCGACCTGGCCAGCCAGGTCACCTCCGTGACCCTGCAGCCGCCTCCGGCGAGTACCTCGGCCGCGGACCGGCCGGCCCCAGCCGACCGGCCGGCCCCAGCGGATCAGCCGGCCCCAGCCGCCGTGGCCGAGGGAGCCGCGCGCGGCCCCACCGCCGCCCGGGTCATCGACACACTCGTTCCGGCCCTCGACTCGCTGGTCCCGGTGCTGCATGAGCTGCCGGCCCCGCCGCCCGCCTCCGCCGCGGACCTCAACCGGGGACCCGCCCAGATATTCGCGCCCGACTCCGACGCTGTTCTCCGGATCGTCGCCGCCCTGCATCCGGCGCTGGCCGGCACCATCTACAAGGCGCTCGGCACGACGTCGATCGGCACCGCCGCCGTGACCGCCGCAATGGTCCTGCGGGTACAGGCCACCCCGTTCGGGGTCAGGATGCCGCCCCGGCCGGTGTTCGACAGCCAGGGCCAGCAGGTTGGTACCGAAGAATGGCCGGTCGGCGACGTTCAGGTGCTGACCGCCAGCCTGAACTGGACGGGTGATATCCCGCCCGACCGGCAGTCCGTCCAGCTGTCCGTCCAGGGGCCCGGCGGCTCCTTCGCCCAGGCAGCAGTCAATGGCCCGGCCCCTCCGGACGTCCCCCTCGGCGACCTCGGCAACGCGGCCGTGACGATCCAGTCGCAGGAACTCGCCGTCGTCTTCACTCCGGCTCCCGGTTCCGGGCTGGACCCGCTGACCCTCACCTTGAGCTGGAGCAGCAACGAGTCCATCACCGTCACGATCAGCGACCCCAGCGCTGATGATAGGGACAGCCAGTTCGCCTGGGCGCCAACCCTGAACGCCTCGCAGCGCCTCACCATCGGCAACTACCGGGTCACCATCGGCTGGCAGGCCGACCGGGCTAGGACCGTAGGCGAGCGGGCCAGGACCGTAGGCGAGCCGGTGCTGACCGTCTCGGTCACCGAGGCCATGCTGCTGGCCGAACCCGCGGTACTGGACCTCGACACCACCTATCCCGGCATCGTGCCCGGCAGCTGGGTCATCATCCAGCAAGCGGGCACCCCCGCCGGGACCGCTCCCTATCAGGTCACCGCCCGGGTCATGAGCGCCACGACCACCGCGATCTCCCGCTACGGCATGAGCGGGACGGTTACCGAGCTCACCCTGGACCAGGCCTGGGCTCCGACCGGCACCCGCTGGCTCTCCGCGGTGCGACCGCTGAGCGTCCAGGCCCAGTCGGACGGGCTCACGCTGCTCCCGGTGCCGCTGCCCGATCCGCTCGCCGGCTCCAGCATCGACCTCGACGGGCTCTACGCCGGGATCGAGGCCGGGCAGCGCATCCTGGTCACCGGGACCCGTGCGGACCTGCCCGCCGGCGCCTCGGTGCCGGCCGGCGAGGCCGCCATGGTGTCCGGGGTCACGCAGCAGACGACCGGCGGGACCGCCGACACACCGCACACGACCCTGGAGCTGGCCGCCCCGCTCACGTACCGCTACCAGCTGCCGTCGGTCCAGATCTACGGCAACGTCGTGCCCGCGCACCAAGGCGCCACCGTGACCGAGACCCTGGCCGGCGCCATCCCCGGCGACCCCCATCCGTCCTTCACCCTGTCCCAGGCGCCCGTGCTGGCCGACCCGGCCACCACGGCGGCCGGCTCCGTCTCCTCGCTCCGGCTCAGCGTGGGCGGACGCACCTGGACTCCGGTGCCCCGGCTGGACGCCACCACGCCGGACGGCTGCTACCAGACCGGGATCGACAGCCAGGGCCGGACCACCATCAAGCTGAGCGGGCCGCTGCCGACCGGCACCAGCAGCGTGGTGGCCACCTACCGGACCGGGTCGGGCAGCGCCGGCAACGTACGTGCCCATCAGGTCACGCAGCTGCTCAGCCGGCCCTTGACCGTCGCCAGCGTGGACAACCCGCTGCCGGGCTCGGGCGGGTCGGACGGCGATGGACCCGGTGACCTGCGGACCGGCGCGTCGGCCGGCCTGGCTTGCCTGGGCCGCCTGGTCTCGGTCGCCGACACCGCCGACCTCGTCCGGTCGTGGGCTGGCGTCGGCAAGGCCAGCGCGGTCTCGGCGGTCGCCGCTGGCGGCGAGGTGGTCGCCCTGACCGTGGCTGGCGTCGACCCCGTCCCCCTCGACCCGGCGGGCGCGCTGTGCACGGCCTTGACCGGTGCCCTGGCCGCGGCGGGCGATCCGGGCTCGCCGGTCCTGGTCCTGCCCGCGCGGCTGTACCTGATCGTGCTCACCGCCCGGATCCGGCGCGATCCGGCGCTGGACTGGGCCGGCGTCTCCGCCGCCGTGCGGGGCGCGCTGTCCGGCGCGTTCGGCTACGGGTCCCGCCAGCTGGGGCAGGACGTCATCGTCAGCGAGATCATCGCCGTCGGCCACTCGGTCCCCGGCGTCGAGTCGTTCTCGGTCCGGGCCATCGCGCTCGTGCCGACCACCGCGACGGCCAGCGAGATCGTCGAGCTGACCAGCCGCCTGCCCGCACCGCCGGCCAGCGGGCGGCTGCCGCTGCCGCCGCCGGAGACGGCAGCGGCGGACGAGCCGCCCGCCGCGGCGGTCGCCTACCTTTCCGACGCCATGAACGACACCCTCATCCTGCAGGAGGTGACGTAATGCCCGACGACCGGCTCTATCACCTGCTGCCCGCCATCGACCAGCTCCGCGACGTTGAGGCCGGCGGCCCGCTGCGCGCTCTCCTCGGGGTCATCGGCGACCAGGTCGCGGGGCTGGAGACTGATATCGCCCAGCTCCACGACGACTGGTTCATCGAAACCTGCCAGGACTGGCTCGTCCCCTACTTCGCGGACCTGGTCGGCGTGGCCCTCGGCCCCGCCATCGGAGCCCCGGCCACCGGCGTGCCGGATCCGCTCGACGCGGCCAGCCGCCGCGCCCAGGTGGCCAACGCCATCCGCGACCGGCGGGCCAAGGGGACGCTAGCCGCTATCGAGCGCTTCGCCACCGACGCCACCGGGTGGCCGTGCCGCGCGATCGAGTTCGCCTGGCTCGTGTCGGTCACCCAGTCTGTCCTGCACCCTGAGCTCAGCCGGGGCACCACGATGGCCATCGGGGACGCTGGCGCGCTCGGCACTTTCGGCACCCCGTTCTCCGCCGCCGCCCACACCGCGGACATGCGGCGCATCAGCTCGCACCGCACCCGGGCAACTCACAACCTGCCGTCGATCGGGCTGGTGGCCTGGCGGCTGGTCGCCGACGGCGTCGACCGGGCGCCCGCGGAATGCGTGAACGACGACAACCACTTCACGTTCGACGCCCTTGGCCGCGACACCCAGCTGTGCGTTCACCCGGTCGCCCGGATTCCCGGCCGCCGGCCAGCCGGCGATCTTGACGTCCCCGCGCCCATCAGCCGGCTGGCCCTCAGCCGCCAGCTGGAGGATTATTACGGCGAGGCTCGCAGCTTGTGCGTGTACCGGGGCCGCTCGGCCGTGGACCGGGCCGAGATCGTCGTCGCCGACCTGAGCCGCTGGCGCCACCGTCTCAGCCCGCGCCAGGTCGCCGTGGACCCGGTGCTCGGGCGGATCGCCTTCCCCGTGCGCGACATCCCCGAAGCGGGCGTGTCGGTGAGCTACCGCCGTCTCACCGTGGGCGGCCTCGGCGGCGGCCAGTATTCCCGGGCCCTGGCCGTGACCGCAGCCGCCCGCTATCCGGTAAGCGCCACCGGTGACGGCGGACACGCCAGCATCGGCGCGGCCGTCGCCGCCTGGCGATCTGACCAGGCCCGCGGCGAAGCCGGCGGCCGCGCCACCATCGAGATCACCGACGACGGCGTATACGAGGAGCGGCTCCGCCTCGAGCTGCGACCCGGCGAGGCACTGGAGATTCGCGCCGCCGACGGCCGGCGGCCCGTGATCCGGCCGGTCGATGAGGATCACGACCGCCCTCAGGCCCTCCTGGTGACCGGGATCCGCCCCCGGGAAGAGCGGCCGCCCTACCGTTCCCGGGCGCGGGAAGCGGCGCCCCCGCCCGAACGCCCCCCGGTGCTGCCGCCTCCGGACGTGACCTTCGACGGGGTATGGGTCGCCGGGCACCCGGTCGAGCTGTCCGGCCACCTGGGCACCGCCACCTTCCGGCACTGCACCCTGGTGCCGGCGGCCGGGAACCGCCGTGAGGGAGCCGACGTCAGCCTGCGAGTCGAGGCCGCGCGCGGCGACGTGCGGGTTGAGTTCTCGGTCATCGGCCGGATCCAGATGATCAGCCCAGAAACCGGGCTCGACCCGGTCCCGGTGACCGTCACCGACTCGATCCTCGACCCTGGCCGTCCGGGCCGCAAGGCGATCGAAGGCGCGGAACGCCGCCCCGCCTGGGCCCGGCTGTCCCTCCACCGCGTCACCGTCCTCGGCGAGATCGACGTCCGCGAGATCGGCATGGTCGCCGACAGCATCCTCACCGGCCGCCTGCATAGCGGCCGCCGTCAGGTCGGAAGCGTGCGTTTCTCCTACCTGCCCGAAGGCTCCCGGACGCCGCGGCGGACCTCGTGCCAGCCTGACGACGTGCTGGCCGCGGTGGACGATGCCATCGCCCGGGGGACTTACCCGCCGTCGGAACGCGCCGTCTTGCGCCAGCGCGAGGCGGCCAGGGTCACGCCCCGATTCGACAGCGCGCGGTTCGGCGATCCGGCCTACGGCCGGCTGAGCGACGACGCGGCGCCCGAGCTGATCGGCGGCGCCGGCGACGAAGGCGAGCTCGGCGCCTATCACTTTGCGTGGCTGGCCTACCGCCGGTCCCAGCTGCAGGCCGGGCTCCCCGCCTACGCGCCGATCGGGATGGACATCGCCCCCATTTTCGCCACCTAGGAGACCCCTGATGTACGGAGATTTCTCCCGGCTGACATATTCCCCCGGCAAGGCCTATACGGGCGTGTGGTCCCAGCAGGGCCGGGTCCAGCTTGACGCCGACGCCAACGAGCAGACGGCCATCCTGCTCGACTGGCTGCGAACCCTCGCCATCGACTTCATCGGCCCCTTCGGGGGCCACGTCAAACGGGCCGGGTTTCACGTCGAGGTCAACGGGTCCGACCTGACCTTCAGCCCGGGGCACTACTACGTGTACGGCTTGCGCTGCGAGGTACCCGAGCCCGCGGGCCCGGACGACCCGGCGGCAACCTACCGCGGCCTGGTGCCGGCGGCCAGCTCCCTGCCGGTGCTCGTGCAGCTGCTGGTGTGGGAGCGCTCGGTCAGCGCCGTGATCGACGACAGCCTGCTCGAGCCGGCCCTCGGTCCCTACCCGCCCGATACCACGGTGCGCACCCAGGTGGCGTGGTCCCCGATGGTCAGCAGCTCGCTCCCGGCGCCGGACCCGGACGGCACCGCGCTGGCCGACGTGAAGGCCGCCGACCTCAATGCCGAGTACATCTCCGCGAACTTCGAGGAGTACAACGCCCGCGGGCGGACGCTCCCGCTGCTGGCGGCGGGTGTCGGTGACAACGAGGGCGAGGCGGCGTCGATCGTGCCGGCCACATCGGGCTACCTGGGCACGGAGAATCAGCTGTATCGCCTTGAGGTGCACATGGGCGGTACGGTCGCGGCCGGCCACCCGACCTACAAGTGGTCGCGTGACAACGGCTCCGCTGAGTTCCGGGTCGTGGCCATCGACACCGAGGAAGGCGACGTCAAGAAGGGGGGCGGCAAGAATGCCCCCGATCCGGTTGCGCACGTTACCGTGGCCTCTCTCGGCCGCGACGCGCGGACCGGGCTCGCGGCCGGGGACTGGGTCGAGCTGATCGACGACACTTCGATTCCGCACGGCACGCCGGCGCCGCTGCTGGCCGTGCAGGCGGTCGACCGGGCCAGCCGGATCGTCACCCTCGGCGGCGAGCTGGCCACCGACCTGTCGCTCCATCCTTACCTTCGCCGCTGGGACCAGACGTCGCCGAGCCCGGACGGATCCCCCATCGTCGAGTCGTCCGCCGACGGCGAGAACGACACCTGGCTCCAGCTCGAAGACGGGGTCCAGGTGCGCTTCCTGGCCAACGGCGCGGAGTACCGGACCGGCGACTACTGGCTGATCCCGGCCCGGACGGCAACCGGCGGCGTCCTGTGGCCAGGCGGCTCCGACCCCCGCGCCGTCCCCCCGCACGGGCCGACCCGCTACCTGGTGCCCCTCGCGCTGGTCACGGCCAAGGACACCGCCGAGGACATGCGGATCCTGTTCACCCACCTGGCCTGGCCCGAACCCGGTAACCAGGACGGCAAGGAGGCGTGAGGTGGCGGACCCGGCGCTGGAGGGGCGCGCTTTCTTCGAGCGCCAGCAGCGGCGGCGGCAGGAGGCGCAGAGCCGTCTCACCGGCAAGCCGCCGCCGGAACGGCTGCCGGCCACGCGGGGGATTTCCCCGTCCCTGACCGCCCCCATGCCGCGACCCGATGCGCTGGCGGTCCCGCTGCGGATCGTGGTGACCAGCGGCCCGCAGGCGGGAAAGGCGTTCGGCCTGCGTCCCGGCGAGCTGGTCATCGGGCGCGGGGAAGGCTCGCCGATCAAGCTCGACGACACGAGGGTCTCTCATATCCACGCCGTGCTGCGCCTCCGCGGGCCGGACGTGACCATCGAGGACCTGCACTCCACCAACGGGACCGCGGTCAACGGCGCGCTCATCGAACGCCCGACCCCGCTCGCGCCCGGCGACCGGATAGACGCGGGCGGGGTAGAGCTCCTGCTCGAACGATGCTGACGACGCCGGATCCGCCGCTCCGGCCGGCGCCCGTTCGCGCATAATGGTGGAATTAGCTGTAACCGATGGAGGGCGGTCACGACATGCCCGCATTCGTCACCGCGGGGAGCACGCTCACCTGCACCCTGGGCGCCGCCCCCAGTAGCCTCATCGTGGACACGCCGATCGTGTCGGCGACGACGCCGGTCGCGACGATCGCCGACACCATACCGGAAACCAGCATCTCCCCCTTCGGCATGTGCATGAGCCTCGGCAATCCGCAGGTGGCCGCGGCGACCACGGCCGCCCAGGGGGTGCTGACGCCGCAGCCCTGCGTGCCGGCCACCGGCGCCCCGTGGACCGCCGGGTCCGTGACCGCCCAGGCAGGCGGCATCCCCTGCGTGCTCGTCACCTCGACCTGCCAGTGCGCCTGGGGCGGTACGGTCACCGTGACCGCCCCCGAGCAGCAGCTCGGCATGGGCACTTAGGATGTAGCGTCCTCTCCGGCCACAGAAGGCAGCAGGTCGAATTCCTCCAGGTCGATACCGTAGGCGACCGCGGCCGCCCGGGTGGCCGCGTCGGCGTCGCGAGTTCGGAACGCGACTCGCAAAGCATCCTCGATGGCTGCGTCAATCGCGTCAGATCGCGGTACCCGGATGCGCTTGAGGTACTGGGCCTGGAACCTAAGGGTGCCGCCACGCATGCGTACGCAGTACGCCTCGATGAAGGCCTGGGCAATCCGGGACAGCAGAATTCCGCCCAGCACCTCCATGTCCCAGGTATCGGAGATGACGTAGTACAGGTTGTGGTGCGGGTAGTGACCGCCTGGTTCCAGCACTGGATGGATAGTCGTCTTCATGTCCTGCAGGAGTAGCTTCGGCTTGGCGGTCAGGCTGGCCTGCACTTTGTCGATCGTGCGGTGCCAGGACGTCGGGTCCTTCTTGGCGACGAACCGCTCTCGCAGGTCAGGGTGGCTGGACAAGTACGCGGCCATACGCGGGTAGTCGGTGAGCGATACGAGCGACCCATCGTCCGCCCACGGATTGATCAGGTAATGGCCCTTCCAATCGAATGTGCCAGACATAAGATCGCAGCGCATTGCCAGCCGCAGAACCCGGTCTGGTTCGACGATGCTGGAGTCCTTGGTGACGTACACCTTGTCCGCGCCGGTCGCAACGCCGATAGAGACCTTCGTCCGGGTACCCGGATCGTGCAGGGGACCGAACCGGTCGTTAAGGTGCTCGATCAGCGCGAGCCGGGCGGGGGATCCGGTAGGCCACAGCTCGCCGCCATCGAACCAGTGCGGAAGCCGGTGGGCCCTTACGCCGATATCGGAGAATTCCTCGGTGGCTTCGTCGCGGGCGGCCTTAGCAAGGGCGAACGCGCTGGCAGGCCCGAAATCACTGGTTGTGTCAGCCACCACGGCAGCCTCCTGGGCATGGTTGCCGAGCACCGTGATCGCCGGGTATGCGGAGACCTGCGCCTCGAACGCGTCCACATCGTGCATCGTCCAGATGTGCTCAACGGCGTAGTCCCGGGCTACCAGCTCGCGCAGGTCGGCGCCGTACTGGTTCCGCATCCACCGATCGGCGCAGATGAACCCTACCTTCCCGCGAGGCGTCAGCAGCCGCAGAGATCGTTCGATGAATCCGACATAGATATCGCCGCGGCCACGCATGGTCGGCCAGGTGCTGCGATACCGGGCTGCGAGGTCCTCTGAGAGGTCGTCGTAGCGAATGTATGGCGGGTTCCCGATCACAACATCAGCGGTACTGTCCTCAGTGCCGGGGAGCAGGAAGTCGCCGTGGGTCACCCACTCATTGACCAGTGCGGCTGCCGAGGGCGCCGCGACACCAGCTGCGACCAGGAGGTCGCGGCACAGCGCGCGGGACACCTCCACGTGCTCGGCTTGGAGGTCAAGGGCACGGATCGCGTGACCAAGCGAAGTAAGATCGCGCCCCTGGGCCTGGGCGCTCTCAATGAGCCGCTCCACGGCGGGCCCGAGGAACGCCCCGGAGCCGCACGATGGCTCCA
>Ga0070714_100000608_pt1 | contig 25612 bp, 25 predicted proteins | sample LARL83metaG_FD_65450 | JGI IMG/M metagenome (GOLD analysis project Ga0070714, IMG submission 65450) | Corn, switchgrass and miscanthus rhizosphere microbial communities from Kellogg Biological Station, Michigan, USA - LAR L8-3 metaG | ecosystem: Host-associated > Plants > Roots > Rhizosphere ... | reverse complement strand
CTCGCTGCGCCGGCGGGTCCGCATCTCGCTGCGCCGGCGGGTCCGCATCTCGCTGCGCCGGCGGGTCCGCATCTCGCTGCGCCGGCGGGTCCGCATCTCGCTGCGCCGGCGGGTCCGCATCTCGCTGCGCCGGCGACTCCGCATCTCGCTGCGCCGGCAACTCCGCATCTCGTGTGACTAGAGATACGTCTGCGATCTCAGAGGCGACCGGGTAGAGCTTCCCATGTCATAAAAGGGCCTTGTGTTAGAAAAGGCGCCAGATCTGCACCCTTTTTTGACATGGAGCACTTTTCTGACACCTAAGCAGCGCGCGTGTGTATTGACATAGCCGCATAAATCGGGCAATCGAGGCGCGCGGCGGCTCTCTCGCGACGGCGGAGCTACTGTCCGCTGATGCCTGAGCGTCAGGTGGGGCGGTAGGGGCGGCGCACCGCGCGGAAGACCAGATTCACGGGCGAGAAGTGCTGGCGGATCCGCGCCTCGGTCCTCTTACCGACGGAACCGAGAAACATACCGATTTAGCACCAAACCCTCGCTTTTGGTGTCCGTCGAATTACGGTATTGGCGTGGAGGATCGTGACATTGTCGCCGCCGTCGTGGCTGGTGATCCAGCCGGGCTTGCCGGTGCCTACGACAAGTACGCGGCCGCCCTCTACACGTACTGCCGGACCATGCTCCGCGAGTCCGCGGACGCGTCCGACGCGGTGCAGGACACGTTCGTCATCGCCTCGACCAAGCTGGGCCAGCTGCGCGATCCGAGCAAGCTCCGGACCTGGCTGTACTCGGTCGCCCGCAACGAGTGTTACCGGCGGCTGCGCGGCAAGGAAGCGCCCGGGCTGGACGAGGTGCCCGAGGTGACCGACGAGTCAGCGGCGGTCGGTGCCCAGGCCGAACGAGTCCAGCTCCAGCAGCTGGTGCACGATGCCCTCATCGGGATGAACGTCAGCGACCGCGAGGTCATCGAGCTGATGATCCGGCACGATTTCGACGGCCCCGAGCTGAGTGAGGCGCTCGGGGTATCCCGCAATCACGCGCACGCGATGCTGTCCCGTGCCAGGACCCAGCTCAAGACGTCGCTCGGCGTCCTGCTCGTCGCGCGCACCGGGCGCGAGCACTGCGCGGTGCTCGACCAGATGCTCGCCGCCTGGGACGGGAAGATGACCGTCCTGCTGCGCAAGCAGATCAACCGGCACATCGAGAACTGCGACATCTGCGGCGACCGCCGAAAGCGGGAGCTGGCTCCCGCGGCCCTGTTCAGCCTGCTGCCGATCGCCGCGCTGCCACCCGGGCTCAGGGGACGCATCCTGCGCCTGTGCTCCGACAACTCGCCGAATGCCGTGCAGTACCGCAAGCAGGTGACCGAGCGCGCCGGGTCGTTCCGGGCTCCCGGCGGCTTCCCCGGGGGACCGGGCATTCCGCTGGCCATACGCGTGCGGGCGGCCCGCCGGGGCACGCTGCTGGCGGTTCCAGTCGCGGCGGCGCTGCTTGTGCCGGTCGTCGTCATCGCGGCGCTGGCCTCCGGCGGAAGCACGCCCAGCAACAACGCCGCGGCGGCCGGCAAGTTCTCGCCGAGCGCGGCCGTCTCAAGCAGCGCGCCGGTCTCGACCAGCGCGGCGGGCGCAGGGAGTCAACGGCCTACGACGGCACCGTCGAGCGTGGCCGCGGCCCTGGGACCGAGCCCGACCCTCGGACAGGTCACGACCACCCCGTCGCCTACCCAGCCGCCGACCGAGACGCCGACCCAGTCGCCAACGGATCAGGCATCGCCGAGCCCCACGCACGCGTCTCCCTCACCGACGAGCTCTCCGTCCAGATCCTCGTCGCCCTCGCCCACCCCGTCGCCGACCACGGCCGCCCCCGGAAAGCTGGCGCTCTCAGCCAGCACCGTTCAGCTGTCGTCCGGTCCCGACGGCGGCGCGCCGAGAGGCACGCTGGTGCTCACCGCCGTCGGCGGCCCGGTCTTCGGGTGGTCGATCACGATCCCTGGTGGCGCGAACGGGCTGCTGTCCGCCTCGCCGGCGTCGGGTGTGCTCGGCTCCGGACAGAGCGTGACGATCACGTTCGTCCTGGCCAAGCCGACACGCTTCGACCAGGAGGTCATCGTCAACCCGGGGGGCCAGGCGGTGACGGTGGTATACACGCCGGTCAACACGGAGGCGATCGTCGGCAAGCCGTGAGCCCATGCTCACCGCGTTGGCGGTCACCACGGCGGCGATCGCGAGCCAGTCCGCGAGCCGCAGCGACTCGCCGAGCACGACCAGGCCGATCAGCGCCGCGAACACCGGGTTGACGCTCATGAACACGCCGAAGAACCGGTTCGGCACCAGGCGCAGCGCCCGCATGTCCGCGACCATGGGCACGGCCGAACAGGCCAGCCCGGCGATCGCGGCGCGGCCCAGCGCGGTCACGGTGACCGGGTGGCTGATCAGCACCCATATCCCGATCGGTACATATAGCAGCGCCGACACTGTGGCCGCGGCCGCGGGGCCCTGTGCCCCGGGCAGCCGGGTGCCGACTACGCGGTTCACCAGGATGTAGCTCGCCCAGCAGGCGGCGGCGAGCAGGGCCAGGCCGATGCCGGCGTAGTCGGCTGAAGGCCGCGGCCTCGCCAGGACCACGACCGCCGCTCCGGCGGCCAGCGCGCACCAGAGGTCGACGCGACGCCGCGACGCGAACAGCCCCACGGACAGCGGCCCGAGGAACTCCAGGGTCACCGCCAGGCCGAGGCCGATCCGGTCGATCGCCACGTACAGCGACAGGTTCATCGTGCCGAAGATGAGCGCCAGCGCCAGCACCGGCAGCCACTGTCGTCGCGTGAACGAGGAGAACGCGGGCCGCACGGCGCTGAACAGCACGATCCCGGCCACCCACTGCCGGACCGCGACCACCCCCGCCGGGCCGAGCACGGGGAACGCCAGCGCCGCCGTTGCGGCGCCGAACTGGTTGGAGGCGGCGCTGCCGGTCATCAGCGCGACGCCGCGGGCTGTAGTGCGCATGCCAGCAGCCTGGCCGCGCACCATCCATACGCAAAATGCATGCACTAACTCAGCTATACGCTAGACACATGGATCTGGAGCTGCGGCACCTGCGTTGCCTGGTCGCGATCGTGGACTCCGGCACGTTCACCGACGCCGCGATCGAGCTCGGCATCTCCCAGGCCGCGGTGTCCCGCAACCTCATGGCCCTGGAGCGGATCCTCGGCGTCCGCCTGCTTCATCGCACCAGCCGGACCGTCACGCCCACCACGGCCGGCGTGCACGCCCTGGCCCAGGCCCGGCAGGTGCTGGCCGCCGCGGACAACCTGGTTGCCGAGGCGACCACCGGCCACACCAGGCTGCGCATCGGCCATGCCTGGTCCGCCATGGGCAGGCACACGCGGGAGTTCCAGCGCCGCTGGGCCGCCCGTTACCCCGACGTCGAGCTGCTGCTCATCCGGACCAACTCACCGACCGGCGGCCTGGCCGAGGGCCTGTGCGATCTCGCCGTGCTGCGCACCTCCCCGGGCAGCAAGCACCCCGACCCGAACCGCTTCGCCGCGGCCGCCGTGGGCCACGAGCGCCGCTACTGCGCGATGGCGGCCGACGACCCGTGGACGCGGCGCCGCTCCGTCGCGCTCGCCGACATCCCGGAACGCACCCTGCTCGTCGACCGCCGCACCGGCACCACCACGCCAGATCTATGGCCAAGAGGCACCAGGCCGCGCACACAGGACACCCGCGACATCGACGACTGGCTGTCGATCATCGCCGCGGGCGGCGGCGTCGGCATCACCCCCGAAGGCACAACGGTCCAGTACCGCCGCGAAGGCGTCGTGTTCCGCCCGCTGAAGGACGCGCCGCCGGTCACGGTCGAGATGATCTGGCGCCGGCACGACCCGCACCCCTCTACCCACGCCGCGATCGCGCTGCTCACCGAGCTGTACCGCCGCTCGGGCACGTAAGACCGTCGCATGCCGATGGCGCCAACGGGTCGGTAAAGACTCTGCCGTTGGCGCCATCGGGTGGGGGGTACCGCGGCCCGTTGGCACCATCGGCACGTCCCGCGCCGGAACAACCCATTGACACCCCGCACAGGAATGAGTCAAGATCGGCAAAGAACGGTCATAAGGAACCCATATGCTGCCGATTCAGCGCCGACAGGCCATCCTCGCCGAGGTGCGGCAGTCCAGCGCCGTCTCGGCCGAACACCTCGCGCACAAGTACCGGGTCTCGTTGGAGACCATCCGCCGCGACCTGCGCGGCCTGCGTGACCAGGGCCTGCTCGAGCGCGTCTACGGCGGCGCCCTCTCGATCCGCTCGACCGAAGGCACGTTCGCCGCGAGGAGCGCACTGCACAGCGACAGCAAGCAGGCGATCGGAAGACTGGCCGCCACGCTGGTCGAACCCGACGACACGATCGTCATCGACGTCGGCACGACCGCCCTCGAAGTGGCCAAGGCGCTCCCGGACAACTTCCGCGGCAGGGTGCTGACCAACTCCGTGCCCGTGGCGATGGTGCTAGCCGACACCAAAACCATCGACCTGCTCCTGGCAGGCGGCCACATCCGCCACGGCGACGCGGCCTGTTACGGCGGCCACGCCGAAGAATTCTTCAACGAGTTCTACGCCGACAAGGCGTTCCTCGGCTCAGGCGGCGTCCACCCCGACGCCGGGCTCACCGATTACTACCCGCACGAGGTGACCACCCGCCGCACGATTATTGCGCACAGCGGCGCGTCCTACGTCCTCGCCGATTCGAGCAAGCTCGGCGCCATCGCGGTGCACAAGGTCTGCCCGCTTAGCCGTGTCACCGCGGTCCTCACCGATTCCCAGGCCAGCGCCGAGGTCATCGCGGCCCTCGACTGCGCGGTCACGAAAGCCTAGAAACGGAGCAATCCACGTGGACAACGTCACCGCGCGCCACCAGGTCACCGAAGACGAAGAACTTGGGAACTTCGGCTACCGGCAGCAGTTCGTCCGTTCGCTCCGCCACTTCGAGTCGTTCGCCGTGGCCTTTTCCTTCATCTCGATCACCACCGGCATCTTCACCACCTACAGCTTCGCCTTGGCCACCGGCGGCACCCGCGCGATCTGGACCTGGCTCATCGTGGTGGCCGGGCAGGCGCTGGTGGCGCTCGTGTACGGCGCGCTGTCCAGCCGCGTCCCGCTGTCCGGGTACTCCTACCAGTGGGCATCCCGGCTGGCCAGCGTCAAGGTGGGCTGGTGGTTCGGCTGGATGTCGTTCGCGTTCCTGACCATCGTCGCGGTGTCGGTCGACTACGGCCTGGTCCAGGTGGCGTTCCAGCCGCTGATCGGGGAGAGGTTCACGCCGACCAGCGCGGCGCTGGAGACACTGGTCGTGCTCGCGCTGCAGGCCGGGCTCATCTACAGCTCCACCCGCATCACCACCAGGGTGAACAACGTGGCCGTGTCGACCGAGATCATCGGCATCGTGGGTCTGACCGTGCTGCTGCTGATCGTCGCGGCCGTGCGATCCATGGGACACTGGTCGAACCTGGGAGCCACCGGCGCTGTTGCGCACGCCGGCTACTACGGCTGGCTCGGCCCGTTCATGGTGGCCACGCTGCTGGGCGCGTACACGATCGTCGGCTTCGAGTCGGCCAGCAACCTCGCCGAGGAGACCCACGAGCCGCATCGCGTCATCCCGCGGGCGATGCTCCGCGCGGTGCTGCTGTCCGGTGCCGTCGGCTTCGCGTTCCTGCTGGTGCTCGCCTACGCGACGAACAAGGCCGCGTATGCCAGCTCCGCGCCGGTCGCGTCGATCGTGCGCGACGTCCTCGGCGGCCCGGTGCAGAAGATCTTCCTCGTGGTCGTCTGCGTGTCGATCTTTGCCTGCGGCCTGGTCATCATGGTGACGAACGGCCGCCTGATCTTCTCGATGGCGCGGGACAAGCGCCTCCCCGGCCACCAGATCCTGTCCCGCGTGCCGCGGGCCACCGGCGGCCCGACCTGGGCCACGATCCTCGCCGCGGTGCTCGGCGGGATCATCACGCTGGCGCTGCGCACCCACTCCGGGGCGCTGGCCACGCTGTTCACCGCGTCCACGATCATGCCGGCCCTGCTCTACGCGGGGACCGTGTTGCTGTACGTGTTCACCCGTCGAGGCAAGAACCAAAGGTCGTTCGGTAAATATGAACTTCCGATCGTCGCCGGCGCGCTGATCTGGCTCACTTACGAGCTGATCGTGCTGATCGGCCCGAGCGCGTTCCGCGACGCGCAGTACTACGTGCTGGGATCCCTCGGCGTGGGGTTGGTGTTCTTTATGGTACAGCTGATTCTTGAACCGAGGGCGATGCGAACGGAGCCGGGGCAGGATTGAACGTCCTCGCGATCGATCAGGGCACGTCGGCGACGAAGGCGCTGCTGGTCGGCCCCGGCAACGAGGTGCTCGGCAGCGGGGAAGTCTCCGTCCGCACCCGCACCGTGGGCGCGGACGGCGTGGAGGCGGACCCGGCCGAGCTGTTCGCGTCGGTGGTCGACGCGGGCCGGCGGGCGCTGGCCGCGGCCGGCGTCCCGGCGCACGCGGTCGCGCTCGCCAACCAGGGTGAGACGGTGCTGGCCTGGGACCGGGTGACCGGCACCCCGCTGAGCCCTGCGATCGTGTGGCAGGACCGCCGCGCCGCAACCGTTTGTGACCGGCTCCGCGACCGAGCGGACGAGCTGACGGCGATCACCGGCCTGCCGCTCGACCCGTATTTCGCGGCGCCGAAGATGACCTGGCTGCGGGAGAACGGGACCGCGGACGGCGTTGTCACCACGACCGACACGTGGCTGCTGCACCAGCTGGGCGCCGGCTACGTGACCGACGCGGCGACCGCGTCGAGGACGATGCTGCTCGATCTGGACGCGGCGACCTGGTCCGAACCGGCGTGCGACGCGTACGGCATCGACGCCGAGGCTTTGCCCGCGGTTGTGGACTGCGCCGGTGTCGTCGGTGAGACGACGCTGTTCGGCAATCGTTCGCTGCCGGTCGCGGGGATCGCCGTGGACCAGCAGGCCGCGCTGCTCGCGGAGGGCTGCCTGACCGCCGGCGACGCGAAGTGCACCTACGGCACCGGCGCGTTCCTGCTGGTCACGACCGGTATCAAGGCCGCGCGGTCCAGCTCGGGCCTGTCCGCGTCGGTAGCCTGGCGGCTCGGCGGCGACGCGACGTACTGCCTCGACGGCCAGGTGTATACGGCGGGGTCCGCGCTCCGCTGGCTCACGGGAGTTGGCCTGCTCGGCGCGCCGGATCAGCTCGACGCCGTGGCCGGCGCGGTGCCGGACAGCGGCGGTGTCACGTTCGTGCCCGCGCTGGCCGGCCTGGGCGCGCCGCACTGGGCACCGGATGCGCGGGCGGCGTTCACCGGACTCCGGCTCGGCACGGAGCGCGGCCACCTGGTCCGGGCCGTCGCCGAAGGCATCGCCGCCTCCGTCGCGCTGCTGGTCAGCGCCGCTGTGGACGATCTTGGCGCGCCGCTTTTGTCGTTGCGCGTCGACGGCGGGCTCACCAGATCCCGGCTGCTCATGCAGGCCCAGGCCGACCTGCTCCAGGTGCCGGTACTCGTCTGCCGCTCGCCGGACGCCACCGCTCTCGGCGCGGCCGCGCTCGCCCGGCTCGGCACGGGTTCCGCGGCCTCGGTGGCTGAGGCGGTCGGCCCGGCTGAGCTGGAAGCGACCGTGGAGCCGTCCATTTCTCCGGACGAGGCTTCCGAACGAGCCGTGGTTTTCCTGACCGCCCTCGATATTTCGCTAGCACGGCGATGAGCACCGCCGACGTCGTCATCGTCGGGGCCGGAGTGGTCGGAACGGCGATCGCACGGACGCTGTCCGCGTATGCAGTCGATTGCGTGCTCGTCGACGCCGCGAACGACGTCGGCACCGGCACGTCGAAGGCGAACACGGCGATCCTGCACACCGGCTTCGACGCCAAGCCGGGAACGCTGGAGTCGCGGCTGCTGGTGCGGGGGAGTGGCCTGCTGCGCGAGTACGCAGCCGCGGCGGGCATCCCGGTGGAGCGGACCGGTGCGCTGCTCGTCGCGTGGACCGGCGAGCAACTGGCGTCGTTGCCCGCCGTCGCCGGCCAGGCTCGGCGAAACGGCTACGCGGCGATCCGGCCGGTGCCCGTCCCGGAGTTGTACGCCCGCGAACCCCGCCTCGGTCCGGGCGCGCTCGGCGCGCTGGAAATCCCGGACGAGAGCATCATCTGCCCGTGGACGACGCCGCTGGCGTTCGCGACCGAGGCGGTCCTCGGTGGCGTCAAGCTTCAGCTGAACACGTGGGTGACCGGCGTTACGCCCGGCGGGCCTGCGCACGAGCTGACCACGAGCCGCGGCGCCCTGCGTGCTCGCTGGGTGATCAACTCCGCCGGGCTGGGCAGCGATTCGGTCGATGCGCTGTTCGGCGGGGACGGGTTCGTGATCCGGCCGCGGCGCGGGGAGCTGATCGTGTACGACAAGCTCGCGCGCTCCTTGCTCGGTTCGATCCTGCTGCCGGTTCCGACGGCGCGCACCAAGGGCGTGCTCGTCGCGCCGACCGTGTACGGGAACGTGCTGCTCGGGCCGACCGCGGAGGACATCGACGATCCTTCGGACACCTCGACCACCGCGGCCGGGCTGTCGTCGCTGCTCGCTGCCGGGCACCGCATCCTGCCTGGGCTGGCCGCCGAGGAGGTGACGGCGACGTACGCCGGACTGCGGGCGGCGACCGAACACGCCGACTACCAGATCTACGTGGACGGCAAGCAGCGGTACGCCTGCGTGGCCGGCATCCGGTCGACCGGCCTGTCCGCGTCGCTGGGCATCGCGGAGCACGTCGTCGCCGAACTGGCCGAGGCCGGGCTGCCGCTGGTGTCCCGAGGCCGGCCGGCGCAGGTGCCGGTGATGCCCTACATCGGCGAGGCCGGGATACGCCCGTACCAGGTCGCCGGCGAGATCGTGTGCCACTGTGAGCGGGTCACCCGCGGCGAGATCGAAGACGCGATGTCCAGCGTGATCCCGCCGGACGATCTCGGCGGGTTGCGCCGGAGGACCCGTGCCATGAACGGGCGCTGCCAGGGCTTCTACTGCGCGGCTCGCGTGTCGCGGCTGTTCGCGGGGGGTCGCGCGTGACCGATGTCGACGTACTGGTGGTGGGGGCCGGCCCGGCCGGCCTGTCGGCCGCTGCCGAGCTGCGCCGCCTCGGCGCCGGCAGCGTACTGGTGGCCGACCGCGAGCCGGCGGCGGGCGGCATTCCCCGGCACAGCTGGCACACCGGCTACGGCATCGGTGACCTGCACCGGGTCATGACCGGACCCGCGTACGCCCGCCGCCTGGCCGGGCTGGCCGAGGCGGCCGGTGCGGATCTGCGCGTGTCGACGACGGTGACCAGCCTTTCGTCCGGTCCCGAGGCGATGCTGACCAGCCCCCACGGCCGCGAACGCGTGACCGCGCGAGCCGTCCTGCTGGCCACCGGCTGCCGGGAGCGCCCCCGTTCGGCCCGGCTCGTTCCCGGCGATCGCCCGGCCGGCGTGATGACCACCGGCGAGCTCCAGCAGCGCGTCTACCTGAACGGCGAGCAGCTGCCAGGCCGCGCCGTCGTTGCCGGCGCCGAACACGTCAGCTTCTCCGCCGCGGTGACGCTCGCCCACGCCGGCGCCGACGTCGTCGCCCTGGTCACCGAGCACCCGCACCAGCAGAGCTACGCCGCGTTCCGCCTGGGCGCCGCGCTGCGCTGGCGCGTCCCGGTCTGGACGTCGTCCGCGATCCGCCGGATAACCGGCCGCGGACAGCTGGCCGGGGTTGAGATCGCGGACCTGGTTACCGGTGCGGCGCGCTTCGTCCCCTGCCAGACCGTCGTCTTCACCGCCGACTGGATCCCCGACCACGAGCTGGCCAGATCCGCCGGCCTGGCCCTGGATCCCGGCACCCGCGGCCCCGCCGTCGACACGACCCTGCGCACCACCGCCGCGGGTGTCTATGCCGCCGGCAACCTGATCCACGCGGCGGAAACCGCCGGCATAGCCGCCCTCTCCGGCCGCCACGCCGCCCGCCAGATCGCCGCCGCCCTGGTCGCGCCGTCCGCGCCGTCCGCGCCGGCCGCCTTGACCGCGCCGTCCGCGCCGTCCGCCCTGGCCGCGCCGTCGGTCCGTCAGTCCGCCGCCGCGTCGGCCGGACCCCCGGCCCGCCAGGCCGCCGCCCGGGTTCGCGTGTGCGCTGAAGCGCCGCTGACCTGGATATCCCCGAACGCGGTCCCCACCGCCGGTCCTGTTCCTGGTCCGCCGCTCGGCCGGTTCACGCTGCGCAGCTCCGAGTTCCGTCCTGTCGCCCGCCTGGACGTCCGTCAGGACGGCCGCCGCCTGGCGTTGTCCCGGCCCGTCCGCCTCATCCCCGGTCGCCCCGTCCATCTCGCCGCACACTGGCTGGCGCGGGTGGACCCCGCGGGCGGTCCGGTCCTGGTTACGGTCGCTTAGTGAGCCGCCAGGCCTAGAGTCCTTCGGCGCCTGGCACCGGGCTGCGGGAGCTGCATCACCAGATACTTACGACCGATCCTGTCCTGGAGTTTTCGGAGACCCCAATCCCGAAGCAAATACCCAAGATTGTTACCTGGCCGCGAGGTGAGACTGGTCGGTTCGGGGATCGCCATCGATCCGTTTACCCAGCTCATCGCGCTGGCATACCCGATACGGGTGGCTCCCTGGCAGTCAAAGCGGTCCAGCGCCACCTTTTCCCACGCCGTGATATTCCAGGTGTCCCAGCTTGCACTGGGAGACTTGGCAATGGCGACGCGGCCAGCACTGTCTATAACATGCTCTGGGGCGCGCACCGCTCGATGAGCTGCCGGCCCGGCTTCCACGAGCTTGTCGCCCAGGACATTCCGGTCCGCGTCTATGCGGAGTTCGGCGACGACCGGTTCCGTTACTGGATGCGCCGCCTGGCTGAGTCGCGGGGTGCCTGACCACGGCAGCACCGGATCACCGCGTGGCGTGGTGGCCTGCGGTGGTCCTGTGCTGCGTGCCGTTGTCGTGCCTGGTTGCCGGGTGCCTACCCGGGGCGGGGCGGGGGCGGCCGGGCGGCGCCGCGGAGGATGGGCCCGTCGGGTGACCGGGCGGTGGCGGTGCCGTCACCGTGCAGCTTGACGGTCCATCCCCACCGGTGGACCGCGATCTCGTGATGGAAGTAACAGAGAGTGAGCAAGTTAGCGGTGCAGGTGGGGCCATGCTGGGCCCGCGGGACGAGATGGTGCGGGTGGTAGGCGTAGGCGGGCTCGCCGCAGCCGCCAGGCCACTGGCACGTCCCGGCGTCCCGGACCGTGACGGCCCGCCGGATCTGCCAGGGAATATCGTCCCGGTCGCCGACGTCCAGCGGCAGCGACCGGCCGCCGAGCCCGGCGTGGCCGAGCAGGTTCCGGCGCAGGTGCGCGGCCAGGCCGGGCTCGCCGCCGAGGATCTTCGCGCACGTCCCGAGGATGTCCCGCATCATCTGGGTGATGGTGGCCTGGTGCGCGCTCCGGTCGGGGATGAACGCGTCGCCGTCGAGCGCGCGGTGGATCTGGACGCACTGGCTGATGAGCTGGTCCAGGTGCTGGGTGTCCACGTGCCCGGTCACCACCGGGAACAGCACCGAGTCGCAGGCCAGGCTCCTGGCGGCGTCACCGCCCAGCCACGCGGCCCCTTCACTCCCGTCGTCGGCATCGGCGGCGTGCTGCCCGGCGAACCACGCGGCGGCCCGGTCGATCCACAGCTGCTGCATCGCGGACCCGTCATCAAGGGCGTACAGGTCGCTGAGGGAGGTGAGCACCAGCATCTGCGCCGCGGCGCCGCCCGGGGTGGGGGCGGACAGGTCCGAGCCGAGCAGCCGCAGGCACATCTGCATCAGCGCGTCGTGCTGACGCTGCGGCTGCGACCGGGTGTCCTCGCTGCCGCACTTGACGGCGAACCGGCGCACCAGCGACCCGAACGCCGCCGCGCATTCCGGCGACAGCTGGCCGGTCAGCGACCCGGCGCCGTCCAGGGTCAGTTCCAGCCGCAGCGACCGGTCCTCGAACCCGCGGTCCGGGTCATCATCGCGGGGGTCCTCGGCCGGGGCGCGGTCCCGGATCTCGGCGGCGAGCCGCCACAGGTCCCGGGGGCCGAGCCGGGCGTCTCGCGCGGTCTGCGCGATCAGCTGCTCCGCTTCCGCGCGGCGGTCCTGCCTGATCTTCGCGGTCACCGCCGTGATCTTGCCCAGCCACGACCTGGTGATCAGCCCGTCGGCCATCAGCGCGGCGACCGCGGGATGCTCCAGCACGGTCCGCGTCCACTTCCTGCACGCCCCGGCTTCGCCCTTGGTCAGCTCCGCCTCGTTGACCAGCCATGCCGACATGCTCCGCTGCCCCCAGGACTCGTAGTCCGCGTTCTTGTCCATCGACCACACCAGGTGCGCCCGCGCCACCGTCTCCAGCGCGTCGGCGCGTTCCAGGCCCTTCAGCGTGTCCGCTTTCACCACGGCGGGCAGCTCGGAGCAGTCCAGGCCGGCCAGGAACTCCATCCCGGACGTGATCACCCCGATCGCCTCGCCAGCACTCCCGTACCGCGACGCGGTGTCTTCCATAACCGTTACACCTCCTTCCTGCCGATCGCGGCCCGACCCTCGCAGGCAGTGAACCGATCGCGTTCCTGACGGCCGTCCCTCCGCGCGGCCCTGGGATGCCCGGGCCATTCTCGTCCGGTGCCGCTCTCCGCCGGCGGCCCCTGCACCGAAGGCTTCAGTCCGTTATTAGTTCGATAATATCATGGTAGCACGAAATATATTCGCTATTTACGGCGTGTCTCGGGCTGGGCAAGGGAGGCGTTGTACCTTGCCCAGACGGTGCTCATGTCCACCTCCGGCTCGTGCAGCGCGGTGATCAGCGCGTCGATCTCGGGGGTCATCACCGCCAGGACGCGAGTGGGGCCGGCGCCTGGGTTCGCGAAGGTATGCACGGTGCCCGCTGGAACGTAGGCGAGTTCCCCGGCGGTAAATCTCCGGCGCTCGTCGCCCATCAAGACTTCGAGTTCGCCGTCCAGCACGTAGAAGGCCTCGTCCGAACCGTGGTGCACGTGTGGCGGCGCCTGATCGCCGGGGTAGGGCTGGAGGGCCCATTCCTTGATGACAAAGTCGGCCATAGCGCCAACCTAAGGGAGAGCGTCAGATCAGGCCGGTTTGCAACGCGAGGCGGGTCAGGTCGGCGCGGCGGCGGCAGCCGGTCTTGTCCCTGATCCGGTCCAGGTGGGAGCCGACCGTGCGCACGCTGATGAAGAGCTCGGCGGCGATCTGCGCGTCCGTGTAACCGCGCGCGACCAGGGTGACCAGCTCCCGCTCCCGCGCGGTGAGCGCCTTAGGCGGGTCGTCAAGGGTGACCGGGCCACGGCTCATGGTTGCCACCTCTTCTCCATGGCCGGTTGTGTTAAGTCAGCGGGGGCACGGGGCGGGCGGCCTTGCTTGCGCATCTCCCGCACCTGGCCGGGCAGCCGGCCGGCGTCAGCGAGGGCTCGGCGTAGCAGGAACTCGATCTGGGCGTTCGTGCTGCGCAGTTCGTCGTTCGCCCACCTGGCCAAGGCGTCGTGCACAGCCGGGTCTAGCCGGAGGAGCACGCCCTTGCGTTCAGTCATAAGAATTCCTGTAGGCCGCTACTGGTACAGGGAGCCGGTATTCACGACCTGCTGGGTAGCTTGCTCACTGCACAGGACCACGAGCAGGTTGGAGACCATCGCGGCTTTTCGCTCCTCGTCGAGTTCGACCACACCTTCTTCTTCCAAACGCTGGAGGGCCAGGCGGACCATACCGACCGCTCCTTCAACGATTCGCTGCCGCGCGCCGACAACCGCGCTCGCCTGCTGCGTGCGCAGCATGGCCTGGGCGATCTCCGGTGCGTAGGACAGCCTGGTGAGCCGGGTCTCGATGATGTCCACTCCGGCGGCCCGCACCCGGGTCCTGAGCTCTTCGGACAGCCGCTCGGTGATCTCGTCGGCGTTGTCGCGCAGGGACAGCACGTCGGCACCGCGGTTGTCGTACGGGTAACTGGACGCGATGTGCCGCACCGCGGTCTCGGTCTGGATCGTGACGAACTTCGCGAAGTCGTCGACCGCGTAGATGGCGTGCGCGGTGTTCCGCACCTGCCAGACGACGACGGCGGCGATCTCTATCGGGTTGCCGTCCGCGTCGTTGACCTTGAGTTGCGCCGACTCCTGGTTCCGGATCCGGGTCGAGACCTCGATCCGGCGGGTGAGCGGGTTCACCCACTGCAGGCCCTGCTCACGGACCGTGCCGCGGTACTTGCCGAACAGCTGGATAACCCGCGCACGCCCCGGTACGACCGGAGTCAGGCCGCCAAGCAGCATGCTTCCGGCGAGGTAGAGGAGCACGCTGAGCGTGAGCACGGCCGTGGCCGCATCGCCGCTGAGATGCCCCGAGACGATCGAGAGTACGACGCCGACGATGATGACGACGATGCCCAACAGGAGCATCCACATACCGGGCACGGAGCGAGCCTCCCGCTCGGTGACCTGCTGGGCCGGCGGCGGTAGGGCCGCCCCGGCAATGACTTCCTGGGTCATCTGGCCCACCTCCGCGAGGTTCTTGATACCATATGCTTAGCATACTGATATCAGTTTTATCGCGCAAGCCGAACGATCTCACGGGCCAGGACGTCCTCGCTCATCCTGCTCCCCCCAGCCGTGCATAGGGGAATTCGCGCGACGCAGCAGCACCGTGCGTTCGGGGACGTTGCGGGTGAGTTCCGCCGCCCGGCGGAATTCGGCGGACGCCTCGTCGCGGCGGCCAAGCCGGGCCAGCAGATCACCCCGCACGCTGGGCAGGTGGTGATAGCCGGCCAGCGCCGGCTCCGCGGACAGCCGGTCGACGATCGCCAGGCCGCGCTCCGGACCGTCCGCCATGGCGACCGCGACGGCACGGTTCAGCTCGACCACGGGGGAGGGAGCCGCCACCGCCAGCCGGTCGTACAGCGCGGCGATCGCGGCCCAGTCGGTCTCCGACGCGGCGCGCGCCCGGGCGTGACACGCCGCGATGGCTGCCTGGAGCACGTAGGGACCGGGTGACGCCGCCGAGACTGACTGGGCGCGCAGCAGCGCGGCGAAGCCGCGCCGGATCAGCAGCTGGTCCCAGCGGCCGCGGTTCTGCTCCAGCAGCGGCACCGGCAGCCCGTCCGGGCTCAGCCGGGCCCGCATCCGCGACGCCTGGATCTCCATCAGCGCGACCAGGCCGTGCACCTCGGGCTCGTCCGGCATCAGCCCGGCGAGCACGCGGCCCAGGCGCAGCGCCTCGTCGCACAGCGCGGGCCGCATCCAGTCGTCGCCCGCCATCGCCGAATAGCCCTCGTTGAAGATCAGGTAGAGCACCTCGAGCACCGACGCCAGCCTGGCCTGCCGCTCCGCCGGGGGCGGCACCTCGAACCGCGCCTGCTTGTCGGCCAGCGTCTGCTTGGCGCGGACGATCCTCTTGGCGATCGTCGGCTCCGCGGCGAGGAACCCGCGGGCGATCTCCTCCGTGGTCAGTCCGCCCAGCAGCCGCAGGGTGAGCGCGATCCGGGCCGGGGTGGACAGCACCGGGTGGCAGGAGATGAACATCAGCCGCAGCAGGTCGTCGTTGATCGCCGAGTCCGAGTCCAGTATCGCGTCGAACTCGTCGGTGCCCGGCTGGAGCTCCAGTTCCCGGCCGAGCTGGCCCAGCTTCTCCCGGAGTCGCTCGTTGCGGCGGATCCGGTCGATGGCCCGGTGCCTCGCGGTGAGCATGAGCCAGGCGCCCGGGTTGGGCGGGATGCCGTCGGCCGGCCACTGCTCGAGGGCGGCGACCAGGGCGTCCTGGGCCAGCTCTTCGGCCAGCCCGACGTCCCTGACCAGGCCGGTCAGGCCGGCGATGATCCGCGCCGACTCGATCCGCCAGACCGCCGCTACCGCGCGGTGCGGCGCCGGGTCGTCCGTCACTCCCCGGGGCCGAACACCTGGCGAATGTCGCCCTCTCCCTCGCCGACCAGCTTCCAGAACCGCCGCGCGACCTCGAGCACCTCTTCCTTCGACCGGACCTCGACGAGCGCGAAGCTGACGATGACCTCCTTGGACTCGGTGTACGGCCCGTCGGTCAGCGTCATGTTCCCGCCGGACGCCGTGATGTGCGTGCCCCGGTCCAGGCCGCCGGCCGCCAGCAGCACGCCCGCCCTGGTCATCTCCTCGACCAGCTTCGCCATGTCCGCGTACAGCTGGTCATCTGGCGGCGGGCCGCCGCCGTTGGTCGTCATCAGGAAGCGCATCGGAAAATCCTCAAATCTTTCTGAACGACAAATGTCCATCCGAGCCGTCCCCGTTCGAAGCCCAAGCAGGAAGACAAACCGCGACACAGGAGACAGCCATGAGGAAGATCGTATCGGGCCTGTTCATCTCGCTGGATGGCGTCATCGAGAACCCCAACGAGTGGACGGGGGAGTACTTCAACGACCAGGTCGGGCAGGCCGTCGGGTCGATGATCGCCGAGCAGGACATGATGCTGCTCGGCCGCGTCACCTACGACGAGTTCGCCGCCTACTGGCCGCGGCAGACCGGGGACATGGCGGACACCATGAACGGGAACGCCAAGTGCGTCGTCTCCGGCTCGCTGAGGTCCGCGGACTGGCAGAACACCACGCTGATCCCGCGCGACCGCTACCTGGCCGAGATCACCGAGCTCAAGCAGCGGCCGGGCAAGAACATCGGCATGACGGGCAGCGCGACACTGGTCGCCGCGCTGCTCCGCGAGGGCCTGATCGACGAGCTGCACCTGCTCGTCTTCCCCGTGGTGATCGGCTCCGGCAAGCGGCTTTTCCATGAAAACGGCAAGCTGCCGCTGAAGCTGCTCAGCTCGGCGGCGTTCGACACCGGCGTCGTCCACCTCACGTACGCCAAGGCGAGCTAAGAGCTGGCGGCCTGCCGTACCGAGCCGGCGATCGGACCGTCCTGTGACCGGACGGCGCAGACGACGGTCCGGACGCCGGCCCGCCAGGCCACCGCGTCCGGATAGATGTACTCCTGGTCGAGAGCCAGGTCCGGTTTCATGTACCCCGCCAGCCGGGACGAGCAGCCCGACTCGGCCTGGGCCTGGAGCGCCGTGTCCCCTGGCCAGTTCGACGGTCCGCTGACGAGGAACGTCGCGAAGACTTCGGCCTGGTGGAAGGAGGAGCAGGCACGGGGGGTGACACCGATGTCGTTCTGCCCGTTAAAACAGTCGCCCTGGCGCAGCTCGAAGACCGCGGGAACCTGGTACGCGACCTTTGTCCTCAGTTTGAACCCGTGAGTGACGTAGGCGGCCACCCCCACGGCGGCGGCGAGCACGGCGACGATCATCACGATGACGGCGACGGGATGCATGCGGGGCTCGGCTGGGTCTGGCTTGGCGCCGGTTCCCGGCGTGGCAGACGCGGTCATCCGCCCTCCGTCATGGGTGCTCGCCGTGGCCGGTCCCCCGATGGCCGGCGCTCCGTCCGGCGCGCGACACCGCTTTGTCTTGATTCCCCGCAAATCGGCGAACGACACGCATCAGTGCAAGGGGTGGCCGCGGGTAGCCTGGCGGGCGTGCGGCTGACGGAGTTCTGGGAACGGATGAACACGCAGTTCGGGTCGGTGTACGCGGAGAGCCTCGCCAAGGACTACGTGTTCGCCGAGCTCGGCGGGCGGACGGTGGAGCGGGCGCTGGCCGACGGCGAGGACGCCAAGACCGTGTGGCGGGCGGTCTGCGAGGACTTCGACGTGCCCGAGCGGCTCCGCTGAATCCCCGAAGCCGGCGTGTCGGCTATGCTCGAATACACGTTCCCTCTATGGTGGGTACGTGGCGTTAATTTTCCTGCGGCCTCCAGGGCCCGGAAAATGTCAGAGGTGCCGCGTACCGTGTCACGTGATGGTCACCGGATGGATCCGGCGACGACAGCAATTACACGACGACCTGGGCGGTGCGGGAGGAGCCCGCAGGCCCCTGAACCCCGGCAGGGAGTCCTCATGGCAGCAAGCAGCAGCAAGCCGAGCCTGGAGCGGGCGGGTGACAGGGAGAAGGCCCTGGAGACCGCGCTGGCCCAGATCGAGCGACAGTTCGGCAAAGGCTCGGTCATGCGTCTGGGTGAGGAGACGCGGGTTCCGGTCGAGATCATCCCGACCGGGTCGATCGCGCTCGACGTCGCGCTCGGCCTCGGTGGCCTCCCGCGGGGCCGCATCGTGGAGATCTACGGCCCGGAGAGCAGCGGTAAAACCACCGTGGCGCTGCACTGCGTGGCGAACGCGCAGCGAGCCGGCGGCATCGCGGCGTTCATCGACGCGGAGCACGCGCTCGACCCGGACTACGCGAAGAAGCTCGGCGTCGACACCGACGCCCTGCTCGTCTCGCAGCCGGACACCGGCGAGCAGGCGCTGGAGATCGCGGACATGCTGATCCGCTCCGGCGCCATCGACATCGTCGTGATCGACTCGGTCGCCGCCCTCGTGCCGAAGGCGGAAATCGAGGGCGAGATGGGCGACAGCCACGTCGGGCTCCAGGCACGGCTGATGTCGCAGGCCCTGCGGAAGGTCGCCGGCGCGCTGAACCAGACGAAGACCACCGCGATCTTCATCAACCAGCTGCGAGAGAAGATCGGCGTGATGTTCGGCTCTCCCGAAACCACCACCGGCGGCAAAGCGCTCAAGTTCTACGCCTCTGTCCGGCTGGACGTGCGCCGCATCGAGACGCTGAAGGACGGCACGGACGCGGTCGGCAGCAGGACCCGCGTCAAGGTGGTCAAGAACAAGATGTCGCCGCCGTTCAAGGTCGCCGAGTTCGACATCCTGTACGGCGTCGGGATCAGCCGCGAGGGCAGCCTCATCGACCTCGGCGTGGAGCAGGGCATCGTGCGCAAGTCCGGCGCCTGGTACACCTACGACGGCGACCAGCTCGGCCAGGGCAAGGAGAACGCGCGCAACTACCTGCGCGAGAACCCGGACCTGTCCAACGAGATCGAGAAGCGGATCAAGGAGAAGCTCGGCGTCGGCCCGCGCCTCGACGCGGACGCCACCGCCGCGGCCGACGTCGTGAAGGTCAAGCCAGGGCCGCTGGCGTAACCGCCAGTGACCCGGTACGCGAAGGGGGAGCGGTCCGAGCCTAAGAGCCAGGAAGGCCCGGATCGCACCCCCGAGGCCCAGCCCGACGCCCGGCACGCCCTCGGCCGCGAGGTCTGCCTGCGCCTGCTGACGACCGCCCCGCGCACCCGCGCCCAGCTGGCGGACGCCATGCGCCGCCGCGGCGTCCCAGACGACGCTGCTGAAGAAGTTCTCGGCCAGCTCACCGATGCTCGCCTGGTCGACGACACCGCGTTCGCGAAGGCATGGGTCGAGTCCCGCCACCACGCCCGCGGCCTGTCCCGGCGCACCCTCCAGCAAGAGCTCCGCCAGCGCGGCGTGGACGCCGACGACATCGATACAGCGGTCGAGACCCTCGAGCCGGAGCAGGAGACCGAGACCGCCCGCCGTCTCACCGAGCGTAAGCTTGCCGCGACCCGCGGCCAGCCCGACGCCACGAGGGTCCGCAAGGCGGCCAGCATGCTCGCTCGCAAGGGATACCCGCCCGGACTCGCCTTCCGGCTGATCCGCGAGGCGATGGAAAGCGAAGGCGCCGACCCAGCCGGTCTTGAGAACTTTCCCGACGAGTAGCTCCGTGTAACAGCGCTTTCGCGTGCTTATGGTCGTTTAACGCTGATACGGCAAGCTTTGCTTGATTAAAACGTGATCAAGCCTTAACCTCGCGGCAGCGGGATGTTGTCCCACACAGCACACAGCATCACCAGAGGAGGTCGCGAACAGCACCGTCGGTAGCCGGCGCGACCGCCGTCACCGAACCGAGACAGCATCCCGGTGTACCGCCCCCGCGCTCCCGGGCATGTCCCCTGAGGCTGTCCCTGAGGCGCGAACGTAACAGAACACAGGGTGCCCCGCGGGCCATGAACGGAAAGGGGTGACGGTGAGCAGCGGTTTGTCGCTCGCGTTCATGGTGATCGGGGTCCTGGCTCTGGTGGCCGCCGCGGTCATCACGGTGATCGCCGTCCGCCGCCCCTCCGTCAAGGCCGCGAGAGAAGCCGACCAGCTCCGTGCCCGCGCCGAGCACGAGGCGCAGGGCATCGTCCAGCGCGCCAGGACCGAGGCCGAGCAGGCCGCCCAGGGACGTCGCGAGGTCGAAGAGGAAATCCGCGCGGTCAAGGACGAAGTCAGGGAGCTCAGAGGCGACCTGGAGCGCCGCGAGCTCCGCCTGGCCGACCGCGAGCAGCGCCTGGACACCGAGCTGCGCCGGGTCGAGGCCAGGTCACAAGCGCTGGACGACTTCAAGCACGAGCTGGACGCAGCCGAGAACGCGAACCAGAAGGAACTCGAGCGCATCTCCGGCATGACCGCCGAACAGGCGAGAACCGAACTGGTCGCGGCCATCGAGAACCAGGCCAAGCGCGAGGCCGCCCTCACCGTGCGTGATATCGAGCAGCACGCACGGGCCGAAGGCGACAAGCGAGCGCGCGAGATCGTCACCCTCGCCATCCAGCGGGTCGCCGCGGAACAGACCAGCGAGTCGGTCGTGTCCGTGCTGCACCTGCCCGGCGAGGAGATGAAGGGCCGCATCATCGGCCGCGAGGGCCGCAACATCCGCGCCTTCGAATCCGTCACCGGCGTCAACCTGATCATCGACGACACACCGGAAGCCGTGCTGCTGTCCTGCTTCGACCCGGTCCGCCGCGAAATCGCCAGGCTCACCCTGGAGCGCCTTGTCGCCGACGGGCGGATCCACCCGCAGCGCATCGAGGACGCCTACGAGCGCGGCCGCGCCGAGATCGAGCAGCTGTGCGTGCGCGCGGGCGAGGACGCGCTCGTCGAGCTCGGCATCACCGACATGCACCCCGAGCTGACCGCGCTGCTCGGCCGGCTCCGGTACCGCACGTCATACGGCCAGAACGTGCTCCGGCACCTGGTCGAGTCGGCGCACATCTCCGCCATGATGGCCTCGGAACTGCGCCTGAACCCGGTGCTGCTGAAGCGCTGCACGGTGCTGCACGACATCGGCAAGGCGCTGACCCACGAGGTGGAGGGCAGCCACGCGCTGATCGGCGCCGAAATCGCCCGCCGCTACGGCGAATCCGACGACGTGGTGCACGCCATCGAGGCGCACCACAACGAGGTCGAAGTGCGCACCGTGGAGGCGGTGCTGACCCAGGCCGCGGACGCGATCAGCGGCAGCCGTCCCGGTGCGCGCCGCGAGTCACTGGAGATGTACGTCAAGCGGCTGGAGCGCCTCGAGCAGATCGCGGCCGAACGCGAGGGAGTAGAGAAGGTCTTCGCGATGCAGGCCGGCCGCGAGATCCGCGTCATGGTCAAGCCGGAAGGCGTCGATGACATCCAGGCGCAGGTCATCGCCCGGGACATCGCCAAGCAAGTCGAGGAGGAGCTGACCTATCCGGGGCAGATCCGGATCACGGTCGTGCGCGAGTCCAGGGCCATCGAGTTCGCCAGATAGTCATAACGGCAAACGCGCGACCTCCGGGCAGCCTCACCCGCCAGCGAGCGGCACCGGTGCCACGCCCGGTGGCGTGAAGCCCATGATCTGCCCGTAGAAGGAAAGTTCGGCCTCCAGGCACGCGACGATCGTCTCTGCCTTGCGGAACCCGTGCGACTCGCCCTCGAACGGGAGGTACGCGTACGGGATGCCATGCGCGGCGAGGTCGCTGGCGATCGACTCGGCCTGCACGGGCGGGACGACCGGGTCGTCGAGGCCCTGGAGCAGCAGCACCGGGCAGGTCGCGTGGCTGACGTGCCCGACCGGCGCCCGCTCGGCGTACAGGCCCGCGGCCTGCGGAAGCGGCCCGATCAGGCCGTCGAGGTACCGCGACTCGAAGTCGTGGGTCGTCGCCGCGAAGCCGCGCAGATCGCTGACCCCGTAATAGGAGACGGCCGCGGCGAACACGCCATGTCCGTCCTCGGCGCCCAGATTGCTGATGACCGGCTCAAGGCCGCTGGTGACCGCGGCGAGCGCGGTCCAGCCGCCGGCCGAACCACCGCGGATCCCCAGCCGCTTGCCGTCCGCGTCGCCCGCGTCGGCGAGCGCCAGCGCGGCGGCGGCGCAGTCGGCCACGTCGACGATGCCCCACTGGCCGCGCAGCCGTTCCCGGTACGCGCGCCCGTAACCGCTGGACCCGCCGTAGTTGACGTCGATGACGCCGATGCCCCGGCTGGTGAAGTACGCCTTCTCCATATCGAACAGCGGGTACACCCGCGCGGTCGGCCCGCCGTGCACCCACACGACGTACGGTGGCGCCTCCCCGTCCGGCGCCGTGGCGACCGGGCTGGCCGGCGGGTAGACGAGCGCGTGCACCACCGAGCCGGACGGTCCGGTGAGTTCCGCGGCCCGAGGCACCGGCAGATACGCCACGTCCGGCATCGAGTCGGCCTCGCGGCGCAGCACGGTCGCGGCGGTACCCGCCGGCACAGTCGGCCCCGCTAGCATGGCCACCCGCATCGTGACCACGCTCTGCGGTATGCCTGGGCCGCCGGCCAGGCCTGCCACGACTAGGCCCGACGCACCGCCCAGCTCGAACACGCGGTACGGCACCTCGACGTCCTCCAGCGCGCCGGTCTCCGGATCCAGCAACGCCAGGCGCATCTCGTCGGTTCCGTGCACTACCGCGATCCGCCCGTCGCCGAGCACCGCGTACGGGCGCCCGCCGAGCTGCCACAGCGGCGCGGCGAACTCCTCTTCCCGAGGGCACAGCGCTGCCGGTTCGCCTCCGGTTAGCCGCGTCAGGTACAGGTTCCACCAGCCGGACCGGTCCGACACCACATACAGGACCTGGTCATCACGCCACACTGGCGCGACCACGGACTCCGCCTCGCCGCCAAGCAGGACCCGGTAGTTCCGGGTGTCCGCGACTGGCGCGACCCGCAGTTCGGTGCCGTCCCAGGGCATCCGGGGATGGTCCCAGGCGATCCAGGCGAGCATGCTCCCGTCGGGGGAGGGGGTCGGGAACGCGAAGAAGTCCGAGCCTTGAACCAGCACCCGGACCGCGTCCGGGTCCTGATGAGCTGAGCCGTCCAGCGGGATCGCGACGATCGCCCTGGTTATCTGCTTTGCCGGTCCGTTTACCTGCCCGCCGGCATGCCGTTCGCGTACGCACCACACTTCGCGCTTGTCTGGCGACAACACGAAGTCGGCGAACCTGTCGTCAATGGCCTCGGTTGCCGCGGTCAGCGGACCCGGCTCACCGCCCCCGTCCGGCGCCACATACAGCCGCTGGTCGCCAAAGTTCGCGAACAGCACGCCTCCCGGCACCGGCAGGTATGAACGGCCGCCATATTCATGCACCCTTGTCCTGGCGTTCCACGGCGCCGCCAGCAGGTCGCGGCTGACCCCGTCCGGCCCCCGGCGCACCACCGTCTGCCGCCCGCCCTCGGCCGGCAGCGTCTCCTGCCAGTACACCGTGTCCGCGGCGATCACCGGAAAGGAGAGACGGATGTGACCGCGGGCAACGTCTGCGGCAGTAATCGGCGAGGGCCACTCGCCGTACGGGAAAATTTCGGCCGAAGTCGAGGACATACCGCATATTATGCAGCGCTTGTCTTAACCGGGGGGACGTCCCCCCGGAGCCCCCGCAACCCGTGGACGACCCCCCGGAACCCCGGCCCCCCCGAACCCCCCGGGATATCCTGGTCCGGTGACCCGCACGTACCAGATCCGCACCTACGGGTGCCAGATGAACACGCACGACTCCGAGCGCCTGGCCGGCTTGCTGGACGAGGCCGGCTATCACCGGGCGCTCGACGGGGAGTCCCCGGACGTCGTCGTGTTCAATACGTGCGCGGTCCGGGAGAACGCCGCCGACCGGCTGTACGGGAACCTCGGCCACCTGCTCCCGCATAAGAAGAACGGTATGCAGATCGCGGTCGGCGGCTGCCTCGCCCAGATGGAGCGGACGAAGATCATCCAGCGGGCGCCCTGGGTCGACGTGGTCTACGGCACCCACAACATGGCCTCGCTGCCGTTGCTGCTTGACCGTGCCCGCCAGCGCGGCGAGGCCCAGGTCGAGTTCGAGGAGACGCTGGAGACCTTCCCGTCGCTGCTGCCGGCCCGGCGCCAGTCGGCATACTCCGCCTGGGTCGCGATCTCGGTTGGCTGTAACAACACCTGCACGTTCTGTATCGTGCCGAGCCTGCGCGGCAAGGAGAAGGACCGCCGTCCCGGCGACATCCTGGACGAGATCCGCGGCCTGGCCGCGGACGGCGTGCTCGAGGTCACGCTGCTCGGCCAGAACGTGAACTCCTACGGAGCCGAGTTCGGCGACCGGCTTGCTTTTGGCAAGCTGTTGCGCGCGTGCGGTGAGATCGACGGACTGGAGCGGGTCCGCTTCACCTCACCGCATCCCAGGGACTTCACCCAGGACGTCATCGAGGCGATGGCGGAGACGCCGAACGTCATGCCGAGCCTGCACATGCCGCTCCAGTCCGGCTCCGACACCGTGCTCAAGGCCATGCGCCGCGCCTATCGCCGGGACCGCTACCTGTCCATCCTGGACAGCGTCCGCGCGGCGATCCCCGACGCGGCGATCACCACCGACATCATCGTCGGGTTCCCGGGGGAGACCGAGCAGGACTTCCAGGCCACGCTTGACCTGGTCACCGCGGCCCGGTTCGCCGGCGCGTTCACGTTCCGCTACTCGATCCGCCCGGGCACGCCGGCCGCGACGATGTCCGGACAGGTCCCGGCCGAGGTCGTGCAGGAGCGCTACGAACGGCTTGCCGCCCTGGTCGAGGAGGTCACCTGGGCGGAGAACCAGAAGCTGACTGGCGCGACCGTCGAGGTCCTGGTCGCCGACGGCGAGGGCCGCAAGGACGCGGCCACCCACCGAATGTCCGGGCGGGCCCGCGACAACCGCTTGGTCCACTTCGCGCCCATGGCAGCGCCGCAAAGCCCAGGGGCCCCGCGCCCCGGCGACGTGGTAACCGTCAAGGTCACCCGCGGCGCCCCGCACTACCTGCTGGCCGACGAAGCCCCGCTGCATGTCCGCCGCACCCGCGCCGCCGACCTAGCCGCCGCCGGCCCCGCCTCAGCCGCCTCCGCCTCAGCCGCCTCCGCCGCCTCGCCAGCCACGGCAGCCCCGGTGCTGCTAGGCATGCCCGGCCGCGCATGACCCACCCCCGCCATCCCAACGTGTCAATTGCGCAGTTGAGCCCACTAGAGCGTGTCATTCGGTTGTCTGCGTGCTTACCGCGGCGGCGGTTTGCCCGCATCCGCCCCTACTCGTCCCCGAAGCGACCGGCGGCCGGCCGGCTTCCGAAGACATCGCAAGCCTGGCGGCCCTTCGCCAGGCCTGCGACGCGGCCGTCGCCGCCCTGTTCGCGGCCAGTCCCGACGTGCTCGTCGTCGTCGGCGGCGCGGCGCGCTCCGAGCGTTTCCCGCCGGATGCGCCCGGCTCGCTTCAGGACTACGGCGTACCGTTCCTGATCGGCGCCGGCGACCCGGTCCTGCCGCTCTCGCTCACCATCGGCCGCTGGCTCCTTACCCGCGCGCGCCTCACCCGCGCCCCCGACGCGGCCTCCGCCCCCGACGCGGCCTCCGCCCCCGACGCGGCCCCCGCGCCGGACGCTGCCGCCGCCCCCGCCA
>Ga0070714_100000607_pt1 | contig 25637 bp, 18 predicted proteins | sample LARL83metaG_FD_65450 | JGI IMG/M metagenome (GOLD analysis project Ga0070714, IMG submission 65450) | Corn, switchgrass and miscanthus rhizosphere microbial communities from Kellogg Biological Station, Michigan, USA - LAR L8-3 metaG | ecosystem: Host-associated > Plants > Roots > Rhizosphere ... | reverse complement strand
TGATGTCGCCCTTCTACCACCCGGTGTCGGCGCTCATCATGGGCTCGTGTCAGGGGTATCCAGGCATCCGGCCCTGCCTGCCGTAGGCAGGCTCGCCAACCTCCCCGCCTACCAGGAGCTGGCCGGACGCTACTCGCGTCCGCTGGTCGTACAGGCGATCCGCGACCAGCTGGACCACGAGCGCGAGCGCGGGGCCGCCGGCGAGGAGGAACGGGCGGCGGCAGTCGGCGCCCGTCTGGACTCGTGGACGCGACCGGCGCTGCGAGCGGTCATCAACGCCACCGGCGTGGTGCTGCACACGAACCTCGGGCGCGCCCCCCTTGCGGCGGCCGCTTCGGAGGCGGCTGCCAATGCGGCGCGCTCCTACTCCAACCTCGAGCTGGATCTCGGCAGCGGCCGGCGCGGGGAGCGCCATTCCCTGGTCGCACCGCTCCTGGTCCGGCTGAGCGGCGCCGAGGCGGCGCTCGTGGTCAACAACAACGCGGCCGCGGTGCTGCTCGCGCTGACCGCCCTGGCCAAGGGGCGCGAGGTGATCGTCTCGCGCGGTCAGCAGGTCGAGATCGGCGGGGCGTTCCGGATGCCGGACGTCATGCGCCTGTCGGGCGCGCGGATGGTCGAGGTCGGCACCACCAACCGCACTCGGCTCGATGACTACGCCGGCGCGATCACCCCGCGCACCGCGGCGGTGCTGCGCGTCCACCCATCCAACTACCGCGTGAGCGGCTTCACCGAGAGCGTCGAGCTGCCGGCGCTGGCCGGTCTGGCCCGAGAGCATGGCCTACTGCTGATCGACGACCTCGGCAGCGGCGCCTTCGCGGCGATCGCGGACGAGCCGCTCGTCACCGACTCGGTCAGCCACGCGGACGTCGTCTGCTTCTCGGGCGACAAGCTCCTCGGGGGTCCCCAGGCCGGCATCGTGCTCGGGCGGGCGGAGGTGCTCAAGAGGCTGGTCAAGCACCCCCTCGCACGCGCGGTGCGGCCCGACAAGATGACGGTGGCCGCGCTGGAGGCGACGCTGCGCCTGCGCCTGCTCGGCCGCGAGTCCGACATCCCGGTGGAGCGGATGCTGCGCGCGACCGCCGAGGACCTGCGCCGCCGCGCCGCCTTCTGGCGGGTGAAGCTCGAGGAGCGCGGCGTGCGCTCGGAGCTGCTGTCCGGCGACTCCGCCGCCGGCGGCGGCTCGCTGCCCGAGCTTCCTCTGCCGACGGTTCTGCTGGCCGTCGAAGGGCCGACCTCGCGACTTGCCGAGGCACTGCGGCGGGGCTTGCCGCCGGTGCTGGCGCGCATCGAACAGGACCGCTGCTGCCTCGACCCGCGCACCGTCCTGCGGGGCGAGGACGAGCCCCTTATCGACGCGGTGGAGGCAGCGGTTCTATCAACTGCCTGACCCACCGTGCGGCCATCCGCCGGCGAACCGCCCGCTTTGGTGATACCAGTGCGGCCATCCGCCGGCGGATGGCCCTGATCGGCGCCCGCCGGCCGTGAGCTTCGTCGTCGGCACCGCGGGGCACATCGACCACGGCAAGTCGACGCTCATCCAGGCGCTGACCGGCATCGACCCCGACCGCCTCGCGGAGGAGAAGCGCCGCGGGATGACCATCGATCTCGGCTTCGCGCACCTGGCCCTGCCCAGCGGCGGCACCGTCGGGATCGTCGACGTTCCCGGCCACGCGCGCTTCGTCCACAACATGCTGGCCGGAGTCCACGGTCTCGACGTGGTGCTGCTCGTGGTGGCGGCGGACGAGGGAGTGATGCCGCAGACTCGCGAGCACCTCGAGATCGTCGACCTGCTGGAGGTCAGGCGCGGGCTCGTTGCCATCACGAAGTCCGACCTGGTCGAGCCCGATTGGCTCGACCTCGTCGGCGCCGAGGTCGGCGAGGTTCTGCGCGGGACGACGCTCGAGGGCGCCGAGGCCGTCCCGGTCTCCGCGGTCACCAGCGAGGGCCTCCCCGAGCTCGTCGCCAAGCTCGACGCGCTGCTCGAGGCCACGCCGCCGAGGGCTGATCTCGGCCGCGGACGTCTCCCGGTCGACCGCGTTTTCACGATGGCCGGGTTCGGCACCGTGGTCACCGGGACGCTCGTGGACGGCGCCCTGGCAGTGGGTGAGGACCTGGAGCTGCTGCCCGCCGGCCGCCGCGTGCGTGTGCGCGGCCTCCAGCGGCACGGCCTGCCGGTCGAGCGGGCCGAGCCGGGCAGCCGCGTCGCCGTCAACCTGGCCGGCGTCGAACGCGACGACGTCCGTCGCGGCGACGTCCTGGCCAGGCCGGGCACGGTCGGAGTCACGCGCCGGGTTGACGCGCGCGTCACGGTTCCGAGCACGGCGGAGCGGCCGCTGCGTCATGGAGAGCGCGTCCTGCTCCACGCGGGCACCGCGGAGGTGCCCGCACGTGTGATCACACTCGAGGGCGAGGGCTGGATCCAGCTCTACCTGGACCGGCCACTGGCCGCGGCGCCGGGTGACCGGTTCGTCCTGCGGCTGCCCAGCCCGCCGCTCACGCTGGCCGGCGGCGCCCTGGTCGACCTGAACCCGCGCAAGCATCCTCGCCATGACGCGGCCGTGGTGGCGTCCCTCGAACGCCGGGTCGCGGGCGACGTCCTGCAGGAGGAGCTGGCGAAGTACCGGCGCGGCGTGACGCCCGAGGCACTCCTGAAGGCCAGCCTGGCGCCGGAGGCCGATCTCGAGGGTCTCAAGGCGCGCCGTGCCGGGCGCTGGCTCTTCGACCCCGAATCCTGGACGTCGCTGCGGCTTCGCACCGAGGCGGCGCTGACCGAATACCACCGCGCCCAGCCGCTCCGGCCTGGCATGCCGCGCGAGGAGCTGCAGAGCCGCCTGGGCCTGCTGCCCGCGGTCTTCGCCGCGGTGCTGCCCGAGCTGGGGGCGGAGGCGGTAGTGGCGGAACGCGACGGCGTCGTCGCGCTGCCGGGCCACGCCGTGGACCTGGGCGCCAGCTCCGGGCCGGCGGCGCGCCTGCTGGAGCTGCTGGGCGCTCAGCCTTTCGCCCCGCCGTCGCTCCCGGAGGCCACGCGCGACGCCGGCGCCGGGCCCGAGGTGGTGCGCGCGCTGGAGCGGGCGGGGGACCTGGTCCGTCTGTCGCAGGAGGTCGCGTTCACGCGCGAGGCATACGAGCGGGCGGTCGAGACGGTGCGCTCGCTGGTCGGCACCGAAGGCGAGGTCACGGTGGCCCGCCTTCGCGACCAGCTGGGCGCCTCGCGGCGGCCGATGCTCGCCCTGCTGGAGCACCTGGACGGCCAGAAGATCACCCGGCGCGTGGGCGACGCCAGGGTCTTGCGCTAGCCTCCACAACCATGTTCGCCGGAATCGACCTGGGTGGAACCCAGGCGCGCGTAGCCGTGGCCCGCTCCGACGGCCGCATCACCGCCGTGCGAAAGGTTCACACCGCCGATTTGGGGAACCCCGACGCGTTCATGCGGTGGGCGGCGCAGACGCTCGAGAGCCTGCGCGGCCGCGAGCGCATCCGCTCCATCGCGATCGGCTCGCCGGGGCCGATCGACCTGAAGCGCGGGGTGCTGGTCAACCCGCCCAACCTCCGCGGCTGGCGGAACGTGCACCTCCGAGACATGCTTGCCGAGCTGACCGGCGCGCGCGTGTTCCTCGAGAACGACGCCAACCTGGCCGGCCTCGGCGAGTTCCACCAGGGCGCTGGCAGGGGCACGAGGAACCTCGTCTACATCACCTGGAGCACCGGCGTCGGCGCTGGGCTGATCGTTGACGGCAAGCTCTACGAGGGCTCGCACGGCACCGCGGGCGAGTTCGGCCACACGATCCTCGATCCCACCGGCCCGCTGTGCACCTGTGGCCAGCGAGGCTGCCTGGAGCAGCTCGCCGCCGGGCACGGCATCGCCGCGCAGGCAGGGCGGCCGGCTTTGGAGGTGTTCGCGGCGGCCGGGCGCGGCGAGCCGCAGGCCAAGATGATCGTCACCAAAGCCGCGGTCTACATGGGCCTCGGCCTGATCAACATCACCAACGTGATGGACCCGGACATGATCGTGATCGGCGGCGGCATCGTCCAGTCCTGGAGCCTCGTCGAAGGGGTTCTGCGCGAGACGCTGGCCTCCAGCCCCTTCATCAAGCCGGCGCGCCGGCCGAAGCTGCGGCGGGCACGGCTGGGCGATCGCGCGGGGCTGACGGGCGCGGTCGAGTGGGCTCGCGCGAACCGCTGACCGAGCTCCTCGGGCTCCTGCGCCAGGCGGCTGCACCGGCCGGCGCCCGCGCCTGGCTCGTCGGCGGCTGCGTTCGCGACCACCTGCTGGGCCGCGAGCACCCGGACTACGACGTGGTCGTCGAAGACGGCCTCGGCGGCACCGTGGCGGCCGAGTTCGCGCGCCTCACGGGCTCGCGACCCCCGGTGCTCTTCGAGCGCTTCGGCACCGCCCAGGTGCAATGGGGCGCCCACCTGGTCGAGTTCGCCTCGGCGCGGGCCGAGAGCTACGCCGAGGATTCGCGCAAGCCGGATGTCCGGCGGGCCAGTCTCGAGGAGGACCTGCGGCGGCGGGACTTCACCGTCAACACGCTGGTGATGGACCTCGAGGGCGAGGTGCACGACCTTCTCGGGTCCGGCCTGGCCGACCTCCAGGCACGCGTGCTGAGAACCCCGCGGCCGGCCGCCGAGACCTTTCGCGACGACCCTCTGCGCATGCTTCGCGCAGTCCGCTTCGCCGTGCAGCTGGATTTCCAGCTCGACCCCTCGCTCCTGCCCGCGATGCGGGAGACCCGCGAGCGCCTGCGCCCGCCGGTGCTGTCGGTGGAACGCACCGCGGACGAGCTGCGCAAGCTGCTTCTCTCCGCCCAGCCGGCCCGCGCCCTCGAGTTCCTCGAGGACGCCACGCTGCTCGAGATCGTCCTGCCCGAGCTGCACGCCTGCCGTGGGGTCGAGCAGCGCGGCTGGCACACGGCCGACGTGTATGGCCACACCCTGCAGGCGGTCCAGCTGGCGCCGCCTGACCTGACCATCCGCCTCGCGGCCCTGCTCCACGACGTCGGCAAGCCGTCCACGGCGACGCCTGACGGCGCCTTCCGCGGCCACGAGGTGGCCGGCGCCAAGCTGGCCGAGTCAGCGCTGACGCGGCTGCGGTTCTCCAAGGCCGTGATCGGCAGGGTCACCAAGCTGGTGCGCCTGCACCTGCGACCGGTCTTCTACGAGCCGACCTGGACCGACGGCGCCGTGCGCCGGCTGGCCCGCGCCGCCGGCGACCTGCTCTGGCCGCTCATCGACCTGGCCCGGGCGGATATCGCAGCCTCCGCCTATCCGCACCCCGAGAAGATCGAGGAGCTGGCGGCCCGGCTCAAGCAGCAGTTGGAGCAGCAGTCGCAGCGGATCCGTCCGGCCGTCTCCGGCGCCGACCTGATGGGTGAGCTGGCGCTTGAGCCGGGGCCGGCCGTGGGGCGGATCAAGGCGAAGCTCGAGGAGCTCGTGCTCGAAGGGGAGGTCGATCCGAGCCGGGACGCGGTTCTCGACTATGTACGCCGGCACCGCGACGAATTACGCTCGTTAGAGGTATGAAGACCGAGCCGGCGACTCCGAACGGCCGCCTCGCCGCCAACGCCCAGACCCGCAACCTGGCGCTGGAGCTCCTCCGCGTGACCGAGGGCGCCGCCCTGGCCGCGGCGCCGCTGACGGGCCGCGGGGACAAGATGGCGGCCGACCAGCGTGCGGTGGACGCCATGCGCTCCCGCCTGGCCACCGTCGACATGCGCGGCACCGTCGTGATCGGCGAAGGCGAGAAGGACGAGGCCCCCATGCTCTACTTCGGCGAGGAGATCGGCAACGGTCTCGAGCCGGAGGTCGACGTCGCCGTCGACCCCATCGACGGCACCGAGTTCACCGCCAACGGCCTGCCTGGCGCGATGTCCGTCGTGGCGCTGGCCGAACGAGGCTCGCTGTTCACCACCCACGTCCACTACATGGACAAGCTGGTGGTCGGCCGCAAGTCGCGCGGCGTGGTCGACATCGACATGCCGGTCGAGTGGAACCTGCGCCGGGTCGCCAAGGCCGAGAGCCTGCATCCGCGCGACCTGGTCGTGATCATCCTCGACCGCGAGCGCAACCACGAGGTGATCCAGCAGGTTCGCGACGTCGGCTCGCGGATCTCGCTCATCCTCGGCGGCGACGTCGCCGGGGCGGTCAGCGCCGTCATGGAGCAGGTCAGCGGCAAGCACGTGCTGATGGGGTCCGGCGGCGCCACCGAGGGCGTTCTCGCAGCCTGCGCGGTCAAGTGCCTGAACGGCGACATGCAGGGCCGGCTCATCTTCCGAGACGAGGCGGAGCGCGAGATCGCAAAGAAGGAAGGGCACAAGGCGGGACAGGTGCTCGGGCTGGACGATCTCTGCGCCGGCGATGACATCTTCTTCGCGGCGACCGGCATCACCAGCGGCGACCTGCTGAAGGGTGTGCGCTACGACGACTTCTATGCCTACACGCACTCGATGGTCCTGCGGCGAGCCTCAGGAACCGTGCGCTTCGTGGACTCGTACCACGAGATGCAGAAGCTGCGCGAGGGCAAACTCCTCCCCGAGCAGGCCATCTAAAGCGCTGGGCGTGGCCCCCTCCCGGCCTTCGGCCGGCTCCGCCCCGCGCGATTTGGCGCGGGGGCCCCGGCAGGAAGCGGGGGAGAGTCCGCGTTGATCCCTCTAGGAGCGGGTTAGCAGCTCCCGGAGGATCTCCTCGGTGTGGGCCAGCGTCGCGAAGTGGCCCTCGCCGGCCAGGACCTCGAGCCTCGCCCCCGGCACCCGCACCACCGCGCGCTCGGCCGCCGTGAAGGGCGCGTTCAGGTCGCCCTGGCCATGCCACCAGACGACCGAGGCGCGAATCCGCCCGGGATCGAAGTCCCAGTCACGGTCCAGGAGGATGCTCTCGTCGGTCCAGCCCTCGGCGCCCTGCCGCAGCGCTTCGGCAAGGTCCTCCGCTGTGGCGCGCTGCCAGGCGGAGTCGGCCATCCTCTCCCGGTCGTCGGCGGGAGCGTCGTCCAGGACCTTGGCCATGCCTTCGTTCAGGAGCCGCTCCCGCATCTGCTGGAGGAACTCGTGCAGCGAGTCCCAGCCCTGCTTCGCCCGCGCGTAGGCCTCCGCGTTGATCCCGACCAGGCCGGACGTCTCGGCGGCGGTCAACGGCGATGCGCCCACGATCACGCTCACCGCGCTCACCCGGTCCGGGTGCTGCGCCGCCAGCGCGAGCGCGTGCGGGCCGCCGCCGCTGCGGCCGGTGACCGCCACCCTGTCCAGCCCGTGGTGATCGAGCAGCTCGACGTAGTCGTCGGCCAGGTCGGCGATCCCGCGCCCGGGCTTGCGGGTCGAGTGTCCATAGCCGGGCCGGTCGGCCGTGAGGTAGCGGACGCCGAGCCGGCCCTGTGTCGTCGGGTCTGGATCCCGGGAGAGGCGCGAGGCCGGCGTGCCCTGGATGCGCAGCAGCACCGGTCCCTCGGTGCCGCGCATCCGCCAGGCGAGCTCGCGGCCGTCCCCCAGGCGCAGCAGGCCATCGGTGTACTCGGTCACTTCGGTTCAGGAGCTTAGCTGGGCGACGGGGATGGGATCGGCGAGGACTGGTCAGCCGGCGGTGACTCGACCGTCGTGGCCGGCGGCGAGCTCACCGGCGCAGGCGCCGGCGCCTTGCTCTTGTGCGGGCCGTGCGACTTTGGCGGCGGCCCACCGGTCAGCGGTGTCGTCGTCTGGGGCACGTTGGTCGGCGCCGTCAGGGCGGCGAGAACCAGCACCACCGCGGCGAAGACCCCGGCGACGGCAGGAATCGCGAGCAGGCGGCCCGCTCTCTGCGGCCACTCGCCGGAGCTCTGAGACGAGCGCCGGTAGGCCTCCCGCGTCGGCGTCAGCTTGATGCCCGCGGCCGCCATGCTCGCCCAGACCGCGTTCGAGTAGAGGAAGGCCTGGAACAGCAGCAGGACGGCCAGAGCTGCCGCCGGCCAGCTCGGGGCGCGCACCAGCATGGCGGCGGCGCCGGCGAGGGCGGCGACGGCCACGAGCGCCTCGGTCCGCGAGGAACGGAGGGCGCGCAGCAGCGTTCCCTCGCCTTCTTGGACCTTGGGCGTGCGCAGGAACACCGGCTTACGGGTCACCAGCCCGCCGATGCAGGCGAGCGTCACCACCCAGCTCAGCGCGAACCAGATCCGCAGCGCGTTGAACGCGTCGCGCCAACCGCAGGCAGAGGTGGCGCGGATGGCCCACACCGCCCTCAGCACGCCGGTGACCAGGAATGCCAGGGGCACCGCCAGCGCCGCGCCGGTGATCCGGCGGATCGGCAGCTGGTGGTGCATCGCGGTCGCGATCGCCGTCGCCAGCAGGAGCAGCGTGAAAGCGGCCATCAGCAGCTCGCCGAACCACTGGATACTGCCGAGCAGGTAGTGGACGCGCTGCCCGAGGGTCAGCTTTCCGCCGCCGCGCAGCATCAGGCCGCGATGCCGGCGCAGGATCTGCACGCCGCCGAGAGCCCAGCGGTAGCGCTGCTTCTTGAGGCCGTCGAAGTCCAGCGGCATCAGGCCGCGCCCGAAGGGGTGGTTCACATAGACGCCCCGGTGGCCGTTCGCCAGCATCCGCAGGCTGGCCTCGGCGTCCTCGGTGATCACGTCGGGGTCCCAGCCGCCGATCTCGCCCAGGGCCTCCAAGCGGATCAGTCCCATGGTGCCGGCGAAGATGATCGCGTTGCGGTTCGCCCGCGCCGGCATGGAGACGTCGAAGAAGTACTTGTAGCTGTGGTACAGCCCGCGCAGGTACTCGTCGTCCTTCCAGTCGCGGTAGTCCTGTGGTGACTGGACGAAGGCGACATTGGGATCGGCGAAGTGGCCGACGGTCTTGCGCAGCCAGTCAGGCTCGACCACGTAGTCGGCGTCGACGATGCCGACCACCTCGATCTCCTTGGGCAGCCGCCGCACGGCCTCGTTGAGGGCGCCCGCCTTGTAGCCCGGCCAGTTCTCGAGGTGGATGAACTGGAAGCGGGCGCCGAGCTCCTGGCAGAGCTTCTCCAGCGGCCGCCACACGTCCGCGTCGGGGGTGTTGTTGTCGACGACCTGCACCAGGAGATGCGGGTAGTCCAGCTTGGCCAGTGACTGGAGCGTCTCGGTCACGATCTCGACCGGCTCGTTGTAGGCCGGCACCTGCAGTGCCACGTGAGGCAGGTGGTCCGGGTCCGGCTTTGACGGCGCGACCGGCTGCGTCCCGAGGCGGTCCACGATCTCGAAGAGGTAGCTGACCGCCAGCGACAGCGCGACCACCTCCAAGAGGAGCAGCAGCCCCGAGCCGAGCATCCCGACCGTCCCGAGCCCGGTGGTGAAGCTCAGCAGCGCGGCGTAGGTCAGGTAGGCGAGCGTCGCCAGGGTCACTGTGGCGAAGAGCAGCGCAGCGAGCCAGCCCCAGCGCAGCTGCCAGAGCTTGACCAGCAGGATGGCGGCGCCCTCCGCTGCGAGCAGGCCCAGCACCGAGGGATCAAGCCCGACCAGCTGCAGCAGCACCCAGCCGCTGGCCGCCAGCAGCGCGGCCGCGATCGGTAAGCCGAACCAGAAGCGCGCCCTGGGCAGGCCCGGCAGCAGGTTGAGCAGCGTGCTCGCCGCCGCCAGCGCCGCGAAGTAGACGGTCGCCAGAAGAAGCACGACCCACTCGACCCTACGACGCACAGTCGCTGCGATACAATTTGAACGATCGCTCAGAACGATCGTTCAAATAGATGGTGAAGAAATCGGCGGCAACCCGCGAGGCGATCGTGGCGGCCTGCCTCGAGTCGCTGCGCGAGGACGGCTACGCGCGGACCAGCGCACGCTCGATCGCGCGGCGCGGCGGCTTCGGCCAGGCGCTGATCTACTACCACTTCGAAGACCTCGGCGCGCTCCTGCTGGCGGCGCTGGAGAACGCCAGTACGGACCGGCTCCGGCGCTACCGCGAGGAGCTGGCTGAGGTCGCGACGGTGACCGAGCTGGCCGCACGCCTGGCCGAGCTCTATCGCGAGGATGTCGCGGTCGGCCACGTCAAGGCCGTCCAGGAGGTCGTCGCCGGCGTTTCGGCTTCGCCTGAGCGCGGCCGGCGGGTGATGGACCTCCTGCAGCCCTGGCACGAGCTCGCCGAGGCGGTCATCCAGAAGTTGGTTGCCGGCACGGCCTTCGCGCCGCTGGTCCCGGCCGGCGACGCGGCCTTCGCGGCGCTCGCCCTCTACATGGGGATGGAGACGATGACCCATCTCGACGGCGACCGCGCGCCCGGTGAGCGGCTGCTGGAAGCGCTGCGCGCGGTGGCGCCGATCGCCGACACCATCCGCGAGTCGTCGCGAACATGACCGGCGTCGCCTGCATGGAGCAGGACTGGGACGACCTGGCGATGGTCCACTGGCGGGTGCCCGCCGCCGCCCTCGAGGCGCGGCTGCCGCGCGGGTTGGCCGCCGATGCCTGCGACGGCTCGGCCTGGCTGAGCGCGGTGCCGTTCCGCCTCCGAATCCGGCCGCTGCGGGTGGGGCCGGGACTCGGGCCCTTCAGCGAGGTCAACCTGCGGACCTACGTGCGAGGTCCGCGCGGCCCGGGCATCTGGTTCTTCTCGCTCGAGGCGCCCGGCCGCCCGGCGGTCTGGGGTGGCCGGCTGCTCTACGGCCTTCCCTATCGGCGGGCGGAGACGAGCCAGCTGGCCGCCGGCGCGCTGCGCGTCTACGCCAGCCGTGCCCGTCGCGGCCCGGCCGGTTTCGGCCTGGCACTCGAGGTGGCGGACGAGACGCCCGCCGACGACCTCGACCTCTTCCTCACCGAGCGCTACCTCATGTACTCGAGTTGGGCCGGTGGGCTCTGGTCGACGCGGGTGCGTCATCCGCGCTGGCGGATGAGGCGCGCCGACGTCGTTCGCTGCGAGGAGACGCTGTGCGCGGCGGCGGAACTGGACCGCGGTCGGGGCCGTCCTGAGCGGGCCCACCATTCCGAGCGGATGCACGCGGTGTTCGACTGGCCGGCAAGGCTACAAAAGCACGCTTGATTTCGGCGCGTCATCGGACAACACTTGTTTCTTAGGTCGGAACGCCGGAACCAGCCGCAGACCGCGACAGGTTGGCCTCCACAAGAGGCAACGGCCCAATAGGGCGCCGGACATAACCAGAGAGCGCGTCACTCGGAGGGCTCCCGGCAGGAGGCGGTGCCCTAAGGTGCCGCCTCATATTTTTCAGGCGCGGACAGACCTCGATCTAGCGGACTGAGCGGATCCGGCTCACGAACACCGTCCCCAGCACGAAGAAGACGATCGCGCTGCCGAACACGGCCCGGTAGCCGGAGTTCGGCGACTGGGAGTTGAAGTAGTCCAGCAGGAAGCCGCCGATGGCGGGCGCCACGGTCTGGGGCAGCGTCTGGGCGACATGGAACAGCCCCATGTCCTTGGCCGACCGGCTGCGATCGGGCAGCGTGTCGCAGGCGAGCGCCCAGTCGACGGCGTAGTAGAGGCCATAGCCGATCCCGTACAACCCGCCGGCGACGATCACGAGCGGGATCGAGGTGGGGTAGAGAACGATGAAGACCAGCGCGACCAGGCTCTGCGCCGCCCCGCTCAGGTACACGAAGAGCTTGCGGCCGAGCCGGTCGGAGATCGCCCCACCGGTGACTCCGAAGGGGATGGCGGCGACGAACACGATCCCGAGCCAGTTCGATGTGAACTGGTCCGAGTTGGGCGCCCTGACCACGTCGTGGAAGAAGGGCGACAGGAAGTAGGCGACGATCGTGATGGCGGCGGTGACCATCATCCGGGTGAAGATCACCCAGCCGAAGTCGCCGCTCCAGAGCGGCGCGAGGAATTTCTTCGCGGCCTCGACCAGAGGCGCCGGTTGCCGCTCGGGACGGGGGCCCATGCCCTCGCCTCGGGATGCGATCAGCGCCGGGATCATGGCCAGCACCGTGATCACCCCGATCGCGGCGTAGGCCCAGGTGAGGTGATTGAGCCCGGCAAGCACCGAGGTGACCAGCACCCCGGCCAGTCCGCCGGCCTGGTTCATGCCAGCGAGAAAGCCACTCGCGCGACCGAACTCCGGTCCGGGCACCACGTCCGGGATCACGCCGGCATAGGCGGCTCCTGACGCGTTGGCGAAGAACTGGATCCAGAGGTAGCCGACAAACAGCTGACCGTAGCTGTGGGCCGTCATCATCAGGCCGAGCCCGACCAGGTTCACGAGCGTGGCCGCGAAGATGACCGGCCGGCGCCGGCCCCAGGGGGTGCGGATGTGGTCGGAGAGCTGGCCGACCGCGGGTGGGACGAGCACCGCGAAGACCGCGCCCGCCCCCACCATCGTGCCGAGCGCCTCTCCGAAGTGCGCGTGCGGCACGTCCGGCAGGCTGCGCAACTGGGACTGGATGAGGACGAAACCGATCGGCAGCCAGTGGAAGTTGAAGCCGAACCAAAGGCTCGCCAGCGAGAGATGCCGCCCGACGCTGAACCTGGTACCGGCCGGCGCTCCCGGGTTCACGATCGTCGCGCTTGACACGGCGGCGCGAGTCTAGTCCCCAAAATGGGGAAGTGGAGACCATTCCTGAGGGCCTGACCGTGCTCGACCTGGACGGCGTCGAGCGCGACATTCGCTCACTGCCTGCCGAGAAGCCGCTGCTCGTCGCCTTCCTGCGCCACTTCGGTTGAGCACACTGCAAGGAAAGCGCCGCGCAGTTGCGTGGCAGGCGGGATGACATCGTCGCGGCGGGCGCGGAGCTCGTCATCGTCGGCAACGGCAGCGTCGCCCACGCGCGCCAGTTCCGCGAGCGGCACGTCCCCGAATGCGCCGTCTACACCGACCCCGAGCTGAAGGTCTACGGCGCGCTCGGATTCCGGCGCTCGGTCGGAGCCACCCTCGGGCCGCGGAGCGCGCTCGGCTTCGCGCGGGCATCGCTCAAGGGCCACCGGCAGACCTCCATCGAGGGCGACCCCTGGCAGCAGGGCGGTCTGATCGTGCTCTCCCCCGGCGGCGCGCTGCAGCACATCCAGCGTTTCCGCGACGCCGGCGGGCGGCCGGACGTGGACGCCGCGCTGGCGGTGCTGAAGGCGCAACCGGCAAGGCGTTCAGCGCGTCAAAAGCGCCAGCTCGGCTGACTCTATCCCTCCCCTCCGGGGAGGGTCGGGAGGGGTTGCGGATAAACCTGCTGCGATACCGCAGCACAAATCTGATTGACAGCGCGTCAATTGGCGCGCAAACTCCTGCGCAAGCGTCTCGAGTATCAGCACGCATCAAAATCCACCGGGGCGCCTGGAGGTGCGGCATATGAGCCGCATGTACCGTCTGGCGGGGACCGCCCTGGTCCTCGGCTCCCTCGCTTGGCTCGTGAACCTCGTCTATGGCGACACGGTCTTCGAGGGTTTCCGTCCCGGTCACGCGGGTGACTCCACGTGGGGTCTCGTGAACTTGCTCGGGCTCGTCGGAGCCCTGCTTGCGATGGTCGGCATCTGGGCCGTCTACGGGCGGCAGTCATCCCGAATGGACGGCATGGGCACGTGGGGCTTCGGCCTCAGCGCCATGGCCGGGATGATCTTCGGTGTCGGCTTCGGCGTCGTCTCCACGGTGGCGATCCCACTTATGAGCGCGGCCGACCGCAGCGCGTGGGACTTCTTCGCGTCCACCCAGCCGCCGGCAGCGCTCGGCGAGCTCTTCCTCTTCGCGACGGTGCTCTATGTCGCCGGGACGCTGATGTGGGGCTGGGCCACCACCAAGGCGGCGGTCTGGCCGGCCTGGACCGGCTGGGCTCTGATGGCGTCTGGCGCGATCGACCTGCTGCTCACGATCGGGCGGCTGGGAGGCATCAAGTGGATGCCCCTCGTGGCCGACGTGCCCTATCTGATGTTCATGGTCCTCGGTGTCTACTGGGGCTGGCGACTGGCCGAGCCGATGCGGACGATGCAGCCCGCGGCGGCCGCCGGAGCGCGAGCCTAGAAACTCGTTCCTGAGGCCCCGGCGCAGCCTGTAAAGGGCGGCCGGGGCCCCCCTTAGTTGGGGTAGGCTTGTGACCGCCCCATGAACCAGTGGTTCTCACGTGCCCGCAGCCTCATCTTCGAGGTGCCTCGCTATGGCAAGCTGGCCTACTGCCTGCTCCGGGACGAGCGAGTGCCGAAGGCGCCCAAGGCGGCGCTGCTGGGCTCCCTGGGCCTGATCGTGAGCCCGGTCGACCTGCCGGCCTGGATCCCGATCGTCGGGGAGTTCGACATGCTGGCCCTCGGGGTGCTGGCCGTTCGGGTCTTCGTCGAGTCCTGCCCGGAGGAGCTGGTGCGGGAGCACGAGGAGGCGCTGGCCATCGGGACGAGTGTTTTCGACCGCGATCTGCGCGGTCTGCTGGGGTTGGCGCGCGAGCGCGCGGGCGAGGCCGTGGTCCGGCTCCGCGATCGGGCGCGTGAGGAGATTGCGTAAGTGAAGGTGATGCTGGTCAAGGACGTCGACGCCCTCGGCAGGGCAGGCGACGTCAAGGAGGTGGCCGACGGCTACGGCCGCAACTTCCTGCTCCCGCGAAAGCTCGCGGTGGTCGCCCATCGCGGCATCGAGGCGGAGGCGAAGCGCCTTCGCGACGCGGCTTCGAAGCGGGAGGCCAAGGACCGCGAGGAGGCGCAGACGCTGGCCGACGAGGTCGGCAACAAGACCGTCGTGCTCCGTCTCAAGGTGGGCGAGGGGGACAAGGTCTTCGGCTCGATCACGAACGCGGACATCGCGACCGGCCTGCAGCAGCAGCACCGCGTCGAGGTGGACCGCCACAAGATCGAGCTGAAGGAACCGATCAAGTCGTTGGGCGAGCACCAGGTGACGCTCCGCCTGCACCGCGACGTGCAGGTGCCGATCAACCTCATCGTGACCCAGGACCGCTGATGTGATGGCGGCGTAGCCCGCTCTATGGCCACAGCCCCTCCCCGCGAGAGCAGAGCCGAAGGCAGGGTTCCGCCGCACGATCTCGACGCCGAGCAGTCGGTGCTCGGCGCGATCCTCCAGGACCCTGAGGCGATCGCCCGGATCCTCGACTTCCTCGATCCCGAGGACTTCTACCGCGAGAACCACGCGCAGGTCTACCGCGCCTGCATCCGCCTCTTCCAGGACGGCGAGCCGATCGACAACGTCACCGTCACCGACGCCCTCGACAAGGCGGGCGTGCTGGAGCGCGTCGGCGGCCGCGCCGGCCTGCTGCTGCTGCAGGAGACGGTGCCGACCGCGGCGAACATCGACTACTACGCCCGCATCGTCAAGGAGCGGTCCTACAAGCGCCGGCTGATCCACGCCGGCGGCACCGTCGCCCAGCTCGGCTACGACCCCGCGGTGGAGGCGGAGGACGCGCTCTCGCAGGCGCAGGCGGCGGTCTACAACATCGCCGAGGACCGGATCAAGCAGGACTTCGAGCGCCTCTACGACCTGCTGCGGCCGGCGATGGACCGCATCGACGCGCAGATGGCGAGCGGGAAGGGCGTCGTCGGCATCCCCAGCGGCTTCACCGACGTGGACCGGCTGACCAGCGGCTTCAAACCCGGCGAGCTGGTGATAGTGGCCGGCCGCCCGGGAATCGGGAAGGCGCTCGCGCTGGACACTCCCATCCCGACGCCCGACGGCTGGAAGACGATGGGTTCGCTGAGGGTCGGGGACCAGGTCTTCGACGACCAGGGCAATCCGTGCACGGTCACCCGAGCGACGGACGTCATGTACGGGCGCAGGTGCTATGAGGTCGTCTTCTCAGACGGCGAGGTGATCGTTGCGGACGCCGAACACCTCTGGGCCACGAGTGATCGAGTGAGCGCGCTGTTCGCGGTTCGAACCACCGATCAGCTGCGATCAGGCATGAGCGAGGCCGGCGGCGCGGCACGGTATGCGATCGAGCGGTGCTCAAACCTCGCGCCCGTCGAAGTCTCGGCACCTCAACTCGTGACTGTGGCCGCTGGCAGACCGGGAGTGAATGCAGACCCGGCCGGTCCCCATGTGATTGAGGAGATCCGACCGGTCGCATCGGTCCCAGTGCGCTGCATCCAGGTTGACTCGCCGAGTCACCTTTACCTGGCCGGGCACGGCTGCATACCAACTCACAACACTTCCTGGTGTTTGAACGTGATCCTCGAGATCGCGACCGAGCACAAGGTGCCGGTGGCGATGTTCAGCCTCGAGATGTCGAAGGACCAGCTGGTCGAGCGGCTCCTCTGCGAGCACGCGCGCATCGACGCCCAGCGCATGCACCGCGGGCAGCTGAGCGATGCCGAGTACGACCGCCTCGCGCAGTCGCTGGGGCCGCTCAGCGAGGCGCCGATCTTCATCGATGACGCACCGACGCTGGACGAGCTGACGGTGCTGCTGAAGTCGCGTCAGATCCACCTCCGCGAGAAGGTGGGGATGATCATCATCGACTACCTCCAGCTGATGCACGGGCGCTCCCGCGGCGATGACGCCAACCGCGTCCAGGAGGTGTCTGCGATCTCCCGGTCGCTGAAGATGGTCGCCCGCGAGCTCGGGGTGCCGGTGATCGCCATCTCGCAGCTCTCACGTGCCGTCGAGCAGCGCACGGACAAGCGCCCGATGCTCTCGGACCTGAGAGAGTCCGGAAGCATCGAGCAGGACTCGGACCAGGTGATCTTCCTTTACCGCGACGACTACTACAAAGACGACGTCCGGCCCGGCATCGCCGAGGTGATCCTGGCCAAGAACCGCAACGGCCCGACAGGTAAGGCGGAGCTCAAGTTCGTCAAAGAGCAGACGCGCTTCTACAACCTCGAGGCGCGGCGGCCGGAACCGGCCCAGTAGCGGGGCGCGGGATGGTCATCGTCGTCGTCGGCGGCCAGTGGGGGGACGAGGGCAAGGGCAAGCTCATCGACCTCCTGGCGGCGCGCGCCGATATGGCGATCCGCTCGCAGGGCGGCAACAACGCCGGCCACACGGTCGTCACCGAGGACGGCGAGTTCAAGTTCCAGCTGATCCCGTCCGGGATCCTGCACAAGGACTGCGTCTGCGTGATCGGCAACGGCGTGGTCGTCGACCCGCGCGTGCTGATCAAGGAGATCCAGCAGCTCCGCGATCGCGGCATCGATCCCCGCAACCTGGTGGTCAGCGACCGCGCGCACATGGTCATGAGCTACCACCCGGTCTTCGACCAGCTCGAGGAGCAGGCCCGCGGCGACGACCGGCTGGGAACCACCTGGCGCGGCATCGGGCCGGCCTACAGCGACAAGGTGCGGCGCATCGGGTTCCGCACCGGCGACCTCCAGAAGGAGGCGTTCATGCGGAAGAAGGTCGAGTTCGTGGTCGGCCAGATCAAGAACCCGATCCTCACCGACCTCTACGACGAGCAGCCGATCGACTGCGACGGCCTCCTGGAGGAGTACCTCGGCTATGCGCGCGAGCTGGATCCCTTCATCAAGGACACGTTCCCGCTCATCACAGACGCGCTGGACGACGGCCGCAACGTGCTGCTGGAAGGCGCCCAGGCGACCATGCTCGACCTCGACTTCGGCACGTATCCGTACGTCACGAGCTCGAACACGACCGCGGGCGGCGCCTGTGCCGGGTCGGGGGTGCCGCCGACCAAGGTCGATGTCGCCATGGCCGTCCTGAAGGCGTACACGACGCGGGTCGGCTACGGCCCCTTCCCGACCGAGCTGCTGGACCACGTCGGCGACGCCATCCGCGAGAAGGGCCACGAATTCGGCACCGTGACGGGCCGGCCCCGCCGCGTCGGCTGGTTCGACGCCTGCGTCGCGCGCTACTCGGTCAAGGTCAACGGCGCGACCTCGCTCGCCCTGATGAAGCTGGACGTCCTGGACGAGGTGGAGCAGTTGCGGGTCTGCACCGGCTACAACTTCCGCGGCACGGAGCTGCGGCACCCGATGGCCAACATCTCCCACCTCAAGCATTGCGAGCCCGTGTACACGGAGGTGCCGGGTTGGGAGGAGGAGATCGGCTCCGCTCGCCGCTGGGAGGACCTGCCCGGGAACTGCCGCGCCTATGTCGAGCTGCTCGAGGAGCAGTGCGGCGCCTCGATCGACCTTATCGGCGTAGGACCGCGGCGCGACCAATTCGTGGTACGGCGAGAGCAGGCCTACTTCGCCTGAGCCTTGACAGCGCGCGCCTCGGCGCGCCCGAGCGCAGGAAGCGGACGAGTCCCACCACGGCCGCGGTACCGATCTGAGCCGCCGCCAGCGCCACCACGGCCGTTTCGATCCCGGCGCCACGCGTGCGCAGCCAGACACCCGTGAAGGCGGCGGCGGCGCCGATGACACCGCCCACCAGCGGCGGGCCGGCGAGCACCTTGCGGTCGGCAAAGCCGAAGACGGCGGCGAACAGCAGCGGGCCGCTCAGCAGCTGGTAGGCCGGGTTCCAGCCCTGGCTCAAGGTCGCGGCGAGGCCGCCGGCTGCGATGCCGGCGAGCGCCGCCAAATCCAGCCGTTGCGCGTACCAGAGCCAGAGGGCGCCGATGCTCACGGCGAGCAGCGAAGTCGCGAACAGCGGGCCGGCCACGTTCCCGACGTACAGGGTCACCGGGTCCAGCGGGGCGGCGGCGCCGCCGAAGAAGTCGTGCCAGAGCCGGATGGGCTCCGGGAAGGGCCGCGAGCTGCGCCCCGGGGCCAGGTAGGCGCCGAGCGCGCCGTGGCCGGACAGATAGACCACCGCGTAGGCCAGCAGCCCGGAGCTCAACGGCAGAGCGGGCTTCGGGAGGGTGCCGCGCACGACCTCGAAGAGGCCCGCCGCCGCCGCGACCACCGCCGCCCACCAGGGCGCCGCGGCCGGACCGATCAGAGCGACGGCGAGGACGGCGGTGACGACCGGGCTGAGAGGCGGGGGACGCCTGAGCAGGCGGCCCAGGCCGTCGAAGACGCCACCCACGGCGAGCGCGATGCCGAGGTCGATCGCGGCCGGCTCTCCGAAGATGGCGAGCCCGGCGGCCACAGGCGGGATCAAAGCCAGCCCGTAGAGCGCCGTCAGCGGCAGCGTCTCCGGCCGGAACGCGAGGCGGCCCATCTCGGTGCGTGATTCTAGGAGCCCGGTCGCGGGTTCTCGACCGGACTCCGAGGTAGAGGGGACGGAATTGCCGCCCTTTCAGCGATAATCCCGTCCCAGGTGTCGCTGCCTCGTCCACGTCTTCTTGCGACAGCTCTTCCGTTGCTAGCCGCGCTGCTGGCGCTGCCTGGAGCGCTGGTTTCAGCCGCCCCCGCCGACACCTGGACGCTCGTCGCAGCCGCGCCCGCGGGGGTGGGGACCGATCCGCTCTTCGCCCTCACCACCAACCCGGAGAACCCGGCTCTCGTCCTCTACGCGACGTCCTCCGGCGAGATCTATCGCAGCAACGACGGCGGTTCCAACTGGTCGCGCGTCGCTTCCGGAGTCGGGAAGGGCGTATTCGCGCTGGCCTTTGACCCCATCGAGCCCACGCACGTGCTCGCCGGCACGCGAGCGGGCGGCATCTGGCGCAGTGAGGACTCGGGAGCGACCTGGCGCGCGCTCGACCACGGCACCGAGAACGTCCGTGGTTTCGCCTTCTCGGTCGGGCTCTCGGTCGCCGCAACCGACCGCGGCGTGATGGTGACCCACGACGGCGACACCTGGCAGCCGGCCGGCCCCGAGCAGGCCTCGATCGCGGCGGTCGCCGTCGCCAACGGCCTGGTCACCGCCGGCGCGGAGGTCGACCCCGCCGTGAAGGGGCTGCCGCTCTTCCAATCGGCGGACTCCGGGGCGAGCTGGAAGCAGCTCTCGAGCCTTTCCGGCGCCGGCAGCGCGGTATCCGCGCTCGGCCTCGCGGGCACGAAGCTCCTGGTGGGCACCAATACCGGGCTCTACGCGTCGCCTGACGGGGGCACGAGCTGGAGCACCCTCTCGAGCGGAGTCCTGCCCGCCACCGACTTCACCAGCGTCGCGACCGGCGACAAGAGCCTGTATGTCGCCAGCGACGGCGGCGCCTCCGCCAACGGGGGCGTCTGGGCCAGCGGCGACGGCGCCCAGAGCTTCAGGTCGCTGAATGCGCCGGTGCCCTCGGTCACCGCGGTCGCGCTGTCGCAGTCGACCCTCTACGTGGCGACGTTCCGGCCGGTGGACCACCGCACGTTCATCTGGTCCTACGTCGACGACGGCGGCCCCCCGCAGCAGCCGGCTGCCGGAACGGTGCCGTCACCGCACCCGGTCAGCGTCGCGCCGGCCGCAACCTCAGGGAAGGCTGCGAACGGTGGGCAGTGGTACCTGGCCCTGCTGCGGGGCCCCGAGCTGCCGTACCTGGCACTGGGTGCTCTCGCGGTGCTGGTCCTCCTGCTGGCGCTGATCGCATATATGCGCAGGGGCCGGGCCTAGCCGCTACTATCCCGCGATGCGCTGCGAGCGCTGCGGCGAGGAGAACCCCGAGCGCGCGCGCTTCTGCCTGGCCTGCGGCGCTCCGCTCGGGACCGCGCCGCCACAGCAGGAGCGAAAGCTCGTCTCGATCCTGTTCGTCGACCTGGTCGGGTCCACCGGCCGGGCCGACGGCGCCGATCCCGAAGACGTGCGCGATTCGCTCCAGGCGTACCACGAGGCGGCGCGGTCGGAGATCGAGGCCATCGGCGGCAACCTGGAGAAATTCATCGGCGACGCGGTCATGGCCGTGTTCGGCGCTCCCGTCTCGCATGGCGACGACGCCGAGCGTGCGGTGCGTGCTGGGCTCGCCGTGCTCGGCGCCGTGGCCGGCCTCGGCCTGGAGGCGCGCGCCGCGGTGAACACCGGCGAGGCGGTGGTGGCAGTGGGCTCCCAGGCGACCTCGGGCCAGGCCCTGGCGATGGGTGACGTGGTCAACACCGCCTCCCGGCTGCAGTCCGCGGCGCCCAATGGGGGACTCGTGGTCGGCGAGGAGACCTACCGCCTGACCCGGCAGACGTTCCAATTCCAGCGGCTCTCCGACGTGACGGCAAAAGGGAAGTCGCACGCCGTGGCCCTCTGGCTGGTGCTGGGTACGGCGCCGAGCCCGGCCGCGCGCGCCGAGACCCCGATGATCGGCCGTGACCGTGAGGTCGCGCTGCTCGACACGCTCTGGGCTCGCTCAGCGGGCGACCGGCGGACCCACCTGGTAACCGTCCTCGGGCCGCCCGGCATCGGCAAGTCGCGGCTGCAGCGGGAGTTCTCCCACCGGGTCCAGGCAGCCGCCGCGACAGTGCTTCGAGGACGGTGCCTTCCCTATGGCGAGCGGGCGGCATACGGCGCCTTCGCCCACCTCGTGCGCGGCGCGGCGGACGTGTACGAGAACGACTCGACCGACGTGGCCAGGGAGAAAGTGCTCGCCACCGTCACCGAGCTGCTGCCCCCGGGAGAGATCGAGGAGACCTCCCGATTCCTGTGCATCCTCGCCGGGATCGGCGGAGACGAGCCGCCGCTGCAGCGCGACTTCCTGTTCTTCGCCGCGCGCCGTCTGCTCGAGTGCATGGCCCTGAGGACGCCCCTCCTGGTGATCTTCGAGGACCTGCATTGGGCCGAGGCAGGTCTGCTCGATCTCGTCGAGTATCTCGCCGTCCACGTGCGTGACGCGCCAATCATGCTGATCGGGCTCGCCCGGCCGGAGCTGCTGGACCGGCGCGCGGGCTGGGGCAGCAGACTCACGGCCCACACGATGGTCGAGCTGGAGCCCCTGACCGAGGCCGAGTCCACCGAGCTCGCCGAGCACCTGCTCTCCAACACCGCCGGCGTGCGGACTGCCATCGCCAAGCTCTCGGAGGCGGCGGAGGGCAACCCGCTCTTCGTCGAAGAGCTCACCGCGGCGCTGCTGGACGGGCGGGAATCCGAGGAGCTACCGACTTCAGTGCGGGCTGCGATCGCGTCACGGCTCGACGCCCTGCCGCCCAGCGCGCGAGCGGTGCTGCTCGACGGCTCTGTGATGGGTCGCAGCTTCTGGCGCGGCGCCCTGATGGCGCTGGGAACGCGCGACGACCTCGACTCGTCGCTCGCTGCGTTGGAGGCGCGCGACTTCATCCGGCGCGTGCCCGCGAGCAGGGTGCGGGGCGACGTCGAGTACAGCTTCAAGCACGTGCTGATCCGTGAGGTGGCGTACGCGACCCTCCCTCGCTCCTTGCGCCGCGAGCGACACGCATCGGCAGCGCGCTACATCGAGGCAGCCGCGGGCGACACCGACGACCTGGCCAGCCTGCTCGCGCACCACTGGCGAGAGGCGGGTGAGCCCGGCCGCGCCATCGAGTACCTGCTGCGCGCCGCGCGGCAAGCCGAGCGAGGGTGGGCGCTCGAGGAGGCCGTCGCTCACTACGACGCCGCTCTCGAATTGGCCGAGAGCGAGGCAGACCGTCTGCGCATCCGGCTGGCCCGAGGAGCTGCGAGGTCGACCCTCGGTGACGAGGAGGGCGCTTACGGGGAGCTCGAGGAACTGATCCCGAAGCTCTCAGGCAGAGATCGCGTCGAAGCCCTTCTCGCCTGGGGCTGGGCAGCGCAGTGGACCGAGCGCGCGGACGCGATGGTATCCGGCTCACAGGAAGCGCTGGACCTCGCGCGCTCGCTCGGCGACCGGGAGCTGGAGGCGGTCGCCACGGCCCACCTCAGCCAGGGTTTGGGCATGCGTGGGGAAGACCTCGACCGCGCCCTGGAGCTCGGGCGCCGTGCTCTCGAGATCTGGGTTCCCGGCACGCGCGCTTGGAACCTGGCCAACCACCGACACATGTACGGGGAGCAGCTGTACTGGACCGGGCACCTCGCGGAGGTCGAGGAGCTCATGGATGAGGCACTGCGGGCGGCCGGGGACCCTCAGAGCATCAGTGCTCGCCTCCGGAGTGCCTCGCTCCGCGCGATCAACCTCAGCGCCCGCGGGCGCTACGAGGAGGGTCTCGCTCTTTTCGACCAGACGATCGCGCTGGCACGGGAGCTGGGCCGGCCGATTTACATCCACCAGAACTACTCGACGCTGCCGCTGCGTGACCTTTTCGACCATGAAGAGGCGCGGCGGCGCAGCCTCGAGTGCCTGGAGGAGGCGAAGGACGCGCCGGGCTTCGGGATGCCGCGAGCGATGGCCTCGACCGACCTCGTGTTCGCCGAGCTGCTCGCTCGCGACGCGGCCGCCGCGGAGAACGTCTGGCAGGAGCTCTGGCGGGAGCCGAAGGATCTCCCGGACGACTGGACGCGCTGGCTCGTCCGCGGCCGGCTGGCCTGGGCCCGGGCCGCCATGGAGCTGCTGGCGGACCACCCGGCGGAGGCTGTCGACTGGGCGCACCAGGCGATCGAGCTGGCCAGGCCGGTGCACCGCGTCAAATACGAGGCAGTGTCGAGGACCGCCCTCGGGCAGGCGCTCCAGCGGCTTGGCAAACCACAGGAGGCGGCAGCAGAGCTGCGTCAGGCCACCGCGCTGGCGGACCGCCTCGGCCCGGCGCAGCAGTGGCCGGCCTGGGCTGCGCTGGGTGAAGCTCTTTACGCGGCGGGCGACGACGCCGGCGCGGAGTCAGCTTTCACGACCGCCGGGCGAATCCTCAACCAGGTAGCCGGCGGGTTGTCAGCGGAGCGGTCGGCTCGATTCCTGGCGGCACCGCAGGTGAGCGAAGTCCTGAAGCACGCGCCGGCGCCGTCGTAACGCCGGCCGGCTTCTGGGGCGTCCCGGCCGACGGGGCGGCCGAGCCCAGCGGGCCGCCGAAGCGGCGCAGCGTGACCGCGGTCACGAGCGGCTTGTCGAAGCTGTGGCCGTACGTCTCGCCGGTCTGGTAGCTGCCCTGGTCGCCGGGCAGGATCACCTGCCGCTGCTCGGTGTCGATCTCGTCGATCGGCACGGTCATCTGGGCGTTGTCGCTGTCGACGATGAACTCGACGTGGAGGCCATGCGTGCCGACGTCGCCCTGGAAGTAGCGGATGTCGCCCTGCGGCGAGAAGCTCGGGTTGGGGAGACCGTCGCCCTCGGTCCAGCACTTGCGGTCGTAGAGCTGGATACCGGCCGGCGGGTTGAGATTGCTCACGGGCACCCCGGTGACCGGGTCGTACCACCACTTGGTGGGCTCGTCCTTGCTCCGGAGGTGCAGCTTCGGACCCGGGTTGCTGCCGGTGCCGTCGTCGAAGCAGGAGTCGTCTCGGTAGTAGGGCATGGTCGCGATGGCCGCCAGCGGCGTCCCCACGGGTGTGACCTGCTGGACGTTCCAGCGCTCCACGAGCGTGCCAGACGGACCGCTCGAGAGCTCCCACTGGAGGGTGCCGGGCGGGCCGGAGAAGGCCAGGTCCGGCGCGTCGAAGTCGCCGTGGGTGCAGTTGCTGCACGAGCTGTCATTCGGATTGCCGAGGGGGTGGGTCGTGCCCTGGTTGCCGTTCTTGCCGCACACCGCCCCTCCGAAGGTGTCGTCACTGCGCTCGGAGATCCCGTCGGGGCCGAGATGGGCGTGGAAGTTGCCGAAGGCCTCGTCGTTGCAGCCGTCGACGGCCACGCCGTCCGGGGTGTAGGGGTTGAAGTAGCGCGTGATCCGGCCGGCGGCCATGTCGCGCTGGACGTAGATGCCGTCCAGGGGCGGGATCACGTGCACCCGGAGGTCGTCCTGGTAGCGGACCTCGTACGGGTAGAAAACCTCGGTCCTCACGTTGTTGGTCGATGAGTCGGCGCCCCAGGTGGCGCGGATCACGCGAACGGGGCCCACCTTCTCGCCCAGCAGCTGCGAGGAGCCGCCCCAGTTGGTCGCCTCCTCCTCGTAGCCACAGCACGGCGTGTCGCCGCCCGGGCTCTGCTGGAACGCGCGCGCCTTCCAGCGGTCGACGAGGTTCGGGCCGTAGTCGGCCCGGGTCAGGCCGTGGTCGTCGGGAGAGACCTGGAGGTCGTCCATCACCCAGCGGCCGTCGTAGCGGAAGCGGTAGCGCGGGGTGGTGACCGTCGCGTAGTCAAGCGGTCGCCGCTGCACGAACGTGCTCGGGTCGAGCACGATGGCGCCGGCAGCGTTGAGCTTGAAGCCCTTGCCGATTACGGGCTGGCCGGTTGCCGGGTCGCAGACCGGGCCGAGGCCCGCGCGGCCGTAGTTCCCGAACGAGCTCTGGCTGTAGGCGAAGAGGTCGGCGTTGGTGTCGCGCTGGTAGTGGACGTAGGGGGAGTTGGCGGCGGTGTAGGCCGGGTTGACCTCGTAGCCGCCCTTTGCCTTCTTGCCCGAGAGCATCAGGTAGACGAAGCTGGACCCGCCGGTCAGGGGGTCGGTGACCTGCACCTCGCGGACGTCCGTGATGCCCTTCGGCATGCCGGCGCCGGACGGAGCCTGCGGGCCGCTGTCGCGCTCCATGAACACCAGCTCGTCGGTGTCGATCAGGTAGGGGTTGGGGTCCGGCGTGGTGCCGGTGCCGTTGGCGGCCTTGGCCCAGCAGACGATGCCTGGGTTGGCCGCGTTGAAGGGCGCGTTGGTGGTGTAGCGGAAGCCTTCGCGGTCGAACGTGTAGGTCAGCTCCTGGTCGACGCCCGAGTAGAAGGCGAAGCCGGAGGCGTTGTTCGAGATGTAGTGGATCCACTTGGTGTCGACCTGGAACGGGATCTGCTCGAACTTGCCGCTGTGCGGGTTCCAGCGGTAGCCGCGGATCGCGTTGGGGTCGACGCCGGTCCGGCCCGGCACCGTGCGGAAGGGCACCCAGCTGGACTGGTAGCAGTTGTGGTCGCCGTGCGAGCCGTCCACGTTGCCGTTCACGTCCGGGGAGGGCGACGCCTGGTAGCAGTCGCTGCGGAGCTGCTGAGGCTCCTGGCCCTGGATGTCGGCGACGTCGTAGTCGGTGGG
>Ga0070714_100000606_pt1 | contig 25642 bp, 18 predicted proteins | sample LARL83metaG_FD_65450 | JGI IMG/M metagenome (GOLD analysis project Ga0070714, IMG submission 65450) | Corn, switchgrass and miscanthus rhizosphere microbial communities from Kellogg Biological Station, Michigan, USA - LAR L8-3 metaG | ecosystem: Host-associated > Plants > Roots > Rhizosphere ... | reverse complement strand
CCGGACGGGGGGTACGGCTCGCGTCATGAATGGCTCAGGAAGTGGCCTCTGATGCACCAATCTTGCACTGACGAGGGCAGCGTTCCGTCCTGGATGGATCCCCGAAGCTGAGCCTTCGGGAGTTTTCTTATCGTGCCCGACGCCCGCTTCAGACTAGCAGTGCCCTCGGGAACCGCTGTATCCCAATTGACATAACGGTGTAGATTTTGAGCGGACATTTCCGGACTCGAGCGGACGGGCGGCAGGAATCCCTCGATCGGAACCTTCAGCCTCGCAGGCGTAGTCCCTGTGGGTCGTAGAGCGGCTGCAGGTGAGCGGTGGCGGGTCGCAGGTCACCGAGAATGTCGATTTCGAAGTGCGTTCCGTCCTGCGCGAGGGCGGAAGGCACGTAGCCCGCGGCGAGGCTCTTGCCGATGCAATGACCGTAGGCACCGGAGGTCACGTAGCCGACCGCCGTGCCGTCCCTAATGATCGATTCGAAGCCGACGACTTCGGTGTCCGCATCGGCGATTTCCATGACCACGAAGCGCCGCCGTGTACCGCTCGCCCGCTCGGCGAGCGCGCTCGTACGTCCGGTGAAATCGGGCTTGCTGAAATCGATAAAACGGTCGAGCCCGGTCTCTCCTGGCGTGTAGTCCGGGCGGAAGTCCTTGTTGAAGGATCCGTAGCCCTTCTCCAGGCGCAGCGAGGAAAGCGCACGCGCGCCGAAATGCGTGAGGCCAAGATCCTCGCCCGCCTCACGCAGCTCATCGTAGAGGGTGACGAGGTAGTCGGGCGTCGTCCAGATCTCGAAGCCGAGCTCGCCCGTGAAGCCCGCGCGCACGAGGATCGCCGGCGCGAAGCCGACCGCCGTCTCGCTGAGCTGAAACAGTTTGAAAGCCGATGGGGCGAGATCGATGCGAGTGAGCCGTTGCACCAGGGTGCGCGCACGGGGTCCGGCGATTGAAATTCCGGCGAGGGTCGAGGCGGCGGAGCGCACGAATACATCAGCCGGCGGATCGGCCTGCCAGAACCAGCGTAGGTGGAACTCCTCCGCAAAGCCGGAGCCGATGATGAGGAAGCGGTCCTCAGCGAGGCAGGCTATCGAGAGATCGCCGACAATGCGTCCAGCGGGGTTGAGCATGGGAGCGAGCGACACGCGTCCTGGCCGCGGAATGCGTGAGGCAAACACGCGATCGAGCCAGGCGCGGGCGCTGCGCCCGAAGACTTCGTATTTGCCGTAGTTCGTAGTCTCGTACAGACCGACCCCGTCGCGGACCGCACGGCATTCTGCACGCACCACCGGAAAGGCTTCCGAGCGGCGATAGGTAGGCGTCTCCGCGCGTGCCATTGCTGGAGGGGCGAACCACAATGCATGCTCGAGGCCGAAATTCGCACCCATGACCGCGCCGGCGGCGATCAGCCGGTCGTAGAGGGGCGAGCGACGCACCGGACGCGCGGCGGGCAGCTCCTCGTTTGGGTACGCGAGCCTGAAGCGGCGCGCGTAATTCTCCGGCACTTTCGCAGCCGTGTACTTCGGGGTGGCGAAGGCGCCGAAGCGAGCCACATCCATGGAGAGAATGTCCTGTCCTGGGTCCTTCTCGGCCATCCAGCGCGAGAGCACGAGCCCTATGCCGCCCCCCTGGCTGAAGCCCGCCATGACCGCGCACGCCACCCAGTAGTTGCGCACGCCGCGCACCGGTCCGACGAGCGGATTGCCATCTGGGGCGAAAGTGAACGGACCGTTCACCGCCTTGCGGATGCCGACGCGGCCGAGTGCCGGGAAATGCCGGAACCCGATCTCGAAGTAGGGCGCCAGCCGCTCGAAGTCCTCCGGCAGCAGCTGCATGGTGAAATCATCCGGCGTCCGCAATGGCGACCACACCACGCCATGGGGCTCGTATGTGCCGATGAGCGCACCGCGGCGCTCCTGGCGCATATAGATCTCTCCGGAGTAATCGGTCGTGTTGACGATCTCACGGTCGCGGCCAGCGAGCTCGGGCAGGTCTTCGGTGAGCAGGTAGTGGTGCTCCATGGCGAGCACGGGCAGCTCGATGCCTGCCATGTGGCCTACCTCGCGCGCCCACAGGCCGGCGCAGTTCACCACGTGCTCGGCGCGTACCACGCCTTTATCGGTAACGACGTCCCAGCCCTCAGGCCGCGGTGTGAGCGACCGCACGCGGGTGAAGCGCTCGACACTGGCACCCAGTTGCTGCGCGGCTTTCACGTAGGCATGCGTGGTTCCGGAAGGATCGCAATGACCGCCATCGGCGCGCCACAGTGCCCCGATGAAGTGGCTCGTGTCGATCAGCGGATTGAGATCCCGGGCGTCCTCGAGCGAGACCATCTCGGTCTCCATGCCGAGGTAGCGCGCTCGGGAGCAGATGAGCTTCAGGCTGTCGAGCTCGCCTGCGGTGGCGGCGAGCATCAGCCCACCGTTTGGGTGCAGGCCGCACGATTGACCCGACAGCGCCTCGATCTCGCGGTACAGATCGATGGTGTACTTCTGCAGGCGCGAGATGTTCGCTTCGCCGTTGAAGGTGTGCATGCCGCCCGCGGCATGCCAGGTGGAGCCGGAAGTGAGCTCGCTCTTCTCGAGCAGCAGCACATCACTCCAGCCGATCTTGGCCAGGTGATACAGCACGCTGGCACCGACCACACCGCCGCCGATGATCACCGCTCGCGCCGAATCCTTCATTGGGTGCTCTCTCCGCAGAGGGATGCAAGAGTAACAGCGGCGGCCGATACGAATCCGAAGGGAGCCGCTGTCGTGGCGAGCCATTCGCTGAAGTGGCGCGCGGTGCTGGATGGCGTGAGCAGCAGCCACCCGCCAGGGAGCGCCGCGAGCACCACGTGTACTTGCGCCATCGAGGTCGCGGCGGTGCTGCCGGGCACGAACGCCGAGGGGTGCAGATCGAGCCGACAGGCGCGTGCCAGAACATCTGGCACCGCGGGGCCTGCGAGGTGCAGCGCGCTCAGCGCCGAGGAAAGCTCGATCGCCGCCGCACATGCCGCGCACGCACTGCGCCAGCTCGAGAGCGCCACGCCCGGCAGCGCCGGTGCGCTCAGGAGCAGCCAGCGCTCCGGGCGTACCCCGAGCACGAGCGTCGTGCGGGCGGCAGCGATCCAGCCGAGTGCCGGCAAGGGCAGGCCGCGCCGCGCCGCCAGTGCCTTGAGGACCTGGGTGCGCTCGCGTCGCGCCGCGAGCTCGATGAGATCTGCCGCGACCGGTGAACAGGTGATGCCACCTGGGGCGCCGGATGCCGGGCGGCTCTCAGGACCGGGCACGCACGTTCTCCGGATCGAGCATGTGCGAGTTGAGGATCTGCAGCTCCACCGTCTCATGGTGTATGGGCGAGCGGGCGAGCAGCCGTTGGCCCAGGCGCTGGCGACCGCCGGCGAGGAGCGCGAGCCCCACCCAGCCTTCGAACTCGACCGAGGGAGTGGCGGAAGTCAGGTAGCCGAGACTCACATCGGGGGCCTCACGCGCGACGAGCTGACTGCCGTTGCGCAAACGCTCGCTGCGATCGGTGGGACGGACACCGACCAGTTGCAGCCGCTCTGCCGCAGTGAGGCCCGCACGTTGCGCTAGCGTGCGGCCGAGGAAATCCCCCTGTTTCTTCAGCAGACGCTGGAGACCGAGATCATCCGCCGTCGTGTTGCCGTTGAGTTCGGCGCCGGTCACGTGGCCCTTCTCGATGCGCAAGGTGTTGAGCGCATCGAGACCGTAGGGCCGGAGGTCGAAGCGCGTGCCTGCCTCGAGGAGCGCGGACCACACGCTGAGCGCTTGTGCGGCTGGCACGGCGATCTCGTAGGCGAGCTCGCCGGAGAATGAAATGCGGAACAAGCGGGCAGGAACCGCGGCGATCACGCTCTCGGCGGCTGCCATGAACGGGAAGGCTTCGTTCGAGAGCTCGAGCCCGTGGACGAGCGGGCCCAGCACCTCGCGCGAGCGCGGACCGGCCACGGCGAACTGCGCCCATTGATCGGTGACATCGGTGAGGAGCACATCGAGCGCGGCGCAGGTGCTCTGCAGGTGAAACTCCAGGTGCTCGAGCACTGCCGCACTGTTGGCGGTCGTGGTGGTGATCAGGAAGTGCTCGGGCGCAAGACGTGAGGTCGTGCCGTCATCGAGCAGCATGCCATCCTCGCGCAGCATGATGCCGTAGCGCGCCCGTCCGACCGCGAGCGTGGAGAAGGTGTTGGCATAGATGAAATCGAGAAAGCGCGCGGCATCCGGGCCCTGCACGTCGATTTTGCCGAGCGTACTGACATCGGTGAGCCCTGCGCACTTGCGCACCGCGCGCGCCTCATCGAGCACCGGCGGCCAGCCCGGCTCGCGCGCATAGACGAGCGGCCGCAGCCACAACCCCGTGGTGACGAATGTGGCCCCGGCGGACTCGTGCCATTCGTGCAGCGGCAGGCGGCGCCGCGGGCGATAGTGATCTCGCACCTCCGGACCCGCAAGCGCCGCAAATGGCACGGGCTGCGCAAAGGGTCGCGCTCGCAGCAGCCCCACCTCGGGCAGCGGCACGCCGCGTGCCGCCGCGAGCACCGCGCACCCCACGAGCCCACCGATGCGGCCCTGATCGGTGGCCATGCCGAAGGTGGTGTAGCGCTTCATGTGCTCGAGATGCTCGTAGCCTTCCTGCGCGGCGAGCCGTACGTCATCGGTGGTCACATCGTTCTGCAGATCGATGAACGCTTTGCCACGCGCCCGCACCTCCCACAGTGCGCCGAGGGGGCTCGCCTCGGCGTCCCGCGGCGGCTCGGGGCAGCTCGCAGTCTCAGACGCGTGGCCGAGCTCGGCGGCCAGGGCGAGAGCGGCCGCATCGCCATCGCGTGCAGCGGCAGCGAGCCCGAACACTCCGCGCGCGCCTCCCGCGATGCGTCCGGCAGCCACCGCGGGATCGGGAATGAAGGCGGCAAGCGATTCGTCCCAGACGAGGGTCGCGCCGAGCTGCGTGGCGAGTGCGCTCTGCGGTGTATGTCCACCGGAGATCAGGAGCGCATCCGCCTCGAGCACGAAGCGGCGGCGTCCATCGGGCTCGCTGATGGTGACGGCTTCGACCTCGCGCCGGCCGTGCACCGCACCGACCATTGCGCCGTCGTGAACGGCAATGCCAAGGGTGCGGGCGCGCGCGGCGGCGCGCGAGTCCGGTCGTGGATCGATGACGCCCGCGCACTGCACTCCGGCCGCGGCGAGCGCGAATGCCGCCTCGTAGGCCTCGTCGTTGTTCAAAAAGAGCGCGGGTCGGTGCCCCGCGGAGACCCCGTAGCGCTTCAGGTAGCTCAGTCCTGCTCCGGCGAGCATCACACCGGGCACATCATTACCGGGGAAGGCGATCAGCCGTTCGAGCGCACCGCTCGCGAGCAGCACTCGTCGCGCGCGTATGACGCGCAGGCGCTCGCGCAGCCCGCCGAACCGCGCGCTCTCCTGCGGCGTGAGGGTCTCGAGCGCGCCGAACACGCCGTGGCCGTAAGCTCCGACTATGGTCGTGCGGGTCAGGCAGCGAAGCGCGGGCCATTGCACGAGCGCGGCGCGCACCGACTCGCGCCACGAGGACCAGCGCGCATCGAGGAGCGTTCCACCACCGGGCGCGAGGTCCTGATCCGTAAGTATCACGCGCAGGCCCGTCGCCCCGAGACGATGCGCGGCGGCAAGTCCACAGGCACCTGCGCCCACGATGAGCACGTCGGCATGCTCGTGCACGGTCTCGGCGGGATCGGCATGTACGGGTACGACCGCGGCGAGCCGGCCGAGGCCTGCCGCCCGGCGGATGATCGGCTCATAGAGCCGCTCCCATGCCCAGCCGGGCGCCATGAAGGTCTTGTAGTAGAAGCCGGCCGGCAGAAACCGCCCGAGACGATCAGCCACGGCTCGAAGGTCGAAGCGCAGCGTCGGCCAGCGGTTCTGACTTTCCGCGACCAGCCCCTGCTGCAGCGGTAGGGTCGTCGCGATCCAGTTTGGCTCGCGTCCTCTGCTACCGATGAGATCGACGAGCGCGCATGGCTCTTCGGGCCCTGCGGTAACGATGCCGCGCGGCCGGTGGTACTTGAAGCTGCGTCCGACCTGACGTACGCCATTGGCGAGCAACGCCGAGGCAAGCGTGTCTCCGGCAAGCCCGCTGAGCTCCCGTCCATCGAAGCGAAAGCGAATCGGGCAGGACGGGTCGGTGAGCGCTCCGGAGCTGATGCGCGCGGGGCCTGCCAGGGCACCCTGGGAGATTGCGCTTGCCCCGCTCGGGGAGCGTCCACTACCCAACGAGGAGTGCAATTTCCCGGGGACTCCCGCCATCAGCGCGTGCGCTCCGCGGGCAGCGCCTCTGCGGCGGCCTCGACCGAGCGGATCTCGTGGGTAAGAGTGTGGCGCACGACCTTGAGGAGCCTGCGGCAGCCAGCGACGTGCAGCCACCATTCGCTGTGCCAGTCGCACGGATTATCGCGTTGGTACACATACGCGGTGAAAGCCTCCATGCCCGCCTCGGCGGAGGGCCGGGGGCGGCTGGCGTCTCCGCGGTAGCGAAACTCGCTCTCATCGCGCAAGCCGCACCAGGGGCAGGGGATCCGCAGCATCGATGGCCGGTCAGTGCAGGTAGGGAAACGGGCCGATACCGCGCTCATCGACCGTGCGCCCCTCGGCGAAGCGGGCGAGATCGAGATGCGCTGCGGCCGGATGCGGCGTGCCGTGTGCGATGAGGTGTGCTGTCGCAAGCCCACCCGCTGGAATGGCCTTGAAGCCGCCGTAGCACCAGCCGCCGTTGAGAATCAGCCCGGCGACTGCGGTCTTCGAGATGATCGGCGAGCCATCCATAGTCATGTCCATCACTCCGCCCCACTGGCGCAGCACTCGAAGCCGAGCCAGTGCGGGCATGAGCGTCACGGCGGCGGCCGTTACCTCTTCGGTCATGGGGAGCGAGCCGCGCTGCCCATATGTGTTATAGCCGTCGATGGCGCCGCCGAAGACCAGTCCGCCCTTGTCGGATTGGCTGACGTAGAAATGTCCCGCGCCATAGGTGAGCACCACATCGAGCAGCGGCTTCACCGGTTCGCTGACGAAGGCCTGCAGCACGTGCGTCTCGATGGGGAGCTTGACGCCTGCCATGTTTGCCAGCAGCGAGGAGTGGCCCGCGACCGCAAGGCAGACGATGTCCGCCTCGATGAAACCACGCACCGTGTGCACCCCGCTCACACGGCCCTGTGCCAGGGCGAGGCCAGTCACCTCGCAATGCTCGATGATATCGACTCCGGCGGCACAGGCTGCGCGAGCGTAACCCCAGGCGACCGCATCGTGCCGCACGGTGCCTCCACGGCGTTGCAGGAATCCTCCGAGCACCGGGTAACGGCCATTATCGAGATCGACGAGCGGCACGAGCCTACGCAGCTCTGCGGGCCCGAGTGCCTCCGCATGCACTCCGAGCAGTCGCATCTGATTGGCGCGGCGGGTGAACAGGTCGCGCTGCGCCTCGGTGTGAAAGAGATTGAGCGTGCCCCGCTGACTCACCATGGCGTTGAAATTCAGCTCCCGCTCGAGCCGCTCCCACAGCTGCAGCGACAGCTCGTAGAAGCGGATGTTGTGCGGATGGAAATAGTTGGAGCGAATGATGGTGGTGTTGCGGCCGACGTTGCCGAGTCCGATGGGCCCGCGCTCGAGTACCGCGACGTCGGTGATGCCGTGCTCGGCGGCGAGGTGGAAAGCGGTCGACAGGCCGTGCCCGCCACCACCGATGATGACGACGCGGTAGCGCGGGCGCGGGCTCGCTTTGGCCCAGGCGCGCGACCAGCCGCGCTGGCTCCGCAGCCCCTCGCGGAGCAGCCGCCAGATGGAGTAGCGGGTGGGGCGTTTGCGTAGCGGCGCGCGTGTACGCGGGTGCGGCACATTCATGGCTTGCCGCCATCATAAGGCGCGCGGCCGGCCCAGGAAATCGCCGCGCCAACCGTGTGCATAAAACGGGCGGGTCTTGACGTGCCCAGCGACAACCGACAACGTGCGGAGGAGGGCAGGCGCAGCCCGCGAGGACCGGCATTGTCGAAGATCGTGAAGTCGCTGTGCGTTGCGTTACTGCTGGGGCTCGCCGCCGCATCGCCGCTCGAGGCGGCGGTGGTGGTCTCCTCGAAGCTCTCGAGCGAGTCGGCGATGCTCGGGCAGATGATCCTGCTGCTGCTGCGCGCGCAGCGCATCCCGGTCGTCGACCGTACCCGCATAGGAGCGACTCCCGTGGTGCGGCAGGCGCTGCTCGCGGGCGAGATCGATCTGTATGTCGAGTACACCGGCAACGCAGGACTGTTCTTCAACGATGCAGCGGACCCCGCGTGGAAGGATCTCGAGCGCGGCTACGAGCTCGGCGCGCGGCTCGACTACGCGGCCAATCGCATCGTGTGGCTGACGCCGGCGCGTGCCAGCAACGCCTGGGCACTCGCGGTGCGCTCGGACGTGGCGCAGGCCTATCAGGTGCGCACCATGAGTGATTTCGGCCGCTGGGTCGCAGGCGGCGGACATGTGGTGCTCATCTGCTCGGCGGAGTTCGCCAATGCCGGCACGCTGCGCTCACTCGAGCGCACCTACGGCTTCACGCTGCGCTCCTCGCAGCTCATCGTGCTCGCCGGGGGGGAGACGGCGGCGACCATCACCGCAGCTGCGGCCGGCACCAATGGAGCCAACACGGCGATGGTGTACGGCACCGACGGCGGCATCGCCGCCGCGCATCTGCAGATTTTGGAAGACGATCGGCACGATCAGCCGGTGTACGCTCCGGTCCCTGTCATTCGCGAAAGCGTCTTGCGGCAATATCCGCAGATCGCCGCGATCGTGAGGCCGCTCATGGAGAGCTTCGACCGCGAGAACCTGCAGCGGCTCAATGCGCGGGTGCAGATCAACGGTGAGTCGGACGCAGCGGTGGCGGCCGAGTACCTGAGGACTAAGGGCTGGTTGAAATAGGGGGCGCGGCAGTGGAGCTTCGACTCGCCATCGCTCTGCCACCGCGCGAGCGCATCGATCGGCTGGGGCTGCTGCTCAGTGCGGCGGGCCTGGCCGCGCTCATATGGCTACCGTTCGTGGTGTTCAAATCCAACCGCATCGTGCCCGGTGAGCCGCGCGAGCTGCAGCAGGTGTTACCAACGTGGGGCGCGCTCGGGCTGCAGACGGTACTGCTGCTCACGGCGGTGGTGGCGCTCTTCATCAGCGATGCGAAACGACGGCTGAGCGCAGCCCTCGCCGGGGTGATCGTGCTCGCGCTCGCCGTGGCGGCGGCGGCGAATGCTCTCACGCCGGCCGGTGACAAGGTGATGCGGGTCGCCGCCGGGGCGGGGTTCTGGGTGCTGCTCATCGCCCTCGGATTGCTTGCCACCGATGCCATCACGCGGATGCGGCCGGGCCCGCTCATTCGGGTACTGCTGCTGGCGGCATCCGTCGGCATTGCATGGGCCGCGCTCGCTGCCGGCATGTTCGACAACCTCTCGGTCATGCGCGAGTACGCGGTCAACTCCGGCAGGTTTCCGCTCGAGCTGTGGCGCCACGTATGGCTCGCCGGCGGCTCGCTGCTTGCCGCAGTCGTCCTTGCGTTGCCGCTCGGCATCCTCTGTCACCGCGTTCCGCGGCTGCGGCCCCCGGTGTTGGGCACGCTCAACCTCATCCAGACCATCCCGGCGATCGCGCTCTTCGGCATTCTCATGGCGCCACTCGGGGCGCTCGCGGCCAACGTTCCGGCGGCCGCCGCGCTCGGCATCCGCGGTATCGGCGCAGCGCCGGCAGTGGTAGCCCTGTTTCTTTATTCACTGCTGCCGATGGTTGCGAACACGGTCGTCGGCTTGCGGCGCGTGTCGCAGGCCGCGGTCGAGGCGGCAAGAGGCATGGGCATGACGCCCGGGCAGGTGCTCTCGCGAGTCGAGCTGCCACTGGCGCTGCCGGTTATTCTCACCGGCATTCGCGTGGTGCTCGTGCAGAACATCGGCATGGTGACCATCGCTGCATTGATCGGCGGCGGCGGCCTCGGCACGTTCGTCTTCCAGGGCATCGGGCAGACGGCTATCGATCTCGTGCTGCTTGGCGCCATACCGATCGTGGTCCTCGCGTTCTCCGCGTCGGTACTCCTCGATGCGCTCATCGAAGTACTCGACCGGACTCCCTCCATGGCGCCGCAACTCAACCCGTGATCCAGATCGAGGGCCTCAGCAAGCAATACGGCTCGACGACGGTCGTCGATCGGGTCTCGTTCGACATCGAGCGCAACTCCATCGCCGTGATCGTCGGCACATCCGGCTCGGGCAAGTCGACGCTGCTGCGGATGATCAATCGTCTGGTCGAGCCTACCGCCGGGTGCGTGCTGCTCGATGGCGCCGACACACGCAACGAGCCTGCGCACCTCCTGCGCCGGCGTATCGGCTATGCGATCCAGGGTAACGGGCTTTTCCCTCACCGAACCGTGGCGGAGAACATCGCCACCGTGCCCCGGCTCCTTGGCTGGCCCGAAGCGCGTATTCAGGCGCGTATCAGCGAGCTCATGGAGATCTTCCAGCTCGATGCCGCTCTCTACGCGGACGCCTTCCCGCACCAGCTCTCCGGTGGCCAGCAGCAGCGCGTCGGAGTCGCGCGGGCGCTCGCAGCCGAGCCCGCCGTACTGTTGATGGATGAGCCTTTCGGGGCCCTCGATCCGATCATCCGCGCCAAAGCCCAGGAAGACCTGCTCGCCATCCAGCGCCGCTTCGGCACCACCGTCGTGCTGGTCACGCATGACATGGAAGAGGCATTCCGTCTCGGGCATCGCGTGGCAGTCATGAGCCAGGGACGCCTGCTGCAATACGATCGCCCGGCAGCCCTGCTGACGCACCCGACGGATCCATTCGTCGCCCGCATGACGGGGGTCAGCGACCGGGCCATGAAGCTGCTCGCTCTCACCACGGCGGGGGAGGTGGCACTGCCTGGCAACTCCGATGGACCACGCGTCGCACCATCGGCAACGCTGCGCGAGGTGCTTTCGGAGCTTCTCTGGAGCGGCGCGACATCGGCGCTCGTGGTCGGGGACGACGGCGAGCCGCGCGGCCAGCTCACCGTGGCCGCGATCCTGGCGCACGGGCGGCCCTGAGCCATGCCGGCTAACCTGCTGCGCCTGGCGGCTCTCGCGCTTCTCCTCACTTTCCTGCTGTCGCCGCAGACCTTCGCGCCGGTGTTTGCCCCGCTCACCCGCTACGGAGCACCACCGATCTATGACCAGGGCAATCTCCTGATGCTGGCGCTGGCGCAGCTTGGTACAGTTTGCTGTGCTGCAGCAGCGAGCACGGTCGTAGCCATCGCACTCGGGGTCCTCGTGACCCGGCGGGCCGGGGCGCAGTTCCTGCCGCTTTCCCGCACGCTGGTCAATATCGGCCAGACATTTCCACCGGTCGCGGTGCTCGCGGTCGCGGTGCCACTGGTCGGCTTCGGGGAAAAGCCCACGCTGATAGCGCTCTTTGCCTATGGGTTGCTGCCTATTTTCGAGAACACCATCGCGGGGTTACGCAGCTGCCCGACCGCGGTGCTCGAGGCGGCGAGCGGCATGGGCATGAGCGCGCGCGAGCGGCTGCGCTCGGTAGAACTCCCGCTCGCCATGCCGCTCATCCTCGAGGGAGTCCGGCTCTCGCTCGTCATTAATGTCGGTACGGCCACTATCGGCTCCACGGTCGCTGCCAAGGGACTCGGCGAGGTCATCATCGCGGGCCTCCTTTCAAGCAATACCGCCTTCATCCTGCAGGGGGGACTCGTCACCGGACTGATGGCGGTCCTGCTTTACGACGGCCTGGCGGCGCTCGAGCGGCGTGTGACCCGCGCCGTGCCACTCGATTGAGACCGGCCTCCCGAAAACGATGGGTTGGGCAACGTCCGCGGGAACATTCGTTTAGAATCACTCTGGAATGTCCATCGGAGCTCCGCCTGAGCGGGACCTTCCCCAGGCGCCCGTGATTCGCGATAGCCCGCGCGCCTCGGTGGAAATCCCGACTCTGCTTCTCATACTGGCCGACTACGCCGGCTGGCTGGCCATCACTTTTGCCTACACGCGCTGGCCACTGGCGATCGTGGCGCCCATCACCGTGGTGCTGATCACGCTGCACAGCTCCCTGCAGCATGAGATCGTGCATGGTCACCCGACGCGTTGGGAACGTCTCAACCGGCTTTTCGCCATGGTGCCGTTGTCGTTGTGGCTGCCCTATGAGCGCTACCACCACACCCACCGGGCACACCATGTCAACCCGCGCCTCACCGACCCTCTTGACGACCCCGAGTCCTACTACTGGAGGCCGGAGGATCTGGCGCGGCTCAGCGCGGTAAGCCGCTCCCTGCACGAGCTCCAGCAGACTCTCGCCGGCCGGGTGATCCTCGGCTGCTTCTGGCGCATCGCCATGTTTCTGCGCGATGAGGCCTATGCGCTCTTGCACGCCGAGAAGCGCGCGCTGATTCGTAACCAGCAGAACGTGCGCCGGGTGTGGCTCGAGCACCTCGTATGGTGTGTGCCGGTGATCCTGTGGTTGAAGCTCGTGTGCGCCATGCCACTATGGATCTACTTCGTGGCGATGGTGGTCCCCGCCAACGGCCTGCTGCTGATCCGCGCTTTTGCCGAGCATCGGTGGAGCCCGGGCATACGCGAGCGCATCGGCCTGGTCGAGGGCGCGTGGATCCTCGGGCCGTTGTTCCTGTTCAATAACCTGCATTCGCTGCACCACGCGGAGCCCGGCATTCCCTGGTACCAGTACAACGCGCGCTACCGGCTGCTGCGCGAGCGGCTGATCGTTGAGAACGGCGGGCTGGTCTACTCCACCTATTTCGAGGTGGCGCGCCGGTATCTCTTTCGGCGGCACGACGTGCTGCCGCATCCGATGGGCCGCGTTCCGGCCTCGCCCGCTGCCAACGTCCCGAGCGCTGCGTAGCTCCGTCAGGCCGGCCGATCGAAGCCGGCCGCCTTTGCCTCGCGCTCCCACCGCAGCAGCGGCGCGTACGACTCCAGGCTCACCTCGGCAAAGCCCTCGAGCGACAGCGGTTCGGCCAGCGGCCCGAACCAGTCGCGCCCGGCGGCGGCGAGGAAAGCCTCGCGCAGCCGGCCGATCATTTCGGCGGGAGCGCCGGCCGCAGCGACGAATGCCGGCATCGGCGCCACCTCGGTCGAGACGAGAACGCGCACGCCGCGGATGAGCTCGGGCGCGTGACGGGCGATCAGCAGGTGCCAGTAGGCATCGAGGGGTCCCACATCGATGCTGCCGCTACGAACGCCGTCGAGCACGTTGCGCGCGGTCACGAGGTTGCCGACCATCTCCCGGTAAAGCGTGCGGCGTTGCGGGGTGCGGTAGGCGAGCAGGTGATGGCGCAGCGCATTGAAGCCCGAGTGGGAGTGCTCGACCGTCCAACCGGCGCGTCCCTGAAACGTATCCTCCAGCGTGCGGTAGGGCGTCCCTTCGCGCACGATCAGATCGCTGCGATACACCGCACGCCCTGCGGCCCACGCCGCGCGCGGTATCGGCGCGGCGAGCGCAACGACCGGCGCGAGTTGCCGGGCAATCGGATACCCACACATGAGCACCGCTGCGAGATCCGGCCGCGACCAGAGCGCCTCGAGAGGTTGAGGCGCTGGGTAGGAGAGATAGGTGAGATTGACGCCGGCCTCGCGCGTGATGTGCTCGAGGAGCGTGCGCCAGGCCGCCTCGACGCCCGGTGTGACCGCATACATGCGGGCATTCATGATCCCGGCGCTCGCAGTCACCTCGGCGTTACCCCGCCTGCTCCAGCTCGCGCGTACGCCGCGCCACGTAGTCGGCAATCGCCTCGCGCACCGCCGAATCCAGGGGCGGCGGGACATACTCCGCCAACAGCTTCTTCCAGATTGCCGTGGCGCGCTCGGTGGCGTTGCGCGCACCGGCCTCGGTCCAGCTCTCGAAGCTCGACCAGTCCGAAAGCAGTGGCCGGTAGAACGCCGACTGGTAGCGTGCGAGCGTGTGCGCGGCGCCGAAGAAATGCCCACCGGCGGCTGTGTCCTTGATCGCATCGACCGCGAGGTCATCGTCGCTGAACTCGAGCGGCTTGAGCATCTCCGCCCAGTTGCGCAGCAGCTCGGCATCGACGACGATTTTTTCCAGCGAAGCGGACAGCCCACCCTCGAGCCAGCCGGCAGCGTGGTTGATGAGATGGCTGTGACTGAGCACGGCTGCCTGCAGTGAGAAGGCGGTCTCATAGGTCGACTGTGCGTCGACGACCGGTGAAGCGTTCACCGCGCTCGTACGTACGGGCAGCTTCAGGCGCCGTCCGATCTGTGCACCGGCGAGTACCGCGTTGACATACTCCGGGGTGCCGAATGCCGGTGAGCCGCTGCGCATATCGACGTTTGAAGTGAATCCGCCCATGACGCAGGGTGCGCCCGGGCGCACCAGCTGGCACAGCGCGATCACCCCGAGAGCCTCTGCGGTCTGCTGTACCAGCGCCCCGGCGAGCGTCACCGGCGCCATCGCCCCCATCAGCGTGAATGGAGTGATCACCACGCACTGGCCGTGACGGGCCATGATCATGATGTTGTCGAGAATCTCCTCATCCACGCGCCGTGGCGAATTGACGTTGGTCACGGTCATCAGGGTCGGCCGCTCCGCAAGCGCCTCGACCGTGCAGCCGTGCTCGAGCGCGGACATGGCGATGGCGTCCTGCGCTTGCACGCCGCCGATGCCCCGCGCTGCCCAGACGATGTCCGCACACTCGATGTGCGCCTGATAGGTGAGGAGATGGCGGATCGGCACCGGCACATCGACGGGCTCGACCACGATACCGCCCTGCCAGTGCAGCACGCCGAGCGCATGGGTGAGCCTGAGAATGTTGCGGAACGCCTCGATGTCGCCGTAGCGCCGGCCGCCTTCCAGGTCGCGTATGTTGGGTGCCCCGTTCACGGGCCCGAAGTTGACGACGTTGTCGCCGACGTGGAGGTGTCGCGCAGGGTTACGGGCGTGCAGCACGAAGCGCTCGGGCGCATGGGACAACTGAGCCTCGATGAGGTCGCGTCCCAGGCGGACTATCTGCGTCGGCTCATCCACCAGCGCACCGGCACGCCGGTACACCTCGCGCGCGGCGGCGCTGCGCACTTCGAGTCCCGCCTCCTCCAGCACGCGGTAAGCGGCCGCGAGTATGCGTTCGAGCTGCTCGGCGCTCAGGACTTCCAGCGGTGCCCAGCGGTTCGCGAGGCGCGGTAACGGCGCGAGCGATGGCCCGCCGGCGCGCGCCGCTCGAGCCCGATCGCGCCGTCGCGCGGGTGCGGCGTCGCTCGTCATGCTGCCGATTGTACTCTGCTGCCGCCTAGGTGCCGCCGGCGGCAGGCGGCTCGTGTTCGCGATGGTAACGGTGGATTGCCCAGAGATAACTTTCCATCAAAGAATCCTTGCCAAGCTCCGCCAGCACCGCCTGGCGTCGCCGCGGGGAGCTGATGCACGAGAGCTGGGCGCGGGCATGAGAGAAATGATTCAGCTGATTGCGGTACTGCCACAGCAGCTCCCGCGTGGCCATCTTGTCCTGGTGCAGCTGCCAGACGCCGAGCAGCACCGCCATCGCGCCCATGGAGAAGGTCAGCATGTTTCGCAGCGGCACGCCGAGGCCGGTGTCGATGCGACGCAGGCTCTCGCCGAAGACGAACAGCACCGAGATCACCAGCAGGATGGCCACGAACAGTGTCTGCCTGAGCCGTTTCACGCGGCGCTCGCTCCTTTCGAGGCGCGCCACCTTGCGAGTGAAGTACGCGTGCTGATCCTCGATCCAGGCCTGCTCGACGCCGCACTCATCGAGAGTATCGGTTTCCGCAGCGCCCGCGTCCCGCACATCCGGAGGCTCGATGCCCTTGAGCACGAAGGCGATCCAGCCGAAGCCGCGAAAGCGGTCGATGCCGGAGAGTGACAGCACCTCCGCCGCATCCACGCCCCGCTCCGCACCGCCGAGGCGCAGATAGAAGCGCGCGCGCAGTGTTTCGGCAAGCGCGCGGTAGGTCAGGTGCTTGCCGAACCAGCGCCGACCCTGCAGCACGTGGTACACGCCCAGACTGGTCAACAGAGTCAGCGCGTATCCCATCAGCAGAATGCGCGACTCGGTGAGCTTCTCGTAGACGAGGTACGCGAGTCCCATCGCGAGCGCCATCACTGCAAAGAGCCCGAACAGGCGGTCCGAGTGACGCTGGAAGTAGACCGCGAGTGTGTCGGCCTTGCCATACTGCTCGTCGATGTCCGCCAGCAGGCGCCGTTCGGCCACCGGCAGCCGCACCGGCAGTGCGCTCAGGAGCGAGTGCGCCGGAGGCAAACGTCCCGCTTCGGTCAGCTGGCGGAATTCGACGTTGTAGCTGTTGAGCTCGCTGAGCTGACGCCGCAGGAGCGAGGGCATCGTGTACACCATCTGCAGAGTCTTGTCGCCCGTGGCCAGCAGGAAGCAGGGAGCCCGGGACTCCCACGGCGTACCGCTGCTGCGTGCGGTGGGGGTCCAGTAGACCAGCCGCTCGGCGGCGTCGGTGTCCGGCGGGGCGTCGAGAAATTCGAGCGACTCGGGACCGGGGTGCGAATCGTTGCGTACGCCGAGAAAGCGCAACACGGTGTCCGCCGTACCACCAGCGAGCTGCGAGACCTGGCCGTCCCACAGCGCGAGCAGCAGGCTGCTGCGGCGAATGAGTGTGCTCGTGAGGTTGGCGTACATGGCATCGCGTTGCTCGGGCGAGGAGGGTGTGCCCGCTTCGGTCCCTGCCGGTGCGGCCAACTCGATGCAGCGCACCTCCGGATGACGCAGCAGCTCCCGCAGGCGCGTGAGCGTGTCTCGGTCGAAGTCGCTCGCATACTGTGCCAGCGGCATCGGCAGCACGGCCTCGACGTTGACGCCGAGCGCCAGAGCAGTTTCCACTACCAGGAGATCCGCGCCCTGCGCCATGCCGACGATGAGGTGCAGCTCGGTGTCGGGCAGATACTCCTTGAGCTCCCGCACGAAGCTCGCAACGGCTTCTCGCACCTGCGGCAGCTGCTCCGGGTCGAGATCGCGATGCCCCGATACGCCCATCATGAACGGGGAATTGGCGATCACGCTGGAGTGGGCTACATCCAAAAAGCACCGGAAGCTCGAGTGATCCTGCGGTCATTGTGCGGGCGCCGTTGCCTCGCCACAATGCTGTGATCGGGGATTGCACTGCTCTGGTGCGTCATGAGCTCGGCAGCCGTTCCGGTAACCACCGCGCAGGTCGCTGCCTACCAGGCTGATGGCGCGGTGGTGTTGCGGCAGCTGCTCACCCCGGAAGAGCTCGAGATACTCCAGGCCGGGATCGAGGAGAACCTCGCGCATCCGAGCCCGCGCGCCAAGGTCGCGAGCGAGCGGGACGATCCCGGGTGGTTCATCGAGGATTTCTGCTGCTGGCAGCAGAATGCGCACTACCGGCGTGTGATCTTCCAATCCGCGCTCGCGCGGGCGGGGGCTGCGCTGATGCGCAGTCGCAGCGCGCGCCTCTACCACGACCACATGCTGACCAAGGAGCCCGGCACGCGCCAGCGCACACCCTGGCACCAGGACCAGCCCTACTACAACATCAGCGGCCGCCAGAACTGCAGCTTCTGGATTCCGGTCGATCCGGTGAGTCGTGAGTCGACACTCGAGTTCGTCGCCGCCTCGCACTTAGGTCCCTGGCTGATGCCCCGCTCGTTCCGCGATGCCCAGGCGCGCTGGTTTCCCGAGGGCAGTCTCGCTGATCTTCCAGACGTCGATTCCAATCGCGAGGCCTTCCGGATCCTCGGCTGGCAGCTCGAGCCCGGCGATGCGGTGTGCTTTCACATGCTGACCCTGCACGCGGCGGGCGGGGTGGGCAGCGGGCGGCGGCGACGAGTCTTCTCGGTGCGTCTGCTCGGGGATGATATTCGACACGCCCCACGCCGCTGGCCGACCTCGCCGGAGTTTTCAGGTCTCGATGCGGAGCTGCCCGCGGGCGCGCCCATGGAGCATGCGCTCTTCCCGGTGCTGTGGCAGGAGTGAGCCAGCGTCCGCGCCGCGCGGTTCTCGCCTGCACAGCACGGCGCGCGTTCGCTCGACGCGCTCGCTTTCTAGCCGGGATGCTGCTGCGTTGCCGCCCGGTGGGTAGGGTCGACCACCCGCACTGACTGGCCCGCCGCGAGCCGCTCTCCGCCGCGAACCACGAGCCGGTCGCCCGCGGCGAGCGGACCGTGGACCTCGACGACATCGGCGATACCGGGCCCCGGGGTCACATCGAGCTCCTCGACAGTGTCGCTACGCGTGAGCCGCAGCACGTAGGCATGGTTCTGACGGATCACGAGCGCATCCCGGGGCACGGTGACGGCGGTGCGCATGGCAGCGGAGGGCAGGCTTACCTCGATGGGTGTCCCGACCAGCCACTCGCGGCTCGCCACCGTGACGCGCACCTCGAACTGCCGGGAGCGATCGTCTCCTACCGGGACGACAGTACGCACGCGGCCGCTTTTTTCGGTCCCGTGATCGCGCACCGTGACGCTCTGTCCCGCGTGGACATTACCGGCGAGGCTGAGTGCCGCGGTCGCGCGTGCCTCGATGTCGCTCGTATTGACGAGGCGCACGGCCGCAGCGCCCGTCTGCAGGTACTCGCCGCGCTGGATGAAGCGCTCGGTCACGACCCCCGGGAAGGGTGCGCGAATCACCGATTGGTCGATGTCGTACTGCACCTGGCGCAGCTGAGCCTCGACGCGTGTCAGATCGTCGGTCGACATCTCGCGCTGCGCGCGGGCGTCCTCGAGCTGGCTGGCACTGAGCGCCTGGGTGGCAGCGAGGCGGTTGAAGCGATCGAGCTGCGAGCTGTTGAACTGCTGCTGCGCGCGCGCCCGCGCCACCTGTGCGCGCAGGTCCTCGAGCTGCAGCCGCAGCACGGTGTCATCGAGCCGCGCGATAGCTTCGCCCTGCGTGACCTGCGCACCCACCTCCGCGATCCACACCACGCGACCGGCGATGATGCTGGCGATGCGCGCATCGGAGCGGCTGACGATCGAGCCCGGAATCCAGCTCTCGACCGTCACCGGCCGCACACTCACCGTGCCGACCTCGACTACCGGACGCTCTGCCGGCGCAGCGGAATCTGCGGCACCGGCGCCGAGAGCAGCGGCTGTCAGAAGTGACGTGTAACGAGCGGCTCTCACGGTGCGGCAGGGGACGCGAGCGCTGGCGCCGCGCTTACCGCGGCAGCGCTGCGACGCGGCGCGAGCAGCCGCATCAGAGCCGGTATCAGTACCAGACTGAAGGCGAGACTCAGTATCACGCCTCCGATGTTCACCGCCGCGAGGCCGCGATAGATGACGCTGCCGGGGCCCGGGTTCACCGCCATGGGCAGCGCACCGAGCGCGCCGGTGAGGGTGCTCGCGAGAATGGCCCGCAGGCGCTGCTGCAGACCGGCGCGGATGCCCTGCTCGAGGGTGGCGCCCTCGCTTTCGACACTGCGTACCGCGGCGACGAGCAGAATGGCGTGATTGATGATCACCCCGATCATCATGACGAAGCCGATCATCGAGAGCAGGTCGAGCGCCTGGAACTTGACCAGGTCCAGTATGCGTAGACCCAGCACTCCACCCACCAGCGCGAGAGGCACTGTGAGCAGCACGATGACACTGTCGCGCAGCGAGCGGAACAGCACCGTCATCAGCAGCAACAGCACGATAAGTGCCATGACGAACACGCGACTCATCGCGGCCAGCGTGCGGCTGAGGCCGTCGGCGCTGCCTGCGAGACTCATGGCGCCATCGGCAGGCATGTGCAGGCGCAGCTGCGGCAGCACCTGCGTGTCGATAATCTGCAGGACCCTCTCCAGCGAGAGCGTCGGTGGCGGGTCAATGGTAAGAGTCACCGCGCGGCGATGGTTGAGGCGCCGGATAGCCGGTGGTCCGGGCTCGGTCGAGAGCTGCACCAGGTCCCCGAGCCGCACTACGAGGCCTGAAGGGGTCATGAGCGGGGCGTTGGAGAGGTCCTCGGGCGTCGCGCCACCGCTCGAGCGCAGCATGATAGGCAGCCGCGACTTGCCATCGAAGTACTCACCCAGCCACGCGCCCTCACCGACAGCGCGCACCACGGTGCCGAGTGTCGCGCGATCCCAGCCGACCTCGGCGATGCGGCGGTCATCCGGCGCGGCATGGAGCTCGAGCGCGACATCCTCGGGGTTCGGAAAGCTCTGTACGGCCGCTCCCGGAAAAACCTTCTCGAGCAGTGCACGCCCTTCCACGGCCAAACGGTTGAGTGCCGCCGTATCTTCGCTCTGCAGGTGAATGGCGACCGAACGCACCGAGCCACCGACGCCGCCGAACAGATCTCCTTCGACGGTGAACACGCGCGTGTCGGGCAGCCCGGCGGTGATGTTGTCGCGCACCAGCCGCTCGAGCTCGCCGATGCGCGTCTCATCGATGACTCGCGCACCAATCGTGCCGCCGCCCGGCCAGGTGAGGATGTACCAGTTCTTCAGATGCGGCTCGAGTCTGCCGTCCATGTACGGCTTCATTCGCTCAAGGAGCGTCGGCAACAGCTCGCGATTGACTCCTTCCGGGCTCATGCCCGGCGGGAAGTCGAAGAACGAGTCGATGGCGGCGCGCTTGACCGGCGGCAGGTAGTCGAGCGGCGGCAGCAACCACCACGCGAGCAGCAGTGGCACGACCAGGAGCCCGGCTACCCATCCAAGCTGCCGTGCGCGTGAGTTGGTTGCCCGCAGGATCCAGCCGGTGAGCCAGGGCCACCCCTGGCCGTAACCGGTCGGACGCATGGGGCGCGGGAGTGCAAAGCCGAGCGCTGCCGGCAACAGCGTAAGCGCCGCGACGATCGAGATGGCGACGGCAATCGAGATAGTGAGCGCGAGATCGCCGAAGAGCTGACCTTCGACGTCCTTGAGGAATAGTACGGGCACAAAGACCGCGACTGTCGTTGCCGTCGAGGCGAGCAGCGCGCCAGCGACTTGCCGCGCGCCCTTGCGGCAGGCCTCATCGAGAGGGACGCCTTCCTCGCGCAGGCGCACCACGTTTCCCGAAACGACGATGGCCCCCTCGACCACCATGCCGACAGCGAAGGCGAGACCCGCGAGCGAGATGACGTTGAGACTGCGCCCGAAGAGATCCAGCACCACGAAGGTGGCGCACAGGCACACCGGGATGGTCGCCGCAATCAGCAACGTCACGCGCCACTCGCGCATGAACCACCAGACCACGACGAGCGCCAGTAACGCGCCCACGATGAGGTTCTCGGTGAGCAGGTGCACGGCGCGCCGTATGAAGAGTGAGGCATCGAAGGACTGCTCGATGCCGAGCCCACGCGCCTTGAGTGGACCTTCACGCAGCTCGGCGACGGCCGCCTTCACCTGATCGAGCGCCGCGAGCACGTTGGCACCATTGGCGCGCAGCACCTGAATGCCGAACGCTGGATTGCCGTTCTGGTAGGCGTAGAACTGCCGCGGCGGCGGCGCGACGTCGATGCTGGCCACATCCGCAAGGTGCACGGGGCGGCCATCGCGCCAGCTCAGCACGAGCGATCCGAGCTGCTCCGGTGAGAAGCGTCCGGTGAAGCGCAGCGTGTACTGGCGGCGGCCGACGTCGAGCAGCCCGCCGGAGACATTGTTGGCGCTCGCCGCGCGGTTGGCGATGTCCGGAACGCCGATGCCAAGCGCGGCGGCGCGTGGCAGATCGAGCGTGATGCGCACGTTATCCGGCGGACCGGCATTGACCTCGACCGCTGCGACCCCGGGAATCGATTCGAGCCGCGGCCGTACGGTGTCCTCGATGAAGCGCCGTTGCGCCTCGATCGTTCCGGGTGTGCCCGGGAGCAGCTGCACGAAGAACCAGGTCAGTGTCTCGTTGGTATTGCCGTCGCCGCCGAGTGAGATGGCCGGCCGGTCGGCATCGCGTGGCAGCGGCGGCAACCGGTTCAGCCGTCCGATGACCTCGACCAGAGCGTTTTTCATGTCCGTGCCGATGGCGAAGCGCAGATTGAGCTGCGCCAATTCGGCCTGCGCATTGCCCTCGATCTCCTCGATCCCCGCGAGGCCCTGCATGACGTTCTCGAGCGGCTCGAGGAGCTCGGACTCGACTTCCTCGGGCGAGGCGGTACGCCACCCCATGCGTATCGAGAGTTGGGGGCGGTTGACGTCGGGGAACAGCTGCAGCGGCAGCCTGCTCAGGCTCAGCAGCCCGATCAGGCCGATGAAGACCGAGATGACGACCACCCCGATGGGGCTGCGGCTCGACCAGCTGAGACTTTCCATGGTTCAGATTTCCATGGTTCAAGCCAATGCGCGTGCAAGGGACCCATCCCTGCAAGCTTGGATGCTACTGCCGGCGAGTCGGTTTGAATGGGCATGCGCGCCAGGACGTTCATGGCGTGCGACCAGCGCGTGTCGCCGTGGGACGGAATGACGCGGCACGGCTCGTGGCCGCGCCTTGCGGCCAGTCATGCGCCAGTTTCGGACCTCGATTCATCCGTTCGAGGTCCGAAAACGTCCGTGCTGCCGAAGGTTGCCGCTCTAGAGTCCAACGCCACCAACAGGGCCGTACTGGACCCGGGGAGGAACCATGGAACGAAGGTCCGCACTCGTGACTCTCACGCCAGCCATGGCACTAGTATTGGGCGTACTCGGTGCGCAGTCCGCCGCCGGCCAACCACGGGAGCCTGCGTACATCGCATACGACACCCAGCCGGTGACAGGAACCAATGCCGGCGCGAATGGCATCAGCAATCTTGGCTGGGCGAGCGGAACATCCACCGTCGGCTCGGGCGATACGCATGCGGCGCTCTGGAGCCCGGGCAACGTCATCGACCTCGGGACGCTCGGCGGCGCGAGCAGCGGCGTGGAGTGGCCAGTCAAGAATAATCATGGACTGATCGTCGGCATCTCCGAGAGCGACATGACGGATCCGCTTGGCGAGGGCGGCTTCTCCTGCGGCGCCTTTCTCGACATGCATGGGCACACCTGCCTGCCGTTCCTGTGGCAGAACGGGGCGCTCAGTGCGCTGCCGCTGTTAGGCGGCAACAACGGCTTTGCGACCGGAATCAACAACGCCGGCCGCGCCGTGGGCTGGGCCGAGACTGCGTTCCACGACCCGACGTGCATCGCCCCGCAGGTGCTGCAGTTCGAGGCCATCGAATGGGGACCAGCGGCGGGCGAGAAGCGCGTGCTGCCGCCGCTGCCTGGAGATTCGACCTCTGCCGCAACGGCTATCAACGACGCTGGCGAAGTGGTGGGCATCTCCGGGGATTGTGGCGTAGCCGTGGGCCGCTTCAGCGCCCGGCATGCGGTGCTGTGGCTGAACGGACACCCCGTGAGGCTGCCGACGCTGGGCGGGCAGGGGTGGAATACGCCGATGGCGATCAACGCCGTGGGCACAGTGGTTGGTTTCTCCGATACTCCCGGAGACGTTGTGAACGGCAAGTTGGCGCCGAACTTCCAGGCGTTCATCTGGAATCACCTCACCGGCATCCGCCAGCTGCCGCGTTTTTCCGATGACGTGCTGAGCGAGGCCACCGGCATCAACGACTTCGGACAAGTGGTGGGCACCTCCTTCCCGGCCGCGGGTGGCTCGCGCATGCTGCTGTGGCAGAACGGCACGGTATACGACGTGAACGAACTCTTGCCGGCGGACTCGCCGCTGATGATCCTCGCGAGTGGTGACATCAATGATCATGGTGAGATCACCGGCTTTGCCTGCGTGGTGAGCGGCAACGCCTGCGGCAATGAAGTACACGCGTTCGTGGCCATCCCTGCGCCATCATCCGGCCAGGATGCGCAGCGACGCACGGCTGAGCGCCACGTGCTCGTACCGCAGCAGCTGCAGGAGCGGTTGCGGCAGCTGCATCGCTCAGCGCTCATGCCGGCGGTGCAGCCACCGCCCTGACGTCAACATCTGCGACTGCGGGGAGCGCACGGGCCGCCGCGATCCCACAGCGGCGGCCTGTTTTGGATGTCAGCTCTGCGTGTGGTATGTGTCTCCCGCGATGGTGAACCAAATGGTTAACTATCGACCGAGGCACATATGCGCGCTCCGGAAACTGGGCGGCCAAAGACCCTTTCGATACAATTCGCCGGCAACCCGTGCCTGGGTGGCGAAACTGGTAGACGCAAGGGACTTGAGCAAGTTGAGCACCCGGTTCGGAAACGGCCGGCGTGAATGGGGTCAAAGTCGGTGGAACAGCAGCACGTCACGGTGGCTGCAATACCGAGCTAAGCCTTGGTTCGGCAGCGCTGCCAGCAAGGAAAGTGTAGAGACTTGACGGCCCCTGCCTAATCCGTGTTGCGGGACGAGCGCTGCGGGATGGCAAAGGTAAAGTCCAGACCACAAATGCATGGCGTCGGCCTGCAGCAGCGAAAGCTGCAGTGGTAAGAAAATCCCTTGGGGGAAACCCCGTGCCGGTTCGATTCCGGCCCCAGGCACCAAATCACCTCCGCAGCCCCCGCCTTTCAGGTTTCCCAGTTCGGCAGGGCAAACCCCGTCAGTGCAGCTTGCGCCGGCTCCTAACAGCCATGCCAACGAGAGCCAGGACCAAAAGTGACAAGGTCCCGGGTTCCGGGACGCTCGCTCCTCCCCCTTTGCCGAAGAGCAGAAACGTCGGGCCAGCGAGTCCCCCCGTGCCCGATGGCACGAAGTCGCTCATACACGCGCCCGTGCTGCCATTGAATTCGAAGATGTCTCCCGAGCCAAAGCTGCCCACAAACAAATTACCATTCGGCCCAAAGGTGAGGTCGCGTGGAAAAGCAAGTGCGCTGCAAGCACCCGTTGCCGACGCAAACACGCCGATAAAGGCGCCGGTCGTGCCGTTGTACTCCAAAATCTGGTTCGTGCCGAAACTCGCTACAAATAGATTGCCGTCAGGACCAAAGGCCACGCCGCGCGCGCTCTTCAGGCCGCCGCTGTCCGTAGCCACGAACGTGCCCAGGAAAGCGCCGGTCGTGCCGTTGAATTTTAGAACGTCATCGCCGTCGCCACCCGCCACGTAGATGCTCTTGTCGGGCCCGAGGGTAATACCTTCGGGATCCATGAGGATGCCGCCCGCGTCAACTGAAGTTATGACTGCGCCGGTCGTGCCGTTGAGGACGGTTAATGCACCAGGATCGCTGGAGCTTACGACGAAAAGGTTCCCTGTGGGACCGAAGGCGAGGCCTGCGGCATCACCGACGGACGCGAACGTGCTGTTAATAACAGAACCCGTGGTGCCATTCAGGCGAAGCACGGTGTCGGTATTAGAATTCGTGGCATAGAAATTTCCATCCGGTCCGAAAGCGCCTCCAAGAGGAAAACTAATAGCAGGACCAAACGTCCCGATGAATGCGCCGCTGGTTGCGTTGTATTCGAGGATGTCTCCGGAGCCGGAGAAGTTCCCGACGAAAAGATCGTCGTCCGCCAAGCAGGAGGCAGGAAATCCCCAAATTCCAATGGCCAGGCACACTAGCGCCATCATCGCGCGTTGGTAAACCTTTCCGGTCCGCGGTAGAGCCATGGGAACCTCCTGTATTTTTGAATGTGAAAGTGAAGCGGCCCTCTTTCTAAGAGACAGAATGCCTTCGCTACGCAGCTTCTGCGCAACACAGGTTATGCCTGCGTCCAGGTCACAACAAGGGCAGGGCCCCGCTGCTTCGCCCCTGAATTCGCTTGCTGGGCGACCTCAAAGCGAGACCTCTGGCTGAAGTGTACTGCAGACAAGAGCTGACCG
>Ga0070714_100000603_pt1 | contig 25692 bp, 31 predicted proteins | sample LARL83metaG_FD_65450 | JGI IMG/M metagenome (GOLD analysis project Ga0070714, IMG submission 65450) | Corn, switchgrass and miscanthus rhizosphere microbial communities from Kellogg Biological Station, Michigan, USA - LAR L8-3 metaG | ecosystem: Host-associated > Plants > Roots > Rhizosphere ... | reverse complement strand
GGCATGACGGCACATGTGGCTAGCTCGCTCTAACTTGCGCTTAGCGCCAGCGAACGGAGGCGGACTCTGAGGGACACGAAGTCGGCGGTCTTCTAGTCCGCGACAGTCAGCTTTGAAATCAGGCTGGTGGGCCGGGAGGGGTCGCAGCCAATGATTGCCAAGCCTCGGATTCGAGTTTGATCGGGCAGCTGCGCGTCTGAACTGGTCAAAACCAAGCCGAGCCGGCCGGACTCAGGTGATCCGGAGGTGCGCGATGAGATCACCGCGGAATCTGAACCGGTATTCGACGTCCGCTTCGCCACCAGGAAAATTGCCGCTCAAATGAGCTGAGACAACGTAGCCGACCTTCTCCGCATCAGGTTTGCCTCCAGTCTCCGAGATGGAGTACTGCCACTTCGCGCGCGTGTCCTCCTGCCAACGACGGATCGCCTCACGCCCGCGGTGAGAAAGGCCCTCGTCTTCGACCACCGCGTCCTCGGTGAAACACGCTGCCGCTGCCTCGTAGTCACGCTCTGCCGCAGCCTTCATGAAGCGGGCCACGATCTCGGGTTGACCCTCGTTGCTAGCGCTCACAGAACAACGAACCCGACGCGCTGCCCGGCCAAAGAGCGCTGATGGTCCAGACATCGATCGCACAGCCGAATCCACGGGAAAACTACTGGCGGCAAAACGTCGACCCGCCGGCTCATCTTGTAGTACCAGGGAGCGATGATGTTTGCCCGTCAATGCGGCGTGGGTCTTGGTCCTTCTCGATAGGCCGAAGCGCTGACGATCTCACAGCCGAGTAGTGGATGCGGAATGGCTCGCCCGGCGCGCGAAATCCGACGGCCAGGTGCTGGTTGTCACAGAAGGGCTTGTTCTTTGAGTGCCCGCATCGGCACAGGGTTGCCCTCGGCAAAGATTCGATGGACCCGTCCTCGCGCCTGACCTGAATATCACCGACGATGAGGAACGGTCCGTTCCGGATCGGGGTGATGGTGGTATTGGATCGCGTCTCATCCTCGCCGCCGTCGAGACGCCGGTACTGCAGCGCGCCGCTGGGGCAGCGGCGCACCACTTGCGCCACCGTGTCGGGATCGGCGCCATCAGCCACGATCCACGGCCGGCGGTTGAGCTGGAAGACTTCTGGGTGGCCACGCAGGCACTCGCCGACGTGCACGCACAGGTCAAGGTCGAAGCTCACCTCGACGTCCTTGCCGCGGTAGGTCCTACGCATATACTTGCAAGTGCAATCAGTCTAAGTCATCCGAAGTCGGCACCGACCCGACGCGACACATCCCCCCTGCTTGACCGGGCCATCCGAGAGTCGATTCCTCGGGCATCGGGAGTCCAAACTTGGAGGGCTTTTCTTCGTGCCCACGCCACACTGATGCGGCGCCTCGACTCCGACCTCCAGGCGAAGACAGGGTCCGGCTTGAACGACTTCGACGTGCTGGCTCAGGTTGGCGAGGCCGGCGGCTCAATCCGGATGACCGAGCTCGCCGAGCGCGTCTACAGCTCACGCTCCGGAATGACCCGCCGCGTGGACAAGCTCGAAACCGAGGGCCTGCTGTGTCGCACGCCGGCGGGTCATGATGGCCGCGGCGTGGTGGTGGCTCTGACCGACACCGGCGTCACGCGACTCGGTCGACTGGCGTCCGCGCATCTGAAGGCGGTCGATGAGCTCTTCGTGTCGCGGCTCGATGACCGCGAGCTCGCCACCCTCGCCCGACTTCTTGGCCAGGTCAGCGTCGAGACAACGTTCGGCTAGCCTCGCGCTACACCCGGGCCAGCTCACGTGCGCTCGCACCGTCAAGCCGGCCGTGGGCGAGCACGTCGGATGGGCACCGCCACCAGTCCAACCCTAAGCCGCCACCCTGTCACCGAGGATTTCGCGAACGGTCGGTACCACCCGCGTCCCGAACAGCTCGATGCTCTTCAGCAGCGACTGCTGGGTCATGCCGGGCATGCCGTGCTTGAGGTCGAAGCGGTTTGCGCCCAGGATCGTCAGGTTGCGCGCGACCTTCTCTGCCACCGTTTGCGGTGAGCCCACGTGGAGCGCGCCCTTAGGTCCGACCTCGCGCTCGTAGAACTCCAGAGTCGGTGTTGGAAAGCCGCGGGATGGTCCGAGGCGCGTGATGATGTCGCGGTAAGCCGGCCAGAACTCCTCCTTGGCCTGCTCGTCCGTTTCGGCGACGTGGCCGGGCGAGTGGACGCCGATCGGTCGCGCCGGCTGTTCGAACCTGGCCAGAGCCTGGCGGAACAATTCTGAGTACGGGGCGAAGCGTGATGGCTGGCCGCCGATGATGGCGAGCATCAGGTTGAAGCCGTACCGCGCCGCCCGGATGACCGAGTTCGGACTGCCCCCGACTCCGATCCACACCGGCATCGGGGCATCAAGGTGCGGCACGACATCCTGGTTGACGAGGGCTGGGCGCATGCGTCCGCTCCAAGTGACCCGGCCGCCTTTCATGAGCTCGGCAAACAGCGCTGTCTTTGCGTCGAACAGCTCCTCGTAGTCAGCCAAGTTGTATCCGAAGAGCGGAAAGGACTCGATGCTGGAACCCCTTCCGAGCACCACCTCGGCTCGTCCGTTGGAGAGTGCGTTGAGCGTGGAGAACCGCTGGAAAACGCGCACCGGGTCATCAGAGCTGAGCACCGTGACAGCCGAGCCCACATGGATGCGCGAAGTCCGGGCCGCGATGGCGGCGAGCGCAACGTCGGCGGCCGGCATCGGGAAGTCGTCCGTGTGATGCTCGCCGATGCCGAAGAAGTCGAGCCCGACCTCGTCCGCGAACACGCCTTGCTCAACGACGTTGCGAATGGTCTGCGCATGTGAGACCGGTTTCCCGCTCTCGTGGTTCAGGTCCCCGAAAGTGTCGAGGCCGAAAGTCAGGGGAAAGGCGTTGTTCACCTTCAAGTCCTCCTCGTTCTCTGTACCGCCCGTCACACGGCCACCTGCAAGAGCGCCGACTCGAATTCCTCTCGGCCGAGCGGCTTCCCGAACACGGGACCATCCGGTTGGAGCAGCCTGCCCGCAGACAGGCCTCCGATCGGAACTGCGTCGAAGCCGATCTTCTCGACGAGTTGGGTGACCAGAGCCACGGCCTGGGGATCGTCGCCGGCTACTCCTAGCGCTTTGCGCTGGGGGTCGCCGGCTGGTCGAGCCTCCTCATCAAGCTGGTGGTAGCCAAGGTGGTTGAACGTCTTCACGACGCGGCTGCCGGCCAGCCGCCGGACGACCAGCTCGCTGCTGGTGATGTCGGAACGGTCGTACTCGGCCAGATGGCCGTTGACCTCGGGCCAGTAATTCATCATGTCGATCACGACCTTGCCGGCGAGGGCAGCCGGTTCGATCTGGGAGAGGCGGTGCAGCGGGATCGCCAGGATCACACCATCCGCATCGGAGGCGGCCTCCGCCGCCCATCGTGCGGCTGTGCCGGGAGCCAGGACGCTCAGCGTCAGGGCTATCTCGTCCGGGTCGCCTGAGGCGGCAACCGACACGGGCAGGCCGGCGCGCGCCGCGAGGCGGGCGATCACGGTCCCGACGTGGCCGGCTCCGAGGATCGCCACCTTGGGACCTCCTTCGACCTGGGTCACGGAATTCACCTCCTCGGCTCTTGGCCGGATACTTGCATATGCAAGTACCCGGGTTCCGGGAAGGCTATTTCCCCGCTTCGCCGTCAGCGCCTGTTCTCAGCGTCCTGCGCATCGGACGCGAAGCGCTCCTTCGCTTCCTGGAGACTCATCCGCCCGCGTTGCACCCCGCCGCTACTGGGAAGGTCGGGATCGCAGCGTCGCCTGAGGTCGGCGCTCGCGCCACATCCCCGGCATGGCCGGCACCCCGTCGACGAACAGCGCCAGATCGGGGACCTTGGCTCGGTCGGGGACCTTCTGCTCGAACATGTCGAGTGCACGCTGCCGCTTCTCCGCCGGCTTCAAATCCGTCCAGCCGTCGAGCTCCGCGAGAGTGCGGTCCGCCCAATCGTGCAGGAACCGGAACCAGCTGCTCAGGAAGTCGTAGACGAATGCCCACACATGCACGTACTCCTCCTGGAACGGCGCGCAGTTGGTGAGATAGACCTCGCGGACGTTCGTCGCCACCTGGAGCATGAAGTCGGCGTCATCGCGGGCCTGCATGACCGTGGTGCGGAGCTGCTGCAGCGTCCCGAATCGCGCCAGGTAGACCTTGATCAGCCCCTCGAACTCGAGCGCGACAGCGCGTGACGGCTCAGCAAGCCAGCGGCGCAGCGCGCTGCGGCCGGCGGGCGTGATCGCATAGGTCGTGCGGCCCCGGCGCCTGATCAGGGTCCGCTCCGAGGTGAGTAGACCCCGCTCGGCCAGGGCCTTGGCGTCGGCGTAGACCCGGGCGTCGTCGCGCGGCCAGAAGTACTCGAAGCAGTGCCTCATCTCCATCGCCAGCTCGTAAGCGCTGCGGGGCTTGATCGCCAGCACGCCGAGGATCGCGTGCTGCGTCGTCGTGAGGCGGCCTTCTGCCATGGGCTTGACAGATTCTACCTCCGGCAGCATACTGCGCACGCATTATTTACTGCGTTAGCACTAAGGAGGTTTACCGGATGGGGACTCTGGCCATCGCGCTGCCCTGCCTGACAGGTGGCGCGGAGAGACTGCGAGCGATAGCGCGCGAGTGTGACGGGCCGCGGCGAGCGGACTTCGACGACTTCCACCGCCGCGTCAGCCTGACCTCCGAGCGCTGGTTTCTGCAGCAGACGCCGCAGGGCGAACTGCTGATCCTTCAGCTGGAAGGGGACCCGATCGGTGCGCTCGGCAAGCTGGCCGGCTCGAACCACCCGTTCGACGTCTGGTTCCGCGAGGCCGTGCGCGAGGTGCACGGCGTCGACCTGTCGCAGCCGCTGCCCCGACCTCCTCCCGAGCTCGTCTTCGAGCACGCGGGCAACGGGGTGCCGGCATGAACCTGAGAACTGCGCTGAAGGTCATCGCGGCGCTCTCGGCGCTCTTCGGCATCGGCTTCGCCGCCGTTCCGAGCGCCGTGTTCGCGCCCTACGGCGTGCACCTGGACGCGTCCGGCACATTCGTGGCGAGGCTCTTCGGAGCGGCCAACATCGGCCTCGCGATCGCGGTATGGTCCGCCGCCGACGAGGGCGCTCAGACACGGCGCAGCCTCGCCTGGGGCGTGGTCGGTTACAGCGTGGTCGAGGGCATCGTGTCGGCGGGCGCCGTGCTCACCGGCGTCGCCAACATCCTCGGCTGGGGCTTCGTCGTGCTCGACGTGGTGTTCGTCGCGGCCTGCCTGGCCCTGATGCGACCGGCGGCCGAAGGGGCGCCGTCGACGGCCGTCGGGTCTGCCGCCGACTAAGAGACAGGAAGGAGGAGGTCTGCTTCGCGCCGACCTCCTCCGCCTCCCCACGTTCTGCTCTCGTAGGAAAATCACGCGCCCCAGGCGCCGGGTGGCTGGGCGCCCACCGGGTCGGCCAGGCGAACGGCCACCAACACCTCGAGCACGTTCTCGAGCTTGCGCAGATCGAGCCCGGTCAGCTCCGCGATCTTGTTCAATCGGTTGTGCGCCGTGTTGGCATGGATGTAGAGGCGGCGGCTCAGCGCCTTGACGTTGAGATCGCAGTCGACGTAAGCGCGCAGCGTCGCCGCGAGCACGCCACCGCTGCCGAGGTCCTCGCGGACGAAGGCTCTCACCCGCGGCGCGATCAGCCGCTCGGCGGTGGCGTTGTGAAAAGAGATCAGGTAGTCGAAGGCGCTCAGGGCCGGCAGGGCCAGCACGCCGCCGGCAGGCCCGAGGCACTCGGCAGCGCCGCGCGCCTCCCGGTAGCCCTCGGCCACGCCTGTGAGACCGGGCTGCACGGTGCTGACACCGATCGCGAGCCGCACCTGCTGCTTGGCAAGGCGCTCGTAGCCCTCCGTGAGGCCGGCTATCGTGCGGCTGAGATCAGAATCCGGAGCAGCCGCGACGACGGCGATCTCGTCGTGCCGCAGCACGGTCAGCGGCGCGAGGCGGCTCGCGCACGCGCGCGCGATCGTTCCCGAGGCTGAGCGCAGGGCCAGCTCGTCGCCGGGCAGCGCCCTCGGCACGGCGACGAGCACCAGGCAGGGCGCGGTCGGCCCCAGCCCGTGGGCGCGAGCCACCTCCTGCGGCGCGCCCGCCGGCACCGGCCGGCCGGCGACCAGGTCGTCGAGCAGGTCGCGCCGGATGCGCTCGCCGCCCGCGAGCTCGAGCTGCTCGATCTCGATGTATAGCTCCGCCGCGAAGGTCGTCGCCAGGTTCACGTAGTCCAGGACCAGGCCGACGAGGGCGAGCGCGTCGGGGCCGCGCCGCCCGTCCGCCGCCTCTTCGAGCAGCGCCCGCCACATCACGTCCTGGTAGATGCGAAAGGCGTGCATGTAATCGGCGATCGGGATCCGGCCCACGCGGGCCGCCGTGTGCCGGCGCGTGAAGAGCAGGTCTTCGCGCGTCGGCGCCGCGTTGGCCGCCAGCAGGCCGACGAGCACCTCGTGGTGCTTGGACACGTGCTCTCGGACATCGTCGAGCAGACCGCGCCGCCGCGGGTCGCCGTAGGCGGGGATCTCGGCGGCGATCCGCTCCACGGTGGCGTCGACGAGCTCCTCATGGCGTTCCGCCAGCCGCTTGACCAGTACCGCGCGTGCCACTGTTTCAGGCAGCCTAGCGCGTCCCGAGGCGGGCGGTGTGCACAGTGCACAGTGGGCACCCCGAAGGTGTGGTCACGCACCCTCTCGCCGCAGCCCCAGGCGGCCATTACCTTCGCTTTCCATGGTCAACGCACCGCAGCGCCCCGTCTACACCGGCGTCGGCAAGGCGCTGGGCACCGACTACTTCCTCCTCAAGGGCACGCTGACCGAGGCCGAGCTCGACTACCTGGAGCGGACGCGCCGGTTTGTGCACGACGAAGTGCTGCCCGTCATCAACGGGTACTGGGAGCGGGCGGAAGTGCCCCTGGAGCTCTGCCGGCGCCTTGGCGAGCTGGGCCTGGTCGGCGACGGCATCGAAGGCTACGGCTGCCCGGCGATGAGCGCCACCGCGGCCGGCCTGATCGGGATGGAGCTCAACCGTGGCGACGGCAGCCTGGGCACGTTCCTGGGCGTCCAGGCGGGGCTGGCGATGCGCTCGATCGCCATGCTCGGTTCGGAGGAGCAGAAGCGCCGCTGGCTGCCCGCGATGGCGCGCTGCGAGAAGCTGGGTGCCTTCGCTCTCACCGAGCCGCTGCACGGTTCGGACTCGGTGGCGCTGGAGAGCGAGGCGCGCCGCGAGGGCGACCACTACGTCATCAACGGCGCCAAGCGCTGGATCGGCTGCGGCTCGCTGGCCGACGTCGTCGTGCTTTGGGCCCGGGACGTGGAAGACGGCCAGGTCAAGGGGTTCGTGGTGGAGACGCCGGCGGCGGGATACACGGCCCGCGTCATCGAAGGCAAGGCATCGCTGAGAGCGCTCTGGCAGGCGGACATCGACCTGGTCGACGTCCGCGTGCCGGCGGCCAACCTCCTCCCCGGCGCCACGAGCTTCAAGGCGACGGGCCGCGTGCTGAAGTCGACGCGCGCCGCCTGCGCCTGGATGGCGCTCGGCCACGCGGTCGCCGGCTACGACGCGGCGCTCACCTACGCCGGGCAGCGCAAGCAGTTCGGCAAGCCGCTGGCCGCGTTCCAGATCGTCCAGGAGAAGCTCGTGCGGATGCTGGCCGAGGTGACGGCGATGCAGCTCTACTGCGTGCGCATCGGCCGGCTGGACGAGACCGACGACCTCTCCGACACCATCGCGTCTCTCGCCAAGCTCAACAACACTTCCAAGGCGCGCGAGGTTCTGGCCGAGGCGCGCAACCTGCTGGGCGGCAACGGGATCCTGCTGGAGAACCACGTCGCCCGCCACCTGGCCGACATCGAGGCCATCTACACCTTCGAGGGCACTGAGACGATCCAGACGCTGATCGTCGGGCGCCACATCACCGGGCTGAGCGCGTTCGCGTGACCGCGCAGACAGGAGCTGACCAGATGCAGAGCACCATGCAGGACTTCCCGCTCACGCTCACGAGCTTGCTGCGCCGCGGCCGCCTCTTCGGCGAGAGCGAGGTAGTGAGCTTCGCCGGCGACAGCTCGCGCCGGGCGACGTTCGCCGAGGTGGGTGAGCGCGCCGAGAAGCTGGCCGCCGCGCTCCGGCGGCTGGGCGTGCGCCCCGGCGACCGCGTGGGCACGCTGGCCTGGAACCACCAGCAGCACCAGGAGGCGTACCTCGCCATTCCGTGCACAGGCGCGGTGCTACACACGCTGAACCTGCGCCTCGCGCCGGAGCAGCTGGCCTGGATCGTGAACCACGCCGAGGACCGCGTCGTCATCGTCGACGGCTCGCTGGTGCCACTGCTGGCCGGGATCCGGGACCAGCTGAAGACGGTCGAGCACGTCGTCGTGATCGGCGACGACGACGCGACAGCACTCGGCGACGTGCTGCGCTACGAAGACTTGATCGCCGGCGAGGACGCCGGCTTCGCCTGGCCCGACCTCGACGAGCGTTCCGCCTCAGCGCTCTGCTACACGACCGGCACCACCGGCGACCCGAAGGGCGTCGCCTACAGCCACCGCTCGGTGTACCTGCACTCGCTGGCGCAGTGGGGAGCGTTCTCCCTCACCGAGGCCGACCGGCTGCTCGTGATCGTGCCGATGTTCCATGTCAACGCCTGGGGCTTTCCCTACACGGCTTGGATGCTGGGCGCCGACCTGCTGATGCCGGGCCGGCATCTCCAGGCCGAGCCGCTGGCCAGGTTCATCGAGCAGGATCGACCGACGGTCGCCTTCGGCGTGCCGACGGTGTGGAACGACCTCCTGCGCCACGTCGACCAGGCCCGCACCGACCTCTCCAGCCTCCGGCTGGTGGTCTGCGGAGGTTCGGCGGTGCCGCCCAGCCTGATGGAGCAGTTCCAAGCCCGCCACGGCGTGCGGATCGTGCAGGCCTGGGGCATGACCGAGACCAGCCCGGTGGCTGCGATCGCCTTCCCGCCCAAGCAGGCGGGCGCCGAGGACGAGATGGCCTGGCGCTCACGGACCGGGCGGGTGGTGATGGGCGTGGAGCTGCGCACCGTGGACGAGCTGGGCTGGGAGCTGCCGGCCGACGGCGAGACGGTGGGCGAGATCGAGGTCCGCGGCCCGTGGATCACCGGCGGCTACTACCGCACGGAGGCGCCGGAGCGCTTCAACGCCGGCTGGCTGCGGACCGGCGACGTCGGCCACGTCGACGCACGCGGCTTCGTCCAGATCACCGACCGCTCGAAGGACGTGATCAAGTCCGGCGGCGAGTGGATCTCGTCGGTGGAGCTGGAAACGGCCCTGGTCGGCCATCCGGACGTCGTCGAGGCGGCCGTCATCGGCGTTCCCGACGAGCGCTGGCAGGAGCGGCCCCTGGCCGTCGTCCGCCTGCGCGATGGCGCCGAGGCGACCCCTGACGACCTCCGCGCGTACCTCGGCACCCGGGTCGCCCGCTGGTGGGTGCCGGAGCGATGGGCGCTGGTGGCGGAGATCCCGAAGACCAGCGTGGGCAAGTACGACAAGAAGGTCGTGCGCGCGCAGCACGCGGAAGGGAGGTTGGAAGTCGTTGAGCTCACGCCTGCCGGACGCTGAGGCGGCGGAGCCGCTCGCCGACCAGGCGAGCGCCGCCATCCTCGGCGCCAACCCCTTCGTCGGCTTCGACCGGACGCGGCTGGTCGCCGACGCCGTGGAGTGGATGGGCCGGGTGGCCCTCCGGCCGCCGGCCCTGGTCGGCGAAGCCGCGCGGACGGCGGCCGAGCTCGGCCGGGTGGTCGCGGGACGGTCCGACGTCCACCCGGCCGACGGCGACCGCCGCTTCGCCGACCCGGCCTGGACTCGGAACCCGTTCTACCGCCGGCTGCTGCAGGGCTACCTCGCGCTGACGGCGGCCGCGCATCGCCTCGTCGACCAGGCCGGGCTGGACGAGCCGGCCCGCCAGCGCGCGCACTTCGGTGTGACGCTGCTGGCGGATGCGCTGGCGCCGACCAACGCGCTGACCTCCAACCCGGCCGCGCTGAAGCAGGCCTTCGATACCGCCGGCCTGAGCCTGCTCCGCGGCGCGCGGAATCTAACCCGTGACCTTGGCACGACGGGTATGCCGGCCACGGTGGACACACGCCCGTTCGAGGCGGGCGGCAACCTGGCGGTCAGCCCGGGAGCCGTCGTCTACCGCGACGAGGTCTGCGAGCTGATCCAGTACCTCCCGTCGACCGAGACCGTCCACGCCCGGCCGCTGGTCGTCATCCCGCCGCAGATCAACAAGTTCTACGTGCTCGACCTGGCGCCCGGCCGGAGCTTCACCGAGTTCGCGGTCGCCGGCGGCATCCCCTACTTCGCCATCAGCTGGCGCAACCCGACCGCCGCGCAGCGCGAGTGGGGCCTCGACACCTACGTGGAAGCGTGCGTCAAAGCGGTTGACGCAGCCTGCCAGATCACGGGCGCGGACGCGGCCAATGTGATGGGCCTCTGCGCCGGCGGGGTCACCATGACGCTGCTGCTTGCCTACCTTGCCGAGGTGGCTCCCGCGCGCATCGCGTCCGCCACCCTCGCCGTGGCGATGCTCGACATGCGCTCGCCCTCGATGATGAGCATGTTCGCGTCCGACGCTGTGATCGCGGCGGCGCTGCGACGCTCGCGGCGCAAGGGCGTGCTGGACGGCGCCGAGATGGCGCGCGTCTTCGCCTGGATGCGCCCCAACGACCTGGTCTGGAACTACTGGGTCAACAACTACCTGCTCGGCAACGACCCGCCGGCCTTCGACATCCTCTACTGGAACGCCGACACGACGCGGCTGCCCGCCGAGCTGCACGAGGGCTTCCTCGATCTCTACGTCCGCAACCCTCTGCCCGAAGCCGGCGAGCTGTCGATCCTGGGCTCAGACGTCGATTTGCGGCAGGTGAAGGCCCCGGTATACGTCGTCGCCGGGGTCACCGACCACATCGTGCCCTGGCAGGCGGCCTACGAGGCCACGCGCCTGTTCGGCGGCCCCTGCGAGTTCGTGCTCAGCTCGAGCGGCCACATCCAGAGCATCGTCAACCCGCCCGGCAACCCCAAGGCGTCCTACTTCATCGGGGGCCCGCTCCACGGCGACGCCGAGCACTGGCGACGCGGTGCTCAGAAGGCGGCCGGCTCGTGGTGGGAGCACTGGCTCGGCTGGGTCCAGGGGCGCTCCGGCGAGCGCCGGCCGGCGCCGCGACGCTTGGGCAGCCGGCGGTTCCGGCCGCTGGAGCCGGCGCCGGGAACCTACGTCCATCAACGCTGACGCACCGACCGCGCGGGCGGGCACGCGGTACATCGAGGTAGAGGGGCTGCGACTGCGGGTGCGCGTCAGCGGACGGGGCCGGCCGCTGCTGCTGGTCATGGGCCTCGGCGGCAACGTCGAGATGTGGGCGCCGCTGGTCGAGCAGCTCCGCGGCGTGCAGACGATCGCGTTCGACGCCCCCGGCGCGGGCGACTCCGACGTGCCCCACCGGCCGCTGCGGATGCGGGAGCTGGCGCAGATCACGGCCGGCCTGCTCGACCGGCTGGGGCTGGCGGAAGTCGACGTGCTCGGCGTCTCCTACGGCGGGGCGATCGCCCAGGAGCTCGCCTATCGCCACCCGCGGCGAGTGCGGCGGCTGATCCTGGCCGCGACAACCTGCGGGGTCGGCGCCCTGCCCGGCCGGCTGTCCGCCCTGGCCCTGCTCACCACGCCCTATCGGTACTACTCGCGCGGGCACCTGCGCTCGGTCGCCGCCCGCCTATACGGCGGGGAGCTCGCGCGCCGGCCCGAGCTGCTCGAGCGGCACGCGTACTCGCGCCTCGGACACGCGCCGAGCCTGCGCGGCTATCTCTGGCAGCTTGCCGCCCTACCCGGCTGGTCGAGCCTCCCCTACCTGCGCCGGCTTCGCCAGCCGACCCTGGTCCTCACCGGCGATGACGACCCGATCATCCGGGTCGTCAACGGACGGATGCTGGCTGCCCTGATCACCAACGCCGAGCTGCACGTCATCCGCGGCGGAGGGCACCTCTTCTTGATCGACCAGGCCGCAGAGATGGCTCCGCTTATCGCGGGCTTCGTGAAACGCCGCGCCTGATCAGGCAGCCGCCACCGCATAGACGATGCCCATCACCACCAGCGCCGCCGCGAGGAGCGCGCGCCGCAACGGGCCGGGCTCGGGCGCCAGCTTGTACACGAGGACCAGCGCGGTCAAGACCGCCATCCAGGCAAGGCTCGACATCCCCACCAGAAAGGCCGCGATCATCACGGCCGCGGTGCAGCCGACGCAGCTGAGCCCGTAGCGCGCTCCCGCGACAACGGCGCTGCGCCGCAGGTCGAAGGGCAGCGGGCCGTGCAGCGCGCACAGCTCCCGGCAGCGAGCCTCACAGGCCCGCTTCAGCGGACTGAGCGCGTAAGCGCCCGCGACCACCAGCGCGATTCCTCCGATCACCGTCTGATCCGGCCAGGGCATCCGGAGCGCGGCATAGGCCGCGAAGCAGACCAGGCCAAACGCCAGCCAGACCGAGACATAGGTGGCAGCGAGCAACGCGGTGGCGAGCTGCCAGCCGTGACGCCGCTCGGAGCTGCGCGCGAACTCAAACACAAAGGGCACGGCCGAGGGCAGCATCATCGCCGCCGTCATCAGCGCCCAGGCACCGGCGAAAGCGGGTAGAGGGCCGATACCCATCGACATCCCGGGCATCGACCGCGACTGGATGACAAGAGCCGCCCACGCCGCCGCTGCGAGCGCGAGTACGACCGCCGCCGTCACCGCCGGCGCAGCCAGCTCGGAGCCGGCGTCCGATCCCTCCGACCAGCCGCGGCAAGCCGGGCAGAACCCACGCCGGCGGACCGGCCGGGTCAGCCCGCTCGCCTGCAACAGCTGTATCAATCCGGGTACTCGTCGTGCCGGCGGATCCAGGACGCGCCGCCATCCTGCTCGTCGCGGCCCTTGGGGACCAGGTCCATGTAGTGGTAGGCGACGTTCAGCATGTCCAGGCCGCGCTCATAAGCCGAGTAGGTGTGATACACGCGCCCGTCCTCTCGGCGAAACACGCTGATCCCCGGCGCCTCGGTCATGCCCCACTCCCGGGGCCGGTAGTTGTACTCGACTTGTCCTGCCTTCAGCTCCGCGTCGCGGAAGGAGACGTGGTAGTCGAAATTGAAATCGGTGCCTGCCGACGAGTACCAGGGGAACGTCCAGCCCATGCGCTGCCGGTAGGCGGCGATCTTCGGATAGGGCGCGCGTGAGATCGCGACCATCGTGATGTCGCGGTGGTTCAGGTGCGTCGTGACCCCGTTGAAGTTGTCCATCCAGTTGCTGCATACGTAGCAGGCGGCGTCCCGGGTCCAGGGCGTGTGGTCGGTCGCCGTGTCGGGGTTGAACATCGCGTGGTAGACGACGAGCTGGCCCCTGCCGTCGAAGATCTCTGTGAGTGTCAGCTTCCCGTTCTCACCCTCGAGCAAGTAGTCCTTCTCGACGGGCTCCCACGGGAGCTCGCGCCTCTCCTTACTGAGCTGGTCGCGCAGGCGCGTGAACTCCTTCTCCTTGGCCAGGTGCTTCTTGCGGGCCGCGACCCACTCGTCGTGTGTGACCACCTTGTGCGCCGTCATGCGGACCTCCTCTCTGATGGGAACAAGACGCTGCCCTTCGGGGTGATGAACCGGCCGATCCGATAGCTCTCCACCCCGGCCTGCACCGATGGATCTTGGGCGATCAGCTCGCCCAGCTCGCTCGCGGCGAGGCGGCTGAAGCCGAGTCCGGTACACCGCGGGCCAGGCCCCGGGTCGATCACCGCGCCGGCCGTCAGCAGCCGGCCGTCCGCCGCCAATCCCAGGTTGAACCGGAGGTGCTCGTTCAGGAGCCGCTGGATCTCCGCCGGCTCGTAGGCGGCACGCCGCCGCCCCTCTTGGAGGAGCACGACCGAGAACTCGTCTACAGGGAACGGCGCCTCGGGCTCGGGCAGCACTAGACCGCGCCCTTCGAGAGCCCGATCAGGTGGCCCTGCGGGTCCAGGAAGTAAGCGAAGGTCAGGTTGTAGGTCGGGATCTCGGTCGGCGGCACCACCGTCGTCCCGCCGAGCTTCTCGGCCTTGGCCAGGTAGGCTGCGGGGTCGTCGACCTCGACGAAGAACGTGACGTGCCCGTCGCCGCCGTCCTGACTCGCGCCGACCGCGCCGGCGATGCCCTGGTCGCCCGCGGCGACCAGCCCGTAGTCGGAGTCGCCCTCGGCGCCCTGGAATCCCCAGCCGAAGAGGTCGCCGTAGAACCTCTGCAGCCCGCCACCGTCGCGGCCGACGACCTCGAACCACACCACTGCGTTGCCCATGTCCCACCTCCAGCGAATATGTGACCAAATGGTCACGCGCTAATGTAGGTGACCGATGAGGCACATGTCAACCTTCGTTGCGAAGGGCGCCGCCTACAATCGCCGCGTGACCGACGACGGGGTCTTTCGGGCACTCGCCGACCCCACCCGCCGGTTGCTGCTCGACCGCCTGTTCGAGCGCGAGGGGCGCAGCCTCGGCGAGCTGCAGGCGGAGGTGCCGCAGATGACCCGGTTCGGCGTGATGAAGCACCTGCGGATCCTGGAGGCGGCCGGCCTGGTGGTAACCCACCGCTCCGGCCGCGAGAAGCTGCACTACCTGAACGCGGTCCCGGTGCAGCTGATCCACGACCGTTGGGTGAGCAAGTACACGAGACCCGCGGCGAGCATGCTCGCCGCTTTGAAAACTGAGTTGGAAGGAGGTTCAGCCATGCCGGCACCGCCGCGGCAGGTCTACCAGGTCTTCATCCGGGCCTCGGCACAGCAGGTGTGGGAGGCGATCACCAAGCCCGAGTTCACGGCGTCGTACTTCTTCGGATCGAAGGTGGAGACGACGGGCGAGGCGGGGACGCCGATCCGCCACCGGGGCGCGCACGGCGACTCCGGCCTTTGGGCCGACGACATGATCGTCGAGTCCGACCCGCCGCGCCGCCTGGTGCACACCTGGCGCGCGCTCTACGACGAGGAGCTGGCCGCGGAGCCGCCCAGCCGCGTCACCTGGGAGATCGAGGAGGCGCCGGGCGGCGTCACCAAGCTGACAGTGATCCACGACCAGCTGGAGAACTCACCCAAGACGGCCGAAGGCGTGTCTGGCGGCTGGATGTTCGTGATCAGCGGTCTGAAGACACTCCTGGAGACCGGCGAGCCGCTCAGCCCCCGCAGCACCGGTGACGAGCCGAACCGCCCCGCGCGCGGCTAGCAGCGGCAGCACACGGTTATCAGATTCGTATTCAGAATCGAGCTGATGGGCCGGGAGGGGTCGCAGCCAACCACTCTCAAGCCCCGAATTCGAATCTGAAAAGTCGCTAGACGTTCCCGACGCTGACGCCGTGCCCCAAGGTGTCACCCACCCGTCAGTTAGATGCCTGAAGGCAGCGGTCGGCATCACGCCGGTTGCCTGCCCGGGCGAAAGCTTCCGCCGCCTCGCGGAACATCGCACGAGCCTGCTCGTCCGCACCTTCAGCCTGGCGAAGGATGCCCCGGGCCTCCCACACCGCGCCTGCCCATGGACCGCCCTGCCACATGCCGCTGATCCGTTCCGCCTCGGCGATGAACTTCTTCGCACGATTCAAATCACCCGCCTGGGCGCAGGCTGCTACTGCGTTCGTGAGGAACCCCATGGAGCACGGTTCGCACGTCTGCACGGGTGCCAGCTGTCTTTCCGCCTCACGCAGAGCGGCCATCGCTTTCGCCGGAGTGGCCGCGGCCTGAATCATCGTGCCGAACACACGTACGAGAAGATGCGGAACGAGGTCGGACTGGCGGGCGAGTGCCAGGGCCCTGCCGAGCAGCCGGTTCGCGTCGTAGTTGCGACCCCGACTGACCGCAGCTTCCGCCAGGCGCTGCCTGGCGAGGGCAGCGCCTGAGATGCAGCCTTGCCGATCGTTGGCCTCCGCCGCCTCGCGCAGGTGCACCTCGGCCTCGGCGAGCTGGCCGGCCTGGAGCTCGGCCTCGCCGAGCATCAGCACCGCGAGTGCTGCTCCGGTCGCCGAGCCGGCGTCCGCGGCGATCTGCATCATCTGACGGGCGAAGTCCGCCGCCACCTCGTAGCCCTCCGGACCGGCGAGGTAGTACTCGGCCAGACAGAGATGCGCGTCATAAACGATGGGCTCCATCTGCGCGCGCATTCGCATCGACTCCGTGAGTTCCTCCGCGAACTGCTCGCGCCATCTTCCCTGCGCCATCGCGACCTTGGCGAGGATGACCGCCGCTTCTCCGAGCTCTCGGCCCAATCTGCCGTCCAACGCGATCGCTCGCGCTTCGGAGGCTTCGCGCTCCGCTTCCGTGACCTGGCCGCGGTTCAGGTGAAGGAGGGCGCGCGCAAGCAGGGCGTGCGCGCGTTCGGCGCCAGACGGCGGCTCAGCGCCCTCGAGGGCGAGGACCGACTCGTAGAGGGTGACGGTGGCGGGGTCTGGCCCGACTCCGAGCTGGTCGCGCAGGGCTTCACGCAGGCGCTCGAAGCAGCGGATCGCCTCGCGTCGCTCGCCGGCCTCGAGATGAGCCCGCAGCAGAGACCGGGCGGCCTGTTCGTCGGTGGGGTCTGCTTCGGCCAGCCGGCCCCAGAGCAGCCCTGCCCGGAGGACGTCGAGATAGCGCCGGCGCAGCCGCGTCCGAGGCTCGTACGACCAGGACTCATAGACGTCGTCCGGCAGTAGATCGCCCGTGTAAAGGTCGGCGGCCGCGCGGCATTTGGCCTGGTCCTCTGCGTCAAGACCGGATTGCGCAGCGGTCTCGAAGCGTTCGACGTCGACCTCGATACGGCCGCTCGGGAAGAGGGCGAGCACGCCACGCTCGTTAACGATCGCCCGCTCCTGGCCAAGCGCAAGCCGCGCGAAGTGGAGCGCCTTGCGAAGGTTCGTGCCGGCGGCCTCCGGATCGCTGTCCGGCCAGAGCGCCTCCATCAGCTGAGCGCGGTGCACTCGATGGCCGGGCGCGAGAGCTAGCAGCTTTACCGCCTCGGCGGCGCGTCGACTGCGCCAGGCATCGCCCGAGACCGGCACGCCGTCCACGCTGACGGCGAACGCGCCGAGCAACCGGATCTCGAGCGTCCGCATCCGGCGAATCGTATCGACTGGGGCGACCCCGGTCGATGCGGTCGCCGGAACGGTGGCGGAACGGCCGGCCTCCTAGCGTGCCGTCGCAAAGGAGGTGACCCACATGGCCCTTTACATGGACGTGCACAACAGCCTGCCGGACGGCACCACCGCCGCCGAGGTCGCAGGCGCGCACGCGGCCGATCTTCGCGTCCAAGAGCGTTATGGCGTCCGCTACCTGAGCTACTGGCTGGACGAGAAGGCCGGCAAGGTCTTCTGTCTCGTCGACGCGCCGAGCGCCGATGCGGCGCATGCGGTTCATCGCGACGCGCACGGCCTTGTCGCGGACGAGATCTACCCGGTGGTGCAGGGATGAGCCGGCAGGAGGCGGCCGCCACCCAGCTCGTCGAAGCCATCGCCGCCCGCGACGGGGACGCGATCACCAAAGCCCTGGCTCCGGATACCCGGCTCCGCTACCTGATTCCACCCGGGCCTGGTGAGGTCCTGGGCGCCCCTTCGGTGGCCGACAAGTTCCTGGAGTGGTTCGGCGATCTTGGCGTCGTCGAGATCGCGAACGTCCAGGTCGCGGCGGTTGCCGACCGCATGTCGGCCCGGTACCGCTTCCTGGTCGGCGAAAGACAACCGGATGAGGTCATCGAGCAGCAGACATTTCTGGACCTCGACGAGGAAGGTCGGATCGCCTCGATCGATCTTCTCTGCTCGGGATTCCGGCCCGCAACGGCGGATCGCGAGTCTGCAGCAAGTCACGAGTTCGACGCCGGCGACCTTGGTTGCGCGGACGGACTTGCGCAGGAATTCCGCCGGAGGATCCTGGCCATCCCCCTGGGAGACGTCCTGGCGATTCAGACGTCCGACCCGGCAGCTAAGGAGGATCTCCCCCCTCTGGCCCGGCTGATGGGACACAAGGTGCTTTCGATCGAGCCGTCTCAGGGCGGGCGGCTCCTGATCACAGTGGAGCGAGGACGATGAGTGAACGGTTGATCTTCAACTGCACGTATGGCAAGGAGAGCCCGGAGCGAGCCACGCTCCCGTTCGTAGCGGCGAACATCGCCGCGACGGCAGGCCAGGAGGCCGTGGTCCTCTGCACGATCGAGGCCGTCTGGCTCGGCACCAAGGGCGGAACAGAGGGCATCGCCTGCCCGGGCCTTCCCGTCCTGGACGACCTCTACCAGGAATTCGTCGGCAAGGGCGGTCAGGTCTGGCTCTGCGGAGCCTGCACGAAGCCCCGCGGGATCGGCGAGGACCGACTTCAGAACGGGGCCGCCATCGTCGGCGCAGCCAAAGTCGTGGAAGAAGTGGTCGCCGGCGCTAAGACCGTCGCCTTCGCGGGCTGACGGGGAAGGAGGTGATGATCTTGGCAGGCCGAAACACGTCTCGAATCCTGATGGCTCTCACTCTGGGACTCGCAGTCGCCTTCAGCGGATCGGCGGCCCTCGCAGACGGAGTGCCCAGCGGCGAACGCATCGTGGGCAATGCGGCCGGCGGGCACGGCGGCGTCATCGAGCCGGCCTATGACTACAACACCGGAAATGTGACCTATCTGCTGACGCCCACCGGCGCACCGTTCCCGTCCAAAGCCAACTTGCGCGCTGTCGCGCCGCTCTACCTGGTCGTGTACCCGTCGACGTCATCGGACCTTGCGCCGTTCGACTGCATGGGCGTGCCCGGCAACTGCCCTGACCATGACGGGCTGATCGCCGGCGCGGCAACTGCGATCATGCCGAGCGTCTACGGGGCCAACCCCGCCAACGTGCCCGGGCACGACCACCTCGTGGGCGCAGCGAATACAGGCGGCGATTTCAATGTGGCGTGGCACGTCTACGTCGAGCTGTTCACCTCTACGGCAGCGGTGAGCCACATCACGACGCTGAGCGAGCTGCAGGCTGCGTGGGGTTCGGGAGCGATCCTGACCGGCACCAGCTTCCCGCTCACCGAGGAGGGCGTCGACAGCGGGATCACCTTCAACTGCAACATCGTTCCGGCGCAGACGTACAACCGGGGCACACCGGTCTAGCCACCTCAATGTCGGGGGAGGCGATTTCCGCCTCCCCCAGCGAAGGCGAAAATCGGATGGGGTGACCATCAAGGCCGATCAACCAATCGCGGAGGCAGTCCCGGACGGGTCACAAGTGCTCCGCCAGGCCAGGCTGGCCCAATCCCTGACGGTCGGCTGGATGGTGGTCGAAGGTGCGGTCGCGATCGGGGCCGGCGTCGCGGCCCACTCGGTCGCACTCACCGGTTTTGGCGTCGACAGCGGCATCGAGTTGTTCTCGTCCGGTGTCGTCCTACATCGCCTTCTGCAGCGGACCCAACACGAGGAACGAGGCTCACTTACACCGGGAGAGCGGAGTGCGACCGGGATGGTCGGCCTGGCGCTCTACGCGCTCATCGCGTACATCGTCTTCGCCGCCGGCGCGACTCTGATCCTGCGCATCGAGCCCCTGAAGTCCCCGGCGGGAATCGGGCTCGCCGTCGCTTCGCTGGTGTTCATGACCCTTCTGTGGCGCTGGCGGCTGCGACTGGCGGATCGCTTGAGGAGCCCGGCGCTACGCGGCGACGCCGCCTGTTCGCTGGTCTGTCTGTACCTCGCCGGAGCCACCCTCGGCGGACTGCTGCTCAACCAGTTGCTGGGCATCTGGTGGGCGGATCCCGTGGCAGCGCTGCTGCTGATCTGGTGGATCAGGGGTGAAGCGAAGGAAGCGCGTGAGGCCGCCTCTGCCCGCTGAGCCCGCCTACGGCTTTCTAGCCCGGATCGAGTAGCCGTACGTCCCGAACTGGTGAGCCTTCCTCTCCCCCGATGCCCCGGCGAACGTGTCGACCGGGTTGGCCAGCTCGACGTCCACCAAGCCGGCGCCGGTGATGACTGTCTCCCACCCTGCGCACGGCAGGGCCCCGGCAATTCAACCGGTCCAGAGATCGATGTCTTTGAGGGCCGACTCCGGAACGGGCCTCTCGACGCAGATGTCGGCGACGGTCATCCGGCCGCCCGGCTTCAGCACCCGAGCGACCTGCCGATAGACGCCGAGCTTGTCGGGACAGAGGTTGATCACGCCGTTTGAGATGACGAGGTCGGCCCAGCCGTCGTCGACCGGCAGGTCTTCGATGAACCCGTCGCGGAACTCGACGTTCGTGAGCCCGAGGCGCTCAGCGCCCAGCCGCCCGCGCTCCAGCATCTCGGGCGTCATGTCCACGCCGATGACGGCGCCTGCCGGTCCCACCCACAAGGCGGCGAGCAGCGAGTCCAACCCGGCACCGGATCCGAGGTCGACCACGCGTTCGCCGGGCTGCGGGACTCCCCAGTGGAAGGGGTTGGCAACCCCCGCGAACGAGTCGCAGAGCTCGTCGGGCAGGTCGGTCAGCGGCGACTCCGGGTAGCCCAGCCGTAGAGCGTGGGCGCGGCCGGTGTGGAAGTGGTACTCGCGGCTCGGGTCCTCGGCGACCTCGCGGTACTTGTCGCGAACCTCGCGCCGCAGCTCATCGAGGTCGACCAATTGCGTTATGTCAGCCATCTCACCTCACCTTCTTGTGGGCGGTCGCGATCAAGACCTCGCCGCGAAACGTGTAGTCGGAGGGGCCCAGCTTGGCGAGGCGCTGCTTGACCCGATTCAAACAGTCATCTCTGGCCTCGGCTGTGAGTGAGTCGAGCCGCACCCGAGAAGTGCTTTGGAGGTGCCACTCGAGGTGCTCCTCGGGCGGCCACCGATGCTCTAGGGATTCGACCGACATCAGCTCGACTGCGAAGCCCGCTCCCTCCAGCAGGCCGCGCAGCTTGGCTTCGGTGTTGGTCGCTTCGAAGTTGTCGACAGCAGGCAGCTCCATCGGCTTCGCCTCGGCGGCGGCCAGCTCCTCGTCCCAGACCTTGTTGGCGGGCGGAGGCTGCTCGTCGGCCCAGGTGACCACGCCGATGACTCCGCCGCTTCGCAGCACCCGGTGCGCCTCCCGGAGGCAGCGCTCCGGCGACGGCATGTGGAAGAGCACGTAAGCGATGACGGCAACGTCGAACGACCCGTCCGGCAAGTCGAGCTGCTGCGCATCCATCTGAGCCAGCGGTCCAGAGTGTTTCCGCCTCGCCACTTCGAGCATTCCCTGCGACCGATCGACGCCCAGGACGGTGGCACCGGGTGCGCGCTGCTGGATCAGCGGCAGCAGCGCGCCGGCTCCGCAGCCGATGTCGATCACGTCGCTCGCCCGCGCGAGGGGAAGCCTGTCCAGCAGGTGCTCGCCGAGAGGGCGGATGACCGGGCTCCAGAGCGCGTCATAGGCGGCCGCCCGCTTCGAATAGAGGTCCGCGAGGGCGGCGACCTGCTCCTCGACGCTCGGGGGGCGGCTCACCGCGGCACCAGTTTGTACTCGGGCCGAGTCTCGCGCAGAAGGCCAGCTGCCACGAGGCCCGAAGCCGCGGTCAAGACCCCGATCGCCAGTATCGAGACCGGGATGCCGGCCAGGTCCGCCAGCAAGCCGGCGACAACCGCGCCCAGCGGGTAGCCGAGGTCGCGCCACAGCCTGTAGATGCCGACTCCGGAGGCGCGCTTCTCGGGCGCGGCGATGTCCCCGACGGCGGCGAGCAGAGTCGGGTAGACCATCGCGGTGCCGGCGCCCATCACGACCGCTGCGAACAGCCAAGGACCGAGTCCGCTGACCTGGGAAATGGCGGCGAGAGCCAGGCCCTGGACGAGCATTCCGCCCACGATCAGCCCGCGCCTGCCCCACCGATCGGACAGGGCGCCCGTGCCCGTCTGCAGCAGGCCCCAGGACAGCGCGTACCCACCCGAGACGACCGCGATCTGGCCGAGACGGAGTCCCCGTGACAGCAGCATCAGCGGCAGCAGGCCCCAGGCCACGACATCGTTGAGGTTGTTGACGAGCCCGGCCTGGGAACAGGCCAGGAGGTCACGGTCGAGCCAGGTCCGAAGCGATCCAATCCCGCCGCTGAGACGCTGGAGGCGCTGCGGCGAGGCCTCCTGGTACTCGACCGCCACGTGCGGTCGCGTTTCATGGACCAGCAGGAGGCTCACCACCAGGCCGGCGACGGCGACGATCGCCGCCAACCCGAAGGGACCCTGGCGGAGGCCGAAGGCCGCCGCGAGTGGGGCTGAGACCAGCGCGGCAACGCCGGCGCTGGCATAGCCGGCAGTCTCGTTGAGACCCAGCGCCAGCCCGCGGCGCTGCGGCCCGACCAGGTCCGCCTTCATGTTCACGGTGAGCGACCAGCAGAGGCCCTGGTTGACTCCCAGGAACGCGTTGGCAGCGATCACCCAGCCCCAGCTCGGGGCCGCCAGGATGATCAGGGGTACCGGGAGGGCGAAGAGCCAGCCGACGACCAGAACCCGCTTACGGCCGAGCGCGTCGGCCAGGCCGCCCGCCGCCAGGTTGGTGAGGGCTTTGATCAGGCCGAAGCTGACGATGAACCCCAGCACCGCGGTGGCAGCCGCAACGTGGAAGTCCTGGACCGCCAGCACTGGTAAGACCGCCCTCTCAAGACCGACCATCGAGCCGACGAAGGCGTTGACGAGCATGAGCAGCGCGAACTGAGGCAGGTTGGCCCGGAGGCCGAGGGCCGGCTGTTTGAGTGAGGCGATCATCCCGCGCGGTTGGCGGCCCGCAGGCGCTCGTGCTCAGCGGGGGCCGGCGGCAGCCCGTCGAGCATGAAGGCGACGAAATCCGCTTTGTCAGGAATCGCTAGCGCGGGGTTGTGCCGCCTCTCGTAGCCGATCGTCGATGAGGGCTTCGCGCTCATCGCGCGGCCGCAACTAGAACCGGCGAAGTGGCCCGGATAGACCTCCAGGTCGTCCGGCAAAGTCAGCAGGCGCTGGAGGCTGTCGTGAAGCCGGGCGGCTTCAGCTTTTGCCACGGCGCCGTCGCGCTCCAGGTCGGGACGGCCGGCGTCCCCGACGAAGAGCGTGTCGCCCGTCAGCAGGAACCATGGCTCCTCTCCGCGGGTGCGATCACCAACCAGCAGGCAGACGCTGTCGGGGCTGTGGCCGGGCGTGTGCAGGACGCGAATGAAGTCGTTGCCGAGCTCGACCTCCTCCCCGTCGCTGAGCTTGCGGTGCGGAAACTCGACCTCGGCAGCCTCGTGGAGCATCACCTCGGCACCCGTGAGATGCGCAAGCTCAAACGCTCCTGAGAGGTGGTCGGCCTGGACGTGCGTCTCGATCACCGCGACGATCGGTGCCCCCGCCGCCGCGGCGACGGCCAGGTAGTCCTGGACGTGCTCGGCATGCGGATCGACGACCGCCAGCCGGCGCTTCCCGGTGCAGCCGAACACATAGGATGCGCAGCCGGTCGCGGGATGCAGGATCTGGCGGAAGATCATCCGCCCGTCTCCACTGGCAACCCGGCGGCCCGCCACTCGGGCAGTCCGTCCTCGAGCCGCTGCGCGACATACCCATGACGTCGCAGCTGACGGATGGCGCTGTGGGCGAACGCGCAGTAGGGCCCCCGGCAGTAGGCGACGATCGTGCGGTCCTGCGGCAGCTCGTCGAGCCGCCGGCGCAGCTGGCTGAGGGGCATTGAAACCGCCTGCGGGAGATGTCCGGCCGCGTACTCCTCGGGCGGCCTGACGTCGATCACGATCAGGTCCTCCCCGGACTTGAGCCGGCGTCTCAGCTCGTCTCGTGTGATGGGCTCCAGCTCGTCCTTCTCGCCGAGGTAGTCGCTCGCCAGCTGCTCGATCTCGGCCCGGTGCTTCGTCCCAAAAGTGCGGATGGCCCGCCAGAGCTCGAAGACCGAGGGGTCGCTCAGGCTGTAGGTGACGAAGTTGCCGTCGCGCCGGCTCCGGACCAGCCCGGCCTGCCGCAGGACCTGCAGGTGCTGGCTGGTGTTCGCGACGGTGAGACCGACCTCTTTGCCCAGGCTCTCGACCGTTCGCTCGCCGTTGGCCAATACGTCCACGATCTCGGCTCGCCGCCCGTTCGCCAGCGCGGCCGCTGCGCGCGAGAGCTCGTCGAAGAGGGCTGTCTTGGCCACCCGATGCGCCGACGCGTTCGGGTGCTCAGCAGCTTGCACGGCCGGATTCTACTATTCAAGCGATTACTTGACAACTGGCAGCGGCGCTGCCAGAATCGCGCAATTCCAAGTTCGGGAAGAGGACCGTGACACGAAGGAGAAGGACATGTACGGCACAGTCGCAAAGCTTCAGGTGAAGGCCGGACGCGAGGCCGACCTCACCCGGCACCTCGAGCAGTACCAAAGCGGCGGCCTGGCCGGCGGCTTTGTCGCCTCTGCGCTCTATCGCGCCGACGACGGCGGCGGCCACTGGCTGGCGGTCGTGTTCGAGAGCCGGGAGAAGTACGACGCCAATGCGGACAGCCCGGAGCAGGACGCGCGCTACCGCGAGATGCGAGAGCTACTCGACGCCGATCCTGAGTGGCACGACGGCGAGGTACTTCTGCGGATCACCGGCTAGCACGCCCATGGCACGGCCGGCGCTGTGCCCCCAAACGGATTCCAGCATCGGAGCAGCGCGGCGCCGGCCGCCTGCAAATTGAGAAGCCCACTCCGTGAAGGGCAGGAGGCGAGACATGAGCACAGCCGTTACCAAGCTTGAGTCGCGGTCGCTCGACCAGCCGGATGAGGCCCGCCGGCCAAAGATGGCGGCGGTCGACGTCCTCAACCTGGGATCACACAGCATCGGACGCTTCACATTCGAGCCGGGCTGGAGCTGGGCCGAGTCGATCAAGCCGGGGGCGGGGACCGACCACTGCGAGAAGGAGCACGTCGGCTACTGCGTATCAGGCCGGCTGGACGTGTGGCTGACCGACGGGACCCGCGTCTCGATCAAACCCGGCGACGCGTACGTGATTCCGCCGGGACATGACGCGGAAGTGGCCGGCAACGAGAACTTCGTCGGTGTCGAGTTCTCCAGCGCGGCTTCCTACGCCAAGTAGGGCGCGCGAGCTGAGGCGGCGGGCCACGAAGGCCCGCCGCCTCTCGCGGGGTCGGCTCTGGCGTCGCCACAGAGTTCCAGGACGCATCCCTGAGGTGCACCTGCGCCAGAGGGCGCAACTTGGATAGATTGCTGCCGACCCGGTCGCTTACCCGACCACCGGCGTTTCCAGAAGAGGTGTCGTATGTCTGAGGAAAACAAGGAAATCGTGCGGAAGATCCAGGACGCCTGGACCCGCAACGCAGTCGACGAGCTCGACCAGTACTTCGCTCCCGACTTCGTCGCCCACTCGGCAGTGCCGGGCATGCCCGCCAACCTCGAGGGCGCCAAGATGGCCCACGGCATGGTGACGCAGTTCTTGACCGACCGCCAAACCCAGATCACCGACATCTTCGCCGACGGCGACAAGGTGCTCATGCGGACGCGCGCCACGGGCACCAACGGCAGCGGTGTGCCCTGGCTGGGCGCGGAGCCCAACGGCAATCCCTATGACTTCGAGTCCTGGAGCGTCTACACGCTCAGGGACGGCAAGGTGACCGAGCACGTCGGCCTCAACGACCTCTACACGTTCGCCATCCAGGCGGGAGCGGTGAAGCCGCCGGCGCCTCCCGGCTAGCGAGCGGGCGGCCGTCAGGCCGTCAGCGCCGGTTCCGATGCATGACGAGCCAGGACGGCCGCCGATTCGGCCGGCGCTGAGCCCGGGGGCAGCGCGGCCAGCTCCTCGATC
>Ga0070714_100000602_pt1 | contig 25700 bp, 16 predicted proteins | sample LARL83metaG_FD_65450 | JGI IMG/M metagenome (GOLD analysis project Ga0070714, IMG submission 65450) | Corn, switchgrass and miscanthus rhizosphere microbial communities from Kellogg Biological Station, Michigan, USA - LAR L8-3 metaG | ecosystem: Host-associated > Plants > Roots > Rhizosphere ... | reverse complement strand
TTGGCGAACGGCACCTCGGTCACCAGCAGCCGCGCGCTGCATCAGCCCTTTCAATTCGGGCCCATCTACCTCTACGACGGGCAGGGCTTCCTCGTGCCCAAATCGTCCAGGGCGAGCAAGGCCAGCATGCTCGACGGTGCGACGGTCTGTGTTCAACAGGGCACGACGTCCGAGCTGAACCTGACGGATTTCGCGCGCCGGAACCGGGTGTCGTTCAAGCCCGTGGTGATGGAGGATCTGCGCGCGGCGGTCTCCGCGCTCGCGAGTGGTCGATGCGACGCCATCACGCAGGACGGCGCGGGGTTGGCGACGACGCGCACGATGCTTCGAGATCCATCGAACTATGTGATCCTTCCCGATCGCATCTCGAAGGAGCCGATCGCGGCGGTGGTGCGCTCCGGCGATGACCAGTGGCTCGAGATCGTGAACTGGGTGTTCCACGCGCCGGTGCAGGCCGAGGAATACGGTATCGGCCAGCAGAACGCCGCGCAGTTTCTCGCCTCGTCCGATCCGGCCATCCGCCGCTTTCTCGGAGTCGAGCCAGGCGCTGTCGACGGACTCGGTCTCGATCCGAAGTGGGTCTACAACGTGATCGCGAAGGTCGGCAACTACGGCGACATCTTCGATCGGAACCTCGGATCTCGCACGCCGCTCAGGATGGAACGGGGGCTGAACCGGCTCTGGACCGACGGAGGGCTGCTCTACTCGCCGCCATTCCGCTAGTGGCGAGCAGGCCAGGCGTGAGCCACGCGCGCAAATCGCTGCTCGTGCAGGGACTGACCTTTGGTGCGACGGCCGCGGTGCTCTGGTGGCTCGCGCACAACATGTCGGCAAATCTCGAGCGGCGCGGTCTCTCGCTGGGCTTCGGCTTCCTCCAACAACCCGCCAACTTCGAGATCGGCGACACGGCATGGCTGCGCTTCTCTCCGGAGCAGAGCGTCGGCCGTGCAATTCTCGTCGGGCTGTTGAACACCGCTCGCGTCTCTGCGCTTGGCTGCGTTCTCGCGATCGCGATCGGATTCGTCGTCGGCGTGCTGCGCCTCTCGCACAACCCCGCGCTCCGCGGCGTCATGCGCGCCGGCGTCGAGGTGGTTCGCAACACCCCCTTGCTGCTCCTGCTGTTGTTCCTCTACGCCAGTCTGCAGGGGCTTCCCTCTGCGAGTCACGCGCTCGAGCCGGCTCCGGGATGGTTCCTCTCCGGTCGCGGCCTGGTTCTGCCGGCGATCGCGTTCAGCGCACTCACGATGTGGCTTGCCGCGCTCCTGGTCCTCGCGCTCGTGCTCCGGCGGCGCCTGGGAGCGATGGGCGCACGCGTGATCGCGGGGCTGCTCGCTACCGTCGTACTGTCCATGCTGGTGCGCCATCCGTCGGTCGAGGCGGCGCATCTGGTCGGATTCAATTTCGTCGGCGGTACGACGCTCTCGCCCGAATTCGCCGCGCTGCTCTCCGCGCTCGTGCTGCACCACGCCGCACACATCTCCGAGGTGGTGCGCGGTGCCATCCTCTCCGTGCCGCGCGGACAGAGGGACGCGGCGCGCGCACTCGGCCTCTCGCGATTCCAGACGCTGCGCATGGTCACCATCCCGCTGGCGCTGCGAGCGATGGTGCCGTTGCTCGCGACGAGCTGTGTGAGCCTCATCAAGAACTCGAGCCTGGCCGTCGCGATCGGATTTCCGGACGTCGTGAGCATTCTGAACACCACTGGAAATCAGACCGGCCACAACATCGAGACCATGTGCATCATGATCGTCGTGTACCTGTCTCTGAGTCTCGCCGTGGCCGCGGCGCTCAACCGGTACAACACGAGCTTGCTCGCGCTCGAGGCGCAGCTCCCGTGAGCGAGATGGCGAGCCCCTCGCGGCCGGCGAACGCGTCGGCTCTTCGCGCGCGAATTCGGAGCTCGTTCGCAACGCCGCTGAACTCGGCGCTCTCGCTGGCGATGTGTGCATGCGTGCTCGCGATCGCCGTTCCACTCGTCCGCTGGGCGCTGCTCGACGCCACGTGGAAGGGAACGGCGAGTGACTGCCGGGCTGCTCCCGCGGGTGCCTGCTGGGCGTTCATCGGCCACAAGCTGTCCTTCATCATCTTCGGGCTGTATCCCGGAGCGGAGCACTGGCGTCCCGTGCTCGCGACCGCCGTGCTGCTCGCGCTCATCGTGATGACGGCGCTGCCGCGATGGTGGAATCGCTGGCTCGTGCTCGCGTGGGTGGCCGGGCTCTCGGTCGCCTTCGTGATGATGCGAGGCATCGCGGGGCTCACCGTCGTGAATTCGCGGGAATGGGGCGGACTCCCCGTGACCATCATGCTCACCGCCATGGGGCTGGCACTCGGCTTTCCTCTCGGCGTTCTGCTCGCGCTCGGCCGACGGTCGCGACATGCCGTGCCGCGCGCCATTGCCGGCACGATCGTCGAGGTCGTCCGCGGCGTGCCGCTCATCGCCGTGCTCTACCTGGCGGTGCTGGTATTCCCGCTCGCGCTGCCCACGGGGCTCGAGGTCGACAAACTGCTGCTCGCGCAGGTCGCCGTCGCGATATTCGCGGCCGCGTATCTCGCGGAGGCGGTCCGCGCGGGGCTGCAGATGGTCCCTCGCGGGCGCATGGAGGCGGCGCTCGCGCTGGGCCTGGGACGTTGGCAGGCCATGCGTCTGGTGGTGCTCCCCGAGGCGCTGCGCATCGTCGTCCCGTCGTTCATCTCGATCGCGGTCGGATTCTTTCAGGACACGAGCCTGATCGTGATCATCGGCCTCTTCGACCTGCTGAACACCGCCCGTCTGGCCGCCCAGGATCCGGCGTGGCTCGGCTTCTACACCGAGGCGTTCGTGTTCGTCGGGATCATCTACTTCTGCGGCAGCGCAGCGCTCTCCCGCTACGGACTCTGGCTCGAGTGGCGGCTGGCGGCGGCGCGGCGCAATCTGCAGGAGGCGCGCTAGCGGGAGCGGCGCGCCTTCCCGCTAGCGGTAATTCCATGCGGCAGTGTTCGCGCCCGCAGGTGCGTTCTTCGAGATGTGCTCCGCCATCACGCGCAGCATGTCGCCGGTGGAGGTGGGACGAAAGCCGTGTCCCTTGAGCGGGCGGCCATACTCGAACGATCCGGCGTAGTGCGGATTCTTCGTGGTTTCGAGAAATTCCTGGACCTTATAGACAGCCAGGTTCAGATAGAAGTTGTCCATGTCGCCGGCGTAGAAGTGCAGCTTCCCGATCAGCTGCGGGCCCAGCGTCGTCCAGTTCTTCTGCAGATAGGCGCCGAGGTCGAAGCCGTGATCGCGCATGTACGCCGCGACCGAGTGATCGATGGCTCCGGTAGATTTGTTCCAGAGCGGCTTCGGGTAGCCATCATCGCCCACCGGACCGTACACCGCTTCCCACGCCTCCTGCTGCTCGGCCGACCGGCCGTGCGAGCCCAGCACGGCCTCCAGCTGTCCCTGCTGCCGCTCGGTGAGGAGCACCTGGCCCTCGCTGCTTCGAAACATCGGACGCTCCGGAATCAACCAGCGAGCACCCGGTGGTTGAAACGCATTGTCATCGTGGTAGATGTCGACGAGCCCCCAGCGACGGAAGTCGATCGGATCGGGATAGTAGATCCACGCGCCGCCGAAGAATTCCGGATGATAGATCTGCAGCGCGAACGATTCCCACCCACCCGTCGAGCCGCCGGACAGCACGCGCGCGTAGGGCTCGCCGATGATGCGGAAATGCGACTCGATGTACGGTATGAGCTCCGTCATGATCGCGTCGCCGTACGGGCCGTCGTTGGCGGAGTTCACCGCGTACGAATCATCGAAGTACGGCGTTGGATGCAGGAAGGTCACCATGAGCATCCGCGGGAAACTGTCGGAGGTCCAATCCCGATAGAGCTGGTATCCCTCGCGCCGCCGCAGGTTCACCACCCACGCGCGGTGACCTACCACGTTCGAGTCCACCGGCTCGACGCGCTCCTCCTGGAAATGATAGGGCGGCGCGAGACTGAAGTGATCCTGCTCGTAGTCCACGGGATAGTGCACGTCGGGATGCTCGTCGTATCCTCGCGGCAGGAGCACGACGGCGCCGAGATACATTGGATGCCCCCAGAACTTCGTGAGCAGCGCGCTCTGAATCTTGATGTGCTTGATCCATTTCGTGTCCGCCGGAACCTCCACTGGCGGCATCACGTCCGAAAGCGTGAGGCGAATCGCACCCGAGCCTCGCGGCGCGAGGTGCACGCGCCGAACCTTGCTCACGAGATTGCCGGGTGATTCCGCGAACTGCTGTCCCTCCCACTGATCCGCGTGCACCCAGATCGTGTGTCCGTCGGCGCGATGCATCTGCGTGTAGACGTTGAGCACCGCCTGCACGTAGTAGTCGCCCTCGGGGATGTTGCGCAGCGAGGCGATCGGGAAGCCCGGCGTCGCTGCATCGATTCGCGCGCTCGCGCCAGGCGCGAGCTGATCGACATCCACGCCGAAGACGGGACCATTCGCGCCGAGCGCGCCACCCTGGAAGCGGGGCTCGGGCGCGCTGTCCTGCGCGATGAAGACGAAGACGCGTCCGGTGATCGGTTTCGCATGCACAGCGGCTGGAAACGAGACTTGGAATCGCGCCCCTGCTTGTGCCGCTGCGGGAGATGTCGCCGCGAGAGCCGCGCAGGCGAGATAGACGACTGCTCGGGAACGAGAGATGGAGATCATCGTGGATTTCATCGGTGTCGTCATGGAGCCCGTACGGGTGCTATCGCGTGCGGCGCCTGGCGCACGAGCGTCTCGCGCAAGCGCGGCATCTCGGTCGTGATGAGCTCATTCAGCTTCGCGAACGTGCCGCGAAGCTGAGCGGTCGAGAGATCGAGCGTGCGCTGCTCGGCCTCCGTCGGCGCAGCGGACGAGCCCTCGAGTCCGCCGAGCAGGTCGAAGGCGTTGCCGATCGGAGTGCCGTACTCTTCGCTGAATGATTCGTGCACCGTGCGCAGCTCCTTCTCCACGCGAGTCACCGCGCTGTCGGTAGCGGGCACTTTCGCCGATTGCGCGAGCAGCGCCCGCACGTGGGTGAACTCCGTGTCGATTGCCGCCAGAGCCAGCTTGCCATCGTGGAAGGCGCGACTCAGCGAATCGATCTGCATCATCATGCGCTCGCGCGCAGCGAGCCCGGACAGGTTGGTCAGCGCCGAGGAATCCGTGCGCACCTGCACCGTCTCCGAAGCCGTCGTCCCTCGCGCGGATATCGTGACGGTATACACACCGGGTGCGACATACGGAGCAGCCGGCGCACCGTAGTATCCGGAATCCGCGGCGGTCGGGACGAATGGAAACTCGGTGTGCAGGTCCCACAGCACCCGATGCATTCCCGGAGCGCCGGGTCCCGCCAGCTCTCTCACGACAGCGCCATCGTGCGCGCGCACCACGATGTGTGCCGCCGTGGCGGAATCTCCCGCTCGCGAGTCGCCGAGTGAATACGTGATGAGCGCGCCCACCGGCGAGTTCGGCGCGGTGTACGGCCGGCCGCCTTCGAATGGCTGATCGCGCCACCGATAGACTTCGGTGGCGGCACGCATCGGGAAGACCCGCACGATCCCCGGTGCCGGCGAGCGTTCGGCTTCGAGCGCACGGATGTCGTCGAGAATGATCACGCCCCGGCCGTACGTGCCGAGTATGAGGTCGTTGGTGCGCTCGTCGACGAGAATGCAGTCGACCATCACCCGTGGCAGACTTCCGCCCGGAAAGCGCCAGTGCTTGCCGCCATCGAACGACCAGTACATCCCGAACTCGGTTCCGGCGAACAGCAACGCCGGATTCCGCGTGTCTTCCGTGAGCGTGCGCACCGTCATCCCGGCCGGGAGATCGCCCGTGATCGGGGTCCAGGTCGCACCACCATCGAGCGTCTTGAAAATGTAGGGCGCGAGGTCGTCATCCCGGTGACCGTCGAACGTCACGTACGCCGTTCGGGCGTCGAACCGCGACGCGAGAACGGTGCTGACCCAGCGAGGCGATTTCAGGTGGAAGCGCGAGGTGAGGTTCGTCCAGTGCGCGCCTCCGTCCGTCGTCATCTGGACGTTGCCGTCATCGGTGCCGACGTACAACGTTCCGGCGCTTTTCGGCGACTCGCTGATGGTCGTGATGTTCCCGTATTGGCCGGTGCCGTCATCGCGAGACGGAGTCGTGCTGTCACGCAGTGGAATTCCTTCTCCGAGGCTGCGCTTCTTCCAGTCGGGCTGGTTCGTCGTCAGGTCCGGGCTGATCTCCTTCCACGTGGTGCCGTAGTCGGTGGTTCTCAGCAGCTTGTTGGCACCGTAGAAATACTCGTGTGGATCGTTCGGCGAGAGGAGAATCGCCGTGTTCCAGTTGAAGCGGTAGCGCTGCGTCGAGTCCGCGGGGACGGGGGTGATGCGGCGACCTTCGTGTGTGACGAGGTCGTCCACGTAGCCGCGCCCGTTCTGCGAATTGCTGTAGACCAGGCGCGGGTTCGTCGGATCGACGGCGACCTGAAATCCATCGCCGTACTCGAGGAACGTCGCCTCATCCTTCGTCAGCGCCCCGCGTGAGTGCGTTCCGCTCGCGAACATGAAGGTGCCGAGGTCCTGCAGGCCGCCATACACCCGGTATGGATCCCGTGAGTCGATGGCGATCCCATAGAGCTGGCCGATCGGCAGGTTGTTGTCGTAGTCCCAGTGCCGTGCGCCATCGTACGTGAAGAACACTCCGCCGTCGTTGCCGAGCATCATGTGCTCGGGGTGATGTGGATCGATCCAGAGCGCGTGATTGTCGGGATGCACTTTCAGGTTGAGCGAGTCCTCGGAGAACGTCACCCCGCCATCGATCGAGCGATGGAGCGTCGTGAGCGGAAGCCACACGCGGTCGGGGTTCGTCGGGTCGACGATGATCCGCCCGTAGTAGCTCGCGCGCTCGTTGATGCGGCTCTGCCGCGACCAGGTCGCGCCGCCGTCGAGGGAACGGAAGACACCGCCCTCCCGATTCTCGATCACTGCGTACACGATGCGCGGATTGCTCGGGGCGATGGCGAGTCCGATGCGTCCGCTATTTCCGGTGGGTAACCCACTCGACAACCGTGTCCACGTGTCTCCGCCGTCCTGCGACCGCCAGATCGCGCTCGAGGGCCCACCACCGACGAATCCGAACGCGCGCCGGCGCCGTTCGTAGGATGCCGCGAACATGGTGCGACCATCGGGCGCGAGCGCGACATCGATCACCCCCGTGTTCGCATCGATTCCCAGCAGCTTCTGCCACGTCGCGCCGCCATCGCGCGTGCGATACAGACCGCGCTGCTCGTTGGGTCCGAACAGGTGGCCCGCCGCCGCCACGAAGACGACTTGCGGATTGTGCGAATCGATGACCACACGCCCGATGCTCTGCGTGTCGTGCAGCCCCATGTTGCGCCACGTCGATCCGCCATCGAGGGATCGATAGACGCCATCTCCCCACGTCGACGTCTGACGGTTGTTCGCTTCCCCCGTGCCAACCCAGACGACGTTACGATCGCTCGGTGCAATCGCGATGTCGCCGATCGACAGCGCCGTTCCATCCGCGTCGAAGACCGGCTCCCACGTGACACCGTTGTTTACGCTTCGAAAGACTCCGCCGCTCGCTGCGCCAACGAAGATGATGCGCGGATCATCGGCGACCGCTGCGATGGCGGACACCCGGCCGCCGATGGACGCCGGCCCGATCTGGCGCCAGGCGGTGTCGGGCCACGGCACATCCGTTCGCGATTGCTGTGCGGCGGCGTCGAGCGATATCGCGCTGGCCGCGAGCGACAGCAACGCGGAGGTACGAAGAAGCGTGCAGATCATGGGATTGGCTGCAGTGACTTTGGATATGCGTCGGAGAGGAGTTGCACCGGGCGCACGTAGCGCACGAAGGTCAAGCTCGGATCGCCGTCCGTGCCCGGATCGCCGCCCTGGACGATTGCGCGTGGTGCGCCATCGAGCTGCCAGCACCACACATACCGTCCCTCGGTGAGCGGAAGGTCGACTACCCAGCTGTTGCCTTCACGAGTGGCTGGAACTGCGGTGAGGGAAAAATCTCCCACGACCGCGACCACCTTCGCGCCCTTCGCCTGATCGACGGGGAGCTCGAATCGCGCATGCTCGCCCCAATGCCGTTGCAGGAGCAGGCGATGTTCGGGATCGACGTGGACCGCGAGGATCGAGTCGGAACCGGGAATCTCGAGCGTGTCGGCGCTTCGGTTCAGATGCACTGCGCGCCGGATCGTCGCGCCGGATGCCACGATGATGGCGAGGTCGAGTGGAAGGTCGAACGGAGGCGTCGCTTGCGCTTGCGTGAGGATCACGCGACGGCCGGCGATTTCCGCACGCACGTCGGGAATCACTTTTTCGGTGAACCACGGCAGCGCGAACGATGTCATGTCCAGATCGCCCGCACTCGACATCGATGCAATCAGCTCGCGATAGCCGGCCGGCTTCGCATCGGCCTGCAGCTGCACGTACGTGCGGATACCGCGATCGAATGCGCTGGCACCGAGCAGCGACTCGAACATGCGGAAGATCCACGCCCCCTTCGAGTAGTGCACGCCGCCGTTGTCGGGATTGCCGATGATGCTGAGGCGCCCCTCGGAGCCGAGCATGTAGCCATTGCGGAGCCGGTTCCAGAAGTCGTTCTCGGCACTTGCCCCATGCTCAGCGCCCAGCACCGTCGCCTCGGCGAACGTGGCCCATCCCTCACGAAGCATGTTCGCTGCCGGACCCGTTGCGTTCATCGTCCACCCGTGCGACACCTCGTGCGCGAAGGCGGCTACCGGGCCGTGGATGCCCGTCTGATCCAGATGACTCGCCTTCGTACCGGTGACCACGGCGTCCGTCATGCGTACGGAGAATCCTCTCTCGCCGAGCGCGCGGTCTTCGACGACCGCGATGTAGGGCGGCGTCGGGCCGCCGAACCGCTTGCCGAGCACGGGATCGATGCGCCGCAGTGCTGCCGCCAGCGTGTCGTGCGAGAAATCGAATGTGGGCGCGGTGAACGTCTCGAAGGTCACACCATCGACATCGCTCGTCGCCACCTTCCAATCGCGATCGTAGATCATGGTGAGCAGCCACGCCGGGTAGGCGCTGCGACCCGTCACCGTGCGCACGCCGTTCGCCACCACCTCGGTTTGAGGGAGGGTCGTGGCCAGGTGATAAGCAGCGGGAAGCTGGACCGTCAACGACATGGTGGCCATGTCGTTCGCGCTCGAGTAGGAGAAAACCGGATGCCACGCGTCCGTGTTGTGATAGGCGCCGAACGCCGGGATCGAATCGGCCGCTGCGCCGGACGCGGTGTCTTTCGGGGGCACGTTGGCATCGCGCAGCGTGTAATGGAGCACCAGCTGTGCGTGCGCGCTCCGCGGAGCGTCGATCCACAGCACGCCGCCGCCGAATGCCCACGCGGCCGAATCACCATCGAGCCGCACAGTCGCGAGCCGTACATCGTTGTTGAGGCGCACGGCCAGCCCCCATCGGCCGCCCACCGCGATCGCCAGCGTATCCACGACGGCTATCTGTCGGCCCGGCGAGAGCACGACGTGAAGGACCTGGCCGCGGATGTAGTTCAGCGTATCGATCGGAATCTGACGCGCGATGCTCCAGCTGCCGCCGCGTTCGGAGGCCTCGTACAACCCGGAGAGGTGGCGAACGAGATTCGTCTCATCGCCTCCGTTGTCGGCTTTCACCGTGCCGGTGAGCAGCAGGATCGCGCGGTTCGAGTTGCGCCACACCACGCGACTGAGCCCCGGCTCTCGCGCGAGCTTTCTCTTGACCGCACCGTGCATCACGGTGCGGCTTTCCGAATCGGGATCCACGCTGTCAAACGCCGCCGGCGAATCCGCTGCGAATCGATGCACGAAGAGCGACGCGAGCGAGTCGGGCGTCGGTGCGCCGAGGCTCGGCGCCTGCAGCTGATCGGGTGACGGTGGCGCGTGCGCGCAGCCGAAGGAGACGGCCGCGGCGAGGACACAGAAGGTCGCCGAGCGAGAGAGAATCGTCATGGAGGCGCCGCCGGCGCGCTATTTCGTCGCTGCGGGAAGGTGATACGTGACGGTCCCTGCCGAGTCCAGGAACTCGAGCGAAGGTACGCCCAGCGAATCGACCTTCATGCGTATGCGCGGGTGTCCGTGCGGATCGGCGAGCATGACGAGCGATTCCCTGTGCTCTCCCTTGCCGGCGTACATGCGAGTGGCTCCGCCGTAGTAGCCAGCCTTCGCCATGCGCTCCTTGAACTCGCGCATGCGCTTCGTCTTCTCCGGACCGTCCGGCAGCGCGCGGTACACCATCGCGCTCTCGGCGAACGCCTGAATCGAGACGTCGGGGCGGTCCAGGATGTTCAACCCGGCCGCACGCTCTCCATCCTCGTCATCGTACGACAGTGTGACGGTTTCGTCCTGATCGTACTGATCGAACGTGAGGCCTGCACCAGCGGAATGACCGGTGGCGGTCTTCCTGCCGGTGTACGTGAGGCCACCGTTCTCGTTCCCTTCATCATTGAAGAAGATCAGCCCTGCGCCAGCGCCGCCCGTGCCTGTGCGCAGCGGATAGCTCTTTCCTCCAATGACCGGATCCGGCATCCGCGCGTGATTCGAGATCGTCATGCGGAGCGTGCCCTCCGGCTCGACGATGTTGATTCGCTGCACATCGAGCTCCTTGAAGTGCGCGTGCTGCATCTGTCGGAACGCCATGATCGCCAGCACCACGACCACCGTCGTCGACGCGAATGCGTATACTTTCAGGAAGCGCAGATTGCCGCTGCCATCCTCACTCATTTGGTAGCCTCCTCGGCGTCCGGCACCTGTGATCCCTCGGTCTTCGTGAGCTCGTCGGTGCTGGGAACGATCTCGGCAAGACCCGCCTCACGAAGCAGTGCATTCACACGGCGCAGCCCACCCAGTGCGCTGTGCAGCGCGCGGAGCTGCCCCGCGAGCTGCGTCGCCAGATCGCGGAACACCGCACTGTCCTGCACCGTGGGATGCGTGCTGCTGTTGTCGACGTAGGACAGGAGCTCGGCGAGCTTGTCGTTGAGTCGAATCGGGTAGTTGAGCGGATCCTCGGCCGCCCTCGAGTGCACCTGATAGATCGTTTCTTCGATGCGCGACAAGGTGTCGGCGAGAGCCTCCGCCATGGCGCGATAGTCCGCTTCGTGAGGGGAAGGCATTTGCGCGCTCCGCATCCGGAGCTGCGCCTGGACGTTTCGGATCGTGCGCACGGCGTTGTTCGCAGCGCTGATCGTGTCCGCGATGCGCGCGACGAGCGAGAACTGGCTGAGCAGATCCCGCTGTGTCGCATGCGAGCGCGGATCCGCGAGCAGCGTGAAGTGCTGCGTCTCCGAGTGACCGTTCACCGTGAGTCGCACGCCGTACGTACCCGGCACCACGCGCGGGCCGACTGGAAGTCCGGCCCAGAGCACCATTCCCTGAAAGTCCACGGGATGCGGGTAGCGCAGATCCCACGCGAACCGGTTCAGCCCGGCCTTGTTGGGCGCGTGCGGCTCGTGCCGCTTGGGCAGCTCACTCTCCTCGTCGTCGTTGGAGGAGGAGGAAGTGGTGTCCGATGCGCTGTCCGCCTTGCTCATTACGGTGCGGATGACGGCATCATGCGCATCGAGAAACTCGAGCTTCACCGGCTCGTGCGCTTTGCCCAGCCAGTAGTACACGAGCGCGCCGTTGGGAGGATTTCCGGCCTTGGGGGGACCCGCATCGTGCCGCGCGCCATTGGTCGCGCTCCCACCGAAGCTCGCGCGATACACGCGCCTGGGCGCGAAGAGGTGGGCATCGCCGCGTACGAGCTGGGGCACGAGCTGCCGCAGTGGCGCGATGTCATCGAGGATCCAGAATCCGCGGCCGTGGGTCGCCGCAACGAGATCGCCGTTCTTCACCGCGAGGTCGTGCACCGGAACGAGGGGCAGGTTGCGACGGAGCGATTGCCAGTGGGCGCCGTCGTCGAAGGACACGCGGACTCCGCGCTCGGTGCCCGCATAGAGCAGCCCCTGGCGATCGGGATCCTCACGAATCGCGCGCACGAATTCCTCGTCGGGGATGCCGCTGACGATAAGGTTCCAGTGCTTTCCGTAGTCGGTTGTCTTGTAGAGGTACGGATGCAGATCATCGAGCTGATAGCGGTTGGCCGCCACGTACGCCGTGCCGGGGTGGAAATGCGAGGGCTCGATGATCGAGATCCGCATCCACTCGGGCATTCCGCCGGGCGTGACGTTCGACCAGCTCACGCCGCCGTTGCGGGTGAGATGGATCTGTCCGTCATCCGAGCCCGTCCAGATTTCATTCTTCGTGAGCGGCGACTCCGCAACGGCGAAGATCGTCGCGTAATACTCGACCGAGGTCTGGTCCTTCGTGATCGGTCCGCCGGACGGGCCGAGTGTTCGGGGATCGTGTCGCGTGAGATCGGGGCTGATCACCTTCCAGCTCATGCCGTCGTCGCGCGAACGAAAGAGCACCTGCGCCGCTGCGTACAGGGTGTTCGGATCGTGCGGCGAAAGCACGATCGGATAGGTCCACTGAAAGCGGTACTTGATGTCACCCGCGCTGTAGCCCATGGGATTGTCGGGCCACGGACTCACGGTGCGCAGCTGCATGGTACGCGAGTCGAAGCGGGTGAGCCGGCCGCCGTACGAGCCGGCGAACACCACGTTCGGCGAATCGGGTCGCACCGCGATGTAGCCGCTCTCCCCTCCACCAACGGGGTACCACGCGCCGAAGTCGATCCCGCCGCTCATGCGACTGGGGCCGCACAATGTTCCCGCATCCTGCTGGGCGCCGCACACCTTGTACGGAAAGTCGTTGGTCGTGACGACGTGATAGAACTGTCCGGTGGGCTGCGCCTGCGGCAGCCACGAGCGTCCGCCGTTGATCGAGACGGTGGCACCGCCATCGTTGGCTTCGATCATTCGCTGCGGATCGTTCGGCGCGATCCACAGGTCGTGATTGTCGGTTGCTGGCGTGACGATCGTGGTATCGAACGTCTTGCCGCCGTCGTCCGATCGGAAGGCGTGGACGTTGAGCACGTACACGCGATTGGTGTCCTTGGGATCGGCGAAGATGCGGGAGAAGTACCAGGCGCGCTGACGCAGCTTCCGCTCGTCGTTGGTGCGCGTCCAGGATGCGCCGCCATCATCCGATCGGAACACGCCTCCGGAGTCGGCCTCGACGATCGCCCACAGGCGAGCCGGATTCGCGGGCGACACGGCGATGCCGACGTTCCCGATGATGCCGCGTGGCATGCCCTGCGCGCGCGTGATCTCGGTCCAGTGCTCGCCCGCATCGGTCGACTTGAAGATCCCGCTCCCTGCGCCACCGGAGACGAGTGTCCAGGGCGTGCGCCCCGCCTGCCAGAGCGCAGCGTAGAGCACGTTGGGATGCGAAGGGTCGAGCACCAGCTCCGTGGCGCCCGTGGAGTCGTTGCGGAAGAGAACCCGCCGCCAATGCGCTCCACCGTCGGTCGATTTGTAGATGCCACGTGCGGTGTCCGGAGCCCAGACATGACCCAGCACGGCGGCGTACACCACGTTGGGATCGCGCGGATCGATGCGCACGCGCGCGATCTGGCGCGACGACGCGAGGCCCGCGGCACTCCACGTTTTTCCCGCGTTCGTGGACTTGAACATCCCGTCGCCGTGCGAGACGTTCCCGCGAATGTCGTACTCGCCAGTGCCGACGTAGACGACGTCGGGATTCGATTCGCTCACCGCCACCGCCCCGATCGTTCCGCCGAAATACTTGTCGGTGACCGGCACCCACGTCTCCCCGCCGTCGGTTGTCTTGAATACGCCGCCGCCGGTGGTGCCCAGGTAGTACTCGTACGGTCGCGTCGTGGAGCCCGCAACCGTGACGGACCGTCCTCCGCGAAACGGGCCGATCTGCCGCCAGGTGAGTGCTGCGAATGCCGTGCTATCGTACAGCGGTGCCTGTGCGGCGAGTGCATTCGAGGCGCCCAGCGCGCCGAGCGCGCACCCCACCGCCATCAGTCGGCGCGCCGTGTTCCGGCGCGCCGCAACGATGGCCGAAATTCTCATCAATTCGTTGTCCATCCAGGCCGGGCGAGAGTTAGAAATTCGGATTTGCGTTCGTCTCCTCTGGCGGGATCGGCGCGCAGAACGTGTCGCCGAAGGTGCCGCCACCCACCGATGTGTAGAATGCTGCGCCGACCGGATCGGTCAGCACGCTCGACAGCGACACCGACGGATTACGTCGCAGATCGCCCAGCTTCTTTCCCTCCATCCAGAAATCGCGCGCGCGCTGATTCAACAGCTCCTGGAGAACGGAGACGTTGTCGGTGGGACCGCTGTAGGCCCCTTGGCCTCCTGCGGCGCGACGAGTGCTGATGAGTGAAAGTGCGGCCGCTGTGCCGCCGCCACCTTGCAGCGTCGCTTCGGCGACGATGTACTGCGCCTCGAGCCCCGATGCGAGCCGGATCGGGTCGGCGTAGCTCGTGAACTTCGTCTGGATGATCGATGGAAGTCCGTTCAACGTCGCCACCGCCTGGGTAACACTGTCGATCGGCATGCGCGGGTCGCCCACGCGGTAACGCGCGGGTGCAACGGCCTGGCCGCCGGCCGTGGTTCCGTAGATCAGATTGCCGAGTGTGCCTTGCGTGCTCGTGTTGGCGCTCGTGACCACGTTCGCGACGAAGTCCGACGGTACGAGTGCAGCCGTTGCCGCCGCGTTGGTGTAGTCGCCCAGCTGTAGATACGTGCGTGCCAGCCCAACGTTGGATTCGTTGACCAGATCCGTTCCGGCTGGTCCTGCGGCAGTCGCCGTGGCCACCGCCTTCGTGAAGCCGGCGACCGCGGTGTCGAGCAGCTGCGTGTCGCTCAGCTCCGGCCCGCCCTGAATCACGCCCGAGCACATCGTCTCCGCCATGAGCTCCACGGAGTACGCGAAGTTCATGGATGCGCGCGCCAGATTCTGATCGCTGTCGGCAGCCGCGCCCTTGGCGAGTGCCGTGACCGCGTTCTCGTTCGAGGCAACCGCCAGACTCAATGGCGCGAAGAAGTCGACGTTGATGTCGTCCGAGCCAAGGAACGTGCGGCTCGCGAGACGATTGGTCTGCAGGCGGATGGCGCCGGTCCAGATCTCATCCGAGATGAGCCCACCGTAGAGCGCCACGCTCTGGAAGGCCATGTAGAAGTTGGTCTGCGCCGACAGCGCGAGTGTCTTACCATCGGCGGTGGGATCGAAGGTGCCTGCATCGATCACCGAGGGATTGGTCACGTCCATGTTGCACGACGCCAGTCCAAGCGCTGCCACGCTCGCCAGGATCGGCCCACGCACGAACCTCAAAAGATTGGCCATGGGTGTTTTCCCTTAGAACTGAAGGTTGAGCCGCACGACGATCCGTCGCGGCTGTGGCACGGTGAACTCTTCGGTCGTCGCGAACTGATTGGTTCCGACGGTCTGCGTGTTCGACAGGACCTCCGGATCGTAGCCCTGGAACTTGCTGCTCTTCCAGAGATGCAGATTGCGGCCGGCCACCGTGATCGATGCGCTCGACGCGTGCAGCTGGTGAGCGAGGTTCGTCGGCAGCGACAGCGTCGCCGACACCTCCTGCAGGCGAACGAAATCGGTAGGCTGCAGGTACGAGTCGAGAACGAGACCGACCGGCGTGCCGTCCTCGGTCTTGAAGGGTCCGAAGCGCCGGATCTTCTCTTCGAGCGAATAGCCGCCCTGATCAACGGGCAGATTGATCGGGCCACTCGTACCGAAGAGGTCCTGAATGAGCGGCGTCACGTTGAGGATCTTCCCGCCCTTCTGGCTCGTGAACAGTGCGTAGAGGCGCAGGTTGTGGAATAGCGTGACGGTGTTGCTGAGATTCGCCTGGAACGTGGGGAATTGCGGTCCCGCGTACACAGGCGTGTTCGTGACTGTCGCAACGCCGGCGACGGTGTCGACGCTCAGGACTTTGCTGGAGTACCACGCCCCGAGCGGTTTGCCGGGCACGTAGCGGAACGTGAGATCCGGACTGATCTCGGCTTGATCCGATATCGCGATGTTGCCGAGGCTCACCAGCTTGTTGTTGAGGGTGTTCGCCGTGAACCCAATGTCCCAGGTGACGTTCTTTCGTGCGATCGGCGATCCGTGAACTCCGAGCTCGATCCCCCGGTTGTCCACCTTGCCCGCGTTGACGAAAGGATTCTCGGTGAAGGCGAGCGAAGGAGCGAGCGGATTCCGAAGCAGCAGGTCCGATGTTTTCTTGTCGAAGTACGTCAGCTCCACGCCGACGCGCTCGTGGAAGAATCCGGCGTCGAATCCCGCCTCGATCTCGGTTCCGCGTTCAGGCTTGAGGTTCGGGTTTCCAGGACTCAGCTGAATGACACCCGGGCCGACGCTGCCGTCGGGGTTCACGAAGGGCGAAGGAGCGTAGGTGACCAGCGATGCGCCGGGTGTCGGCGAGCGACCGGTGGTGCCGTACGCCGCTCGCAGTCGGAAGGTGGAGACCACCGATGCCATCTTGGACCAGAACGGTTCCTGCGACATCACGTACGAGACACCCGCCTTGGGCAGGAAGAACGATCCGTACGACTTGCCGAACGCCGAGTTGCGGTCGATTCGTGCGCCGGCCTGAAGAAAGAGCGTCTGGCCGAAGCTCAGTGCTTCCTGGGCCAGCAAGCCGAACGATTTCTCCTGGCTGTACAGCTGGTGCGATTCGGTAGTCGATGCCGAGGACACCAGATTGGAGGAGTTGGTCGCCAAACCGAGACCGACGCCGGCCAGGAAATTGTTCGTCGTGTTGATGTACTGGCTGCCGAATGAAAAGTCCGAGGTGATGTGATCATTCGCGCCGAAGGACTTCCGCAGGTCGCCCAGATAATCGACGGTGTAGATGTGGATGGGATTCTGCACGTCCTCCACGTAGCCGTTCGCCTGATCGCCGCCGAACCAGCCTGCATCGTTCCGGGGAAAGAACGTGAAGCCGTGAGTCGATGACACATCGCCACCCACCGTGAGGCGATTGCTGAACCACGAGAAGGGACTGTAGTGAATCTGCGCGGACGGCGTGTAGCGCAACGTGGTGAGCTGATTGAGCACAGACTCGAGGCCGATCACCGGCGTGCTGATCCCGCCGCTTCGCGTTCCGTCGGGAGCGACTTTGACATCGAAGGGATTCGACTCGAACTCGCCCTGCGTCAGGTAGCCGTAGTTCGCGTCATCGCCCTCCGGGATCCTGTACTTGTTGTACGTGATCCCGACCATCGCGTCCACGTTCAGCTTCGGATTGATCGTCCAGTTGAAGCTCGAGCGACCCGTGCGCCGGCGATATTCGTTGTTCGGTGATGTTCCGGTTTCATTGTTGAGACTTCCGGAAAGGAAGTAGCCGTAGTTGTCGCCGCCGCCCGAACCGCTGTAGTCGAGGGCATTGAGGCTTCCGTTGCGGAAGACGTTTCCTCGCACGAGCGGATTGTCGGAGATGACGAACCCCGGATCGTGGCCCTGACAGAGATCGGCGCCCCCTGGAGCCACATCACTCGGTCCGCACGTGCCGTAGAGCGGAAGTGGCGTGAAGTTCGGCTGGATCTGGTTGTATTCGGCAGCGAGATTCTGGGTGAAGCCGTGAGAACCCTGGCGTCCCTTCTTCGTGATGATCTGAATCACGCCCGCCGATGCGTCGGCGCCATAGAGGGTGGCAGCGGCCGGGCCCTTCACGATCTCGATGCTCTCGATGTCGTCGGGATTGAGATCGTTGAGCGCGGTCACGGTCTGGCCGCCCAGTCCTTCCAGATTGTGATAGTTGCCCACGACCTGCTGCGCGCCGCTGTTCATGCGCACACCATCGACGAACACGAGCGGCGCATTCGAGAGCGAGATCGACGTTGCGCCGCGGATGTTGATGCGGGGCGCAGCGCCGGTCGTCCCGGACGCCTCGGTCACGTTCACGCCCGGCACTCGGCCCTCGAGCACGTCGGTGACCTTGGTGGTCGGCGCCTTCGAGGTCACGTCCGAGGCATCGATGGTCGACACGACAGCGGGTTGCGCTCCTCGCGACAGATTACCGGCCGTTCCCGTGACGACGATCGCCTCGAGCTGCGTCGCGCTCGCGTTGAGCGCGAAGTCCACCGCCTCGGTTCCCCCCTCGACGAGGGTGACCTGTTTCTGCGCGGGCGAATAGCCGAGACGACGCGCGACGATCGTGTGTGCGCCCAAGGGCGCGTTGGTGATGCGATAGGTGCCATCGTTCGCGGTGACCGCACCCACCTGCGTGCCCTGGACGACAACGCCGGCCGCGGCGATCGGCTCACCGGTCTTGGCATCCGTCACCTTTCCAGCGACGGTCGCGAGCTGCTGGGCGGAGAGGGGGATGGTGAGCAGGGTGCCGCCTGCCAGCAGCGAGACTGCGAGAACTCTGCGAAGACCCATGGTTGCGTTCCTCACTCAATAGTTGGCGGGGGCGAACACCTGCGGTTGCATCGAACGCTGCCAGCACCGCCCTGGGGAGTGCGCCGACGTGGGAGCGATCCGCGGCGGGCGGGAGAACGGCTGGGCTTGCAGCTGTGCGGTATTGCGGCTATTGATACGGACAAATTACGATTGGTCCGGACAAATCATCATAATGCGCCGTGTTCCGTTACGCCAGCGTGCGCTTCGCCAGACCGAGCGCTCACGTTTTTTCCGCCGAGGACTACCATGGATCAGGATCTGGAACGCGAAATCCGGCGTCTCAAGCGGATCAACGCGGTCTCACTGGGCGCGCTGGCGATTCTGTCCGTGGCCGCCTTCACCAGCCTCCACTCCGGCACGACTCACTTCGATGTGATCGAGGTCGGTCGCATCAATGTCGTCGAGCCCGACGGAACGATTCGGCTCGCGATCTCCAACAAGGCGCACTTCCCCGATCCCGTCATCGACGGCAAGAGCTATCCGCTGCGCAGCGGATCCGCCCCCGCCGGCCTGATCTTCTTCAACGACCTCGGCGACGAGGACGGCGGATTGATCTGGAGCGGCAAGAAGGTGGCGGACGGCTTCGACGCTGGGGCCTCCCTCACCATGGACCAGTGGCGGCAGGATCAGACAGTTCAGCTCTCGTACGAGGGTGGCCCCAAGAGCACGCAGTGGGTGGGACTGCGCGTGATCGATCGCCCTGAAAAGCCCATGGGTCCGCTGCTCGAGCGTGCGATGAAGGTCAAGAAGCTCCCAGAAGGAGCCGCGCGCGACAGCGCCGTCCAGTCGCTGCAGAAATTCATGACCGACAGCGGCCTCACCCCGGCGTCGCGGATTCTGATCGGGAAAGGCGCCGAGAAGGCGGCCGCCGTCCGGCTCAATGATCCGGCGGGGAAGACACGCATTCTCATCCGCGTCGACTCGCTCGGCGCTCCGACGATGCAGTTCTTCGATGCGGCGGGCAAAGTCACCTACGAGCTCCCCGCGACCGCACACTGATCGGTGGCTGATGTCCGGCCGCTTCTCGCAGTCGCGCGAGTGCCCCGCGTCGGCACACCGCGAGACTCTTCGTTCGATGGAGGAACACCGATGCCGAGGTTGCAGAGCGTGGTCGTGTCGTGCGCGAACCTGATTCCGGCGCTCGCCCTGAGCGCCTCGTTGTATGCACAGTCGGCAACCCCGGCAGTCACGCAAGTGGAGTCGAGCGCGACCATCGCGCCACCGGATCGTGCCACCGTGGGCGCCGTTACCCCGGCCGCCCTCGGGAAGCTCGTCATGCAACGGTTCGCGTCAGCGACCGCACCAGCATTCGACAGCGTGTATCCCGATCCGCTGGGGCGCGCGGTCGTGGAGTCCGCGATCCAGCACAAGGACACCCGCTCGATCGGTTTGATTCGCGTGCTCGAGAGCACACCGAGCCGCGCCGTACTGCTGCTCACCGGGACCGTGCATTCGGGAAAGGGGAGCGGCATCGAGACCGGCTCCGACGAGACCAATGAGGTGCGCCGCTTCTCCGGGCTCTACGAGGCGGAGCGCAACGATGGCGCGTGGATGGTCTCGCGACAGATCCCGCTCGACACGCTCAACTACATCCGCGGGCAGAACTTGCACGTCGCGCTCTCGCCCGGTCGTCACAGCGACATCCTCGACTCGCTCACAGTCACGGTGGGCGGTCCGTACGGACTTGCCCTTCGCCTCAACAACGCCGCGCGCCTCTCGCTAGTGCAGCTCGATGGACGCCCCGCGCACTACGCGTTCGGCGGTGGCGTGCTCTGGATCGATGCGCCCAGGAGCGGGACGTCGCGTCTCTCGAAGCTCGTGCTGCGCTACACCATCGCGGACGAGCGCACACCACCAGCGCCGGCGAAGGGCGGAAAGCCAGCGGCGCATCGCGACAGCGTCATCGCCTATGGTGCGCTGAACAACACGGATGTGTGGAACCCGTTCTTCGGGTACGACAGCGGCAACGACTTCAGCCTCATGTCGGTGACCGCCACCATTCCCGCCAGATATCGCCTCACGACGAGCGTGCCGCAGACAGAGGTCGTACGCAATGGCGTTCGGATCGTGCACGGCGAGACCATGCACCCGCAGTTTCTTCTCGCGCTGATCTACGACAAGGATTGGCAGCCGATCACGAAGCAGATCGGTGACCTGCGGGTCGAGACCTTTCTCACGCCCAGCTTCCACTTCTCCGCGGACACGCTCGCGGCGATCGTGGGCCGCGTGTACCGCGTGCTCGTGCCACGGTTTGGCGAGCCGCAGCTCCCGTCCCACTATCTCGCGGTCGTCGAGGATCGGGCGCTCGGGCATTCGGGCTTTGCGGTGCGAATGAACAACGCAGTGATCTCCGGGGACGGCGCGACGATGCTCGACGAGCCCTCGCTCGGTCCCTCCTACGCGTTCGCGCACGAGGTATCGCACGGCTGGACGATGAATGCGACGGGCCGCGCAGCGAACTTTCTGCAGGAAGGGTGGGCATCGTTCTGCGAATCGCTGCTCCTGCGCGACGTCTACGGTCCGGAGGCGGAGCAGGCGATGTGGGAGAAGCTCCGCACGTCGTACATCACCGGGCTCGATCGCGCGGGCTTCCTCGGCGGCTTCGAGGGGCACCAGAGCATCCTCGGCCGGCCGGACAACGGCCGCATCCACTATTTCAAGGGATCATGGATTCTGCGCCAGCTCGAGTACGTGCTGGGTGACTCCGTGTTCGACCGCGCCATGCGTGCCTACATCACGCGATCGGGGAACGGCAACGACGGCTACGAGGAGCTCATCGCCGACATGTCTCGCGCAGCCGGACGAGACATGACGTCGTTCGTCATGCCGTGGCTCACGGAGAAGTACATCCCGAACGTCGAAGCGCGCGTCGAGGGCCAGCGCCTGATCGTCACGCAATCGCAGCCCGGTGCCGACTTCGATCTTCCGCTCGACATCGAGCTCATCACCGACTCGGGTGCCGTGCGACGACATGTCCATCTGATGTCGCGCGCGGATACGGTGGATCTGGGCACGACGCGAACGGTGACCGCCGTGCATGTCGACCCCGATCATCACTTTCTGCTGCGCCGTCACTGGGGAGAGCTCGCGCGGTTCACGCTGCGTGCGCCGAACGCGCGGAGTGTCGAGCTCTCCGGAAGCATCGCGTCCAAGCCCGTTCCCGCCACACGCGACGGCGATCACTGGTCCGTCACCTTGCCGTTGACCGAGGGCCGCTACTTCTGGATGTGGCGCGTGGATGGCAAAGGACCAACCGACGAAGAGGCACTCGCCGCGGTCAAGCTCACCAACGATCCCTCTGCGCGCGCCGGTGTGCGGATCGTCCGGCCGGAGCAGCGCCTCGCGGATTCGCTCGCACGATAATGCGACCACTCTCCAACTCCCAAACGACATGACTCGTGATCTGTTCTCGCGGTGCCGCCGCTTGCTCTCCTTCCGCACGTACGTCGCGGCCACCACGACGTCTGCCGCCGTGCTCGCGCTCGCGGCGTTCACCAGCGTCAACGCGCGGCCGCACTTCCAGGAGATCGATGTCGAGCGAGTGAACATCGTCGAGCCCGACGGCAAGCTGCGTCTCACCATCTCCGACGCGGCGCGATCGCCGGGCTGGGTCTTTCACGGCAAGGCGTATCCGGGCCGCCCCAAGGGAGCCGGGATGATCTTCTTCAACGACGAAGGCGAAGAGGATGGCGGCATCGGCTTCGGCGGCCGCAAGGTCAACGGAAAGATCACCGCCGACGGAGGGATGGCCTTCGACCGCTACGACCAGGACGAGGCGGTGACGCTTCGCTACACGGAGGAAGATGGCCGGCGGCAGCAAGGTCTTTCCGTCACCGATCGAGCCGACATGCCGATCGTGGAGATGCTCGCGCACCGCGACTCGCTCATGAAGCTTCCCGCCGGGCCGGGTCGCGACTCCGCACTCCAGGCATTCGTGCAGAACCATGGGCAGCCGCTCGCAGCGCGGCGGCTGTTCGCCGGACGAGCGTCCGACCGCAGCTCGGTCGTCAGCCTCAGCGATCCGCTCGGGCGTCCCCGCCTTCGGATGATGGTCGACTCGACGGGAGCCGCGAGCATCCAATTCCTCGACACGCTCGGCCACGTGTCGCGCAGCATCTCGGGGCTCGACACGCTCGCGAGGTCGTCGCGATGATATCGGGCTCGCGAACGATTCGCTCGGGAACCGCGATCGCGGCCGCTCTCGTCACCATGTGCGCGTCGCTCGCGGCGCAGGGTGAGAAATTCGATGTCTCGATCGCGGCCGCGACGCATCCCGGTCCGGTCACCGGTCGCCTCATCGTGGTCATCTCGAAGAAGGAGCAACCCGAGCCACGATTGACCATCTCGCACATCGGGCCTGCGGTGTTCGGGATCGATCTGAATCAGCTCGCGCCCGGCCACGATGTGGTGGTCGACGACAGCGCGCTCGGCTATCCCGTGCGCCTCGCCGACATTCCGCCCGGCGACTACTTCGCACAGGCGGTGGTGAACGTCTATGAGCAGGTACATCGCTCGGATGGTCACGCCATCTGGGTGCACATGAACGACGGCTCGATCGAGTTCTTTCAGTACGCCGCGGGCAACCTCTACAGCGACGTGCAGAAGGTACACATCGGCGACGGAGGCACGGTGCATTTGGCCGTCGACCACGTCATCCCCGCCGCGAAGCGCCCCGCTGACACGGAGTGGGAGAAGCACGTCACGATCCCGAGTCCGCTTCTCTCGCGCTTTTGGGGCCGTCCGGTGTTCGTGCATGCGACCGTGCTCTTGCCCAAGGGCTACGCGAGTCATCCGAATACGTACTATCCCAGCGTATATCCCCTCGGACACTCGCCGGACCCGTTCGGATTCGATACGGATTCCGCGTCCGGGAGCGAGCAGGAGGATCCCAACGCATTCGAGATTCGCCGCGGGGCACGGATCCGCACGACTTCGGGAACCGAGAGTGGATACGACTTCTACAAATCGTGGACCTCGGACGGATTTCCGCGCGTCATTGCGATCACGCTCGAACAGCAGACACCGTACTTCGCCGACTCCTACTCCGTGAACTCGGCGAACAACGGACCGTACGGTGATGCCGTCGTGCAGGAGGTGATTCCGTATCTCGAGCAGCACTTCCGCATCATCCGGCAACCGTACGCGCGTCAGCTCGAAGGCGCGTCGACCAGTGGATGGCAGACGCTCGCGCTGCAGCTGCAGCATCCGGATTTCTTCGGCGGTGCGTGGGTCCTGCAGCCCGATCCGATCGACTTCCGACGCTACCAGCTCACCGACATCTATCAGGACAGCAACGCATTCACCGAGCCGACCGGTCAATTCGCGACGCTCGAGCGGCCGTTTCAGCGCACGACGGCCGGACAGGTGCTCGTCACCAATCGGCAACTGAGCCTCCTCGAGGCCGTGCTCGGCACGCATGGTCGTTCGGGCTTTCAGCTCGAAGCATGGGAGGCCGTATATGGTCCCGTCGGTGCCGACGGCTATCCGGTTCCCCTCTGGGACAAGCTGACGGGAAAGATCGATCACTCGGTGGCGAACTACATGCGCGATCATGGCTTCGATCTCCGGGCCTACGCGCAGCAGCATTGGTCGACACTCGGACCCAAGCTCGCGGGCAAGCTGCACTTCTTTGCCGGCGACATGGACAACTTCTACCTGAATCTCGCCGTGTACGATTTCCAGGCCTTCACCGACAGCACGACGAATCCGCACTCGGATGCCGACTACACGTATGGGCGTCCGATGAAGGGGCACGGTTGGCACTCGTACACGTGGGCCGAGATGGTGCAGAAGATGGCCGCCGCCATCAAGCGTGCTGCGCCACCAGGGGAGGCGACCGGTTGGAGCTACTGATCATCGCGCAACCCTGTGGGATGAGAGGCTCTGACGAGATGGCGAAACTCCCGGGCTGTTCCGCCGCGGCTCTCGGGTGACCAATTGATGGTAGGGCGCGAGTGAGAGACTCAACCAATCGAGCGCTGCATGGCTCGCTTCGGCTGTGCGCCTCATCACCAATGTGCGTGCCTTCATGCAAAGTTCGTCCATTCAATGAGCGTTGGCCACTACCTTTCTCGAATGGGACAGTATAAGCATCACGTGTTCGTGTGCACGTCGGGCGGAACATGCCCCGGACAGGGAAGCGATCTGGTGTTTGCAGCACTCAAGAAGGGCGCCGCCGCCGCCGGACTGCAGGGGATCGTTCGAGTCAATCATGCGGGATGCATGGGCCAATGCGGCAATGGGCCGATGGTCGCCGTGTATCCGGAAGCCATATGGTACTCGCACGTCGATGTGGCAGGAGCCGAGCAGATACTGCGCGACCACCTCATCGGGGGACAGACAGTCGAAGCATATCGGTACGTCGCTCCACCGGGCGACAACAAGCTACCCAAATGAAGCAGAGCTGTGCAGCATGATGAGGAGAGACTTGCACGATGAGACAGGCCGCGAAGGCGAACGCACGGAAACCAGCGCACAATCGGAAGCGATGATTCGTTCGCTCGAGCAGCAGGGAGTCGAAGTCACAGGATCGGAGTCGGGGGCGGAGCTCGCGATGATGCAGGGTGCCGTGGACGGATTCCGGCGCGCCACCGAGATGCTCGCGGGACAGATCCCGCTCACCGCCCGTGCAGATGAGCTGTGCCGCCAGGTGGTGCCGCCACGGGCGGCAGACGAGACGCCGCGCCAGTATGCGGAACGCGTGAACCGAATGTCGGACCGATTCCGCGCGCTCGCGCAGGGATCGTCCCGCGAGCGACCGCGCTAGGGCTGGCGTCTCGCCCCGAGCGGCACCTCAGCGCGGTGCCCTTACGATCAGCGCGCGCGCTCGCGTTGCCGCGCGCGTCTGACGTCGCTGCGCGCAAGCTGCTCCTCCACCGCTCTGAGATGCCGCGGCCACACGGCCGTTGCGAGCGCGAAGAAGTGCTTGCGCGCCACGGGCTCCGCCGAGAGGAATTCCGCGAGCCTGCGGTGCCCCTTGAGCGTGTTGCAGCCCCTGCACGCCGTCACTAAGTTCCCACCGGACCGGTCTCCTCCGCGCACGCGAGGCTGCACGTGATCGACCGTCAGCTCCTCCGCGGGAAAGATCTCCCCACAGTAGACGCATCTATGGTTGTCGCGAGCGAAGACCTGGTCTCGAGTCATGCCTGATCCTGTCAATCCACGCCGTGCGCTGATGGGAGCGGCGAAGCGCTACTTCCTCGAACAGGGCGAAGCCGCGCTCCACGCCACTCCCAACGATGATCCCCCACGGCTCACCTTACGAGCCCTCGAGAAGATTGCCATGTCGCGGAGCCGCGAACGCATCCTGAACAATCTGGACGAGATGTACCGCGAGAGCTTCGAGCG
>Ga0070714_100000600_pt1 | contig 25742 bp, 18 predicted proteins | sample LARL83metaG_FD_65450 | JGI IMG/M metagenome (GOLD analysis project Ga0070714, IMG submission 65450) | Corn, switchgrass and miscanthus rhizosphere microbial communities from Kellogg Biological Station, Michigan, USA - LAR L8-3 metaG | ecosystem: Host-associated > Plants > Roots > Rhizosphere ... | reverse complement strand
TATCGGCACACCCGAGAGCGGCGTGCCGGCGCAGGCAGAGATCCGCTTGAGCGGTCACGCGCTTCAATGCCGCATCACCACCGAGGACCCGGAGAACAACTTCGTTCCCGACTACGGCAAGATCGCGGCGTACCGCAGTCCGGCGGGGTTCGGCATCCGGCTCGATGCCGGCACTGCCTACACCGGCGCCATCATCACCCGCTCGTATGACCCGCTGCTGGTGAAGGTCACCGCCTGGGCGCCGACCGCCGAAGAAACCATCGCGCGCATGCACCGTGCGCTCGCCGAGTTCCGCATCCGCGGGGTAGTCACCAACCTGCGCTTCCTCGATCAGCTCATCAACCATCCGCGCTTCGCGGCAGGCGAGTACACCACGCGTTTCATCGAGGAGACGCCGGAGCTGCTGCACTGGCCGCGCAAGCGCGACCGCGCCACGCGCATCCTGAAGCTTCTCGCTGCGACCATCGTGAACGGCAACACCGAGGTGCAGGGCCGCGCCCGTCCGGCGCGGCTCACGATCCCGCAGCTGCCGCCGGGCCAGCTGCCGCCGCCCGCGCCCGGCAGCAAGCAGAAGCTCGATGAGCTCGGTGCGAATGCGTTCGCGCAGTGGATGCTGAATGAGCGGCGGGTACTCGTTACCGACACCACCATGCGCGATGCGCACCAGTCGCTGCTCGCCACCCGGGTGCGCACCTTCGACATGGTCGCCATCGCTCCTTATTACGCGGCGCTGCTGCCGCAGTTGTTCTCGCTCGAGTGCTGGGGCGGCGCGACTTTCGATGTGGCGCTGCGCTTCCTGCGCGAAGATCCCTGGGAGCGGCTCAGCGCATTGCGCGCGCGCGTGCCGAACCTGCTGCTGCAGATGCTGCTGCGCGGGGCCAATGGGGTCGGCTACACGCACTATCCGGACAACGTCGTACGTTTCTTCATCGCGCGCGCCGCGGCGCACGGTATCGATGTGTTCCGCATCTTCGACTCGCTCAACTGGGTCGAGAACATGCGCGTGTCCATCGACGCGGTGCGCGAAGCCGGCAAGCTGTGCGAGGCGGCCATCTGCTACACCGGCAACCTCAGCGATCCGGCCGAGCGTAAATACACCCTGGACTATTACCTCCAGCTCGCGCGCGAGCTCAGGGCCGCCGGCACCCACGTGCTCGGCATCAAGGACATGGCCGGCCTGCTGCGGCCGCGTGCGGCGTACGAGCTGGTGAAGGCACTCAAGGAGGAGACGGGACTGCCGGTGCATCTGCACACTCACGATACGAGCGGCATCGCCGCGGCGAGTGTGCTTGCGGCGGTGGCCGCGGGCGTCGATGCGATCGATGCAGCCATCGACGCGATGAGCGGTCTCACTTCGCAGCCGAATCTCGGCTCGCTCATCGAGGCGCTGCGTTTCGGGCCACGCGAGACAGGCCTGGATGCCGAGGCGGTGCGGCGCATCTCAGCCTACTGGGAGCAGGTGCGCCGGCAATACACCGCCTTCGAGAGCGACATCCGCGCCGGGGCCTCCGAGGTGTATGTGCACGGCATGCCCGGTGGGCAGTACACCAATCTGCGCGAGCAGGCGCGCGCGCTCGGCATCGATGAAGCCCGCTGGTCCGAGGTGGCGCGCACGTACGCGGAGGTCAACGAGCTCTTCGGCGACATCATCAAGGTCACCCCGACCTCCAAGGTGGTCGGCGACCTGGCACTTCTCATGGCGAGCACGGGCATCACCCGTGAGCAGGTGCTCGATCCGGACACACCGGTGCCTTTCCCCGAGTCGGTGGTGCAGCTGCTGCGCGGCGAGCTGGGCCAACCCCATGGCGGGTTTCCGCAAGGCCTGCGGCGCAAGGTGCTCAAGGGAGCGGCGCCGCTTGCGACGCGCGCCGGCGCCGCACTCGCATCCATCGACCTCGACGCCGAGCGTGCCGGGCTGCAGAGCAGGTCGCCGTATCCGGTGAACGATCAGGATCTGGCCTCATACCTGATGTACCCGCAGGTGTTCGAGGACTACGCCCGCAACCGGGCGCTCTACAGCGATCCTGCGATTCTTCCCACGCCGGTTTTCTTCTATGGCATGGAGCCCGGACAGGAGATTTCGGTCGATCTCGAGCGCGGCAAGACCCTCATCGTGCGCTACGTGGCGATGAGCGAGCCGCACGAGGACGCTACCCGTACCGTGTTCTTCGAGTTGAACGGCCAGCCGCGCTCGGTGCGCGTGCCGGATCACCGCCAGGTGGCCACGCGCCCGCCGCCAGTCAAGGCGGCCGCCGGAAATCCGCAACACGTGGGTGCGCCGATGCCAGGGGTCGTGTCGACGGTCGCGGCGCTAGCCGGAGCGCGCGTGTCGCGCGGCGATGCGTTGCTGACACTCGAGGCGATGAAAATGGAGACCGCAGTGCGCGCAGAGATCGCGGGCGAAATAGCTGAGGTGCTGGTGCGCCCGGGACAGGCGGTGGAGGCGAAGGATCTGCTGGTGGTGCTACGCGGCGAGGGAGCTGAGCCGCGCTGAGGCGCGGGTTCCGTTTCCTTCGAAGGAGAGCAGGAGGTTACTCGGAGGGATAGTAATGTCATGGAGTCCCCCTGCTCTTACGGCATCTGATGTGCCAGATTGAAGACGTTAGTCTTGCGGAGCACCATCGAGCACTCAGACCGTATCTCTGAGCGCCACGCCGCAATCGGCGAGCTTGTCGAGATTGGGGCGCGCATGCAGCGGGATCAGCTTGCGCGCCGCCATCTGGTCCTTGGGTGTGTTGACGCTGTCGAGAGCCACCAGCTCGCCATCACGCAGATAGCAGACGCTGAAGCTGCGCTCGGCGGGCGAGCCGCGCACGATGGCGGTGTCGTAGCCGTAGCCAACGCCGATGATGATCAGCTTGAGATCGAACTGATCGGACCAGAACCACGGCACCTTATCGTGCAGGGTCTGAGTGCCGAGCAGGTTGAGCGCCACCGTGTTGCCCTGCTCGAATGCATTGTCCACGGATTCGAGCCGCAGATGGCGGCCGTACTGGCGGTTGAGATGACTCGCGCAATCCCCGGCGGCGTAGATCGCCTCATCGGCGGTGCGGCAATACACATCCGTGACGACACCATTCTCGCACTCGAGCCCGGCAGCGCTCGCCAGCTCATCCGCGGGCGCCACTCCGACTCCGGCGATCACGAGGTCGGCCGGATATTCACCACCGCTCTCGGTGAGCACGGCGCGCACGCGCCCGGTGCGCGTATCGGCATGCAGAGCGCGCACGCTCTCGTTGCAACGGATGTGCACGCCATGACGTGCGTGCTCGGCCTGATAGAAGGCGGACACTTCAGGGCTCGTCACGCGGCTCATCACGCGCGGCGCCATCTCGAGCACGGTGACCTCCATGCCCCGCTCGCGCGCGGTGGCGGCGACTTCGAGGCCGATGTAGCCGCCTCCGACGATGACCACGCGTCCCCCCGCGGTGCACTCGCTGCGGATGCGGTCGGCATCGGCGATGGTGCGCAGATAGTGCACCCCGGGGAGCTCGCCCCCGGGGACGAGCAGTCGCCGCGGACGGCTTCCGGTCGCGAGCAGCAAGGCGTCGTACCGCAGTACCAGGTCGTTATCGAGCCGCACCTGCCGCTCGCGCCGGTCGATCTCCGTCACCCGGTGACCGAAATGCGTCGTGATCGCGTGCTCGGTAAAGAAGGCCGCCGGCCGGATGAGGAGCCGCTCACGCTCGAGGCTGCCGCCGAGGTATTTCTTCGAGAGCGGCGGGCGCTGGTACGGCGGCCAGGGCTCATCGCCCACCAGCGTGAGCTCTCCGGTGAAACCTCGGCGCCGCAGCGTGTCGACCGCCTGCACGGCGGCCTGGCCGCTTCCCGCGATCACGATCCGCTCGTACATCGGAGAAAGAATAGCCCAACAGCGAAGCCCCGGCCGCACCGCGAAGGAGCACGGGCGGCTGCTCTGCGCTCCAGGGTGGTGCAGTCCACGGTCGCTGCCGAGGGACTGCCCGGTGCAGAGCCGCCGCATTTGCCGCGATTCGACGCCATGGCACGGAAACTGCAAAATCGCTGACGCCGCAGTCCCCGCAGACGGAGTGCCCGCCCATGAAACTGGTTACCGCGATCATCAAGCCCTTCAAGCTCGACGACGTCCGCGCCGCGCTCTCGGACATCGGGGTATCGGGCATGACGGTGACCGAGGTAAAGGGTTTTGGGCGCCAGCGCGGACACACCGAGCTCTATCGCGGCGCGGAGTACGTGGTCGATTTCGTTCCCAAGACACGCATCGAAGTGGCAGTGCGTGGCGATCTGGTCGATCAGGTGATCGAAGCCATCATGAAGTCGGCCAAGACCGGCAAGGTGGGCGACGGCAAGATCTTCATTACCGACATCGAGCGCGTCATCCGCATACGCACCGGGGAAACTGACGACAGCGCGCTGTAGCGATCGATGCCGCGATGGCGCCGGCTGCAGTCGCGCCGGCGCTTCCTCCGGCGCGGCGGCCGTGAGTTATGCTTCCTTTCATGCCGCGCGCCCTACGCATCTACGAAAACGGTGGACCCGAGGTTCTGCGCCTCGAAGAGGTCGACCCGGGCAAGCCCGCGGCCGGTGAGGTGCAGATCCGCCACACGGCGATAGGCGTCAATTACATCGACGTCTATGACCGCACCGGACTCTATCCGGTCAGCCTCCCGAGCGGACTCGGGCGCGAAGCCGCCGGGGTCGTGCTGGCGCTCGGGCGGGGTGTGCGGGGACTGCGCGCCGGTGAGCGCGTGGCCTATGTTTTTCCCTCGCCGGGTGCCTATAGCGAGGTGCGCAACGTACCCGCCGAGCGCCTGGTCCGCGTGCCGCGCGCCATCTCCGATGAGCAGGCCGCGGCGCTCATGCTGAAAGGACTCACCGCGCAGTTTCTCATCCGGCGAACTTACAAAGTCGCGCGCGGAGACACGATCCTGGTGCATGCCGCAGCCGGCGGCGTCGGACTCATCCTCTGCCAGTGGGCGAAAGCGCTCGGTGCGACAGTGATCGGCGTGGTCGGCAGCGAAGCCAAGGCAGAGCTCGCGAGGAAGCACGGTTGTAAGCACGTCCTGATTTCCGGACGCGATGAGCTCGTGCCGGCGGTCAAGAAACTGACGCGCCAGGAGGGGGTCGCTGTGGTCTACGACGCGGTCGGCAAGGATACCTTCATGGAGTCCCTCGACTGCCTCAGACACCGCGGCATGATGGTGACCTTCGGCAACGCCTCGGGCCCGCCGCCGGCCATCAGCCCGCTCGAGCTCAGCAAGCGCGGCTCCCTCTTCCTGACCCGCCCCACTCTCTTTCACTACATCGCCACGCGCGCCGAGCTCGAGGCGGCGGCGCGGGAGCTGTTCGCTGCGGTGCGCGCCAGGAAAGTGCGTATCGTCATCGGCCAGAAGTACCCGCTGAACCGCGCCGCCGATGCGCACCGCGATCTCGAAGGCCGGCGTACCACCGGCTCAACCGTACTGGTACCCGACGGCGTCTGAGGCCACGGCGGGCGGACCCTCACACGCCGCCGGGCTCTGCCCTGTCGGCCGTATCCGGTGAGCCACCAGCGGGTACACGGGCGCGCAACGGCCGCGCGCTGCGACTGATGCCGAGCGCGCCGCTGCGCACGACCTCCAGGAGCTCGGCCCGGTGCGCCAGATCGCCCATGAACGCATTCACCTCCGACTCGCTCGCCGTGAGCTCGACGATGAACCCCTCGACCGCCGGGTCGAGCACCCGCCCACCGCTGCGTACCACCTGGCCGCGCACGGTATCGGTCTGACCCGGCGCCACGCGCAGCTTCAGCAGTACCAGCTCGCGCTCCAGGTGCTCACCGCGCGTCATGTCGAGCACGTGCACCACGTCGATGAGCTTGTTGAGCTGGTTGACGATCTGCTGGATGACGAGGTCCGAGCCGGTGGTGACCAGAGTGAGCCGCGACACGGTCGGGTCGTCGGTCGGAGCGACCGAGAGCGACTCGATGTTGTAGCCGCGCGTGGAGAACAGACCCGCCACGCGGCTGAGCGCGCCGGCTTCATTCTGCAGCAGGATGGCGATGATGTGACGCACGAAAATCCGGAAAGATCGGCACGGAACGAGGCGCCGGGAGCCGCAGAATAAAGGATTGGTGCGCGCTTGCACCATGGACCCAAGCTGCTAGGCTGACTGATTCCTTTGCGCTTCCATCCTCCACTGCAAGAAAAGCGCGTCCATGAGTGACACGGTCATCCAGCCACGCCCGATGGGACACCCGCTTGCCGGCCAGCGGATGAGCGGCGCCCGAATGATCATGCAGGTGCTTGCGGATGAGGGCGTCACGGCCATCTTCGGGTACAGCGGCGGAGCGATCCTGCCGACCTACGACGCGGTGTTCCTCTACAACGAGCAGGCGGCACGGGCGGGGGAATCGCAGATCCCGCTCATCGTTCCCGCGAATGAGCAAGGCGCCGGCTTTATGGCCGCAGGCTATGCGCGCGCGAGCGGGCGAGTCGGCGTTTGCCTGGTGACCTCGGGACCGGGCGCAACGAACACTGTTACACCCGTGCGCGACTGCATGGCGGATTCTGTACCGATTGTAGTTATTTCCGGTCAAGTCTCGCGGGCAGCGATCGGTACGGACGCCTTTCAGGAGGCTCCGGTACCGACGATGATGGGGGCGGTCGCGAAGCACATCTTCCTCGTCACCGACCCCACCAAGCTCGAGCGCACCGTGCGCACGGCGTTCGAGATCGCCCGCAGCGGCCGCCCAGGCCCGGTGGTGGTCGATGTCCCGAAGGACGTGCAGAACTGGGAGGGCGAGTACCACGGCGAGGGGCTGCTGCCGATTCCCGGCTTCCGACGCCGCCAGCAGGAGCTCGAGCAGGCTCTGCTGGAGGATCAGGCGGCGGCGCATTTCTTCGGGATGCTCGAGGAATCCAGGCGCCCGCTCATCTACGCGGGCGGCGGCGTCATCAACGGCAACGCCGCCGCCGCACTCAGCGAGTTCGCGACCAGCTTCGGGGTGCCGGTGGTCACCACTCTCATGGGTATCGGCTCGCTCGATACCACCCATCCCCTCGCCCTGCGCATGCTCGGCATGCACGGTGCGGCGTTCGCCAATTACGCGGTGGACGACTGTGATTTCCTGATCGCGGTCGGCGCGCGCTTCGATGACCGCGTCGCCGGCGTGCCGGCGCAATTTGCCCGCAATGCGCGCCGCATCGCGCATCTGGACGTCGACCGCGCGGAAGTAAACAAGGTGAAACGTGTGCACTGGAGCCACATCGGCCAGGTAGGTGAGGCGCTGAAGGCGCTCATCGCACACGGCCGTGCCGGGGGCTTCGCGCGCGATTTCTCTGCCTGGCACGCCGAGCTCGCCGAGCTCAAGCGGCGCTATGCCATGAACTATGACCGCGCGAGCCCGCTCATCCAGCCGAACTACGTGATCGAGGAGATCAACCGGCTCACGCGCGGTGCGGCCATCATCACCACCGGCGTCGGGCAACACCAGATGTGGGCGGCGCAGTACTGCGACTTCACCGCCCCGAGACTGTGGCTCACCTCCGGCAGCATGGGGACGATGGGCTTCGGGCTGCCGGCGGCCATCGGTGCACAGATCGCGCAACCGCAGAGGCTGGTTATCGACATCGATGGCGACTCCAGCATCCGCATGAACATCGGCGAGCTCGAGACCGTCACCACCTACGACCTGCCGGTAAAGGTGGTCGTGCTCAACAACTTCGGCGATGGCATGGTGAAGCAGTGGCAGAAGCTGTTCTTCAAGGGCCGGCTCTCGGCGAGCGACCGCTCGCTGCACAAGAAGGATTTCGTGAAGGCGGCCCAGGCGGACGGCTTCCGTTATGCGATGCGCCTCGAGCACAAGGCCGACGTGCCGCGGGTCATCGCCGACTTTCTCTCCTTCAAGGGACCGGCGTTCCTCGAAGTGATGATCGACCCCGACGCGGGCGTCTATCCGATGGTGGGGCCGGGACAGAGTTACGAGGACATGATCACCGGCGAATTCATTCCCTCGCGCCACAAGGTCGACATCAAGACCCCCGGGCCCTCGGAGATGTTCTGATGCACCGCTGGAGTGCTCCGCGAGCCGAGCTCCGCCACCTGCCGAGGCCGCCCAGCGCGCAGCCAGATGTTTGATTTCCTGCGGACCTCGCGACTGGGCCTGCCCGTGCTCTGCGCGCTGCTGCCGGCCGTGACGCCCGCAGCGCCGGCGCGCGAGGCTCAGATTCTCATCCTGGGCAACCCCGCCGGCACCCAGAGCATCGCCACAGACGGCGCGGCCACGCGCGCCGAGTACTCCTTCAATGATCGCGGCCGTGGCGACCACATCATTGCCACCTGGAGGCTCGACGCCGCCGGAGTCCCGATCGAGTACCGGGGCAGCGGTAACGACTACTACAAGGCGGCCGTGACCGAGACTTTCCACTTCGAGGGTGGCCGCGCGTCCTGGCGCAACCGCGCCGAGCAGGGCGCGGCTCCGGTGAGCGGCGAAGCCTTCTACATCCCGATGAATGGCCCCCCGGAGATGCTCGGCGTTCTCGCACGCGCGCTCCTCAAGGCTCCCGGGCATCGCCTTGCACTCCTGCCCACGGGCGAGGCGGCCATCGAAGAGGTCGGTCCTCTGCCTGCACAGCCCGGCGCAGCGGCGGCGAGTACGCTCACGCAGTATCAGATGACCGGGCTCGACTTTTCGCCGACGCCGATCTGGCTCAATCGTAACGATGAGACTGCTGCTAACGTCTCCGGCTGGTTCTCGGTGCTCACCCCAGCCGCGCACACCTTCCTGCCGCAGCTGCTCGCGGCACAACAGCAGGCCACTGACGCGTGGTCAGCCCGCCTCGCAAAGGCACAGACACTCGTGCCGGCCGAGCAGGTGGTGATCCGCAATGCGCGGCTGTTCGATCCGCGCGATCTGAGCGTCACTGCGGGCACGAGCGTGCTGATCCGCGGCGAGCGCATCGTACAGATCGCTGACGATCCCGCCCTGGCGGCACCGGTAAACGCGCACGTCATCGAGGCGGGCGGACGCTTCCTGATGCCGGGGCTCTGGGACAACCATCAGCACTTCGGCGACAACGTGGGCGTGCTCGACATCGCCAACGGCGTGACGAGCGCGCGCGACATGGCGAACGACACCGATGAGTTCCTCGAGCGCGTCGCACGCTTCGATGCGGGCACGGAGCTCGGGCCCCGGGTATGGAAGGCGGGAATCATCGACGGTGCCGGGCCGTTGGCGGGTCCAACCAAGATGCGTATCAGCAGCGCGGCGGAGGCAGTACAGGACGTCGACTGGTATGCCGATCATGGCTACGGGCAGATCAAGATCTACTCCTCGGTGCCGCCGGCGATGGTGCCGGTGATCGCCGCCGAGGCGCACGCGCGCGGGCTGCGCGTGAGCGGCCACGTGCCGGCTTTCATGAGCGCACACCAGTTCGTTGCGGGGGGCGCCGATGAGATCCAGCACCTCAACTTCATCGTGCTCGATTTCCTCTTCGATCAGGTGAAGGAGACGCGCAACATGAACCGCTTCACGGCGGTCGCCGCGCATGCGCGCGAGTTCACTCCGGAGAAGCCGCAGGTGCAGGAGCTGATCGCCTACCTCAAGCACCATCACACCGTGCTCGATCCGACGGTCAACGCATTCGAGGCCCTGTTCTGCGGCAACCCGGCGGCGGTTACCCCGGGGCTCGAGCAGATTGCCTCGCGCATGCCCGCCCAGGTGCGGCGCGGCATGCTCTCGGGCGCGCTGGTGGTGCCGAAGGGCGAGGAGGCGGCCTATCGCGAGGCTTTGCCTGCCCTGCTCGGACTGCTGAAGGCGCTCTACGATGCCGGCATCACCATCATTCCCGGCACCGATTCCTTCGCCGGCTACGGATTGCATCACGAGCTCGAGCTGTATGCGCGCGCCGGTATCCCGCCGGCTGAGGTGCTGCGCCTCGCTACCCTGACCTCCGCACAGGTGATCGGTGTCGATGGGCAGCGGGGCGTGCTGGCACCCGGCAAACTCGCCGATCTCATCCTGGTGGAGGGCGACCCGAGCGTGCACATCGAAGACATCGAGCGCGTGTCGCTGGTCATGCGCGGCGGCCGGATCTACGAGCCCGCGCACATCGAGCAGGCCCTCGGCATCGCGCCGCGCACGGGTGGCTGAAGCGTTCACTGTCCGTTCATGCGAGAGGCTCTATGAAGTACCTGCACACCATGGTTCGCGTCACCGATCTCGATGCGTCGCTGAAGTTCTACTGCGACGCCCTCGGCCTGAAGGAGCTCTCGCGCAGGGATTACCCGCAGGGCCGCTTCACGCTCGTGTTCCTTGCGGCGCCGGGCGATGAGAGTGCGCAGGTCGAGCTCACCCACAACTGGGATCCACAGACCTACAGTGGCGGGCGCAACTTCGGGCATCTGGCGTACGCAGTGGATGACATCTACGCGACCTGCCAGCGCCTGAGAGAGCACGGCGTCACCATCCTGCGGCCACCGCGCGATGGACACATGGCGTTCGTGCGCTCACCGGATGACATCTCCGTCGAGCTGCTGCAGAAGGGCGCCGCGCTGTCACCTGCCGAGCCGTGGAAGTCGATGCCCAACACCGGCACCTGGTAGCGGCACACACGGGGGCACGTGAAAACCATTCCCAGCCTGCTGATCGCGGCGGTGTTCGCCACGCTGACTTTTGCGGTGTGGGCCTACCTCAATCGCCCGACGCGCGAGCCCCCGTGGCCGCCGCTGATCCAGGGCTTCGACTTCTCGCCGTTCCGTGCCGGCGAGGATCCGACGCACTTCGAGATGCCCACCGATGCGGAGATCGACGCGGACCTGACGCTCCTCGAAGGCAAGGTGAAGGCGGTGCGCACCTACAGCGTCGGCGCCACGCTTGCGGATGTGCCGGAGCTCGCCGAGCGGCACGGATTGAACGTCGCGCTCGGTGGTTGGCTCGACACGCATCGGGACAAGAACGACGAGCAGCTGAAGACCGCCATCGAGCTCGCCAACACTCATCAGAACGTCGTGCGCGTCATCATCGGCAACGAGGTGCTGCTGCGCGGCGATCTGCCGGTCGAGGAGCTGGAGAAATATCTCGACCGCGCGCGCGATGCGATCTCACAGCCGGTCGGCACCGCCGAGACCTGGAACACCTGGCTCGCACACCCGGAGCTCGCCCAACACGTCGATTTCATCGGCGTGCATCTGCTGCCGTACTGGGAGGGCGTCGCGGTCGACAAGGCGGTCGAGTATTCACTCACGCAGTTCAAGCGCCTGCAGAAGACCTTTCCACACAAGCCGATCGTGGTAGCGGAGATCGGCTGGCCGAGCCGCGGGCGCACGCACGAGTCGGCCGTTGCCTCGGTGGCGAACGAAGCGCTGTTCCTGCGCCGTTTCCTGTACCGCGCACAGAAGGAGCAGATCACCTACTACGTGATGGAGGCCTTCGACCAGCCCTGGAAGGCGTTCATGGAAGGGGCGGTGGGCTCATACTGGGGCGTGTACGATGTCGAGCGCCGACCGAAGTTCGCCTTCACCGCTCCCATCGTGCGCATTCCCGAGTGGCACATCCTCGCCGCCGTCTCGATCGCGGTGTCGCTGCTGGTGCTCGGGCTCCTCTATCTGAACAGCGACACGCTGCGCAATCGCGGCCGCAGCTTCCTCGCGGTGGTGGTGTACGCGGCCGCCACCATCGCAGTGTGGGTGATCTACGACTTCACCCAGCAATACATGACCATCTCGAGCGTGGTGTCCGGCGTGCTGCTGCTGCTCGGCATGCTCGGGGTGCTGCTCGTGCTGCTCGCTGAAGCGCACGAGTGGGCCGAAGCGCACTGGGTCGAGTACCGGCGCCGCCTCGGGGCGCCGAGTCTGACCCACAGCGCCGCGCCGCCGAAGGTGTCCATCCACGTGCCCGCTTACAACGAGCCCCCGGCGATGCTCATCGAGACGCTCGATGCGCTTGCAAGGCTCGACTATCCGGATTACGAGGTGCTGGTCATCGACAACAACACGCGCGATGAGCGCGTGTGGCGGCCGGTGGAAGCGCATTGCGCCAGGCTCGGCGCACGTTTCCGCTTCTTCCATGTCGCACCGCTCGCCGGCTTCAAGGCCGGCGCGCTGAACTATGCGCTGGAGCGTACCGCGCCCGATGCCGCCATCGTTGCCGTCATCGACAGCGACTACGTGGTCGACGCCCGCTGGTTGCGGGATCTCACTCCCGCATTCCAGGACGCGCGCATCGCCATCGTGCAGGCGCCGCAGGACTATCGCGATGCCGAGCAGAGCGCCTTCAAGGCCATGTGCTACGCCGAGTACCGCGGCTTCTTCCAGATCGGCATGATCACGCGCAACGAGCGCAACGCCATCATCCAGCACGGCACCATGACCATGGTGCGGCGCAAACAGCTCGATGCATGTCGCTGGGCCGAGTGGTGCATCACCGAGGATGCCGAGCTCGGCCTGCGCATCTTCGAGGCGGGCTACGACGCCAGCTATGTACCGGAAAGCTACGGTCGTGGCCTGATGCCCGACACCTTCATCGACTTCAAGAAGCAGCGCTTCCGCTGGGCGTACGGTGCGATGCAGATCATCAAGGCCCACGCGCGCGCGCTGTTCCTCGAAGGCGGACCGCTCTCTCCGGGGCAGCGCTATCACTTCATCGCCGGCTGGCTTCCCTGGATCGCGGATGGCTGCAATCTGCTCTTCAACCTGGCGGCGCTCGGCTGGTCGGTGGCGATGGTGTGGGCGCCGGGCCGAATCGATGCGCCGCTCGTGCTCTACTCGGTGCTGCCGCTGTCGCTGTTCACCTTCAAACTTGCCAAGCTCGTGCATCTTTATCACGTACGCGTCGGCGCGAATCTGCGCCAGACCGTTGCCGCGGCGATCGCGGGGCTCGCGCTGACCCACACCATCGGCCGGGCCAGCGTGAAGGGTCTCCTCACCCGCAGCGAGCCGTTCTTCCGTACCCCGAAGCAGAGGCGGTCCGCGGGCCTGTGGCACGCGCTCGCTGCCGCGCGCGAGGAAACGCTGATGATGATTGGACTTACGCTTTCCGCCTGGGCGGTCTCCTACACCGCGCTCCCGCAGAATGCCGGCCCCGATCACTTCGCGTGGGTCGTGGTGCTGCTCATCCAGGCGGTGCCCTATGCCTCCTCGCTGGTCGTGTCGCTGATGAGCGCTTTCCGGCTGCCGGCGCGCCTGCTCGGCACGAGCTACCGTCCGATGAGCCGCGCCGGCCGGCAGCCGGAGGCGGACCTGAGCGGCTGAGCCGTGCGCCGGGGGAGGCTGCGGGCCATCGCGACCATGCTCGCCGCGGTCGCGGTTTTCTCGTTCATGGACGCAATCCTCAAGCTGCTGGCTGCGTACTACCCGCCGATGCAGGTCGCCGCACTGCGCGGCGCGACCTCGCTGCCGTTTACGCTGCTGCCGGTGCTCTTCGGAGGACGGCTGCAGGACCTGCGGCCGGGCCGCTGGCCGATGCATCTGCTGCGCGGCGTGCTTTCGGTGGTGGTGCTCGGCGGATTCATCTACGCGGTGCGCGCCGGCTCGCTCGCCAATGCGTACTCGGTGTTCCTGTCGGCGCCGCTCATCGTCGCCGCCCTGTCGGTACCGCTCCTCGGCGAGCGGGTCGACGGGCGCAACTGGATGGCGATCCTGGCCGGCCTCGCCGGGGTCCTGGTCATGCTGCGCCCGAGCGCCTCGGGGCTCAGCAGCTTCGGTGCACTCGCCGCGCTGGTCGGCGCCACCGCCTATGCCCTGAGCGCCATCGCCGTTCGCGTCCTGACGCGCAGCGACACGACGGTAAGCGTGGTGTTCTGGACCGTCGGGCTGATGACGGTGTTCACGAGCGCGATTGCCGCGCCCGGCTGGGTGCCGATCGAGCACCAGCATTGGAAATGGCTTGCCGCGCTCGGGGTACTGGCCGCCGTCGCACAGTACCTGCTCATCGAAGCGTTCCGCTCTGCGCCGCCCTCGGTCGTCACCCCGTTCGAGTACACGGCGCTGCTGTGGGGCGTCGCCATCGACCTCGTCGTGTGGCACGTGCTGCCTTCCGCGCGCGTGTGTTTCGGTGGCGGCATAGTGATCGCCAGCGGGTTGTATCTCGTCTGGCACCAGCGCCGGCAATCGGCGGCGGAATCGGCACGAGAGCCATGGCAGCCGGCGACGGAGAAGGGCAAAATGCTGGGCCGATCGTCGACCGTCGCAGTTGTCGCTCGCAAACAAGAGGAAGACGCACCATGAGCAACGCCGAAGTCCTGGGACGATTCGTCTGGCACGAGTTGTTGACGAATGACACCGCGGGGGCCGCCGCGTTTTACCCGAAGGTCGTGCCCTGGCGGACGGCGCCCTCCAGCATGCCGGGGTACACCATCTGGATGGCCGGACAGACGCAGATTGGCGGCCTCATGGCGCTGCCGGCGGAAGGCGGCTCGACGCCGCCGCACTGGCTGATTTACGTCGGCACACCGAACGTCGACAGCACCTGCTCTCAGGCGCAGGGGCTCGGCGCGCGTATCGTCAAGCCGCCCGGTGATATCCCGAACGTCGGCCGCTTCGCGGTGCTGTCCGATCCGCAGGGCGCGACATTCGCGGTGTTTACACCGGGAGCCGGACCGCCACCGGGCGCGGCTCCCTCACAAGGCGGCTTCTCGTGGCACGAGCTGGCGACCACCGATGTCGCGGCGGCGGTACGTTTCTACAGCCAGCTGTTCGGCTGGAGCAAAGGGCCGGCTCACGACATGGGAGCCATGGGGGTTTATCAGATCTTCCAGCACGCCGGCCAGCAGGTGGGCGGCATGTGCAACGTGCAGGGCCCCTCGACCGCACCCTCGTGGCTGAGCTATGTACACGTGGCGGACTCCGGTCGCGTGGTAGCCGCCGCCAAGGGCGCCGGCGGCAGACTCCTGCACGGACCGATGGAAGTGCCGGGCGGAAGCTGGGTCGCAATGATGATGGACCCGCAGGGCGGCACCTTTGCGGTTCACGAAGCGCCGCGGGCAGCGGCGCAGAAGGCTGCCCCGGCCACCAAGCCGGCCGCGGCCGCCAAGCCGTCAGCGCCGGCAAAACCGGCAACGGCTGCAGCCAAACCCGCTGCATCCGCCCCCGCGGCGTCGTCCGCGGGCGTGACTGCAGCGAAGGCCGTCGCAGGTGCGAGAGTGGCAAAACGAGCCAAGAAAGTGGGGAGAAAAATGGCTAGAGCAGCGAGAAAGACCGCAAGAAAGACCGCGAGAAGGGTCCGTCGGGCCGGGAGAAAGGTCGCGCGTCGCGCGGCGCGTCCGGCAGGCCGCCGGGCTGCACGCAAGACGGCCCGCAAAACCGCCCGCGCGGTGCGCCGTGGCGGACGCCGCATGGCACGCCGCGCGCGCGTCGTAGGACGGCGGGTGCGACGGGCAGCGCGCCGCAGGCGCTGAGGCTCTCGCTCGTCTCACTCTCCGGCCGAGCTCACTGCGCGTAGATTTTTCTACGCGGGGTGAGCGTTCGTGCGGGTTTCACATCCGTACCAGCGGCCGGCCGAAGTTACCGCCCTGCATGGCGAGCAGCAGGTGCGCCGGCGCATTTGCGAGCCCGTCCACAACGTGGTCCTTCGTCGCGATGCGCCCAGCGCCGTACCAAGCGATGGCCTCGCGCAGGAACTCGCCGCGCCGGTGCTCGAAATCACGCGCGTCCACCTGCAGCACCTGGAGAGCTGTTGGCGCGTAGCCGCCGCGCTCGAGCAGTGCGTCGGGGTCGGCCGGCGCGACGCTGTTTTGCACGATGCGTGCGCCGCGTGCGAGTAGCCCGCTGGTGACGACCGCCTCGAGCAGTTCACCACCCACGTTATCGAAGTAGACATCGACCCCGTTGGGGGCGAGCTGCCTCAGGCGGGCGTGCAGGTTCTCGGCGCTGTAGTTGATGCAGGCCGAGAGCCGCGCGTGCCGCGTGACCCAGTCGCATTTCTCGCGCGTGCCGGCGATGCCGATCGCGCGTGCCCCCTTGAGCATCGCGATCTGGCCTGCCATCGCGCCGGCTGCGTTGGCGGCAGCTGAGACCAGCACCGTCTCCCCGGCACGCAGCCGTGCCAGCTGCAGCAGCCCGAAGTAGGCCGCCATCCCCGGCGCGCCGAGCACTCCGAGCGCCGTCGAAGCAGGTGTCTGTCCCGGGTGCAACAGCCGCGCATGCAGCCCCTCGGACACGCACAGTTGCTGCAGTCCGCAATCGAGCACGATGAGGCTGCCGATACTGAATACATCGTGGCGCGATTCGACGACCTCGCCCACACCGCGCGCGGGGACGACATCACCCGGTCGCGGCAAGCCTCGCGTCGCGGGGTCGGCCGCACAGCGGAAGGGATCGACGGCGAGCCACAGCGCACGCGCGAGAAACGAGCCGTTGGTGAGCGCCGGCCGCTCGGTTTCGACGAGCTCGAGATCAGCAGGTCGTGAAGGAGGACGCTTGATTCTTACCTGGAGATTGTGCACGGCTATTGTCCGTCCGCCTGCGCAGCGTGGCGCTGCTCTGCGGCCTGACTGTAAGCCGCATCGATCTGCCGGCGGACTTCATCCTGTGCGGCGCGCCCCTGCGCCGCCTGCTGCGCTGCCGATTCCGCTGCGGCGGAGCCGGCCGTTCCCGTCCCAGCTACTCCACAGCCTACGAGCAGCGCTGGCAATGCCAGCAATGCCCACGTGCGTCTCATGTCTTCAATTTACCCGCCTCGACCGCCGGCGCAAGAGGAGCGCCGATCGTGGCACTATGGTGCGCATGCCGAGGGGAACGCCAACCCAGCTGCCAGTGCCCGCGGCGCGTGCGCGCCGCGGCTACTTCGAGTGCCGTTACGGACAACTGCACGTGCATCACGCGATGCCACCCGGCGGGGGGTTCGAGGAGGGAACTCCGCTGATTTGTCTGCACGATCTCCCCGGCTCAGGTCGCGTGTTCAGCCGCCTGCTCTCTGTTGCGGGCGAGGACCGTTCCGTCTACGCCCCGGACCTGCCCGGATTCGGGGAGTCCGACGGACCCGCCGCCCGGCCGACCATGAGCGAGTACGCCGCGGCGCTCGGGGACTTCATCGAGAACATGCGGCTGCGCAACGTCGGGCTGTTGGGTCTGCGCAGTGGAGGGGTGCCGGCGATCGAGCTCGCGCTCGCCCGGCCAGCGCAGGTAAGCCGGGTCATCCTCGTGTCGGTGCCGCTGCTGACCGAGGCCGACCGGCAGGCGGCCCGCACGCAGCCCCAGCCCGCTGCGGCCGCCGAAGGTGCTTTTCGTTCGCTCGAGACGATGCGTTGGGTACTCGAGGCGGTGGCACAGTATCCGCTGCGGGAGCGCCTAGCGCGGCTCAGCCAGCGCCTGCTGGTGCTGCGCCCGCGAGATGACCTGTGGGAAGCCACGGCGCGCGTGCGCGAGGTACTTCCGGCCACGCGCCTGATCGAGCTGCAGCAGAGCGGACTGGAGGCGCTGGCACAGGCGCCACAGGCTATCGCAGGAGCGGCACGCGAGTTCCTGCGGGCCTGAGAGAGGAATTTTCGCGAGCTTTCTCACATAATTTGCCGCAGTGCGTGCGGCGCGCCCATAGTGGGGCGCTACACTTTTTCATCGATGGACATGGAAGAATTTCGATGAGCTCGCGTCCGCGGCCACCGGAGCCGTCGCGACCGGACCCCGATCTCGAGAGCACGGCGGAGCTGCCCGTGCTGGACCCCGCGTTTGCGCCCGATGAGAGCGCCACCCTGACCGTGCAGGTGCCTGCAGGCGCCGCCGATGAGACGCAGACCGTCACCGACAACTGGCCGCTGCCGGCTGCCGCGCGCGCGGGGTTGAGCAACGCGGCCGCAAGCGCCGCAGCCCGCCGTCAGGAAGAGGAACACGATGCGCGCAAGGCGGCACTGCAGGATGCGCAGGAGCGGCTCGCGACCCATGGCCAGCGCGTAGTGCAGCTCGAGCGGGCGCGCGATGAGGCGCTCAGCGCGCAGGCGGCAGCCGCGCAACGCGCGGCGAGCGCTGAACAGCGGGCGACGAGCGCCGAGCAACGAGCCGCAAACGCCGAGCAGCGCACGGCCCAGGCCGAGCAGCGCGCCGCGGATGCCGAGCAGCGCAGCGCAGCCTTGCAACAGCGGCTCGCCCAGCTCGAGGAAAATACGGCGCGAGCGAGCGCCGAATTCGCGCAACGGCAAACCTCCGCCGCGCAGCAGGCGACACAGCTGGAAGAGTCGCGGCGTGCGCTCGCTGCAGCGGAGCAGCAGGCCACTGCGAGCGCGCAGGAGTTGGTCCAGGCGCGCGCCATGGTGAGCGCCGCCGGCGCGCGCGCACAGCAGCTGCAGGAGCTGCTCGAGCAGCAGGACCGCGACCTCCGCACCCGGCAGGCACAGGAGCTCGAGCAGCAGCAGGCGCGGGCACTGGAGCGGCGTGCACATGCAGCCGGCGTGATGGACGACCTGCACATCGAGCGTGCGCGCGCCATGAGCTATCTCGAGTCGCTGCAGACGCTCGAGCGCCGCCGCGAGCTCGCGCAGGAGATGGTGACGGATCTGCAGCACGAGGCGGAATCCACTGCGGCGGAGCTCGTGCGCCTCACGCGCGCGGTCGCCGCGCACACCGAGCACGCACGTGCGCAGGAGACCGAGCTCGCGCAGCGCGCTGCACGCATTGCGCAACTCGAGGAGCAGACCAGCGCGCTCAACACCACGCTCGCGCAGCGCGACTCGCAGCTGCGCGAAGCACAGCAGGCCGCCGAGGGTCTGCGCACCAGCGTCGCGCGTCTGCAGGCGGAGTTGAATGCGGACGCCGAGCGGCTGCGCGCGCTCGAGGCGCAGGCCGCCGAGCGCATGCAGAGCGACATACAACAGCAGAACGAGCTGCAGGGGCTGCGCGCCGAGGCGGCAAGTCTGGCGAGCGCCCTCCAGCAGGCGCGCCGCAGTGCGGAGACGGCTGCCGCGCGCGCGAGCTCCGAGCAGGCCGCACTCGCCCAACAACGGGAGCGCACTGCACAGCTCGAAGCGACTTTGGACTCCGAGCGGCGAGAGTCTAAAGAGCTCGAAGCCGAGCTGGCCACGGTGCGTGCCGAGATGGACGAGTGGGGCGGCGTGCTGCGCTCAGCGCAGAACGAGCGCAGCGGTCATCTCGCCAGCATCGCGACGGCCGAGACGCGCGTGCACCAGCTGGAGCAGGAGGCGCTGACGCGCGCAGAGAGCGTGCAGTCGCTGCAGGCTGAGTGTGCGGCGCACCTCGCGCGCGTGCGCGAGCTCGAGAACGACCTGCATGCCGCCGAGGAGACGCTGCATCGATTCGAAGCCGAGAGCCGCAGCCGTCCTGCGCGCGCTGCGGAGCTCGAGACGTCCGGACCGCGATGGCACGAGAAAGCTGAAGCGCGCGCGGCCTCGACCGATACCAACCCGGTGCTCGGCGATTCGGTACTGCACGGGTGGGAGGAGGGAGGCGTCGCGGAGGCGGCTCCTGACGGCGCCACCAGGCTGCTGATTCGCAGTGAGGACGGGCGTGAGGTGGTGCACGTGCTCGGCCGCAAAACCAGCATCGGTCGCACCCCCGACAACGATCTGCAGCTCGACGCCAAGTTCATCAGCCGCCACCATGCGGTCATCCTGGTCGGACCGGTCAACACTGTGATCGAGGACCTGAACAGCACGAATGGCGTACAGGTGAATGGCCGGCGCATCGCGCGCCAGACACTACGCGATGGCGACAAGGTCATCATCGGCCGCGTGCACTACCGGTTCGCGCTGCGCAGGCCATCCGACAAGCGCTGACCGCGAAATTTCCCCTCGACCCCGCTAAGCTTCTGCGTGTGTGTGGCGCCGGCGCGGCGCGCGGTGGCAGTCGTGGCAAGTCCCTACATCGAAAGAATCCTCAAGGCACGTGTGTACGATGTGGCCGTCGAGTCGCCGCTGGAGCCGGCCGCCCGGCTCTCGCGCCGGCTTGGCAATGAGGTGCTGCTCAAGCGCGAGGATCTGCAGCCGGTCTTCTCCTTCAAGCTGCGCGGCGCGTACAACCGCATCGCGCACTTGTCGGAAGCCGCGGCACAGCGCGGGGTGGTGTGCGCTTCCGCCGGCAATCACGCGCAGGGCGTGGCGCTCGCCGCGCGCCGTCGTGGCATCGGCGCGGTCGTGGTCATGCCGCAGACCACTCCGCACATCAAGGTGCAGGCGGTGCTCGATCTCGGTGCCGAGGTGGTGCTGCACGGGGACGATTACGACAGTGCGCACGAGCACTCTCTGCAGCTCGCGCGCGAGCGCAACCTGGTGTTCGTACACCCCTTCGATGACCCGGACGTCATCGCCGGCCAGGGCAGCATCGCGGTGGAGATCCTGCGTCAGACCGGCGGCGAGCTCGACGCCATCTTCGTCCCGGTCGGCGGCGGCGGACTGCTCGCCGCCATCGTGGTGTACGTGAAGTATCTCTATCCCGGGGTCAAGGTGATCGGCGTCGAGCCTCAGGACGCTGCGAGCATGCACGACTCGCTCGAGGCGGGGCGGCGCGTCACGCTCGAACGTGTCGGCATCTTCGCCGACGGTGTAGCGGTACGGCGCGTGGGCGAAGAAACTTTTGCGCTGTGCCGCGGCCAGGTAGATGAGATCCTGCTGGTATCCACCGACGAGATCTGCGCCGCCATCCAGGATGTTTTCGAGGATACGCGCTCGATCGTCGAGCCGGCCGGCGCACTCGCCGTGGCAGGCGTGAAGAAATATCTGGCGCGCGAGCGCTGGCGCGGCAAGCGGGTGGTGGCCATCAATAGCGGCGCCAACATGAACTTCGACCGCTTGCGGCACGTGGCGGAGCGCGCCGACCTCGGCGCCGAACGCGAGGCGCTGCTGGCCGCGGTCATACCCGAGCGCCCGGGCAGTTTTCTGCAGTTCTGCGAGACTCTCGGACACCGCAGCGTCACCGAGTTCAACTATCGCTACGGGGGCGCCGACAGCGCGCAGATCTTTGCCGGTCTGGCGCTGAGCGGCGGCAGCGCAGAGAAGGAGACAGTGCTCGCCGCTCTGCGCGCCGCTGGCTTCGCGGTCACCGACATGACCGGCGATGAGATGGCGAAGCTGCACGTGCGTTACATGGTCGGCGGCCACGCGCGCGGCATCGCCGATGAGCTGCTTTACCGCTTCGAATTCCCCGAGCGCCCGGGGGCGCTGTTGAGATTCCTGCAGGCGATCGGCTCGCGCTGGAACATCAGCCTGTTCCACTACCGCAACCATGGCTCGGATTACGGCCGCGTGCTCGCCGGCATCCAGGTGCCGCCGACGCAGCGGGCGGATTTCCTGCAGCATCTCAACGAGCTGCACTACGCCTACGTGGAGGAGACTGCGAACCCGGCGTACCGCATGTTCCTCGGCGCCTGAGGCGGCGACCCGCGCGCGGGTCGCGCGTGGGTCCTGTCACGCGCCTGGCGCCGTGTCCGCGGTCATCAGGGTGCAGGCGCTGCGGGTCTGCGGCTCTCGAACAGCCACTCGCGCCACACCGCCAGCAGCACCGCGAGAATCACCGGTCCGATGAACAGGCCCACGAGGCCGAAGGTGGCAAGTCCACCGAGCACACCGAACAACACGACGATGAATGGAATCGACGCTTCGCGGCTGATGAGGAAGGGCCGTACGATGTGGTCCGTCCAGCCGAGCACGATGGCGCCCCAGATCAGCAGTCCCATCGCCGCAGCCGTGCTGCCCCGAACGAGCAGCCACACGGAAACACTCAGCCATACGGTCGGCGCGGCGAACGGTATGAGACCGCATACCGTGGTGAGTGCAGCGAGGAAAACCGGCGCGCCGGTGCCGGCAACCCAGTACCCGACACCCACGAGCAGACCCTGCACCAGCGCGGTCAACACCAGTCCATAGACCACGGCTCTTACGGTCTGCTCGATGGCGCGCAGGTAATTGTGCACGCGCCCGCCGAGCACCTGCTCGAGCGCCTGCGCCAGCTGTGCGGCGAGGCGCTCGCCGTCACGGTAGACGAAGAACAAGGTCACGGCCGTGAACGCCATCTTCACTGCTTCCCGGCTGATACCACCGACCAGCCGCGCGATGTGGTCGAAGGAGTGATCGGTGACTCGGCGCAACTCCAGGCCGAGAACGTGAGGATCCTGCGCCGCGCGCGCCGCGAGCTCGCGCACCTGATCGCCAAGCCACGGAATCTTCAGCAACACCGGAGGCAGCTGCGCCCCGCCCGCGAGCACAGCCTGTGCCTCGTGCCAGAGGCGCACCAGCTCGATGCGCAGCACGAGTGCGAGCCAGGCGATCGGCGCGATCACCGCCAGCGATACTGCGGTGGTCAGGATCAGTGCGGCGAGCACCCGGCGGCCGCCGCAGGCGCGCAGCACCCGCAGATAAGCCGGCCAGGTCACGAACGACAGGATCGCAGCCCAGAGCACCGGCACGATGAACGGCTCCATCACCCGAAAGCCGAGCAGCACCAGTCCCGCGAGCAGGCTCACGGTGATCAGGCGGCGCAGCCACGGTGCGGAGACGAAATCTTCCATGGCGCCGCGACGTCAGCTGAGGCCGGCCGTGTCCGAGACGAACATGGTGAGGGTGAGGAGCATGCAGGTCCAGAAAGTCACGGGACGGCGCAGCGCAAGGTGTGACTCGGGCAGCAGACTTCCGAGGCCGTGCTTCTCGTAAAGCCAGAATCCTCCATGTCCAACCACCAGCAGTGCGAGACCACGCTGTCCGCCGACGACCAGCGCCGCGGTCCCGGCGAGTGCCGCGGCGAGCACGGCAACGATGCGCACACGTGGGTGCGGCAGCCGCCCCGCGAGCGCGAGTCCCCAGTGCACTGCAGCAGTTGCGGCGAGCAGCACGGCTCCCCAGGCGAGCGCGGCGAGCTGCGCGAGCTCCTGCCATGCATACGCGCGCAGTAATCCGACACCTGCCAGGCACAACACGAGCGGTGCGAGGGCAAGGTACCCGGCCCATTCCGCGACGCTGTTGAGCTGTGTCGTTCCGGTGTCGTCTTTGGTCATTCCCACGTCGCAGATCATGCCACGCGTCGGGAACCCCCGTGCGGCTCTTGACGGCAGCCACGCGCCGCAGGCACGCTTCGCGCCGCGTGAGGTGTCCGCTCCAACGCGTGCGGCAGCAGGCTGTGGCTGCACGTTGTGGGAGCGGTTAAACGGGAAGTCCGGTGCGGATTCGTCCAAAGCCGGCGCTGCCCCCGCAACGGTAATCGAGTTTCGGCGGATCACACAGAGCCACTGCGCCCGGCAACGGTGCGGGAAGGCGATCCACCGGGGAGTAACGCTCCAGCTCGAGAGCCCGGAGACCGGCCTCGAGCGTTAACCGATGGGCGTCGCGGTGGGAGATGCGGTTTGGCGGTCGGCGCGTGCGTCGACCGCGCGCTGTCAGCTCCGCAGATGCCACGACCCCTCGGGCACGGGTGTGTGCATTGTCAGGAGCTCGTCATGCCAACAGGTCTCGAAACGCGCCACGCGCTCTCGCGCGCGTCCACTCTGCTCTCGTCCCACTTCCGGCATCCGCGCATCCTCGCGGCAGCCTGTCTGCTCGCCGCGGGCCTGGTCTGCGCTGCAGCGCGCGCCGCGGAGGCGGACGACCAGGTGTCCGTCGTCGTGAGTGCGACGCGCGTGCCGACACCCGTACTCGAGGTCGCGAGCAGTGTCACGCTCATCACGGCCGCGGACATCGAGGCACGCCAGGAGCGCACCATCAGCGATGTGCTCAAGGACGTTCCGGGACTGAACGTGGTGCAGACCGGTGGGCCCGGTGGTGTCACCTCGGTCTTCATCCGTGGCACCAACTCCAATCACACCAAGGTGCTGGTCGATGGCATCGATGTCAGCGACCCGAGCAACTCGACCGGCGCGTTCGACTTCGGCCAGCTGCTGACACCGGACATCGAGCGCATCGAGGTACTGCGCGGCCCGCAGAGCGGCCTCTACGGATCTGACGCCATCGGCGGGGTCATCAACATCGTCACCCGCGCCGGTCAGGGTCCGATGACGCTGGCGGCCGGGCTCGAGGGCGGCAGTTTCGAGACGTTCAACCAGGCGGCGCGGCTCAGCGGCTCGCAGGACGCTTTTCACTACAGCGTCAACGCCACGCACTTCCACGCCGGCGCCACTCCGGTCACGCCGCTCGACCTGCTGCCCCCCGGCGAGGCGCGCAACGATGACTACGATGACAACCTGACACTGTCGACCAAGCTGGGCTACGACGTCAGCCCGAATTTCGATCTCGGACTCGTGGTGCGTTACACCGATATCCAGCTGCACACCACCGGGGAGGATTTCCCGCCGCCGCTCTTCGCGGGGGTCCCAGCCGCCCAGCAGACTACTGCGGCGACTGATGAATACTTCACCCGTCTGACTGCGCACGCACTTTCTTTCGACGGCCTGCTCGACCAGACGCTCGGCCTCGCATACTCGCATCTGCGCACCTCGACCGTGGAGCCGCAGACCCCGGCAACTCTCAACACCGGCGAGCGGCGCAAGGCCGACTGGCAGGGAAATTTCAGGCTCGCGCAGGGCGTCACCCTGGTGACGGGTGCCGAATACGAGCGCGATGAGATCGAACAGCCGATCGACGCGAGCGTGCACATCGGCTCGGGCTACGCTGAGCTGCAATCACAGCTCGGCTCACACTGGTTCTCCGCCCTCAACGTACGCTACGACGACAACAGCCGCTTCGGCGGCAAGACCACCTGGCGCTTCGCACCGGCGTGGGTCATCAGCGAGAGCGATACCAAGCTCAAGGCTTCAGTGGGCACAGGTTTCAAGGCGCCGACGCTCAGCGAGCTGTACCAGAGTTTCCCGCCGTTCTTTTTTGCCAACCCCGACCTCAAGCCCGAAAGCAGCACCGGCTGGGATGCTGGCTTCGAGCAGGGGCTCGCGAGCGGAGCAGTGCGCCTCGGCGTGACCTATTACTACAACCGCATCCACGACCTGATCACCAGCGATGTGACCGGCACGACTTACGCCAACATCGGTGAGGCCACCACCGATGGAATCGAGAGCTTCTTCTCCTGGCAAGCGCTTCGACAGCTGACGCTGCGCCTCGATTACACCTACACCGAAGCCACCGATGAGGTTGCCCACCAGGAGCTGCTGCGCCGGCCCAAGCACAAAGGCACACTGCTTGCGCAGTGGCAGGCAACGAGCGCCTGGCAGCTGAGTCTCGATGTGCTCGCGGTCGGCTCGTGGGTCGATGGCAACCGTGACTTCTCCATCCCACGCCTCGATGCGCCCGGCTACGTGACCGTCAATTTCGCCACTAGCTATGAGCTCAACGGGCATCTCACGGTGTTCGGCCGCATTAACAACATGCTCGACCGGCGCTACGAGAATCCCATCGGCTTTCAGCAGCCGGGCATAGGCGCTTATGCGGGACTTCGCGTGACGCTGTAGTAGTAGTGGTAATCTAGCGCCGTCGTATGGACGGCCTGAACTCCACCGCCGCCACACCCGGTGCTGCGCCGACGGAGAACGAGCGTACCTGGGGCATGCTGGCGCATCTTTCTGCGCTCGCCGGTCTCGTTCTGCCGCTCGCCGGTATCGTCATCGGACCGCTGGTGGTTTGGCTGGCGCGCCGTGACGAGTCTGAATTCGTGGCGGGGCATGCAAAGGAAGCGCTCAACTTCAATATCTCGGTGCTGCTCGGTGCGCTCGCCTGCATGTTGCTCATGCTGGTGTTCATCGGGTTTCTGCTCGGAACCGCGCTCTTCATCGCGTGGCTCGTCATGACTCTCATCGCGGCGATCAAGGCGAGCGAAGGGCACACCTACCGCTATCCGTTCTCGTTGCGACTGGTGAAGTAGTCACCCGGCGCCGTCTCCGGCCGGCCTCACCTGGCCTGGCGGCACGT
>Ga0070714_100000599_pt1 | contig 25762 bp, 13 predicted proteins | sample LARL83metaG_FD_65450 | JGI IMG/M metagenome (GOLD analysis project Ga0070714, IMG submission 65450) | Corn, switchgrass and miscanthus rhizosphere microbial communities from Kellogg Biological Station, Michigan, USA - LAR L8-3 metaG | ecosystem: Host-associated > Plants > Roots > Rhizosphere ... | reverse complement strand
CGACCGGCTGTACGGGAACCTCGGCCACCTGCTCCCCACCAAGAAGGCGCACGCGGGCATGCAGATCGCCGTCGGCGGCTGCCTGGCCCAGATGGAGCGGCAGAAGATCACCGAGCGTGCTCCCTGGGTGGACGTGGTCTACGGCACGCACAACATCGGCGCCCTGCCCAAGCTGCTCGAACGGGCCCGCGAGCGCGAGGCGGCGCAGGCTGAGTTCGAGGAAACCCTCACCACGTTCCCGTCGCTGCTGCCCGCCCGCCGCCAGTCCGCGTACTCCGGGTGGGTGTCCATCTCGGTCGGCTGCAACAACACGTGCACCTTCTGCATCGTCCCGTCGCTGCGCGGGCGCGAGCGCGACCGCCGGCCAGGCGACATCCTGGACGAGGTCACGTCCCTCGTCGCCGACGGGGTCATCGAGGTCACCCTGCTTGGCCAGAACGTGAACTCCTACGGCGCCGAGTTCGGCGACAAGCTGGCGTTCGGCAAGCTGCTGCGCGCCTGCGGCGAGATCGAGGGCCTGGAGCGGGTCCGGTTCACCTCACCGCACCCGAGGGACTTCACCGATGACGTGATCGAGGCGATGCGTGACACGCCGAACGTGATGCCGAGCCTGCACATGCCGCTGCAGTCCGGCTCGGACACGGTGCTGAAGGCGATGCGCCGCGCCTACCGCCGCGACCGCTACCTCGCCATCCTCGACAACGTGCGCAGGCACATCCCGCACGCGGCGATCACCACGGACATCATCGTCGGCTTCCCGGGGGAGACGGAGGAGGACTTCGCCGCGACCCTCGACGTGGTGCGCCAGGCCCGGTTCTCCTCCGCGTTCACCTTCCAGTACTCGATCCGTGCGGGCACCCCGGCGGCGACCATGCCGGACCAGGTGCCGCGGTCGGTGGTGCAGGACCGCTACGACCGGCTCGTCGCGCTCGTCGAGCAGGTCGCCACCGAGGAGAACGCGCGGCAGGACGGCACCGTCGCCGAGGTCCTCGTGGCCGAGGGGGAGGGGCGCAAGGACGCGGCCACGCACCGCATGTCGGGCCGTGCCCGGGACAACCGCCTGGTGCACTTCGCCCCGCACGACCACACGCCGCGCCCAGGCGACATCGTTACCACCCGCGTCACGAGTACCGCGCCGCATTACCTGCGGGCGGACGACGCGCCGCTGAGCGTGCGCCGCACCCGGGCGGGCGACGCCTGGGCGGCCCGCCAGCACGCCGCGGGCCAGGTGGCCAGTGACGCCGTCGCGCAGGCCGCGCCCGCGCCGGTGCTGCTCGGCATGCCCGCTCGCCGCGGCTAGCCCGGCTGGCCGCTCGCCATGCTGCTACCTCCCGGGGGGACGACCCCCCGTACCCCCCGATGTCGTGCGGGACGGCTGCGATGGCAAAATTCGCCATCTTACCGCAGCCGTCCCGCACGACCGCCTGCCGAGAAGGGACACCGGCCGTGCTGATCGCGGTCGTGGGCGCGACCGCCGCGGGCAAGTCCGACCTGGCCGTGGAGCTGGCGCTGGCGCTCGACGGCGAGGTCATCAACGCCGACTCAATGCAGCTCTACCGGGGCATGGACATCGGCACGGCGAAGCTGAACAGCGAGGAGCGGCGGGGCGTGCCGCATCACCTGCTTGACGTCTGGGACGTCACCGAGACCGCCAGCGTCGCCGAGTACCAGGACCTCGCTGAGGCGGTCATCGCCGACATCACCGCGCGCGGCAAGGTTCCTGTCCTTGTCGGCGGCTCGGGCCTCTACGTCAGGGCCGCACTCGGCGACCTGGACTTCCCTGGCACGGACCCGGCCATCCGCGAGCGGCTGGAGGCGGAGCTGTCCGACGCCGGCCCGGCGCCGCTCTACGCGCGGCTGGCCGCGGCGGACCCGGTCGCGGCGGCTGCCATCCTGCCGGGTAACGGCCGCAGGATCGTGCGCGCCCTGGAGGTCATCGAGCTGTCCGGGCGTCCGTTCAGCGCGACGATGCCCGGCTACGACGCGGGCCGTCCCGCGATCCAGATCGGCGTCCAGCTGCCGCGTGATGAGCTTTACCAGAGGATCGAGGCCCGCGTCGACCGCATGTGGGCGGCAGGCCTGGAGGCCGAGGTGCGGCACCTTGCCGCGGGCGGCCTGCGCGACGGCAAGACCGCGAGCCGCGCCCTCGGCTACCAGCAGATGCTCCGCTTCCTCGACGGTGAGCTGACCAGCGACCAGGCGCGCGACGAGACCGTCCGCGCCACCCGGCAGTTCGCGCGCCGCCAGGAATCCTGGTTCCGGCGCGACCCGCGGGTCAGCTGGCTGCCGGCCGGCGAGAGCCTGACGGCACGTGCCCTTGACCTCTACTCTCAGTAATTTTCCTACGTTAAGTGCGCAGGTCACCACCACTGGTTGATTAGTTATTTCGGGTGGTTCTCCGCGCTGTCTGACTTTCGTTGTCACGCTGCCCCCGCCTGTCCGGCATGTCCGTCGCCTGCGGCGTTCCGATCGCCTGCCGCCCGTCCGGCGGCTGGTTAGCCAGCGAGTGGCCTGGACGGGCCATATGACCGGCAAACCGGCTTGCTGACGTTTTGTGACTGTAACCCTGTCTGTGGGCGATTTCGCCTGGTAAGGCCTGGCGAGACGTCACCGCATGACCACGTAGCCGGGCGCGGAGCGGCGTAGGGGAATCCTTGTCCCAGGGCACCAGGCGTAACGGCAGCAACAAGTTCGGCCCGTTCAACGCTCCCGTCGGCGGTCGCCGGGCCTCGTCCGGCCACGGCGCGCGGGGAGAGCGGGACAACGGGTACACCGGGCGGCACGCGAGCCCCCGGCCCGAGACGACCCGGAAACGGGTCGGCAAGGTCGTCCCGGCCGCGGCGGCAGCCGCAACGCTCGCGGCTGGGGCGGCCGCCTACACCCTGGCCGGCTCCGGCCAGCCGCAGGCGTCGCCGCTGACCGCGGCGATGATCCATCCCGCCACGGCGGGCGCGTCGGTCGCCGGCCGGGCGCACGTGGACGCGTCCACGATGGTCAATGCGGCCTCCGGCCGGGCCCGCTCCGCAGCCATGCCTTCCGCGCTGATCACCGCGACGGCCAAGTCGCCGGCCCCGGCGCACACGAGCACGACGGCCGCGGCCCCTGCCGCCGCCGCGACTCATGCCGCGCCCGCGAGCACGCCGAAGGCGAGCACGCTGAGCTGCAACCTGAACTACTCCAAGCTCCCGCTGAACGTCACCGCGATCGTCAGCTTCCTGCTGGCGCACGGCTACAGCCACAACGCCGCCGCCGGCATCGCCGGGAACATCTACCAGGAGTCCAAGGGCGACCCCGAGGCGGTCGGCATGGGCGGCGGCGGCCTCATCGGCTGGACCCCGCTGCGGTCCGGCTTGATCACTGGCAACGTGGCCGCCGACCTGCAGACCCAGCTCGCGGCGATACTCGTATACAACGAGGGCTGGTCGTCCTACCTACCGGCCCTTAACGCGGCCGCCTCCCCGGCCTCCGCCGCGTATATCTACGTCACCGACTTCGAGCGGGCCGGCATCCCGGCCGCGACGACCCGTGAGGCGTCCGCCGCCAACGTGGCCCTCGCCTGCGGCCTCTGACGGTCCCGGGCGCACTCGTCGCATCTGTCCCGACGTACTCGCCCCAGCCACCGCAGCAGGCGATTTTCGTGAAGGTTTGCGTGTTGTGATGGCTTTGTGGCGCGATAACGCAATTGCCGTTCCGTTAGTTAAGCTGCCCGGCTGTCAGGCCCACGGCTCAGGAAAGGCGCGGCCCGCCTCCCCAGCGGCTCGACTTTGTATCAGTTTCCGCCTGCGCGGACCACTCCTTATCAATTTCGGCGTCACATACCTGGACATAACGGGGCCTGGAATGGCCAAAACTGATACAGAGTGGCTGCCCGGCGCCGGTCCTGCCACGTTCCGTTCCAGCCGGCCCTCTCGTAAGGCCGTTACCGGCAATCGCTCCGCGCTAGGGAGGCCAACGGCATTGCGTGATGGCGCCGTTAGCCCTTCTCGGCGCCCCCTCCCCGCACCGGCCGCGCCGCCTTGAGTTACCGGCCTAGCGGTCCAGCCGGTAGGCCCGGCGCGCGTTCTCCGCGCCGATGAGGCGGGTGACGCGCTCCGCGTCGGGGTAGCTCATGTCGTCGGCGGAAAGCCGCGTCGAGAGGAACTCGGAAAGCGCCCGGCGGAACAGCAGGGTGCCGAGGTAGTACAGCTCAGGTAGCCCGAAGGCGTCAGAAGAGAACAGGAACTTCCGCAGCGGCACCAGCTCGAGCGCCTCGCCGAGCAGTGCCGTCGCCCGCGCGCCGACGTTGTGCGTGGCCAGCCCGAGATCGGCGTACACCAGGGGGAAGACCTGCGCCAGGTAACCGGCCTCCCGGTGATATGGGTAGTTGTGCAGCAGCATCACCGGCACCCCGGTCGGCTCGAGCGCCCGCAGCAGGCCGGTGAGCAGCAGCGGGTTGCACCGGTGCAGGTCGATGTCCCGGTCGCCGTACCCCACGTGGAACTGGATCGGCAGGCCGAGGTCGGCACCGCACCAGATGAAGAACCGGTGCAGCACCTCGTCGGCGAGCCGGGGGAGCGCCTCCCCACCCCGGGCCCCGCCAGCCCCGGTCTCAGGCCCGCCAGCCCCGGTCTCAGGCCCGCCAGCCCCGGTCTCAGGCCCGCCAGCCCCGGCCTCAGGCCCGCCGGCCCGGGTCCCGCCGGCCTCGTTCGCGCCGGCCCCGTTGGCGTCGGCCCTGGCAGCTCCGGCCCCGGCAGCCCCCGCCCCGGCAGCCCCGGCAGCCCCGCCGGCACCACCGAGCCACCGGGAGACAGCGGCGACGACCTCCCCGTCGGTCGGCCGCCGCCAGTCGAGTTCAAGCCCGACCCGGTAGGCCGCGATCGACTTGACGCCGGCCACGGTGGTCCCGGGCGTGGCGGCGCGTTCGCTCAGGGCCCTGCGGTAGGCGTCGGGGAACTCAGCGGCGCCCGTCCCGTCGCGCGCCAGCGACTCCGCGACCTGCTCAAGGCGGACGATCTCGTACGCCGTCGCCCCGGCGAGGGCCGCCGTCTCCGCGGGGGATGTCAGGCCCGCGGGCGCGTACCCGGTGTCCACGCAGAGTGCGTCCAGCCCGCACGCGCCGAGGAACCGCCTGCTCACCTCGTCCGCGCCCAGCGCGGCGCGCCGCTCGGCGTAGGACTGCGCGCTGGCGTGGGCCGGCAGGCCGAGCAGCGGCGGGCACCAGCGCCGGAATGCCAGCCCGGCCAGGGAGTCGAAGGGCAGCCAGTCGGCCGCAGCGTCGCCATCGGCCTCGTTGAGCAGTCCCGGCAGCTCACCGCCGGCCCGCAGGATGCCATGGCAGTGATGGTCGACGAGTTGCTGCGCGGCGACGAAGGGGAGCACCAACGGCTGCACCGGTTCCGAGGACATGGCTTCCATGCTAGAGCGCGGCTGTTCCCGGTGATATTCACGTGATTTCTGTTAGTTAAAGTGACTGTGTTTAATCATCGCTCTCGAAGTTCAAGAGGACGCTTCAGGAGCCCCGTGTGACTCAACGTTCCCGTTAGCTAGATTCTCTCCCAGATTAGATTACAGAACGTAAGCATGTTAGAACTACTTGTTATTTTTTTGCCCTCCAAGTCTGGTATTTCGTCCACCGGTCGTTACCATCGAATTAAGAGCTCAGGCGAATAAAGATTGAGGCGCACGACGCGCGTCGCGATCTGTCACGGAGAGTAATTTTAGAAGGACCCGGAGTAACCGATGATCGACCCGCGAAGTGCCCAGCCTGGCTCTTACCGCACGTCCGGACATGACGCCGAGACCGGGAGGCAAACTCAGGTGGCGGCACTGTCCGGGAGAGCCAGCGTCCGGCCAGGCCGGCCCGACGCGGCAAGCCCGGCGGGCTGGTCCCCGCCGCCGGCCGGGGAAGCGGCCCCCCCGGTCCGGCACAGGGGACCAGCCCGCTCGGATAGCGCCTCCGGCGTGCCCGAGGCGCGCTGGCTGTCGCTAACCCGGCTGGGACCGCGGCACATTCCCGTGGTCGGCCCGACTGAGGCGCTGCCCGGCCGTCCCGGCGGCCCCGGCCTGACCGGCCCACGTGACGCGGCGCCCAGGCCGCTCGGCCACCCGCGCAAGTCCGGCTGGCAGCTCGCCCACCAGGTCTGGCAGGACGCCGGCGTCGACTGGGAGACCGCCGCCGCGGCGAACCAGCCCGACCGGTACGACCCAAGCCGGTACGAGCCCGACCCGTATCAGCCCAGCCTGTCTGCCCTGTACGAGCAGAACCTGCCTGAGCCCACCGCGTACGGGCCCGACCCGTACGAGCCCGGCCCTTACGAGCCCGATCTGGACGAAGCCGACCGGGACGCGCCCCGCCCGGGCCAATCCGAGTTGGGCGGAGCCTTGACCGGCACACAGCCGGACTACATCCTCCGGGATGACGCAGTCGTGGCCGACACGCACGCGACCAGCTCTGACCTGCCTGTTCTACGGGAATCCACCGACTCTCGTTTCGGCATCGGGCCCTGGCCGGTCCAGGAGCCGGCCGCGGTCACGGCACCCCAGCCCGTCCTCGCGGACGAGCGGGCGGACCTTGACGAGGCGGACGGCGACGAGGCGGACGGCGACAAGGCGAACCGCCACGAGGTGGCAGCCCACGACGAGCCGGCGGACGACGACCGGCCGGGCGTCGCCTACCCGCCGGAGGAGCAGGTGACGTGGTCCGGGCTGCCTCGCCGGATCCGCCCGGCGGACCGCGGCCAGTCAGAGTCGTGGCCGCCCGCCCCGCGCCCGCCGGTGCCCGCTCCGCGCCCGCCCGCGCCCACCCTGCGCTCGCCCGTGTCGTCGCGGCCCGCACCCGCTCTGCGGTTCGCGGGGACGGCGCAGCCGCTCCCGGCCGCCGCGCCGCCGAGCGCGGCCCCGTCGTCAGGCGTCCCCACGCCTCCACATGACTTCGCGCCGCCCCGCCCGCTTACGCAGCCGCGCGACTCAGCACCGCCGCGTGACATCCCCCCGTCCCGCGACTTCGCGCCGCCACGTGCGCTCACGCCGCCACGCGACACGGCGCCGCCGCGTGACATCCCCCCGCCCCGCGAGGTCACACCGTCACGCGACTTCGCGTCGCCGAGAGGGTTCGCGCCGCGCAGTACGCCGGCGCCGCCAAGCGCGTTCGCGGCCCCTGGTGCGTTCGGCGCCCCGCCCGCATATGCTTCCCCCCGGCCGAGGACCCCGCTCGGCGCCCCGGTTGACGCGCCGCCGCTGGACGCGCCTTCGCGGGACACCGCGCCGCCGCTGAACACGGCGCGGAGCGCGCCGCAGAACGCGCCACGGTACACGCCGCTGAACGCGCCGCAGCACGCGCCGCTGGGTGGTCGGCTCGCACCCGCCGCGCCGATCGGCGAGCCTGACGAACTGTTTCGCGCATGGCAGGGGTCAGTGCGCCAGGCCACCGAGCGGCGCGGCACCTGGCCCGCCACCCGGCCGGCCGGCGCCGCGGCGCGCCGGCGCCGCTCCTGGCAGGCGGCGCGGATCGGCGTGCCAGCTGCGGTCATCGTCACCGTGGGTGCGGGCGCGCTGATGATGCTGACCGGGCGGGCCAACGAGATGCTCGCGCAGCGGGCCAGCAGCGGGCCGCTCACCTCAGCCGCTCCCGGTGCCTCCGCGAGCCTCGGCATCGCGGGCCTGGGCGCTGGTGCCACGCTGACCGGGTACCCAGGCGAGCACGGAGCGGCCGTGGTCGCCGCGCTCGGGTCGGCCGGCGGCACCCTCATGGCCGTCGGCTACGCGAACGGCCACCCGGCGGTCTGGCGGCACGCCGCCGGCGGCGCGTGGTCGCTGGTGTCGGCCACCTTGTTCGGCGGGCTGACCGGGCACCTAACCTCGGTCACCCACGGTCCCGCGGGGTGGATCGCGGTCGGCTCCGCGATCGAGGGCGGGTCGGCGGCGCCGGTGGCCTTCTGGTCCTCCGACGGCGTGTCCTGGTCCCCGCTGCTCGCGCTGACCGCGCATGCCGGCGCGGGCGCGCAGTTCCTCGGCGTCGCGTCCGGTCCCGGCGGTTACGTGGTGGTGGGCAGGCAGGGCACCGGAGCCGCGGCGTACGCGTCCTTCTGGTGGTCGGCCAACCTGACCGAGTGGGCGGGCGGCGCCAGCAACGCCACGAGCGGCACAGTGGCCGCCGCCGCCGTCGCGGTCGGCAACGGCTTCGTCGCGGTCGGCGCGGCCGCGAACTGCCACGCGATCTGGACGTCGGCGGACGGCCGGCAGTGGACCGAGCACGACCTGCCCAAGCCGTCGGGCGCGACCAGCGCGACGCTGCAGTCCGTCGCGGCGGCCGCCGGCGGCCGCTTCGTGGCGGCGGGCTTCGCCACCGCGGGCGCGGTCAACGTCCCCCTCGTGGTGACCTCGGCCGGGGCCGGCGCCCCGCTGACCCAGGTCGTCCTCGGCGCCAACGGCGCCGCGGCCACCGTCACCGGCGTGACCGCCACCAGCGGCGGGTTCGTCGCCGTCGGGCTCGCGGGCCCGGCCGGCGAACGGCACGCCGTCGAGTGGACCTCCCGGGACGGCCTCGCCTGGTCCGCCGCGACCCCGCTCGCCTCGGCCGGCTCCAGCGAGATCACGGCGCTCACCACCAGCGGCGCCGTGGCCGCCGGCACCGCGCAACGGAGCGCAGGCCCGACGGTACTGACCATCCCTAGCCGGTAACCCCGGCCGCCCGGTAGCCCTGGTCACAGGTCACCCGGTAACCAGTCACCCGGTAGCCGAGCCCCGGCCGCCCGGTAGCCGAGAGCCCCGGCATCCCGGTAGCCGAGCCCCGGCATCCCGGTAGCCCCGGTCAGCCGAGCGGAACTCCGTTGATCGAGGCGTCGAGTACCTCGGCGGTATGCGCCGTCCGCAGCGTTACGCCCCTGGCCGCGAGCGCCGAGGAGATCTGCAGCGTGCACCCGGGGTTGGCCGAGATCAGCAGCGACGCGCCGGCTGCGGTCACCGAGTCCGCCTTGCGCGACCCGAGTTCCCGCGCGGCCTCCGGCTGCAGCAGGTTGTAGACGCCCGCCGAGCCGCAGCACACCCCGGCGTCCCGCAGCTCCACCAGCTCGAGTCCGGGGATGCCGCGCAGCAGCGCGCGCGGCGCGGCGGTGACCCGCTGAGCGTGCCCCAGGTGGCAGGCGTCGTGGTACGCAGCCTTGACCTCGACGGGATGCCGCTGCGCGGCCGGCCCGAGCGCATCGACGAACTCCGCCAGGTCGCGGACCTTCGCCGACAGCGCCGCGGCCCGCACAGGCCAATCTGACGCAGCCCACTCCGGCGAATCGGCGAACAGCCGCTCGTACTCCTTCATCGCCGACCCGCATCCGGCCGAGTTGACCACGATCGCGTCGACGCCGGCCGACTCGAACGTCTCGATGGTCCGCTGCGCGAACCTGACGGCCTCCGCGGCCCGCCCGGAATGCAGCGAAAGCGCGCCGCAGCAGCCCTGCCCGCGGGGGATGATCACGTCGCACCCCTCGGCGGCGAGCACCCGCGCGGTCGCCGCGTTGACCCGGGGGTAGAACACCGACTGCACGCACCCGGTCAGCATGCCGACGACGGCGCGGCGCGCGCCGCGCGCCGCCACCCGCTCAGGTAGCCGCCCGGGCAGCGCGGCGGCCGGCGGTGCGAGCCGCAGCGCCTGCTCAGCGGCGGGGGAGACGCGCCCGAGCAGGCCCGTCCGCGCGATCAGCCGGTCCGCCCCGGTCCGCTGCAGGAGGCGCAGCGGCGCGGTCGCCACCCTCAGCCGCTCCGGGTACGGGAACAGCGCGAAGATACCGGCCCGGGTCAGCCGGTCGCGGACAGAACGCGGCGCCGTCGCCGCGGCGCGCCCGCCGACCACGGGGCCAGGGCCGCCGCCGGCGCCATCGGCCCCGGCGACCTCGGCAACGGCGCTCGAAGCGCCGCCGGCAACGGCGCTCGAAGCGCCACCGTCCCCAGCGACGGCACCCGGCGCGCCGCCGGCCCCGGCGCCAGCGGCGAACGGGTTGCCCCCGTCCTCCGTCCACTCCCGCGCCGCCGCGATGATCTGGTCGTACTGCACGCCGGACGGGCAGGCCGTCATGCACGCCATGCAGCCGAGGCAGCGGTCGAAGTGCTCACCCGCCGCCGGCGTCAGCTCCGCCCCGTCGAGCAGCTGGCTCACCAGGTAGATCCGCCCGCGTGGCGAGTCCATCTCCTCGCCCCACAGGGAGTACGTCGGGCACGCGGGCAGGCAGAACCCGCAGTGCACGCAGTCCTTGACCACCGAACGGATGCGTGCCTCCGCCCCGCCGCCCGTATGCTCCGCGCCAGCCGCGTGATCCGCCGCCGGCGCGCCCGTTACTTCGTCACTCATCAACATCCCCTCACTGCGCGTCGGACGCGTCGGAGACGGCAGGCAGCGCCTGAACGGGGGCCAGCCTGGCCGGTGGCAGGCACCCGTCAGGTCCCGTCCGGGAACCGGCCGGGCGCCAACCGGTGCCCAGGGTCGAACTGGTCCTTGACGGCCCGCATGAGCGCGAGCCCCGGCACCGTCCCGTTCATGCCGCCGCGACCCGCCAGTTCCGCCCGCACCGCGTCGGGCGCGGTGAGCACCACCACGCCGCACCGCTCGCCGGCGACCGCCGTGCGCAGGGCCCCGGCGAACCCCGCCGCCCCGGCACCCGCGCCCTCCGTTCCCGCGACCCCGGCATCCGCGACCCCGGTACCTGCCGCCGCTGGCACCCGCGCGTACAGCACGCCCGCGCCAGCCGAGCCCGTGATCGCCGGCGAAACGCCGGCCTGGCCGGCCGCCGCGTCGACCGCGTCGAGCACCCGGCCGAGCGCGGACACCCAGAAGGACACCCGGACCAGCGTTTCCCCGGGGCCGGCCGTCGGCGCGCCCGGCCACCAGGCCGGCGGCCCGGCCACCACCTCGCCGTTGCCGAGCAGGTCGGCCATCCGCGCCGACCGCGACCCGACCCCGTCGGCCGACCCCTCGAGCAGCACGCCGACCCGGATCGGCCCGCCCGGCGCCGGCCTGCTCAGCTCAACCGCGGAGGAGACGAGCGGCGAGTTCGCCGCCGCCGCGATGGCGTCGCACGCGACGGAGACGGCGACGTACTCGGCGGTGACGTAAGCCCGGGCCGCGGGCAGCGGGTGCAGCCGGAAGGTTGCCTCGGTGATCAGGCCGAGCGTGCCCGCCGACCCGGCGAACAGCTTGCCGAGGTCGTAGCCCGCCACGTTCTTGACGACCTTGCCGCCTGACTTGGCGACGGTGCCGTCGGCACGCACGATGGTGATGCCGATCAGCAGGTCGCGCGGCGTGCCGTAGCGCAGCCGCCGCGGCCCGGCCAGCCCGGAGGCAACGATCCCCCCGACCGAGGCGTCGGCGGGCACGTCGAGCGCGATCTCCTGCCCCGCCTGCGCGAGCACGGCGGCGACGTCGCCCATCCGCGCCCCGGCCTGCACCCGCGCCACCAGGTCCCCGGCCGCGTGCTCCGTCACCTCGGCCATCCGCGACGTGTCGATGACCAGGTCGCACCGCGAGGCCGGGATGCCCCACGAAAGCCGCGACCCGCTTCCGCGCGCCACGACGGCCAGCTCGTGCTCCGCCGCGACCCGCATGACGGCCGCGGCTTCCTCCGTGGAGCCCGGCGCCGCCGTGAAGGCTCCTTCCGGCGGGTCGCCGTCGCGCACGTCTCCGCAGACGGCAGCGAGCGCCTTCCTGATCACCGCGGTCTCAGGTGTCACGGGGACCTCCGGGAGTGAACGCACTCGTTCGGGACCTCATTAAAAGATCTCCGCGCCGCCGGGGGCGGGCGGGACAGGGTGAAGCGGGGCCCTGCGGTGACCCGGGACCTCACCGCACAGCCGCGGCGTCGGGAAGACCTTGCCCGGGTTGCACAGCGACGCGGGGTCGAACGCGCACCGCACCAGCTGCATCGTGTCCAGGTCCGCGGCGCTGAACATCTTGGGCATGTACCGGGACTTGTCCACCCCGACGCCGTGCTCGCCGGTGATCGACCCGCCGTACTCGATGCACGTGTCGAGGATGGCACCGGATACGAGTTCCGCCCGCTCCTCCTCGCCGGGCACCGCGTCGTTGTAGAGCACCAGCGGGTGCAGGTTCCCGTCGCCGGCGTGGAACACGTTCGCGACGCGTATCCCTGTCTCGGCCGACAGCTTGGCGATACGCGCGAGCACGTCGCCGAGCGCGGTGCGCGGCACCACGCCGTCCTGCACGATGTAGGCGGGGGACAGGCGCCCGACCGCGGCGAACGCGGACTTGCGGCCGGCCCAGATGCCGGCCCGCTGCGCCGGGTCGTCGGCCGCCCGGATCTCCCGCGCGCCCGCCCGCTCGCAGATGGCGTGCACGGTCGCGAGCTCCGCCTCGACCTCCGCGGCGGGCCCGTCAAGCTCGACGAGCAGCACCGCCGCCGCGCCCTCCGGGTAACCGCAGTGCACGGCGGCCTCGGCCGCCTCGATGGCCAGCGCGTCCATCATCTCGATCGCGGCGGGCACGATGCCGGCCCCGATGATGTCGCTGACCGCGCGGCCGCCCGCCTCCAGGGAGTCGTACGCGGCGAGCACCAGGTGCACCGTCTCGGCGACGGGGGTCAGCTTGACGACCACCTTGGTGACGATGCCGAGGGTGCCCTCCGAGCCGGTGAACGCGCCGAGCAGGTCGTAACCGCTCGGAACGCCGGTGCCGTCGCCGAGCCAGGTCAGCTCGCCGGCCGGGGTGACGATCTCCAGGCCGAGCACGTGGTTGACGGTGAACCCGTGCTTGAGGCAGTGCGCGCCGCCGGAGTTCTCCGCGACGTTCCCGCCCACGGAGCAGACCACCTGCGAGGACGGGTCGGGCGCGTAGAAGAGCCCGTGCGGCGCGACGGCCTGCGTGACCGACAGGTTGGTCACGCCGGGTTCCACCACCGCGCGCCGCGACACCGGGTCCACCTCGAGCACGCGGCGCATCCGTGACATGACGATCAGCACGCCGGCGGCGTGCGGCACCGCGCCGCCGGACAAGCCGGTGCCACTGCCGCGCGCCACGAACGGCACCCCGGCCCGCGCGCACACCCGGACGACGGCGGCGACCTCGGCCGCTGACTCGGGCAGCACGACGAGCGCGGGCACCGTGCGGTGCGAGGTCAGCCCGTCGCACTCGTAGGTCCGCAGCTGCAGCGGGTCGGTCAGCACGTCGGCCGGGCCGCAGATCTCCCGCATCGCGGGGGCGAGCGCCGCCGCGTCGGCCGGCGTCGGCGGCGCGCTCGCAGGCTCGCTGGTGGTGGTCGCCGTCTGGGCCATGAGCCGTGCCCCTTCCTACGGCATGCGTTCGTACGCGGGCAGCGTCAGGAACTCGGCGAAGGAGTCCGCGAGCGCCACCTCGGCGAACAGCGCGACCGCCTGACCGTACCTGGCCGCGTCGAAGGCGTCGCCCTCGTGCTCGCGGATCTTCAGTAGCTCCTCATCGATCATGCGCTCGACCACATCCTTTGTCACCAGCGGCCCGTCGTCGAGGATGACATCGTTGTGTATCCACTGCCAGACCTGCGACCTGGATATCTCCGCCGTCGCGGCGTCCTCCATCAGGTTGAATATCGCCACCGCGCCGCTGCCGGCCAGCCAGGCGGCCAGGTACTGCAGGGCGACGGAGATGTTGTTCCGCAGCCCGGCCTCGGTCACGCCACCGGGCGTGGCGGCGACGTTGAGGAGGTCCGCCGCGCTCACCGCGACCTCCGGGCGCTGCCTGTCCAGCTGGTTCGGCTCGGCGCCCAGCACCGAGTCGAACACCTCCTTGCACACCGGCACCAGGTCGGGATGCGCCACCCAGGACCCGTCGAACCCGTCGCCCGCCTCGCGGGTCTTGTCGTCGCGGACCTTCGCGAGCGCCACGGCGTTGACCTCGGGATCGCGCCGCGACGGGATGAACGCGGCCATGCCGCCCATCGCGAACGCGCCGCGCTTGTGGCACGTCTGCACCAGCAGCTCGGTGTAGGCGCGCATGAACGGGGCGGTCATCGTGACCGCGTTCCGCTCGGGCAGCACGAAGTCCTTGCCCCGGGTGCGGAACTTCTTGATGACGGAGAACAGGTAGTCCCACCGTCCCGCGTTCAGGCCCGCGCTGTGCTCACGCAGCTCATAAAGGATCTCCTCCATCTCGAACGCCGCGGGGATGGTCTCGATCAGCACCGTCGCCCGGATCGTGCCGCGCGGGAGGCCGAGGAAGTCCTGGGCGATGCCGAACGCGTCGTTCCACAGCCGCGCCTCAGCGCGGGACTCCATCTTGGGCAGGTAGAAGTAGGGGCCCTTGCCCTTGTCGAGCTGGCGCTGTGCGCAGGCGGCCATGTAGAGGGCGAAGTCGGTGAGGCTGCCCGACGCGCGCCGCCCGTCGACGATGATGTGCTTCTCGTCCAGGTGCCAGCCGCGCGGCCTGACCACGATGGTCGCGAGGGTTTCATCAGCGTTGAGCGCGTACGACTTGCCCTCTTCCGACGTGAAGTCGATGGTCCGGTCCAGCGCGTCCTTGAGGTTGAGCTGGCCCTCGATCATGTTGGACCACAGCGGCGTGTTGGCGTCCTCGAAGTCCGCGAGCCAGACGTTCGCGCCGGAGTTGAGCGCGTTGATCGTCATCTTCCTGTCGGTCGGGCCCGTGATCTCCACCCGCCGGTCGACGAGGCCGGGCGCCGGCCGCGCGACGCGCCATTTGGCGTCGTCGCGGATGTGCGCGGTCTCGGGCAGGAAGTCCAGCGTCTTACCGCCCGACAGCTCGGCCTGCCGGCGCCGCCGGGCCGCCAGCGCGGCCGCCCGGCCGTCGGCGAGCGCGTCGTGCAGGCTGACTAGCAGCTCGAGTGCCTTGGGGCTGAGGATCTCGACGTACCGTTCCTGTTTGGGACCGATGATCTTCACGCGCTCAGGCATAGTCAGCTCCCCTCAGGCTGCGCCGAACCTGCTGCCTATCCTAGGCACGGCCTGCGGGCAGGACGAGGCAGGACTCGCGGCCCTGGACCCAGGCGAGCCGGCGACCGGGGTTAGCCGCCGCGCCGTCGGGGGCGCGGCTTTCCACGCCTAATCAGCCAATTTGCGCGCGCGGTCGTGATTAGGTGCCGTGGTAAGCTTGGTAACCCCTGCCCGGGCATAAAAAAAGACCAGCGGCAAATAGTGACTGGCTACCAGGAGTATATCAATCGTCATGGCAGTTCGTCAAACGGATTCTGAGCCGTCCGCTGCGGAAAGCACAGCGGAAAGCACCGATGAAAGCCGCGCCGTGGTAAGCCGGGGAAACGCCTTGGTAAGCCGGGGAAACCAGGAAAGCACCGGAAACGCGGCGACCCCCGAAACCGCTGACGCGGAAGGCTCCGCTGACGAGCCGGCCGTCGGCTACGTCGCGGCCGTGCGGGCGGAGCAGGATTACGTGAGTATGCTCTACGGCCTCCTTGACCAGGCACGGGAGCGCAGCCAGCGGGAGCTGGCCGGGGTGCGCGCCGGAACCGGGGCCGGCGGCACTCACCAGGCGCGGCTGGAGCGGGATATCTCCGCGTCCGAGCACGCGAAGCGGCTCGCCCAGCTCGACCTTACCGAGCGTGGATTGTGCTTTGGCCGTACCGATGACGAGAAGCGGAACACTCTTTACATTGGCCGCATCGGCCTGCGCGACGACGATTACGAGCTCAAGCTCATTGACTGGCGTGCTCCCGCCGCCCGGCCTTTCTACGCGGCGACACCGCGCAATCCGGCGGGCCTGGTCCGCCGCCGGCACATCTACACCAGGCGGCGTGTCGTTACCGGCGTGGACGACGAGGTGTTCGACCTGGACAAGCTGTCCGACAAGGACAGGAGCACGCTGTCCGGCGAGGCCGCGCTCATCGCCGCCGTGTCGTCCGCGCGGACTGGCCGGATGGCCGACGTGGTCGCGACCATCCAGGCCGAGCAGGACCGGGTGATCCGCGCCGACCTCCCCGGTGTCCTCGTGGTCCAGGGCGGCCCGGGCACCGGCAAGACGGTCGCCGCGCTCCACCGCGCCGCCTACCTGCTCTACACCCACCGCCGCATCCTCGAGCGCCGCGGTGTCCTGGTCATCGGGCCGAACGCCACCTTCCTCCGCTACATCAGCCAGGTGCTCCCGTCCCTCGGCGAGACCGACGTGGTGCTGCACACCCTCGGCGACCTGTTCCCCGGCGTGCACGCGACCGACACCCGTGATCCCGCCGCGGTGGTCAAGGGCGACGAGCGGATGGTCCGCGTGCTGCAGCAGGCGGTCCGCGACCGGCAGGTGGTGCCCAAGCGCGACGTCATCGTCAACGCCGACGGCGTCGACGTCCCCCTGGCCCGCGAGGCGATCCTGCGCGCCCGCGACCGGGCCCGCTCCACCCGCAAGCCGCACAACGTGGCGCGCAAGCTCTTCGTCACGGAGCTGCTCACCGAGCTCGCCCGGGCCGAGGCGCGGGTGCTCAACCGGCCGCTTGACGAGGAGGACCTGCCCGACGTGCGTGCCCGGCTGTGGGACTCCGACGGCGTCAACGCCGCGCTCGACGCGCTGTGGCCGCTGCTCACACCGGAGATGCTGCTGGCCGGCCTGCTGAGGTCGCCGCAGGCGATCAGGTCCGCCGCTGGTTCCGTGCTGGATCATTCCGAACGGGAGCGGCTTACTCGCCACGATCACCCGTCGCGCTGGACGGTGGCGGACGTCCCGCTGCTCGACGAGGCCGCCGAACTGCTCGGCGTCGACGACTCCGCGCAGAAGGCGGCCCGCCGCGCGGCCGAGCGCGCCCGCCGGGCTGAGCAGGAGTACGCGCAGGAGGTACTCGACCAGGCCATCGTCCAGGGCATGGAGTTCTCCATGACGGTGAGCCAGCTCGGCCTGCTGGACGCCGGGCGGCTGTCGGACTGGAACACCAACGGCGGGGTGGCGTTCTCCACCGCCGAGCGCGCCGCCGCCGACCGCACCTGGGCCTACGGTCACGTGATCATCGACGAGGCACAGGAGCTGTCCCCGATGGCGTGGCGGATGGTGCTGCGGCGTAACCCCGCCCGGTCCATGACCGTGGTCGGCGACGTGGCGCAAACCGGCTCGCCCGCGGGCGCCACCTCGTGGCGGGACATGCTTACCCCGCTGGTCGGCCGGCGCTGGCGCGAGGAGCGACTCACGGTCAACTACCGCACCCCGGCGGAGATCATGACGGTCGCGGCCGACGTCCTCGCCTCCGTTTCCCCGACGGAGCGGCCGCCGGACTCGGTCCGTTCCGAAGGGGTCGCGCCCTTGGCGGTGCGCGTGGCCGGCGGCGACCTCGCGGCCGGCGTGGCCGCCCGCGTCCGGTTGGACCTGACCGAGATCGGCGGCGCGGACGCGGGCCGCCTGGCGGTCATCGTGCCGGACGCGCTGGTCGGCTCGCTCGCGCGGGCGGTCCCCGAGGCGGTACCTGGCGACCAGCCCGAGTCACTCGACTCCGCGGCCGCGCTGCTGACCGTCTCCCAGGCCAAGGGCCTCGAATTCGACCGGGTGATCGTCGCCGACCCGTCCGCCATCCTCGCCCAGTCGCAAAACGGCGGCCACGACCTGTACGTGGCAATCACCCGCGCGACCCACCGGCTCACCGTCGTCCACGAGGGCGACCTGCCTGCGTCGCTGCGATCCCTTCAGGCATAAGAGGCATGTCGCAGTAACCTGTCCGCAAGTACCCGCCCCCCTGCGGTGCCCTCATCGAGGAACGAGGTCAACGGCCGATGCCTCCGCACTATCTCGACCGGGTGCCGCTCGACTTCAGCGATCCGGCGGTCAGGGAGTTGCGGCGCCTGCTCGTCGGCAACTACTTCCGGAGCACGGAAGTGATCGCGCTGGTCCGCGGTGCGGGCGGGTCGCCCGCGCTGATCAACTGGGAACAGCCGATGGCCTACGCCTGGGACGACGTGCTCAACTCGCTGCAAAAGCAGGGCAAGCTCCGCAGGCTGCTGCAAGATCTCATTGACGGCCCGGACTCGGCTATCGCGGGCCGGCTGCGCGAACTGACCGCGGACAAGCCAGTGACCGCCGCGCCGCCGTACGTCGTCGATGACCTGCTTATCCCGGCCTGGGCACCCGGCGAGCGTGAGGCGATCATCGGCACCCAGTCCACGCTGCTTGACGTTTCCTTCCTGGAGCGCGGCACCGAACTGGCGTCGGCAGTCGCGCGCCTGACCGTTTACCTAGACGGCACGCCGTTCTTCGGCACGGCGTTCCGCATCGGGTCGGACCTGATGCTCACCAATCACCACGTGCTGTTCGCGCACTCGGGAAATGCGGCGACCAGCGTTGAGGCGTGGTTCGGGTACGAGCGGTCGTTCGGCGGCCTGACCAAGGCGCACGTCAGCGTGCCCGGACGCGTCGAGACGATCACGGGCGACCAGGTGCACGACTGGGCCGTCATCCGCCTCGCAGCGCCGGTCCCCGAGAAGACCGCGGTCATCGGCCTGGTCGGCGCCCCGCCAGTCAAGGTGGACGACCGGGTGTACATCATTCAGCACCCGAGCGGCGGGGTGAAGAAGATCGGCATGATCCACAACGTCGTCCGGTACGTGGACGAGAACGTGATTCGGTACCTGACGGACACAGAGGGCGGCTCCTCCGGATCACCGGTTTTCAATGAGCAATGGCAACTCGTCGGCCTGCACCAATCGTCGCTTTCTGACCACGCGGGCCAGCTCACCGAGGTCCGTAACCAGGGACGCAGGATCGACCGCGTGATTGCCGGCCTGGCCGCCGCCGGGATTGAGATCGAATAGGCCCGGCGCTTGCCATTACGGTGAGCGACAAAGAAGCGGTAACTCATCGTAGTGGCTTGTCGGGCAGCCTCTGTTTGACGCCCGCTCGCCGGCCATCCGATGACGCCATAAACCGGCAGGTCATGCTATATATGTCTCTATCGCGCTATTGTAAGTAGCATCGTTAGATGTCGACATGTACGGGTAGGCCGCAGGCTGCGATCCGTGCGCATCTCAAGTGCCATCGCGCTTGTGCCGGTACGGCCCGCCTTGAAGTGAAGGAGGTCAATGGGACCGATGCCTCCTCTGCGACGGCTGCTTTCGCAGCGTGGAAGTGATCAGGCGGGTGGGCGGCGTCTAGGCGGCGCCAGCTTTCACTGACCGGACCGTCCGGTGACATCCCACGGGAGCGGGATCGACTGAATATGGGCTTTCTCGACCGGCGTAGCTTTCCCTTCGACCATGCCGATGGCAAGGCTTTGCGCGACATGCTTTCCGAGCTCTACGAGCCGTCACGGGCCAAATCGCTGTGCCAGGACGCTGGCCTGCCGACCGCGCGCATCGACTGGAACGGATCCGCAGACAAGGTCTGGCGAGAGGTCTTGCGGGCCGCGGCGAATAGTGGCCGTCTGCGAGCGCTCGCCGACATCATCATGGCCGACCCGGAGAGCGTGGCGGCACGCCCACTGCTCGCCCGGTTGCTGGCCGAACCGGAGGGAGAGGCCCCGCCCGGGCGGCCGTCCCTGCCGCCGTCTCCACGGAAGCCGCTGATCCTTTCGCCGGCGCCCGGCCCACTGACCGACGCCGCGCCGGCCGATCGGCTAGCGCGGCAGCCGGCCAGATCCGCGTTCGTGAAGCGGGAACGTCCGCTCACCGGGCACCGAGGCTGGATCACCTCCCTCTGCTTCAGCCCGGACGGAACGAAACTCGCTTCGGCCGGCGAGTTCGGCCAGTTGCTGCTGTGGGACCTGACCGCCGCTGAGCCGGAACCCATGCGCCTGCCCGGGCACGCCGGCGTGGTGCACGGCGTCGCCTTCAGCCCCGACGGCTCGTTGCTCGCATCCGCGGGAGCCGATCACGTCGTCCAGGTACGGGCGGTCGCCAGGCCGTGGCACATCATCCGGAGGCTCACCGACCACACTAACGCGGTGCTTAGCGTCGCGTTCAGCCCCGACGGCTCGCTGCTCGCCTCGGGAGGCGCGGACGGCACCGTCCGGATGTGTGACCTGTCCGCGAAAGGGGATCAGCTCAGGCCCGTCGGCCGGCACGCCGACGATGCGTCCCGGGTGATGTTCAACAAGGCTGGCTCCCTGCTCGCCTCCGCCGGCGCGGACCGCGCGGTGCGGCTATGGAAAGTTCCCGGTGGCGGCCTGCAGCGCACTCTCAATGCTCATTCGGCCAGGGTTTCCGGCATCGCGTTTACCCCGGACGGTACACAGCTAGTCTCAGCCGATTGGATAAAGCATTCCCTCATCGTGTGGAATTTGGAAACTGGGGGACAGGATCGCTCCATCACGACCGCGCCGTGCGAGTGCGGTCAGGTGGACTGGGTGCCTGACATCGCCTTCGGCCCGGGCGGCGTGTTGGCGTCGGCTGGTTGCTGCGACGGGAGCATCCGCCTATGGGAAATCGCCAGTGGCAGCATGATTGGCCAGCTCACCGGGCACGATGGCCCGGTCAGTGCATTGGCATTTAGCCGCGACGGTAAGCTGCTCGCCTCAGGAGGCGGGCTGGACCACGATGTGCGCATCTGGTCAGAATGATCTCTGGCGGTTGTCCGCGCGTCCTGAGGGTGTTATTGGACTTGCTCCCAAAAGTCCCTGTTTGGGGCTAACATCTTGTTAGGGGCAGTCGCGCGCTCCAGAGATTTGATCATCGCTTGGGGTTATGGGGAATCCAGTGATGGCTTGCGGGAATGGCCGGGTGCGGTCGTGTTTGGCACCGCAGGCGTCAGGTGTGCGCGGTGAGTTGTGGCCCCAGGCGGGGGGATGATGCGTGCTGCTGTTTCTCAGTTTTGCGCCTGATGACGGCGAGGTCGCCGGGGCAATCGCCTCGTGGCTCGCCGAGCGGGATTACCGAATCTGTTCCCGGCGCGGGACGGGTGTCGATGACCCCCAGGTAACCGGTGGTCCCGAGTACAAGATCAGTCAGGCGGATGCCTTTATCGCCGTGATGTCACCCAGCTTCCTGGCCTCCGCGTCCTGCCGCAGGGAGCGGGTGCTGGCACTGCACCGAGAGCCTCCGAATGCCGCACCCGAGCCGCCGTACTTCATCCATGTGGTTGAAGTTCGCCCGACGCCCTACATCGACACCGGGGCGCTGCGCGCCAGGGGTTGGGTGGACATGACCGGGGGGATGGACAACAGCGAGCTTGACCGATTGCGCGGCGACCTTGCCGCGGGGGAGAGCGCGGTCACCGCCGCCTCGGGCCATGCACGGCGCGAGCCGCCGCGGTTTCATAACCGGGAATCGGAACTCGTTAAGGTCCTTGACGGCCTGACCGGCCAGAATGGCCAGCACTTCTGGCGGGTAATAGCGCCGCCGCAACTGGGCAAGAGTTGGTTCCTCGACCGGATCGAGAGCGACCTCGAGGAGCGCGATCCCGGTCGGTGGACCGTGAAGCTTGTCGACGTGCGGGAAAAGCCCCTCGAGGTCAGAAAGAGCGCGGGGGCACTCCTAGGTATGCTTTTCGGTGCCGAGGCGCCAGTTACGACGGATTCGCATGGTCTGACGCAGCTCGTCGGAAGGCTCAACAGGGCGGGCAAGTTCCACCTTTGCCTGGTAGACAGCGCCGAACTGCTTGAGGAGCAGACGGCAAGAACGCTTCGAAGGTGCCTGAGCCAGATACACAAAGAGGCATCCGACGTGCCCAAGGTGGGCGTCCGCCTGACCCTCATCGTGGCGAGCCGTGGCAAGGGCTGGGCCAGCGTCAGCCCCGAGCCACGACTTCAGAGATGCGACCTGAGTGAATTCCACGCTGGGATCGTCCAAGACGTGCTTGAGAAGATGGCAGGACGCCTCGGTTTTCACCTGCGCGCCGATCAGCTGGAGCTGTACGCGGGCCACATTCACCGGCTGTGCGAAGGGCTCCCCGCGCTGCTCTATGAGTACCTCAACTGGATTCAGGACGAGGACTGGAGCGGTCTGGACCGCCTTATCGACGATCGGCAATTCGCCGTGCTTAACACGCCGTACATCGAGCGGGAGCTGCTGTCCGCCGGCAGCCTGTTCGGCCCCGGTGCTGCGCCCACCGACGAGCACCGCCGCTGCGTGGCGGAGGCAGTGCAGATCCTGGTGCCCTATCGCCTGTACACCCGGGCCCATCTCAGCCAGCACGTGGAGCCGGACGGCAGGCTGCACCGCCTGATTGAGCCCATGGGCTGGACGATGGAGAAGCTCCTGAACGCAGTCATCGAAACGGACCTGCTGTACCAGCCGCAGGGTCAGCCATGGGACGTCATTTACTCGCCGATCCGCAGGCTGCTGTGCCGGTACTGGTATTCCTCGGACGCTAACCTCAGGCACGCTCACACCGTGGCCGGGCACTTCGTCCGGACGTGGGGCGGCAATCAAACCGGCTGGGAGCAGGCCGTGGCCCTGGTTGAGTGCCTATGGCACGAGTCCCACGTGCTCATGCTGGACCGCACGGTCAACCCCGCGCAAGAGCTGATCGACCTGGCTAGGCAACTGTCGGCCGACCTTCGGGAATCCCCCGGATGGACGCCAGACGCACTTCGCAGGTTCGCGGTCGACCGGATTGGCGAGGATGAGGAACTGGTGGAGGCGGCCAGGCTCGTCGGCGTTTCGATCGAAGACCTGATGGACGCCGTGGGGGTGAGTCGGCCGTGAATCCGGAGTCACCCTATCCACACAGCATTGAGCGCGACGAGGAACAGCGGATCAGGGACGTGCTCGCGGAGGTGAAGGCCGATGGCCGTAGCCGGGCACTGCTCCTCGTCGGGGCCGGCGGTGTCGGCAAGACCTCTCTGGTCCGCCGCATGGTGGAGACGAGCGCCGACCCCACGACGGACTGGCTCTATCCCATCGACGTCGATGACTCGCATTACTGGCTGCTCTCGAACCTGGAAAGCAGGATAACGGAATCGCTGGAACGTCCCGGCGCGTACTTCCGGCGGTACGAGGACGAGCTTTCCCAGTTGCCTGACTACACGCGGGACAATATTAGCTTGGAAACGGTTGTCAGCTACCTCGGGCGCGTGAAGGAAACCTTCGTAAGCTGCTACAACGAGTACGCGAAAACCGAGAACAAGACCATCGTCATCGCCTTCGACACCATTGAGACGATCAGGGACACAAATCTGCGCTCCACCCTGACTCAGTGGATGAAGGCGCTGCCCAAATCGACGCTGTTCATCCTCTCCGGACGACCGGTCGCCGGCGAGGTGGGTGGGCAGGATCCGATTGTCGCGGATCTTGAGAACCCATATCAGCGAATCCCGGTCACTGAGGTCGCGCTTGGTCGGTTCGATTTCTCCACTTCCGATGGGTACCTAGAGGAAAGCGGAGTCTCGGATGGGCTGGCCAGCCAGGAGAAGGACAAGCTGATCTACCTGACGAGGGGACAGCCGCTGTGGCTTGCCTTCGTCGTCGATTACCTGACTGGAAATGATATTCCAGAAGAGACGAACCGCTCGCTTGATTACATGGTGGAGCACATTCCCTACAGTGGCGATATGAGCCCGGAAGGGGAGCGGCTGCATCAGGCATTCCTGCGCCGTCTGCTCGCGCCGTACCGGGAATCAGACTTCTGGCACGAGGCCATCAAGCGGCTGGCCGTCGTGCGGCAGCCGGTCGACCGGGTCGTCTGGGAAATGCTGATGGCCGATCTCACGCTTCCCGAGGGCACCGCGGACCTAGGCCAGGCCTGGGATGAACTGGTTGCCATGCCCTGGATCAGGGCGCGTAGCAACGGCAAGTACGTGACGCTGCACGACGCGGTGGCCGAGGCGTTCGCACAGCGCATATTCCCGTTGCACGACCCGGACCAGGAGTGGCGGCACCGGATCTGGCGGCTGGCGTTCGACATCTACACCAGCCTCGGCGAACAGAAGGATGCGGAGTTGCAGCCGATGCTGGCCGCCCTGGCCGGGGATCTGGCGGGCGGTGCTTCCGTTCGGATCAGCGACATCATTGACAGCTCGCTGGCGATCTCCGCGCTCAAGCGCGAGCGTGACTGGCTCCGGGCGGCCCGGCTGTACTATCTGTTCCTTATCAACAACGAACAGGGCTGCGACCTGCTCTTGTACTATTTCGAGCAAGCGAATCAGGAACATGACCTTTTCATTCAGGACCTGCTCGCGCTCTATCTGCTGCGCTTCTTGCCCTGGGGGGCCGCATCGGGTGCCTTTGATGACGTGATCAAGCCAAAAATTGATGACTTTCATCGCTGGCTGACCTTGGAGCGGCCCGACTACTATGTAGCGATCGGAGTCATTGTCGCCGCTAACCTCATCGGGTCGGCGCGTTCGGAAGCGGCGCTCGAACTGCTCAACCAGCTGCCTGTACCAGTGGAGCGGGAATTTCTGTACCGTATCTCTATCTTGCGCGGCAATGCGTGCATGCGCATACCCGTTCGGGTCACGGAGGGTCTAGGGCACTTTGAGGGCGCGCTTGCCATTGCCGCCGAAATGGATCCCGCGGAGGGACATCAGCTTGTCGCGCAGGCGCATAAAGAGCGCGGCTTCTATTATCGGAATATCGGGGACTGGGTCGCGGCCGACAAAGCATACAAAGATGCGCAAGATAGTTTGGTGGCGGCAGCAAGTCAGACGGGCCGGCCCGCGGACCTCGATGAGATCGCCTCAATCCAGAGTAACTGGGCCTACGTGAAGGGACTTGCCGGCCGGCATAACGAGGGCATACAGCTCGCTGACCGCGCGGCCGAACTCCGGCGCCTGTACGGCAGCCCCGTCCAAGAGGGAATTTCGCGGAGCGTGTGCGGTGAAGTAAATAGGTACGCGAGGAGATTCCCGCAGGCCTGGGCGTCGTATTCGGCCGCGGAGAGCCTGCTGCAGGAGCGTCCCAACTGGAACTGGCTGGGGCTCATCTACCAAGAGCAGGCCATCTGCCTGTACCAGGCACTGCAAGCCGATATCAGCTTGACCGAGGATCCGATGGCCGAGGCTAAGCGGCTCATCACCAGCGCCCTAGACATATGCCTCACTCACTCCATTAGAGCCTATCCTTCCGCGCTCAACCGGGCCGGCCGCATCTTCGGCCATGACGATCCCGACCGCGGGCTCGGCTATCTGGAGAAGGGGATCGAAGAGGCGCGGCGCCTGTCCGACGGCTGGTTCCTGCTCGCAAACCTGGTGGAACACGCGGAACTAAGCTACCGTACCTGGGTCAAAACCGGAGATGATCAATACCTATCACATATCACCGAACAAGCACCAGAGATCACCCAAGCGCTTGGCCCGGATGAGCCGGGACGCCGGTTTCCCGATCTTATGGGCCGCTGGGAGATCCTGCAGGGGCACCTAGCGCTTGGCGACTATCTATATAGGCATAACTCCGACGCACTCCCCAAAGCGCTTGACCACTACAGCATAGGGTTTCCCGCTATAGCCGAGCTATCGGCCGCATCTTCTGGCGCCTCCAAGATCCCAGGCGAGTTTGAGAATTTCGAGCGACTCTTCCGCGTCTTGACGGCGGATGTCCGGGCCGACTGGCAGACTAAGCTGATGGCGGCGTGGCAGCGTCCGGGCGAGGGCTCGACTCTGCTGCTCGCGCGGCTGCAGGACCTCCTCGCGCGTCTGCTGCGCGAGGAGAGCTGACCGACGGTCCTGGCTGGGCAGAGGCCCGGGGAGGCGTTTACATGGGATCCGCGCCGCAGTTGCGTCATGCCTTGGCTCTGTCAAGGTTCGACCTAGCCCATAACCCCGACCTGCTGGTCTATAGCTGCGAAGACTGCGCCTGCCCGGTCAGTGACAATCCCGGTTCGCGCCATCTTGAACCGCCGCCGCTCCCGGTCGCGGCAGCGGATAGCCCGTGGATATGCGCGAGTGGAGTCGTTGATTATGCACTTGACCCCTGGCACCGGCTGCTCTTCAATCCGCTG
>Ga0070714_100000596_pt1 | contig 25825 bp, 17 predicted proteins | sample LARL83metaG_FD_65450 | JGI IMG/M metagenome (GOLD analysis project Ga0070714, IMG submission 65450) | Corn, switchgrass and miscanthus rhizosphere microbial communities from Kellogg Biological Station, Michigan, USA - LAR L8-3 metaG | ecosystem: Host-associated > Plants > Roots > Rhizosphere ... | reverse complement strand
TGCGGGGGTGCGGGGTGCGGGATGGCGGGGGGTCAGGGGCGTAGTTCGGGGGTGAGGCGGGCGGCTAGCTGGGTGCGGGAGGAGATGCCCAGCTTGGCGAAGATGTGGTCGATGTGGGCGTCGACGGTGCGCTTGGAGATGACCAGGCGGGCGGCGATCTCCTTGTTCGTCAGGCCGTCGGCCACCAGCGCGGCGATCTGCCGCTGCCGGCTGGTGAGCTCGTCGTCCGAGGTACCTGCGTCGGCGGCCACTTCCGAGTCGCCGGTGGCCAGCGCCACCGTGTGGTCGAGCCGGTCCCGGGCGCCGCGCCCGTACAGGGCCGCGTACCGCGCCGGGCCGAGCGCGTCGGTGGCGGCCGCGACGGCGTGCTGGCGGACCGCTTCCATCTGCGCGTCGCCGCTGAGCCGCGTGCCCGCCCTGTTCCACAGCGTGTCGGCGGCGCCGAGCAGCCAGGCCGCCCGGTCGAACCGCTGCCACGCCGCGGCCACCCAGCCGAGCGTTTCCAGGCAGTACGCCATTCCCACGCTGTCGCCGAGCTCGTGCTTCATGGTCAGCGCGGTGCGCAGCGTCGCGGCGCTCTCCTCGAGCGAGCCGAGCAGGAACTGGGACAGGCCGGTGTAGAAGTTCAGCCACCCCTGCATCCACCGTTCGGCGCTGCCCGGGCGGAACCGGGCCAGGCCCTGTCCCGACTGCTCGATGGCCCGGTACGGGTCGCCGTTGTGCAGGTGCAGCAGGGACATCTCCACGTCGAGCGCGACCAGTCCCGCCTCGTCGCCGATCAGCGTGGCCCGGGTGGACGCCACCGAGGCGGCCGCCGCCGCCTCGGCGGGCAGGCCCGCGAAGCCGCAGGCGAGCGTGCGGTGCCCGTAGCCGCGGGCACCGGTGAGGTCCTGACCGAGTTGCTCGGCCATCGGGATGCCTTCGTCGAGGACGGCGAGCGCATCGGGGATCTCGCCCTGTAGCGCGGCCAGGATGCCGATCATGACCAGCGCCCAGGCGCGCTCCGGCGATGGGTTCGGGTAGCGGTCGAGCACCTTCGCCATCCAGTACCTGCCCTCGCCGAGCAGGCCACTGATCTGCCAGTACGCGTACAGGTCGGTGGCCAGGGCGGCCGCCTCGGCGTTCAGGCAGCCAGCGTCGAAGGCGTATCCGAGGGCGGCGCGGATGTTGTCGTGCTCGGCGCGCAGCCCGCGGTACCGGTCGAGCTGGTCCTCGGCGATCACGTGCTCGTGGAAGTACCGTGCCATCGCCACGTACCGGCGCACGTGCCTGGCCCGCACCGTGGCCTCGCACCCGGACTCGGCCAGCCGTTCGGCGCCGAACTCGCGGATCGTGTCAAGCAGCCGGTACCGGCCGTCTCCGGTCAGCACCACAACGGACTTGTCGACCAGCTCCATCAGCGTGCGCAGCACCTCGGCCTCGGGCAGCGGGTCGCCCGCGCAGACCTGTTCGGCGCCGGTGACATCGAACGACACCGCGAACACCGACAACCGCGCCCAGAGCAGCTGCTGGGCGGGCGTGCACAGGTCGTGGCTCCAGCCGATGGCGGTGCGCAGCGTCTGGTGGTGCGGCAGCGCGTCGCGGCGCTCGCCGGTCAGCAGCAGGAAGCGGTCGCCGAGGCGCAGCGCCAGCTGTTCCAGCGGCACCGCGCGGAGCCGCACCGTGGCCAGCTCGATCGCCAGCGGGATGCCGTCCAGCCACCGGCACAGCTTGACCACGTTCGCGCGGTTCGCGTCGCTCACCGCGAAGCCAGGCACCGCCGTGGCGGCCCGCTGCGCGAACAGCTCGATCGCGTCGGGTTCGGGCAGCGGCGGGACGCCCAGCACGTGCTCGCCGTTGGCGTCGAGCGTCTGCCTGCTGGTGGCGAGCACGGTCACGCCAGCGGCGGACTTGACCACGGTGCTCGCCAGTACCGCGCACGCGTCGATCATGTGCTCGCAGGTGTCCAGGATCAGCAGCATCTCGCGCTCGCGCAGGTAGTCGAGCACCGCGTCGAGCTGCGGGCGCGTGTCCTGCTCGGGCAGGCCCAGGCTGGTGGCCAGCATGTGCGGCAGCAGCTCGGGCGCGCGCAGGCCGGCGAGCTCCACCAGGCAGACGCCATCGCGGAACCGCGCCGCGACCTTCGTGGCCACCCGCACCGACAGCCGCGTCTTGCCGACGCCACCCGGCCCGGTGACCGTCACCAGCCGTGCCGAGCGCAGCAGCGTGGCCAGCTTGGCCTGCTCCTGCCGCCTGCCTACGAAACCGGTGACCTCCGCAGGCAGCCCAGGGGCTGGGCGCCGTGTTAATCCTGATGCCATTTTCACCTCGTTGTGATCGCGGGGCTCAATCTTAACTGGGGGAGGGCATCCCCCAGACCCCCTCGCCTACCCTCGGCGGAGCCAGGTCGCCAGCTGGACGCGGGAGGATACGCCCAGCTTGCCGAAGATGTGCTCGATGTGCGCGTCGACGGTGCGCTTGGAGATGACCAGCTGGTGCGCGATCTCCCGGTTCGACAGCCCGTCCGCGACAAGGACCGCGATCTCGTGCTCGCGGACGGTGAGGCCGCCGGGCAGTTCCGGCTGGCGCGACGGCCGCGTATCGGGCGGCGCCAGGTCGTCCGCGCCCGCGATGGCGAGGCGGACGACCTGGTCGAGCGGTGCGGCCGCGCCGCGCCGCCGCAGGGTGCCGGACCGCTCGGCGCCGAGTGCGTCGTCGATGGCCCGCGCCGCCTGCTGGTGGAATTCCTCCAGGTTCGGGTTGCCGCTGACCCGGCGGCCGGTCCGCTGCCACAGCGCGCCCGCCGCGCCGGTCAGCCAGGCGGCCCGCTCGTGCCGCTCCTGCCGCACCGCGACCCAGGCGAGTACCTCCAGGCAGTGCGCGATGCCCATGATGTCGCCAAGTTCGGACTTCATCGTCAGCGCGGTGTGCACCGAGCCGGTGCTGACGTCGTACTTGCCCTGCTGGAACAGCGCGAGACCGCAGGTGTAGTGCATGTAGCTGGTCTCCCACACCTCGGTATGCGCGGTGTCGCGGCGCAGCCCGCGGGCGCATCTGGCGAGGGCCTTCTCCGGCTCCCCGGCGACCGCGTGCATCTGGCCGACCTGCGCGTCCAGGCAGTGCAGGCCGGCCAGGTCGCCGAGCGCGGTGAGGCGCTCCTCGGCCTCGGCGGCGGCCACGGCCGCGTCCGCCAGCCGCCCGCCCGCGGCCAGGGCGAGGTGCAGATACAGGTAGCCGCGCGCGACGAGCCGCGGCTCGCCGAGGCTCTCCGCCAGCGCGATGCCCTCCCGGCCGTCCGCTTCCGCGCCGGTCACCAGGTAGCACCGGACGATGAGCAGCCGCGCCCGCTCGGCGGACGGTGTGCCGAACCGTTCCAGCACCTTGGTCAGCCAGTACTTGCCCTCGCGCGGCATCCCGGCGATGTGCCAGTACCCGTACAGCGCGGTGACCAGCCGCGCCGCGGCGCCGTCCCGGCCGGGGGTGGACAGCGCCAGCTCCACGGCGGCCCGCAGGTCCGCGTGCGAGGCGCGCAGCACGCGGTAGTCGGCCAGCTGGTCGTCCGCGAAATGGTCGCCGAAGTCCTCGGCCATCGCCACGAAATAGTCCAGGTAACGCGAGCGGACCTCGGCCACCGCCGCGGGTCCCGCCGCGGCCAGCTTCTCCGCGCCGAACTCGCGGATCGTGTCGAGCAAGCGGTAGCGGGTGGCGCCGCCGTCCTCCACGCGGAGCACCACCGACTTGTCGACCAGGCCGATCAGCGTCGCCAGCACGTCGGCGGCGGGAAGTCCAGCGTCGGCGGGCAGCGCGGTATCGGCGCTGACCGCTTCGGCCGCCGCGATGCTGAACGTCCCCGCGAACACCGACAGCCGCGCCCACAGCAGCTGCTCGGCCGGCGTGCACAGGTCGTAGCTCCACTCGGTCGCGGTGCGCAGCGTCTGGTGGTGCGGCAGCGCCGCCCGCCGGCCGCCGGTGAGCAGCCGGAACCTGTCCTCGAGCCGATCGGACAGCTGCTCAAGGGAAAGGGCGCGCAGCCGGACGGTGGCCAGTTCAAGGGCCAGCGGCACGCCGTCGAGCCGCTGGCACAGCGCGGCCACCGCGGGCCGGCTGGCCTCGGTCACCGTGAACCCGGGGATCACCGTGGCGGCCCGCTGCGCGAACAGCTCCACCGCGTCCGCGCAGTCCAGCACGCCCACCGCGAACGTGTGCTCGCCCGGCACGTCGAGCGGCTGCCGCGAGGTCGCCAGCACGGTCACCCCGGCGGCGGCGCGCAGCAGCACCTCGGCGAACATCGCGGACGCGTCCACCAGGTGCTCGCAGGTGTCCAGGATCAGCAGCATCGAGCGGTCCCGCAGGTAGTCGGCGATCGCGTCGAGCCGGTTGCCCGCGCCGGACTCGGACAGCCCGAGCGCGGTGGCGACCGTGTGCGGCAGCAGTTCCGCGTCGCGCAGAGCGGACAGCTCGGTCAAGCACACGCCGTCCGCGAACGAGCCCGCCAGCGCGGCGGCCGCGCGCAGCGCGAGCCGGGTCTTGCCCACGCCGCCCGGGCCAGTCACCGTGACCAGGCGCGCCGAGGACAGCAAGCCGGAAAGCTCGGCGAGCTCACGCTGCCGCCCGACGAACTCAGTGACCTCGACGGGCAGGCCGTGTCGTCGCGGGGCCGCCTCGGACAGCGTTTCGCTGGTCACCATCACCCTCCACTAGAGCCGGTAGAGCCGGAGCCAGTCCTGAGCCAGGTCGCGAGCTGGACGCGGGAGGAGACGCCCAGCTTGGCGAAGATGTGCTCGATGTGCGCGTCGACGGTGCGCTTGGAGATGACCAGCCGGAGGGCGACCTCGCGGTTGGACAGCCCCTGGGCGACCAGGCCCGCGATCTCGCGTTCCCGGCTGGTCAGCGGCGTAACGGGCCCGAGAAGGTCGTCCGCATCCGCCACGGCGAGCGCGACGACCTGGTCGAGCGGCGCGCTGGCGCCACGCCGGCAGAGTACGGCGAAGCCCTGCTCGCCGAGCGCGTCCCGGGCACCCCGCTCCGCCTGCTCGTGCAATGCCTCGAGAAACGGATCCCGGCCGAGCCGGCCGCCGACAACCTGCCAGATCGCGCCGGCCGCGCCGAGCAGCCACGCCACCCGGGCGTGCCTGCTGGCCGCGGCCGCCAGCAGCGCGATCCCCTCCAGCGCGTATCCTGTGCCCGTAGCGTCGCCGACCTCGTGCTTCATCACCAGCCCGCGGCCGAACGCCTCGGTGCTCGCGGCGTGCTCTCCGGTCAGGTACAGGGCCAGGCCCTTCAGCAGGTACAGGAAGCCGCGGATCCACAGTTCCCCGCTGTCGGGCCCGTACCGGGCCAGCCCGCGCTCACACCTGGCCAGCCCCTCGTCGAGCTTGCCGGTCAGCAGGTGCAGGTAGGCCATCTCATAGTCGATGAACGTGAGTGCCGGGCGGTCGCCGGCCCTGATCGCGCCCTGCTCGGCGATGACGCCAGCGGTCAGCGCCTCCTCGTACCGGCCGAGCGTGAGCAGCGCCAGGCACAGGTACATCTGGCCGTACGACGCGATCGTCTGGTCGCCGATCTGTTCGGCGATCGCAATGGCCTCCGTCACGGTGGCCACCGCGGGGCCGGCCTCGCCGCGCAGGATGGCCAGGTTGCCGTGCACGATCAGGGCACGGGCACGCTCCGCCGACGGACCGGGAAACCGGTCAAGCACCTTGCCGAGCCAGTACCCGCCCTCGCGCAGCCGCGCGGACATCTGCCAGTAGCCGAACAGCGACGTGGCGATCAGCGCCGCGTCACCGTCGTGCCCCGGCACGGTCAGCGCGTAGTCCAGCGCCGCCCGCAGGTCGTCGTGCTCGGCCCGCAGCTGCCGGAACCTGACGAGCTGGTCATCGCCGAGCGCGTGCAGGCCGAAGTAACCAGCCAGCCGCGCGTACCTGGCGATGTGCCGCGCCCGCACTCGGTCGGCGGACCCGGCGAGCTTTCCGGCACCGAACTCCCTGATCGTGTCCAGCAGCCGGTAAGCGCTTCCTGACCGGGGGGACCCTCCCCGGACCCCCCGGGAACCACTGTCAGTCACGCGGAGCACGACCGACTTGTCCACCAGGCCGATCAGCGCCGCCAGCACGTCCTCGCGGTCCAGTCCGTCACCGGCGCACACCTCCTCGGCCGCGGTCAGGTCGAACGCGCCGGCGAACACCGCCAGCCGGGCCCACAGCAGCTGCTCGGCCGGGGTGCACAGGTCGTAGCTCCACTCGGTCGCGGTGCGCAGCGTCTGGTGGTGCGGCAGCGTGGCCCGCCGGCCGCCGGTGAGCAGCCGGAATCTGTCCTCGAGCCGCTCGGACAGCTGGCCGAGCGACAGCGCGCGCAGCCGGACGGTGGCCAGCTCCAGCGCCAGCGGCACCCCGTCGAGCCGCCGGCACAGCGCGAGCACCGACGCCCGGTTCGCGTCGTCCACCACGAACCCCGGCACCACGGCGGCCGCCCGCTGCGCGAACAGTTCCACCGCGTCGTCCGGCAGCGGCAGCGGCGCGATCGCGCGGGGATGCTCGCCAGGCACGTCGAGCGGCTGCCGCGACGTGGCCAGCACCCGCACGCCGGGAGCGCCGCGCAGCAGCACCTCGGCGAACATCGCGCACGCGTCAACGAGATGCTCACAGGTGTCCAGGACCAGCAGCAGCTCGCGTTCCCTCAGGTGGTCGAGGATCGCGTCGAGCTCTGACCGCTCATCCCGCTCCGGCAGCCCGAGCGCGGTCGCGACGGTGTGCGGCAGCAATTCCGCATCGCGCAGCGCGGACAGTTCCGCCAGGCACACGCCGTCCGCGAACCGCGACGCCACCACGGCGGCGCAGCGCAGCGCCACCCGCGTCTTGCCGACGCCACCCGGGCCGGTCACGGTGACCAGCCGCGCCGACGAGAGCAGCTCAGACAGCTCGGCAAGCTCACGACGCCGCCCGACGAAACCCGTCACCTCGACAGGCAGCTCACCCGGGCGCTGCCGCATTAAGCCAAGCGTCATGGGGACCTCACCGGGCGTGTGGGGGAGCTATGCCAACGTACCACGTGCGGCCGGTGCAATCCCATCTCAGGCAATTACCTGCTGGCCATCAGCAGCAGGATGTCGTCCGCCTGGCCGTTCCCGATGTGCGCGCGCAGGGCCGTGACGAGGCGATCGAGCACCTTATCGTCGGCTTCTCCGCAGGCGAGACAGGCGGCCACGGCCGCCTCGTTCAGGCTGAAGTACGCACCCGCGGGGTCGCGGGCCTCACTCACCCCGTCGGTGTAAAGCAGCATCCTGTCCCCGGGGCCGAACGGGATCGTGACCGCCGAGCACCAGCCTTCGGCCAGGTCGAGCAGCCCGAGCGGCGGCGCGGGGAACGTCTCGGGGAAGGACGCGGATCCGCCGCGCAGCAGCAGCGGCGGCGGATGTCCGCAGCACACCAGCTCCACCCCGCCCGAGCGGCAGCTGAACGTCGCCAGCAGCGCGGTGACGAACCGCTCGGGGTCGGCCGAACGGGAGATCAGCGTGTGCAGGCGCACTGCGATGCCGGGCAGGCTCGGCTCTGCCACGGCGAGCTCACGCCACGCCGCGACCACCTGCCGTCCGGTCTCGTGCGCGGGTGCCCCGGTGCCCATGACATCGCCGATCAACAGCCGTATCCCGAACGGCGTGACCAAGGCGTCATGGATATCGCCGCCAGCCTGGAGGGGCATGGCGCGTGCGGTGACGCGCAGCTGGCAGGCGAGTCCTGGCAAGATCACCGTGAGTTCGCTCCAGATTCCTCACGGCAATGGTAATCGGCTCGCGACACCGCGTGGCGGTAATTACCAGAACGCGTCTCGCCGCGGTCCGCTGCGCCACCGCCGGTACCGCTTCCGCATCTCTTCCTCCTCGGCGAGCCGCCGCAGCATGCCCAGCCCGTACGCCCGGATCGTGGCCGGCATCCGCCACCGGGCCGGCTCACCCGGCTCGTGCAGCAGCAGGGATCGCTCGGTCAGCATGCCGACGCCGACCGATATGGCCGCATCCGTGAGGTGCGTGGTGGCACACACCTCCTGACAATCTTTTATGCGGAACGACACATCGAATACGGCCAGTCGTGCCCAGAGGAGGCGCTCGGCTGGCGTGCAAAGCTGGTGACTCCAGCCGATGGCCGCTTGCAGGCTCTGGTGGCGGGCGACCGGCGCGGTGGGGTCGGACAGGAAGTCGTACCCGGTGTCCAGGCCGGCCAGCAGCGCGTCCAGCGAGCCGTGCGCAAGCTGGCGGGCCGCCATGCCGATGGCCAGCGGCAGCCCGTCCAGCTTGCCGCACACCGCCTCGAGCAGGTCGTTGTCCAGCGCGCCGGCCGGATTCGCGCGCTGGAGGAGCAGCCGCACGCAGTCCCGCTCGGCCAGCGGGCCGACCGTGATCGTCTGTTCGCCAGGTATCCGCAGCGGCTCCCGGCTGGTCGCGAGGATGCGCACGCCGGGACACGACTCGATCAGCGCCGAGCCGATCGCCGCGCACGCGCCGATCAGATGCTCGCAGGTGTCGAGCACGAGCAGCACCCGCTTGCCGCGGAGCCCTCCGACCAGCGCCTCGAGCGGGCTCACGCCGAACGTGTCCGGCAGCAGCATGGCCGCCGCGATCGTGTGCGGCAGCAGCGTCTCGTCCTGTAGCGCGTCGAGCTTGATCAGCCAGACGCCGTCCCGGAAGCGGCTGCCCTTGCTGCTGGCGGCCGCGGCAATGGCCGTCGCGGTCTTGCCGACGCCGGGCGGCCCGGTAACCGTGAGTACCCGGGAATGGCCGATCGCCCGGCGGATCGCCGAAGTTTCGGCGGCTCGGCCGGTAAGCCCGCCAGGAGACAGGTCAGACGACGAGATCACACTCCGAGTGTCCCGCAGGTGGCCCCCGCGTGCATCAGCACAAATGCGTAAACGATCTACCGAATCCGCCCGCCGCGCCCGCCGCCGCGCCCCGCTCCCAGCATGCCAACTGCGCAATTGAGCCCACTAGAGCGTGTCAACGTGCTGGATCCACGCCGGCCCCTTGCCCGCTGATAACTCTCCGTGGCAGTGTGATCACATGCAGGCATTTACCCTCCCCGAGTTTTACCTGCCGTATCCCGCCCGGCTGAACCCGCACCTGGCCGCCGCCCGGGTGCACAGCACTCAGTGGGCCCGGCGGATGGGCATGCTCGACGCGCAGATCTGGGATCAGCCCGCACTTGAGGCGATGGACTTCCCGCTGCTGTGCGCGTACACCCATCCGGACTGCGACCAGGAGGTGCTCGACCTGATCACCGACTGGTACGTATGGGTGTTCTTCTTCGACGACCACTTCCTTGAGCACTTCAAGGCAGCGCCGCAAAATTCGAGACGGGACCTGGCAGGCGCTCGCGCATACCTAGGTCGCCTGGAGCTGTTCATGGCGGCGGACCCGCCGGAGCCGGAGAACCCGGCCGAGGCCGGCCTCAGCGATCTGTGGACGCGTACGGTGCCGGCGATGTCGGACGCGTGGCGGGACCGGTTCCGGACCAGCACGCACAACCTGATGGTCGAGTCGATGTGGGAGCTGGACAACATCGACGAAGGGCGGATCGCGAATCCGATCGAGTACGTGCAGATGCGGCGCCGGGTCGGCGGCGCGCCGTGGTCGGCGAACCTCGTGGAACTCGCGGCCGGCGCCGAACTCCCGCCGCGGCTGGCGGCGACCCGGCAGCTTCAGGTGCTCGGCGCGACGTTCGCGGACGCAGTGCACCTGCGCAACGACTTGTTCTCCTACCAGCGTGAGGTCCAGGAAGAGGGGGAGAACTCCAACGCGGTGCTGGTCTTCGAGACGTTCCTCGACGTCCCCGCCCAGCGGGCCGCGGACCTGGTCGGTGACCTGCTGACATCCCGGCTCCAGCAGTTCGAGCACACCGCGCTGGCCGAGATCCCGGCGCTGCTCGCGGACACCGCCGCCACCCCGGCCGAGGCCGCCGCCGTGGCCGCGTACGCCAAAGGCCTGCAGGACTGGCAGGCAGGCGGGCACGAATGGCACACGCGGTCCAGCCGGTACATGAACGAAGGGAGCACCGCGCCGTCCTCCTCCGGTACCGAGCAGCGGGTGCGGCAGGGTGCACCTCTGCCGTTCCGGTGTGTCGGGCATTTGATCTTTCCGCCGCTGTACCTGCCGTTCCGGGTAAACACCAGCCCGCACCTTGCCGCGGCGCGGCGGTCCGGGGTGGTCTGGGCGCGGGAGGCCGGGCTGTTCGGCGAGGGGCTGTGGGACGAGCGGCGGTTCCGCGGGTACGACTTCGCCCTCGCCGCGGCGACGATCAACGCGGCCGGGACGGCGGCGCAGGTGGAACTGGCGGCGGACTGGCTCGCCTGGCGGACGTACGCGGACGACTATTTCGGCACGCTCGACCTGGCCGCGGCGCGGCTGGAGCACGAGCGGCTCGCGGCGATCATGTCCGCGTCGCCGCCGGCGCCGGTCAACGCGGCCGAGCGCGGGCTGGCCGGCCTGTGGCGGCGCACCGGGAGCGCGAAGCTCGCCGGCGCGGTGCTCGACATGACGGCGGGCTGGCTGTGGGAGCACGCCAACCGGGCCGCCCGGCGCATCCCGGACCCGGTGGATTACGTGGAGATGAGGCGGTCGACGTTTGGCGCCGACATGACGATGCTGCTGACGCGGCTCGCCGGTGAGGATGTCGTGCCCGGCTGGGTGTACCAGACCCGGGTGGTGCGCGAGCTGGAGACGGCCGCCGCGGACTACGCGGGCTTCGCGAACGACCTCTACTCTTACCAGAAGGAGACCGAGTTCGAGGGAGACTTCCACAACCTGGTGCTCGTCGTGGAGCGGTTCCTCGACGTGGACCGGTGGGCGGCCGCGGACGTCGTCGCGCGGCTGATGAAGACGCGGCTTGAGCAGTTCGAGCACCTCGTTGCGGTTGGGCTGCCCGCCTTGTTCGCGGAGCACGGAGACGCTCTGCCGGCCGCGGCGCGGGTGGCGCTGCTACGCCAGGCGGCTGCGCTTGAGGACTGGATGGCCGGGTTCGTCGAATGGCACCGCTCGACCGCCCGCTACACCGACGCCGAACTCCGCCGCGTCCACCACGGCTTCACCCTGTTCCCCACCGGCCTAGGCACCGCCGCCGCCCGACTCCCCGCGCCCGTGCCCGCGCCCGTTTCCGCGGTCGTGCCCGCGCCCGTGCCCGCGCCCGTGCCCGCGCTCGTGCCCGCTCCCGTTTCCGCGGTCGCGGTCGTGCCCCCACCCGCGGTCGCGCCCGCGCCCGGTCGCGCGGCGTCTGTTACCCCGGCAGCGACGACAGCAGTGGCCTCGGTCACCGCGGCCCTGCTCGCGGGCGCAGCGTCCCTGCCCAGGCCCGCGCCTGCCGCCGCGGCCTTGCCTCGCCATCGCAAATCCGGATAAGTCGGTAGTTGTCCCGTGGGGTGGGCGGCGCGGATATGGTTCGCGGGCGTGCGTGGCTTGCCTCGCGGCCGTCGACGTGTCTGGTGTGAATGGTGTGGCCGACGGGAGCGCGTACCGTGTTGGAAAAGGGCCCAGTGGTAGAAAAGGCGTCGGATCTGCACCCTTTTCTAACGTGAAGCACTTTTCTGACACGAAAGCGCGGACATTCGGGGCATCGTGCTTGGCGAGGCGGTTAACTCTAGGGTCGCGGCGTGGTCGGGAACGTAGTTCTCTAGCTCGCGGGCGGTTCTGACGTAGCCGCGGGACTCAGGGCGGGGCGGGAGTTTCAGCTTGGGCGGCTTTACCTGGTGGTACGGGATCGTACTCAGGAGGTGGTCGATCATATTAATGCGGGCGCGGCGCTTGTCGTCGCTCTCCACCACGTACCAGGGCGCCTCGGGGATGTCCGTGTGGACGAACATCTCGTCTTTGGCGCGCGAGTAGTCCTCCCAGCGGAGCATCGCCTCGACGTCCATCGGGGAGAGCTTCCACCGGCGCATCGGGTCGGTGAGCCGGGACCGGAAGCGGTGCTCCTGTTCCTCGTCGCTGACCGAGAACCAGTACTTGCGCAGCAGGATGCCGTCTTCGATGAGCATCCGCTCGAAGATCGGGCATTGGTGGAGGAACCGGGCAAGCTCCTCCTTTGTGCAGAACCCCATCACGCGCTCCACGCCCGCCCGGTTGTACCAGGACCGGTCGAAAAGTACCAGTTCACCGGCGGCCGGCAGGTGCGAGATGTAGCGCTGGAAGTACCACTGCGACTTCTCGCGTTCGGTCGGCATCGGCAGGGCCGCGATGCGGGTCACGCGGGGGTTCAGGTACTCGGTGACCCGCTTGATCGTGCCGCCCTTGCCGGCCGCGTCCCGGCCCTCGAAGATCACCACGATCCGGGCGCCCGAGGAGCGCAGCCACTCCTGCATCTTCACCAGCTCACCTTGCAGCCGGTAGAGCTCGGTCTCGTACGGTTCGCGCGGTAGCCGCGCCGGCCTGGCTGGCATCTGGCAACCTCCGTTAGCATGCCCCCGTGGGTGATGCAAACCTTTCCCGAAACTACAACACACTCAACCTGCATCGCAGGGGCCCCGCGGCGACCATCGAGCTTAACCGGCCCGAACGGATGAACGCGTGGAGCGATCAGTTCGCCCTCGACCTGGTCGACGCCATCCGCGTCACGGCCGGGGACGACGGCGTCCGTGCGGTCATGGTCACCGGGGCGGGGCGGGCGTTCTCTTCCGGTGCCGACCTCAAGGAGGCCAGCTCCACCGAAGGCCTGGACGTCTACGCGAGGCTGACAGAGCGGTATCACCCGATCATCACCGGCATCCGCCAGATGCCCAAGCCGGTCATCGCCGGCGTCAACGGGGTCGCGGCCGGCATCGGCCTGTCCCTCGCGCTGGCCTGCGATCTGGTCGTGGCGGCCGAGTCGGCGTACTTCCTGCTCGCGTTCGTCAACATCGGTCTGGTCCCGGACGGCGGCTCGTCGCTGCTCGTGCCGTCCCGGATCGGCTTCGCCAGGGCCGCCGAACTGGCCATGCTCGGCGAGCGGCTGCCCGCCGCGACGGCGCGGGACTGGGGCCTGATCAACCGCGTCTACCCGGACGCCGAGTTCGCGGCCGAGGCGAACACGCTGCTGGACCGGCTCGCGAATGGCGCCACCAAGTCCTACGCGGGCACCAAGCGCCAGCTGAACCGCTGGCTGTACGAGCAGATGGAGGCCCAGCTCGAGTTCGAGGCGGGCATCCAGCGCGAGATGTCCGCGTCCACGGACTTCGCCGAGGGCCTCGCCGCCTTCGCGGAGAAACGTCCGCCGCGCTTCACGGGCGGCTGACTGGGCCGTGCTCGAGGCTGACCAGCTCGAACGCGTCTATCGCGACGAGGCCCGCCAGATACGGGCCTCCCTGGCCGCGCGCCTCGGTGACGTGGGCCTGGCCGAGGACGCGGTGCAGGACGCGTTCGTCGAGGCGCTGGAGCACTGGCAGGGTAGAGTGCCGCCGAACTGCGGCGGCTGGCTCGCCACCACCGCTCGCCGCAAGGCCATCGACCGGATGCGGCGGGCCAAGGTGGGCGAGGAGAAGCTAGCCCTGCTGGCCGCGATCCCGGAGATCCCCAGCGCGGAGAACGATAACGAACTGCTCGGCATGATCTTCGCGTGCTGCCATCCGTCGCTGTCGCGGGAGTCCCAGGTAGCGCTCACCCTCCGGGCGGTCTGCGGCCTGACCACGGCGCAGATCGCGACGGCGTTCCTGACCACCGAGTCCACGATGACCCAGCGGCTGCTGCGCGCCCGCAAGATGGTGACCGGACAGGTCCGGGTGCCCGATCCGGACGAGCTGGGAGACCGGCTGGCCGAGGTGCTCGCGGTTGTCTACCTGATGTTCAACGAGGGCTACCTGGCCAGCGCCGGGCGGGAGCCGGAGCGGCGGGACCTGGCGGCACAGGCGGTATCGCTCACCCGCCTGCTGCATTACCTGATGCCGAAGGAACCCGAGGTCCTCGGCCTGCTCGCGCTGCTGCTGCTGCACGAGTCCCGCGCCGCCACCAGGTTCGACGGCTGGGGCCGGATCGTCCGGCTCGCCGAGCAGGACCGCACCCGCTGGGATCAGCAGCTGATCGCGGAGGCGATGCGCACCCTGGGCGCGGCGTTCGTGTTCCGCCGCCCCGGGCCGTACCAGGCGCAGGCAGCGATCGCCGCGCTGCACGCGGAGGCGCCGTCTTACGACGAGACGGACTGGCCGCAGATCCGCCTGCTGTATGACCAGCTGCACGCCATGGCGCCGTCCCCGGTGGTGCTGCTCAACCGGGCGGTCGCCACCCGTTACGTGCTCGGACCGGCGGCGGCACTGACCGAGACCGACGCGCTGGCCACCGAGCTGGGCGGCTACCGGCTGTTCCACGCGCTGCGCGCGGGGCTGCTCACCGCCCTGGACCGGGACAAGGAGGCGGCGGAGGCCAACGAGCGAGCGCTCGCGCTGGCCAGCAATCCGGCCGAGCGCGAGCTGCTCACCCGCCGCCTGTCGTTCTTATCCGGGGGACCGGTCCCCCGGACCCCCCGGTTTATCCGGGGGACGGGTCCCCCGGACCCCCCGGTTAATCCGGGGGACCGGCTGGCTAACCCAGACCCCGGACTACATCTGGATCGTCGGGCGGACCTCGATGGTGATCCAGCCTTCGGCGACGCCCGGCCAGGTCTTCGCGATCTCGACCGCCTCGTCGATCGTCTCGGTCTCCAGGACCGAGTAGCCCCCCAGGGCTTCCTTCGTCTCGATGAACGGACCGTCGGTCACGCTCGCGCCGCGGATCGTCTTCGCGGTGGCGGGCGGCTGCAGCTGCTGGCCGCCGTCCGGCAGCTGCGGCGTCGCGCCCCACTTCTCGTACCACGCGAAGATGTCCGCGTACCAGGCCTTGTTCTGCTCCTCGGACAGGTTCCGTGCGGCCTCGGTGTCCATGATGAGGATGACGTACTTCATCGTTGCCTCCTAGATTGCGATCGTTACCACCTCTACGAACGGGTGCCACCGGTTTCCGACATCCGCGACTCGATGGTTATCACGGCTTCATAACGGCGGCGGACATCGGCGCGGTCGGCGGCTTCTGGGATGGAGCGCTCGCTGGCCCGCTCGATCATCGCGGCCTGTTCGAGAAGGACCTGGCGCTGGCCCTCGGTGGTGGTCTCCGCCATGATCCGGGCCAGCGCCTCGAGCAGCCGGATCATCACGGCCGGCATGCCGAGGGCGGACTGCCTGATCTTCTCGAACGAGCGCTGCACCAGCCGGTCATAGGAAGGCTCGGCGGCGATCACCCGGATGTAGCCGTGCTCGTCCCGGTGCGCCCGGGAAGGACGCCACTGGCCGACGATCTTGCACAAGTTCTCGCCCAGCCAGTCGATGCAGGTCAGCGCCGTGAACGTGTCGTTGACCGCGGCGGACAGGGCACGCAGCCCGATCTCCACCAGCTGGTCGATGCCGAACGAGACGTCCTGGGTGAGCGTGCGGTGCGGACCGATGAGGTGCGCCCGGCCGAGGGCGTGCCGGACCAGCGGCGCCGCCGCGGGCGGCCACACGGTGGCGAACCGGTGCCCCTGCACCAGGAAATGCCCCGGCCGGTGTTCCAGCGTGATCACCGCGTCGGCCTGTGCTGCCAGCCGGACCAAGCTCTGGTGCTTGATGAACTGGAGGTAGCCGCTGGCCGGGGCGAGCAGGACCGCGCCTTCGGCCTCGGTCCGGGCCAGCAGCTCGACGGCGGAGGGACCACGCGTCACCGCGGCGGGCGGGTCGCCGCCGCCCTGCTCCTTGATCGCCTCGGTCAGGTCGGCCGCGATGCTGGCGATGACCTGGGGCAGCTGGATGGAGATAGCGGTGTGGTGGATGAAGTAGATGAGCACGGCCAGGTCGGCCACCATCAGGCCGAGCGTGACCGTCACCCCGGTGTGCGGCACGAAGCTGCTGCCGGTGGAGACGAGCACAAGCACCGCGTACACGAACGTCGCGACGAACGTGCCGAGCGTCAGCTGGGTGCCCCTGTCCCTGATGAAGTTCCGCAGCATCCGGGGTCCGAACTGCGTGGACGCCAGCGTCAGCGTGACCAGGATGATCGAGAACACGACGCCGACCACGGTGATCACCGCGGCCGCGATCGCGGTGAGGATCTGCCTGGCGGCGTCCGCTGTCCCGCTGATCACCCAGTCCGGGATGGAGATCTCGTGGTGGTAGGCCGCCTTGTCCAGCACGGTGGTCAGCGCGAACAGCGCGATCGCCGCGGCGACCTCGATCGCCGGGACGAACCACAGGCTCGTACGCAGCACTTCGCGACGCCAGTGCGACGACAGCGGCGATGACCACATCCGGTGAGTCTTCCCTGCTGACCTGGGATCTAGCCTATATGGGCAGGCCGGCCTCCAGGAGCGCCAGGCCCTCGTCGATCTCGTCGAACCAGGCGAGCGAGTGGTGCGGGTTCACGCCCTCGGTCCAGGTCGGCAGCGTGATCGCCATGATCACGCCCAGCACCGCCCCGGCCAGCGCACGGACCGCGGGGTCGTCGGCCGGGCGCCCGGCGCGCTTGGCGACCGCACCGGCGATGATGTGGATCGTGCGGGCGAACTCGTCGATGGCGCGTGCCCGGACCTCGGGGACGGTCCTGGCTAGCTCCGACGTCTCCATGATCAGCGCCATGTCTTCGTCGGTGTAGCTGGCGATCGCCTCGCGGCTCGCCGCCCGGAGCGCCGCGATCGCGTTCAGCTCCGGCGGCTGCCGCTCGAAGGCCTCGATCATGCGGACGTCCAGGTCGTCCTGCAGGATCACGTCTTCCTTGGTGGGGAAGTACCGGAAGAACGTGCTCGGGGACAGCTCGGCCGCGGCCGCGATCTGCTCCACCGTGGTGGCCGTGTATCCCTGCTCGCGGAACAGCCGGAGCGCGTGCTCCCGGAGGGAAGCACGCGTCCTGGCCTTCTTCCGTTCACGCAGGCCTTGCAATTCCGTCACATCGCCAATCCTGCCCGCTCCACGCCGGTTTCACCGGCATCTACCGCTCCGGCGGGTCCCGCCACCGAACGCCGGGAACGCAGGAAGATCAGCGCGAGGATCGCGCTCACGAGCGCGATGCCCCCGCTCGCCCAGAGCATGATGTCCATGCCGTGTACGAACGCGACCCGCACGTTCTCCAGCAGCGCCGTCGAGTGCGTCGCCTGGGCCACCCCCACACCGCCCGCCACACCGCTCCGCGCGGTGTTCGCCAGCGCCGGCGGGAGGCCCGCCAGGTCGAGCCGGTCGTGGTACCCGGAGGTGAGCACGGTGCCCAGCACCGCAACTCCGATCGTGGCGCCGACCTGCCGCATCGCGGAGATCAGCGCGGAACCCGAGCCGGACCGCTCGGCGGACAGCACGCCCAGCGCGGCGTTCATCCCCTGCGGCAGAGCCAGGCCAAGGCCTAGGCCGGAAGCCGCGATCCAGAGGGCGGCATAACCGGTTCCGCTGGTCACCTTCGTGACGGCGCCGAACGCGATCCCCGCGGCCATGATCGTGAACCCCGCGGCCATGAGTATCCGCGCGGTGGCCAGCGGCGGCCGCTTCGTCCCGCCGGCGCCGGCCCGCGGCGACGCCAGCCGCGTGCTGCTCACCATGCCAACCACCATGCCGCCGATCATCGGCAGCAGCCGCAGGCCGCTGCCCATCGCGTTGACGCCCATGACCTCCTGGAAGTACAGCGGCATCGCGAAGAACATGCCGAACATCGCGAACGTCACCAGCGTGGTCAGCAGTGTGCCCCAAGTGAAGTTCGCGAACCGGAACAGGCCAAGGTCGATTAGCGGCTCGCCCCCGCGCAGTCGCTGCTCCCAGGCGATGAACAATCCGAGCACGGCTACCCCCGTGCCGATGGTGGCGAGCGCGGTGGTGTCACCCCAGCCGTTCTGCCCAGCCTTGATGAAGCCGTAGGTGAGCGCGGTCAGGCCCGCGCTGGACAGCACCACGCCGAGACCGTCGATGCCTGGCCGGCGCTCGCTGCGCGACTCCGGCAGCAGGAAGAACACGGCGAACAGGGCGACCACGACGATCGGGATGTTGATGAGGAACACCGAGCCCCACCAGAAGTGGTCCAGCAGGTAGCCGCCGACCAGCGGGCCGATCGGGAAGCTCAGGAACGTGGCGGAGGCCATGAGGGCGATCGCCCGCTGCCGCTCTTCGGGGCGGAACAGCACCGGGATTACCGACAGCGACATCGGGAAGATCGCCGCCGCGCCGATGCCGAGAATCGCGCGGGTCGCGATCAGTTCACCGGTGCTCGTCGAGTAAGAACACAGGGCCGAGCTGACGCCGAAGACCAGCAGCGAGATGAGCAGCACCCGCTTGCGCCCGTACCGGTCGCCGAGCAGGCCGGCCGGCAGGATCGCGGCGGCCAGCACCAGGCTGTACGCGCTGGAGAACCACTGCAGGTCGCTGTTCGACGCGTGCAGCTGGCCGGCGATCGTCGGCAGTGCCAAGTTCAGCACGGTCAGGTCGAGCCCGACCACGAGCACACTGGCCGCCATCGCGATCAGGGCCCACCACCGGCGCCCGTCCGCCCCGTCCGTCATGACATACACATCCCTTCGGAAGTCTCTATAAAGTGAAAGTCACTTCCAAAAGTATGCGTCGTCCAGTTGAGGGTGTCAACCGTTTTGCGGGGATGAGGGGTGAGGGGTGCGGGGTGTGGCGGCGGGGCGATGCTAACGGGTGTTACTGGAGGTGTGTGAGTGACCTTGGGCCGGAGGCGAGGGCTCCCGTGTCAGTAAAGGGCTCTCTGGTAGAAAAGGCGCCAGATCTGGCGGCTGCCGGTCCGCCCGCGCCGCGGGCATGTGCTGGTGACCGAGCCGCTGCCGCCGATGATCCGGCACAAGGTCCACGAGGCAGCGGCCACGAAGGTGCCGGCATCGGCCCCGCCCCCGCGACTGCCGAGCTAATCACCGGCAGCATCTGCAGTTCACTGAGCGCCGTGGTTCGCCTGCGCTCAACGGATGTCGAAGCCGCAGGTCAGTGCTCCTACATTTTCCTCATAACGACATCGGTGCTTCTTCCGGATCCGCGCTCCAGTCCGGATCGGCGGCCAGCCGGGCGGCGATCCGGTCGTGGAACGTCCGCCGGGCCAGCGCGGCCTTCATGTCCGTGACGACCCGGCTCAGCGGGTACGGGATCTCCGCCTCGATCTCGGCCATCGCCGCCTCGGTGGCCCGCCATTCGGCGGCCAGTCGCCGGATGATCCGCGTAGCCTTCGGGGTCAGCGTCACCTTCTTGCTGCGCGCGTCCGTTCCGGGCGTGGTGCTCACCCAGCCGGCCTCGCGCATCGCGGCCACTTTCTGGCTCAGCGCGGAGTGGGTGCGCTCGACCGACTCGGCCAGCTCGGTGATCGTCATCGGCCCGCGGAAGTGCAGCCGTAGCAGTTCCATCACCCAGGTCGGCTTCAGCCCGTAGATCTGGTCCTCGACGTAGATCCGCTCGATCTCCGCGTCCATCGCGGCCTGCAGCAGCCGCAGCTCACGCCAGCTGCTGATCTGTGTGGGATCCTCGATGGAATCCCCGGTCCCGGCCACGTCGCTCACCTTACCCCTGAGCTTAACCCCTGAGACTACTATAACAGAGTTTATATAAGTGCTGTTATAGTAAGAGCGTGCAGCGCCTTCTCCCCGATTTCGGCCCGGCCCGCGAGCATCCGGCGTTCCGTCGGCTCCTGGTCGGCGGCCTGCTGTCCGGCCTCGGCGGCTCGATGACCTCGTTCGCGGTGACCTTGCAGGTCTGGGACCTGTCGCATTCGTCGTTCGCGGTCGGCGCGATCGGCTTCACGTTCCTCCCGGTGCTGTTCCTCGGCCTGCTCGGCGGGTCCATCGCCGACTCGGTCGACCGCCGCAAACTGGTGCTGACCTGTACCGTCGTCCTGTCGATGGTTTCCGGCCTCCTCGCCGCTCAGGCGTACGCCGGGTTCGGCAGGCTCTGGCTGATGTACCTGCTCGTCATGGTGCAGGCGATGCTCCAGGCCATCAGTGCGCCGGCCCGCCAGACGTTCGTGCCCAAGCTGCTGCCGCCCGCCCAGCTGCGCGCCGGGATCGCGCTGACCACGCTGGCCGGCCGCGTCGTCATGCTGTCCGGCCCGGCCTTGGCCGGCCTGATCGCCGGCGCGTGGGGCCTGAAAACCTGCTACGCGCTGGACGTGGTGAGCTTCACCGCCGCGCTGTACGCGACCGCCCGCCTGCCGGTCATGCGCCCGGACGCGAGGCCGGGTCTGGCCCCCAGGCGCAGCCTGCGCGCCATCGGCCAGGGCCTGCGCTACATCCGCCGTACCCCGGTGATCGCCGCCTCGTTCCTCACCGACCTGGACGCGATGCTGCTCGGCCTGCCGGTGGCGCTGTTCCCCGCGCTGAACGCCGAGCATTTCGGCGGCCGGCCGCAGACCCTCGGCCTGCTGACCGCCGCGGTCGGGGTGGGTGGCTTGTGCACCGCCACCCTGGCCGGGCCGGCGTCCCGGATAACCCGGCTGGGCGTCGGCATGCTGTCCGGCACGATGATCTGGGGCGCCGCGATCGCGGCGTTCGCGCTGGCCCGCGGCCTGCCGCTGGCGCTGTTCTGCCTCGCGGTGGCCGGCGCGGCGGACACGCTGACCGTGACGTTCCGCGCCAGCATGGTGCAAACCCTCACGCCTGACGAGCTGCGCGGGCGGGTGTCCAGCGTGGAGTACATCATCGGCGTCGGCGGCGGCCCGCTGGGAAACGTGGAGGCGGGCTCGCTCGCCTCCCTGACCAGCCCCGCCGTCAGCGCCTTCGCGGGCGGCGCCGGCTGCGTCGTGGCCGCCGCCCTGATCGCCATCTCCTTCCCCGCCTTCACCCGCCACCGCACCCCCCCCCGCCCCGACGTCCCCTTCGGCGCCCGCGATGCCCCCGGCCGCGCCCGCGCCCGCGACGCCCGCGCCCGCGACGCCCGCGCCCGAACGTCCAAAGGGGTGCGTGGCCCCCGGAACCCCCTAGAGGGAGGCTCGTGGGCCACGCTCCCCTTGCGGGTCGCTAGTTGTTGGCGCAGATGTTGCCGTTGAGGAAGAAGGCGGCGGGGGCCGTGGTCAGGCCGGTGTCGTTGCCCAGGAAGCCGAACGTCACGTTGCCGCCACTGGCGGCGATCGCGCCGTTGTAGCCGGCGTTGGTGACCGTGACCGCGGTGCCGGACTGGGTGAAGGAGCCGTTCCACAGCTGGGTGATAACCTCGCCCGAGTTCGGCCACGTCCAGGTGAGCTTCCACCCGTTGACGGCGGACGATCCGTTGTTCGTGATCGTCACCCCGGCCTGGAAGCCGCCCGACCAACTGCCGCTCACCACGTAGTGCACGGCGCAGCTGGCGTTCGCCGGCGGTGGCACGGTGAACGTGACCGGCGGCGAGGGCAGCGAGCTGTTGCCCTTGCTGTCCACCGCAACCACGTCGTAGGTGTATGTGGTGCCGATGGTCAGGCCGGTCAGCGAGACGCTGGTGCCGGTGGTCGACGTGACCAGCGTTCCGCTGCTGTCGAACAGGTTGTACTTGGCGATCGGGTTGGTCCCGGGGGTAGCGGCGGGCCAGCTGATCGTCGCGGTTCCGGACGTATTGCTGGATGTGCTGGACGACAGGCCGGACACGGTCGGCTGACCGGGCGCGCCGGGGGCGGTCACGCCGGTGCCGCCGCTGCCGGGGATGTGCACGACGGTCAGCGAGTACGGGCCGACGGTCACCGAACTCGCCGAGCCTGACGCGCTGGTGATCGAGGTCCCGTTGTTGGCTAGCGTGTACACGGTGGGGGTACCGGACGGGGTGAACCCGTTGGTCGCGAGGCCGGCCGTGTAGGAGTTCGACGGGTCCTCGTTGTCGATCAGGACGTTGAGGTTGCCGCTCGTGTCGCGGACGGCGTGGACCTTGAGCAGGGACTGCGACGAGGTCGACGTGACCATCGTCGATCCCGCCGGGGCGAGCTTGGACAGCATCTCGACGCCGTAGTACGGCGAGAACGGGGTGTCCACGGCGGGCTCGGTGACCCCGCTGCCGTTGGTCGCGTTCGAGAACATTCCCTGGTCGCCGTAGTCCTGGGCGCCGTTCACGGTGCTCGGCGTGCCGACGCCGTTGTGCTCATCCCACCAGTCGACGTTGGTGACGCCGTTCTCCAGCCAGGTCATGTACATGTCGGCGGCGAACAGCGCGGCTGGCTGGGTGTCCAGGTCGATGGTCGTGTTCGTCTCGGTGACGATGACCGGGACGCTGGACGGGTTGCTGATGCCGGCGAACTGGCTGATCTCGCTGTGCAGGGTGGAGACGATGCCGGCGATGTCGCTCGGGTCGGTGAGCATGCCGGCCGCGGTGGAACCGCCCGGGTAGTAGTGAACGATCACGCACTGGGTGTTGGCCTTGAGCGCGGACAGGATGGTCTGGTTCCAGGACTGCGGGTATTCGGAGTTCGTCACGTTGTCGGGCCAGAAACCCGGCGTGGTGAGGACGGCGCACACCTTGGCGTTCGCGTTCGCTCCGTGGATCGCGGACTGGGTGGCCAGGAAGTTCGTCGCGTACTCGGCCGGGCCGCAGTTGAAGGTCTGCGAGGGCTCGCTGCCGATGGTCACCGAAGGGCCGTTCAGCGACGTCTTGCAGTGTGAGTCGGCCTCCCAGTTGGCGCCGTAGGTGCCGTTGCCGTAGACCTCGTTACCGACTTCCCAGTACTGGACGTTGTCGCTGGCCGCGGTCTGCGCCCACGACGCCGCCAGGGATGGCGTGCCGGTGCCGTAGTTCACCGTGATGATGGGCGCCGCGCCGGCCGAGTTGGCGGTGCTCATGAAGTTGCTGAACCCGGTGTTCGGCGCGACGAAACCGCCCTCGACCGCGGTCTGGGTCTGGAAGTTGTAGATGTCGGAGTACGAGCCGCCGGGGTAGCGAAGCGCGTCGACACCGGCTGCCTTGAGCAGTGCCGGGATTGCTGCGTCGTTCATGTCGCCGTCATAGACGGCGGTGTTCAGGCCCATCGCGTGGGCCGGTACGGTGCCAAGTCCGGCCGTGGCATTGACGGTTACCGACGCAGCCGTCGCCGCCGCCGCCGGAACCGCGGTCACTATGGCCGCCGGCAACATGACAGCCGCGCCGATCAGCGCCGCTAGCACCGCTCGCGGCATCCGTCGGCGTTCCTTTACGCCCATTCCGACCTCCCTATCGAAGCGCTTCGATAGGTACTTACGTCGAGGAGCTGGAGCAGTCCAGGCCGGCCGGGGCGCCGGCCGCCCGTAGCGGGCTAAGGCCCAGCTCAGGGCGGCGGGCGCTCGCTCATGAAATGAAACAAACATGGCGGCGCCCGGTGCCTGGCCCGTGCTATGCGGAATCGCGCAGGACCAGCTGGGTCTCCAGGATCGAGTGGGTGGGCTCCCGGGTTGGATCGGAAATCCTTGCCAGCAGCTCCTGGATCATGCGTTCGGCCATGGCGTCGACCGGCTGCCGGACAGTGGACAGCCGGGGATCGGTGTGCTGGGCCAGCACCGAGTCGTCGAAGCCGATCACCGCCACGTCGTCGGGGACGCGCCTGCCTAGGCGGCGCAGCGCGCGCAGCGCGCCGACCGCCATCAGGTCGGACGCGACGAACACCGCGTCGAGCCCGGGGCGATGGTCGATGAGCCGGGCCAGTGCGTGCTCGCCGGCCGAGCGGCTGAAGTCGCCGTACGCGATCATCCCGGGATCGCTGATGTCGGCGGCCGTCATGGCCTTGCGGTAGCCGAGCAGCCGGTCGACACCGGGAGACATGTCCGGCGGCCCCGCGATGGTCGCGATGTGTTTGCGGCCGCTGGCGAGCAGGTAACTGACCGCCTTCCGGGCGCCACCGACATTGTCGGCATCCACGTACACCAGGTTGTCACCGGCACTCACCGGCCGCCCGCAGAGCACCAGCGGGAGACCAAGGCTCGCGTAGTCGAAGTCCGGCCTGTTGTGCATGGATACGAACACCGAGCCGTCCACGTGCCCGCTGCGCAGGTACCGGGACACCGTGTGGTAGTCCTGGGACGAGTGCAGGGTGAGCAGGACGAGCTGGAGGTCCGCGGACGCCAGCGCCTTGCCGACGGCCCAGAGCACCCGGGCGAAGAACGGGTCTGCGAAGACCTTCACGTTGTCCTCGCACACCACGAGTGCGATCGACCCAGCCCTTCGGGGTTGCGCGGACCGGGCGGCCCGGTTCCTGACATAACCGAGCCGGGTCATCGCCTCATGCACCCTGTCCCGGGTCTCCGGGGCCACGCGTGCAGAGCCAGTGAGGACACGCGACGCCGTGGCGGATGAGACGCCAGCTAGCCGTGCGACATCGGCCAGCGTCGGCGGCATCCCGGGCAGGCTCGTCGGCTCCTCCATAGTGGAAGCCATGACATGCGAACCAGGAATTGCCAAATGGGGCGTCGCGAGTGATTCTGTGACCGTCACCGCCTTCTCCTTGGCCAGTACGTGGGGCCTTCCAGGGATCTCCCGCTCCCCAACCGGCCATTCGGCTGACCGTCCCGCCCGCCCAGGCTGCCCGTATGGATTTTGACTAATTGTGTAACTCTCCCGGAACGCTGCGCAACAGTATGAAACTTTTCGTTTATCTTCGATTACGCTCTGTCTTTAAGGCGCGATTCTGGTTTCGGCGGCACCGTCGATGCGCAGGACTGATCCGGACGCGGACGGATCCGGGTGTGACTCTCCGTCACCGGTTGTCAAGGCGTCCGTGGTGTAATTTTCATCTCACGGCGGCAGGCGCTCGAGGAGCGGCCCGCCGCTCCGTTCCGGCCGGCTTCCTTCCGCACCCTGAGCTCGGTGAAACTTTCATGCCCCGTGCCCCGAACGCACTGCTGAACGTCTGTGCGCCGCGCTGACACTGGGCAGGCTCTCGGCCCCGGCTTAGCGTTAAGACCGTGAGACATCGCGCAGCCGCCCCCGCCGTCGCGCTGACGCTGGCGGGCGCCATGGCCGTGGCCGGCTGCGCCGCCGCTACTGCCAGTACCGCGGCTGGCGGCCACGCCGCGCCCGCCGCTCCTTCGGCGACCGCGCGGACGAGCGCGCCTGTCTACGGACCGCCCGGACCGGACCCCGCCTGCGGCGCCGCCTTGAAGGCCGAACAGACCCTGCGGACCCGTCAGGGCAAGGACCAGGGCAACGAGTCCGTGCTCGATCAGGACTTCACCAGCTTCGCGAACGCGCTCAGTGCCGCCGCCCAGCAGGAGGCGCATCCCACGGCAGCCAAGGCGATGACCGCCCTGGCCAACGACTACACCGATCTGGTCGCATCGCAGAGCGGAGCGGCGCAGCTTCCCGACATGAGCACGGTCGAGAACGACGGCCTCGCCTTCGACAAAGCCTGCTCATAACGCGCCCCGTCGTGCTCTCCCCGTCTCGTTGACCAGGATCCGGTCGACGACGCATCGTAGACCCGCCCGCCCGGCAGCCCCGCCAGCCCGCCCGCCCTCGCCGGTCAGCCCGCCTGCCTGTCCCCGCCAGCCAGTCCGCTCGGCCCGCCTGACCCGCCCCGCTAGCCGGCCAGCGTGTCAATTGCGCAGTCGAGCCCACTAAAGCATGTCAATCTGCGGTAAGCGGGGCTCGCTAGCCCGCCTCCTGGGCCCGAGTGGCTCTGTCCCGGACGCGTTGACACGCTCTAGTGGGCTTAATTACGCAATTGACACGGTGAGGCGGGGTGCGCGACCCCGCGCTTCTCCGGGCGGGGTGCGCGACCTCGCGCTTCTCCGGGCGGGGCTGCGCAGCCCGCGCCTCTCCGGGCGGGCTGCGCAACCCACGTTCTCCGGGCCGGGGTGGCCGGCCCGGAGAACGGTCCCTGTCAGGTGCAGGTGGTGCCGTTGATGGCGAATGTGGTGGGTGCGGCGTCGTTGTTTGTCCAGGTGCCCTGGAAGCCCATGGCGGTGTTGCCGCCTGCCGGGATGGTGGCGTTGTAGGGCTC